>ENA-OQER01000874-OQER01000874.1-human-gut-metagenome-genome-assembly--contig:-NODE-874-length-15806-cov-2.052491_pt1 | contig 15806 bp, 20 predicted proteins | sample MGYA00242797_ERZ504639 | MGnify/ENA primary metagenome ERZ504639 (study PRJEB26092, sample SAMD00036306) | human gut metagenome | host: Homo sapiens | study: EMG produced TPA metagenomics assembly of...
TTATTTTAAATGATCAAAAATTAGTTGTGCAGAAACATAACAATTAATTACAGAAACAAAGTAAATGATATAAGTATTCATAAATGCATCTCCCTTTATAGTATTAACATTTTTTCTAAATAATTGTTTAGAGCATTTTGAATAGTACGGCACGTTTTTGAGACAAAGGAATCCTTATCCCATTGGTCATTAATAATTCGTAGTTTTTATATCTTTTACATATTTTAAATTAACTACAAAACTTTGATGTGGCATAAAAAAGTTATAACTCGCCATGTCAATATCTATATTTCCGATTTTTTCATTAAATGATAATCACCGCTTTTACTGCATATCTTGACATATCGTTTCTTTATATATCAAAAAATATATATCATCTATATTAAATTCGGTCAATCCTTGCTCATAAGTTATGAAACGCGCAATATAAAGGGGATCATTATTTTGTGATTCATAAATAAGAATGTCATTAAGTTGTTTATAAATGATTTTTTTTGAAATTGGCTTAGTAAGGAATGCAAAAGAATGTACATTATTATGTGCCGTTTATGATATTGTTTATAATTCGTAATATAAATTATATATGTAAATGCATTCAATTTTCGGAGCTGAGTACCTATATCTATGCCGTTTTCTGTTTGTAAAATAATGTCCAAGAAGATAACGTTATATTTTAGTGATGATTCTAACAATTTTTTGCCGGAATCATATAAATCAACGGATATGGATATATTATTTTCGGTGGCAAATTCTTCTATGCATTTTTGAATTGAACTGAGTACAATCTTGTCATCATCACAAATAGCAACAGTAAACATTTTTTTACCTCTTTTATTATATTTGTAGTAGGAAGCAACTAATCTGATACAAATTATAACATATATCGTGAGAATACACTATGAAATAGTTGTGTATGTTAGGGCGAAAAACTGTATATCGGGGCATACTTATTGTTTTTATTCAAAACTCTTTTATAATATAAAAAATTTTTTTGAGGAGGATTTGTATGAAAATAAAAGGGTTATTAATAATTGTAATATGTATGATAGGTCTATTGGGATGTACTTCAAAAGGATTTGATATTGAAAGAGTATATCAATTTGTTGAGATACAGTCATCAAATGGTAAGAGATAGGAACTATAGTGAATTCGGATGATTAGAATTTTTTTGAGGAAATGAAATTTCAAGAATGGAAATATATTGAAGAAAAAGAAGATTTTGGTAAATGTATTTACAATTTATAGCTTATGAATTTGTAAAAGATGATGAAGAGTACTATATTAGGGAAGACCCATATGAGTTATATAAAGTAGATGACAACTATTATATTATTCAAGATAGTGATGTTATTTCCATTCCAAAAAGCGCGGGGCAATTTTTGAATTCAATTGAAAATAAAATTACAATAACTCAACCTATATCAGAAGATATTCTGGATAATTGGGAAAATAGAATTGTCAATAATACGGATAGTAGTTATGGAACAAAGAAAAAAAACATATAATGATGAAACAATTGTTTCTAAAATCACTAAAATAGTTATAAGTGATGAAGATGAATTAGATATAAAAATAGATAACAAGGAAGAGATAACGGCATTCATTGAAGGCTTAGATACAGATAGTTGGAGTTCAATAGATGATATACCAAACGATGCGATTTTAAGGCGTAATATATCAGCATATTCGTTTAGGAGAAGAACTAAAGAAAAGGTTTTGACCACAATGTATACGATTATGTTATATGAAGCATCTAATAATGAATATTTTATAAGTGAGACTATTCCAGATAATGGTACACAGGACGGAGATTATATTGAATATTATACTATTCCCAAAAGCGTAGCAGATTTTATTTTACAAACTGAATAATAGATAAGCGTTTAAAAAAGGAGATAGCCGTTGTGGCTATCTCCTTTTATTGTTAGGGCAAGGCCCTGTTTCCAGGATGGAGTTTTTCGTGTTCCGAAAAATGGAATGCTGGAAACAAATAAACCACTTGCTATGCGAGTGGTTGGAAATGCTTTAGCTTACAGAAAAAACCTCCAATGCTATAATAATGCAGGTTCGCCAACCGCATTACAAGCAGAGGAGGTATCCATATGGATATAAATAGTTTAGCACACACGAAATGGAATTGTAAGTATCACATTGTTTTTGCACCAAAGTATCGCAGAAAAATAATATATGGACAGCTAAAACGTGATATAGCGAATATCTTAAGCATGTTGTGTAAAAGAAAAGGTGTAAAAATTGTCGAAGCAGAAGTATGCCCGGATCACATACATATGTTAGTAGAGATTCCACCAAGCATAAGTGTGTCAAGTTTCGTAGGGTATTTAAAAGGAAAAAGTACGCTAATGATATTTGAAAGACATGCGAATTTAAAATATAAGTATGGAAACAGGCATTTCTGGTGCAGAGGATATTACGTAGATACAGTAGGTAAAAATGCAAAGAAAATACAGGAATATATTCAAAATCAGTTAAAAGAAGATTTGGAATATGATCAAATGACTCTGAAAGAGTATATTGACCGTTCACGGGTGAGCCAGTAAAAACAAACAGATAGAATAAGCCAAGGGGCTTAGTAGGTAAATGACGTTGCGGCTGGCGAACCATTCGATGAGTCTTTAGACTCCAGAGCCGGTAATAAGCTTATAGGGCGTGAGCAAACCACCGGCTAAGCCGGTGGTTATGATTATGGGCTTTAGCCTGTTGAGTGCATCGGAGTTTCTCCCAACGGAGAAATGGAGATGTGCGAAACAATAAACCACCTGCTATGCGGGTGGTGCAACAAATTTGTTATACAAAAAAATCACCTTTCCGCTAAAATAGAGTTGTTCAGGCTACTATTTAACGAAAGGAAAGGTGATTTTAATGGCAAATCAAACAAATTCTATGGCACATACAAAATGGATGTGTAAATATCATATTGTATTCACACCAAAAATACAATCAGTACAAAGAAGATATCAGAGATATCATCAAAACATTGTGTAAATACAAAGGTGTGAAAATAATAGAAGGACACTTAATGCCAGATCATATCCATATGTTGGTAGGTATCCCACCGAAATATAGTATATCACAGTTTATGGGATATTTAAAAGGAAAAAGTGCACTAATGATATATGACAAGCACGCAAACTTAAAGTATAAATATGGAAATAGACATTTCTGGGCAGAAGGATACTATGTGAGTACAGTAGGATTAAATGAAGCAACAATAAAGAAATATATCCAAGAGCAGGAAAAACATGATATAGCTTTGGATAAATTAAGTGTAAAAGAATACGAAGACCCTTTTAAGGTTGCTAGTAATACAAATGCCCTTTTAAGGGCAGCGACGAGTCAAAGGCATTAGTAGCTTGAACGAAAGTGAAAGCCAGCGTCTTTAGGCGCTGGCCGGTAACAAAGGCTTATAGCCGCTGAGCAAACCACCCGTCAAACGGGTGGTACTGATTTGGATTGATTATTTTTCTTTCCCTGCTTGTCGAAAGTGATGGATGGAATGTATAATATTATTAATGAAAATGTAAAGCATTGTGTATAGAATAAAAACGAAAGCGAAGAAAAATGACAAAGGAAGAATTATATTTAAGTATACTCGATAATATTCAGGATGGAGTGTATTATGTGGATATACATCGAAAAATTAAATTCTGGAATAAGGGAGCAGAACAGATAACCGGTTATCAGGCAGATGAAATGTTAGGTTTGGAGTGTTCGGAATCTAAACTGAATCACATTGATGAATTTGGGAATCATCTGTGCATCACAGGTTGTCCGTTATTTGCAACGAATATTGATGGTGTTGTCCGTACAGAAAGAGTGTTTGTGAGGCATAAAAACGGATATCGGATTCCACTTCTGACAACTGTATATCCGATCAGGGAGAATGGAGTGATTGTAGGATCTGTTGAAATTTTTACCCGGAATTCTCCGAAAGCATATGATGATAATTTAATCGAAAATCTGTCAGAGAAGGCGATGCACGATTCTCTGACCAAGCTGCCTAACAGATCATATCTGGAGAGTTTTTTGCAGTATAAATTGTCTGAATATCAGCGCTTCAGCAAACGATTTGCATTACTTTTTGTGGATATTGATCATTTCAGGGTATTTAACAATACGTATGGACATGATGTTGGTGATCTGGTTCTGACTGATATTGCGAAGAGTATAGTAAATATAATTAAGAAAGATGATATGTTTGGCAGATGGGGTGGCGAAGAATTTGTAGGTATCTTTTCCATTAACAGAAATTATGAAGCGTCTGCTATTGCTGAACGAATAAGACATCTGGTAGAAAACACAGTGGTTACAAATTCAGATGGTCAGGAACTAAAGGTCACTATCAGCGTAGGAGTTACTGTATCAAAACCTCAGGACACACCTGATGACATCATAAAAAGAGCAGATAGCCTTATGTATCAGAGCAAGCATAATGGAAGAAACATGGTTTCCACGGATGTGTCAGCAGAAAATATTTGAATCGAAAGAATATGTAAAGGGAAAATATTATGGAATATTCAGCAATTTATCATGACATGGACAAAAGATTCTGTTACGCAATTGATAAGGATCTGTTTGTGATACGTGTGCAGGTTAAAAAAGATGACATGAAGGAGATTATCCTTCACTGTGAAGATAAGTATATACCAATGGAACGCAAGGATACGAAAAAGACCATTCTGATGAAGAAGATTGCCACTTCACAGTTTCATGATTATTATGAAGCACAGCTTCAGATGCATCTGATATGTCTCAGATATTATTTTGAATTTACGGACACGCAGGGTGAAAAAATATATTACGGCAATTATGAGTTTTATAAGGAATGCATCACAAACAGGGACAGAATGTTTGATTGCCCGCAGAATCTTCGGGAAGAGGAAATGTTTGAGGTGCCGGACTGGGCAGCAAATAAGGTCGTGTATCAGATTTTTCCGGCCCGTTTTGCAGCATCACAACAGGTAGATAAGGAACAATGGTATAAAGCACCAATTTCGTCTATGGATGATCTGCATGGTGATCTCAGAGGAATTATTGAACATCTGGATCACGTTCAGAATCTGGGAATCGATGTTTTGTATATGACACCTATCTTCAAATCATATTCAAGTCATAAGTACGATATCATCGATTATTATCAGATCGATCCTTCATTTGGAACGACAGAGGATCTGAGGGAACTGGTACACGAAGCTCACAAACGTGGAATGAAAATCGTCATGGATGCAGTGTTCAACCATACAGGAAGAGAATTTTTTGCATTTGAGGATATCATGGAAAAGGGAGAAAAATCAAAATATCTGGACTGGTATTATATTGAGAAATTTCCACTTGAAAGTGAAAGAGGAGAGATTCCAAACTACAAATGTTTTGGCTACTATGGGGGAATGCCTAAGCTAAATCTGAAAAATCCGGAAGTTGAGAAATTCTTTACTGATGTTGCGTGCTATTGGATTAAGGAATGTGATATTGACGGATGGCGGATGGATGTAGGAGACGAGATCAGTCATTATTTCTGGAAGAATTTTAGAAGAGCGGTCAAGGCTGTAAAAAAGGATATGCTGATCATTGGAGAAATCTGGCATTATGCAGGAGATTTTCTTGAGGGAGATGAATGGGATACAGTCATGAACTATCCGTTTTATCTGAATCTGATCGATCTGCTGGCAGATGAGAAGATCCATGTCAGTCAGTTTGTACAGAATCTGGGATATTTGAAGGGACGTTTAAATAAAAAATGTTATCCTCTTATGTGGAATCTGATTGACAGCCATGATACAGCAAGATTTTTACATCTCTGTAATGGCAATAAGAAAAAACAGCATTTGGCAGCGGCTTTTCAGTTGTTATTGCCGGGAATGCCTATGATTTATTATGGAGATGAGTTTGCGATGCCGGGGGCAAACGATCCGGATTGCAGGCGGGGCATGTACTGGGATGAAGAATATCAGGACAAAGAGATGTATGAATGGTATAAACAGCTGCTTTGGATCCGAAAAAAACATGCGTGTATTTCAGAAGGCGAACTGATCGGGTCAATTACAAAGGATGAGGAAGAAACAATTGTCCTGATCCGGAAAAACGTCGAAGAGACAATTGCCTTGATTTTTAATTGCAGCAGTAATGCAAAGAACTTTAGTGAGTATGAGGGAAAATATAATTTACTTAGAGATGAGCCGTTTGATGGAAAAGTTGAGGGGCTTGATGCTGCAGTGATCGTGCTTTAAGAATGATTCCTGCCTGCGTATATGATTGCTTCGAAACTTTAAATAAAAGCAGGTTTAGAATACATTTGAAAAATAATTTCAGTGTATCTGAACCTGCTTTCTTTTTTTAATGAACATAGAGCAGCCTGTGCGAAAGAATAAATGATACATAGCTGCAGGATCGTATGTAGAAAAAAACGAATATAATATATTTAGACAAACTTATTTTTTATTTATATATAAACCTGAAAAAGATGGTATTATTGAATATATAAGGAAACTGTCAAAATATACTATATACAGAGGTAGACGTATGGGTAGATTAGTAGAGTTTCAGAATGTGAAAAAAACCTATCATATGGGAGAAGTCGAAATTCATGCTGTAGATGGCGTGGATTTTGAAATAAACGAAGGCGAATTTGTGGTCGTTGTCGGACCAAGTGGTGCCGGAAAAACAACTGTATTGAATATTCTTGGGGGAATGGACAAGGCTACAAGCGGACACGTTATCGTTGACGGTGTTGATATCAGCTCGTTTAATAGCAGGCAGCTGACATCATACAGAAGAGATGACATAGGGTTTGTATTTCAGTTTTATAATCTTGTTCAAAATCTGACTGCACTTGAGAATGTTGAGCTGGCATTGCAGATATGCAAAGATCCGCTGGATGCAAGAGAAGTTTTAACGGATGTCGGATTACAAGACAGAATGTTGAATTTCCCTGCACAGTTATCCGGAGGGGAACAGCAGCGTGTTGCTATTGCAAGGGACTTGCAAAGAATCCGAAACTTCTTTTGTGTGATGAACCGACAGGAGCATTGGACTATCAGACAGGTAAAGCCATTTTAAAATTACTTCAGGATACATGCAGACAAAAAGGGATGACAGTTGTTGTAATTACTCATAATATGGCAATTGCACCGATGGCAGACAGGTAATCCGCTTTAAAAATGGACAGGTAAGGAATATTACACGAAACAGTGAGCCAACACCGGTTGAACAGATTGAATGGTAGGTGACTGCTATGAAAAAGAAAGCACTGACCAAAGAATTATGTCCATAAAAAAGACATACAATCGATTCATATCTATTTGCCTGATCGTTATGCTGGGGACTGCTTTTTTTGCAGGGGTGAAAGCAGCAGAACCGGATATGCAGGAATCAGCGGATATCTTTTTTGACGACAGTAAGTTAATGGATATCAGAGTGCTGTCTACATTAGGATTAACGGAAGATGATGTTACCGCAATTTCTGCAATTGAAGGTGTAGAATCAGCGATACCTGTATATACATATGATGTTCTGACGGAGAAAGATGAAAAGCAGCATGTGATCAAACTAATGTCAGAAACAACGGATATGAATAAAATTACTGTGACAGAAGCAGGATGCCGAAGGAATCCGGAGAATGTCTGGCAGACTGGCTTTTGGAACAAAATTATGGGTATAAAATCGGAGATAAGATCACGATCAGCTCCGGAGATGACAAAGCAATTGAAGATATTGTCAATACGCAGACATATACGATCACGGGCTTTGGAAAAACATCATATTATCTTGATCTGACAAGGGACTCCAGCACGATCGGTAATGGTTCCATGTCCGGATTTCTGGTTATTCCAAAAGATAATTTTACGCTTGAAGCATTTACGGAAATCGACGTTCTTGTTGATGGTGCGGGAGCATTGGACTGTTATAGTGATGCCTATGAAGATGCTGTTGATGAAGTGACACAGGAAATCAAAGATATTGCAGGGAATCAATGCGAGATACGTTATGCCGAAGTTGTAAGTGAGGCACAGGATGCGATAGCTGAAGCTGAGACCGAAGTTTCTGATGGTGAAAAGAAGTTAGCAGATGCAAAAGAAGAATTAGAGGACGGATGGGAACAGCTTGCAGATGCTAAGAAGGAAGTCTCAGAAGGTCAGGAGAAGCTTGCAGATGCAAAAACGCAGGTCAGTGATGGGAAAAAGGAGCTTGATGCAGCTAAGGATAAGTTGCTGACGGTGAAAAGGAACTGGCAGACGCAAAAACACAGCTTGCAGATGGACAGAATCAGATCAATCAGGCGAAGCAGCAGATTTCAGATGGTGAGGCTTCTATCGCAGCGTATAATACAGAATTAGACAATGGAAGAAAGCAGCTTGAGAGTGCTGCAGGGCAGCTTGCAGATGCAAAAACCGGATTAGAAACATTAAAATCAGGGATTGAGCAGATGGAAAATGCTTTAAATGCCAGTCAGACGGAACTGGATGCTTCCGGTGAGGATTTAAAACAGGCAAGAACAGAACTTGAAGCGAACCGTGGGCAGATCGATGGTTACAGAAGCTTGTCGCAACAATGGATTCACAAATAAATGATCTGCAGACACAGATGGATCTTCTTGTTGAGGGCAGCGAAGACTGGCAGACATTAAATACTCAGATGCAGGCTCTGATCACACAAAGAGATGCGATGCAGGTCGGTATTGCTGAATTTGATCAAAACGAAGCATTGCTTTTACAAAATGAAGCGGCTCATGAAGAAGGAAAAAAGGCATTAGATGCAAAATGGGCAGAGCTTGCTGCATTGAAAAAACATACGACAGCGGCATGGCAGACTACACGGCAGGTATGTCGGCATATGAAGACAACCTGTCAGAATTAAATGCAAATCAGGCGAAGCTTAATGCACAAAAACAGGTATTAACCGAGTCAAAACAAACCATTGTGGCGAAAGAGCAGGAATTAGCTTCTGCACAAAACACTATTGCAGAAAATGAAGCCTCCTTAGATTCAGCGAAAGCCGAAAATCGCAGAAAATGAGAAAAAATTAAATGATGCACAGTCAGAGAATAAATAAAAATGAGAAGAAACTGGCAGATGCAAAAAATGAGATCAAAGAAAATGAACAAAAGCTGACAGATGGTCAGGCTGAATATGATGCCGAATATGAAGAAAATCATCAAAAGCTTGAAGATGCGAAGGCTGACATTATCCAGGCGAAAGCAGATCTTGCTGATGTTGATGTACCGGAGTGGTATGTACTCGACCGTAATTATATCACTACCTGTGTTGCATATGCCCAGGATTCAGAACGTATAGGAAATATTGGAAATGTTTTTCCGGTTATATTTTTCCTTGTGGCAGCACTCGTCAGTCTGACAACGATGACGAGAATGGTGGAAGAAGAACGTGTTCAGATCGGTACACTGAAAGCGTTGGGATATAGGAAATCCAGTATTGCAGCAAAATACGTCATGTATGCATTTCTTGCTACGATGTTAGGCGGCACGATCGGTACTTTGATCGGACAGATTATTTTTCCGGCAGTCATTATGAATGCTATAAGATCGCATATGTTACATTGACAGATTTTGTGACACCGATCCATTTAAAATATTCTCTGATTTCAATGATCGCTGCGGTTGTTAGTACCACGGCTGCCACGCTTGCGGCATGTTACAAAGAACTTCTTGCTGCACCGGCGGAATTGATGAGACCGGCTGCACCTAAAATCGGAAAACGGGTTTTTCTGGAGAGAATTACATTTATATGGAAACATCTTAATTTTTCCAATAAAGCGGCAGTGAGAAATCTGTTCCGATACAAGAAACGTTTGTTTATGACTGTACTTGGCATTGGCGGTTGTATGGGATTACTGCTTGTTGGATTTGGTGTAAAAGATTCCATCATGACGATCGGAGACAGGCAATATAATTTCATTCATACATACCAGGTTAAGATGACACTGGCCGATGCGGATACGGATGAAGAGAAACAGGAAGTTTTAGACAGTGTTCTTAAGGAGTCGACGACAAAGGCAGCTATGCTCAGTCATGAATCTACGATTGATGCATGTTGTGGAGCCAATGGAGAAAAGAAGCAAAGCACGTATTTGTTCATCCCATCCGACGCGGATGAGTTAGATGAATTTGTATCTTTGCAGAATCGTATATCCGGGCAAAAATACACGTTAGATGATGAAGGTGTGATCATTTCAGAAAAGCTGGCAACTTTGCTGGATGTATCCGAGGGTGACGATATTTATCTTGAGGTTTCAAGCTTAAATTATAAACCTGTTAAGGTAATGCACATTGCGGAAAATTATTATTACCATTATGTTTATATGACACCGGAATGCTACCAGTCATTATTTGGGAAAGATATTGAGTATGATGAAATATTTGTCGTAAATAAAGACCCGGAAGATATTTCTTATGAAAATGATTTTTCGGCAAAATATCTTGATAACAATGCAGTGTCAGGAATCACATTTACGCGTACAATATCAGACCGGATAGAATCAATGATCACAAGTATGAATATTGTTACCTATGTACTTGTTGTGTCTGCAGGACTGCTTGCATTTATTGTTTTATACAATTTAAATAACATTAACATCAGTGAGCGTCAGAGGGAGCTGGCGACGCTGAAAGTGCTTGGCTTTTATGATGGGGAAATATCAATGTATGTATTCAGGGAAAATATTATGCTGACAGTGCTCGGTACAATTTTTGGTATTTTCTTTGGAATATGGCTGCACCGGTTTGTCATCTTAACAGCAGAACTTGATATTATGATGTTTGGCCGGCAGATTTATACAAAAAGTTATATCTATAGTATTTTACTTACAATCGGTTTTTCTATTATTGTGAATATCGTGATGCATTGGAAAATGAAAAAAATAGATATGATCGAATCATTAAAGAGCGTCGAATAACTTCTGCTTGCGTATATTATTTGCAGACAGTATAATCGTATGGTCAGTCAATTGACATATATGAATACTAAGAACTAAGGAAGAACTACTGTATGTTAAATAAAAAAGATTTCTTAAAATATGCATCGACATTAGCATTTCCGATTATGCTCCAAAATCTGATCGGAACATTGGTAAACATCGCCGACACGGTAATGCTTGGTTACGTGAGCCAGACTGCCATGTCGGCTTCATCGCTTGCGAACCAGTATACGTTTATTCTTTTCTGTTTATATTATGGAATGGCAACAGGTACTTCGGTTTTATGTGCCAATACTGGGGAAAAGGTGATAAAAAGACGGTAGAGAAGATTCTGGGGCTCGCAGAACGGATTTCCCTGATTATCTCTCTTGTATTTTTTGTTATCTCCTTTACTATGCCAACGGCAATTATGAAGATTTTTACAAACAGTCCTGAGACGATTGCTGCCGGAAGAGAATATCTTAAGGTGATTTCATTTTCATTTGTATTCATGGGATTCTCACAGATTTTTATGAGTGCGCTCCGAAGTATCGGAAAAATCATGCTGCCATCGGTTACATATATTGTTTCGCTTTGTGTGAATGTACTTTGTAATGCAACTTTTATTTTTGGATTGTTTGGCCTTCCAAAGCTCGGTGTTACCGGTGTAGCACTTGGTACTGTGATCGCCAGAATCTCAGAAGTGCTGATCTGTCTGATTTATTCATTGCGCAGTTCAGACGTCAGATTCAGAATAAAATATTTTTTTGCAAAATCAGATATTTTATTACAGGACTTTATAAAAATTGCCACTCCGGCGGTGATAAATGACGTTGTCTGGAGCTTTGCCAATTCAGCATTTGCAGCAATTCTTGGACATATTGGTGATGATATGGTTGCAGCAAATGCCGTTGCAGTTATGGTGGTAAATATCGGCGCTATCGCCTGCCGTGGTTTTGCCAACGCTACTACGATCATTGTCAGCCAGGAGCTTGGGAAAGACCGCATTGATACAGCAAGAGAGTACGGAAAACGAATGCTTACAATAACATTTATTGTCAGCCTGATCGGATGTGTCGTTATTCTGGCGATCCGTCCTATCATACTGGATTTCTACCGGGATAAATTAACAGAGACGGCTATTTATTATCTTGGCATTTTTATCATTATGACAACCTGGCGTTTTGTGGGCGAAGGCATTAATACCTGTCTTATATGCGGCTGCTTCAGGGGTGGCGGTGATGCCAGATTTGGAATGATCGTAGATACCATATTTATGTGGCTTGTTGCGGTCCCACTTACCTTCCTTGCAGCATATGTTTTCAAACTGCCGCCTGTCTGGGTATACTTTGTCATGACACTGGACGAGTTTGAAAATGCCTGTGGTATTTATTCACTATTTCAGAAATAAATGGCTTACGAATATTACCAGAGATTTTGAGTGATGGCGATTACTGTAATGTTTTCTAAAATTGACAAAAACAGTTAAAAAAGAGATTGACAAATCAACATGAACGATGTATATTTTCAACATGAACAGCGTTCAGATATGAACAATAAAAGAAATGCCGGAATGTCAAAGGGGGAAATCATGAATCGTCTTGCTACTTCAAAAGAAGATATATTGGCTGCCAGCAGGGAGCTGATCAAAGAAAACGGATGGGCGGCTGTAAGCATAAGATCAGTTGCAGCGAAATGTTCCGTTTCAGCCGGCACGATTTATAATTACTACGAATCCAAGGCAGAGCTTCTTGGTGCTACCATTGAGAGTGTCTGGCAGGAAATCTTTTTTCACCCGGAAGACGAGCAGGTATTTCATGATGTTACAACTTGCATTTCATGGATTTATGAACGGTTCCAATATGGCAATAAGCGGTTTCCGGGATTTTTCTCTTTACATTCCTTTGGTTTCATGAAGGAGGGAAAAGATGACGGAAAGAAAAGGATGATGCGCACATGGGAACATATTTTAAATGGGCTATGTGAAGTTTTAAAAAATGATCATAAGATCCGTCCGGGCGTATTTGATGAGAATTTTACAGAAAGGCAGTTTGCAGAAATCCTGTTTTCCCTCATGCTGGTATCAGTGATCCGCGAGGATTATGATCCGTCCTCTGTGTTGATGCTTATCAACAAAACATTATATTAAAAGCAGTTATTGTTCACATTGTGTGTGATCAGTAACGGAAATTCTCCCACTTTGAAAGTGGGAAAATTTTTTGAACCAAAATGAACAGTGTTCATATATCGTAATTTTTAAATGTTTGCAATTAGGTTGAGGCTGTTTTAGCAGAGCAACGTAAATTCAATAATAAAATTTTAAAATAAGAAGGAAATTTATCATGCAGGCAATTGTAGAAACTTTATTTGACACCGTATATTTAATCTCGGTAATCACGGTCGGAATTTTAATGATCAGAAAGAGTAAAGGAAACCGCCAGTTTACTATGTTTGGAATTATGGCAGTTCTTTTGGGAAGTGGAGATGCATTCCATCTGGTTCCACGTGCGCTGGCTCTTTGCACAACAGGTCTTGAGAACTTTACTGTACAGTTAGGACTGGGCAAATGGATCACATCTGTAACGATGACAATCTTTTACGTTGTACTTTATCACATCTGGCGTGAACGCTATCAGATCAAAGGTCATAATGCAACGACAGCAGCTGTTTACGGTCTTGCAGGATTAAGAATTATTTTGTGTATGATGCCACAGAATAACTGGCTTAGTGCATCAGCTCCGCTTTCCTGGGGGATTTACCGTAATATTCCGTTTGCACTGATGGGAATCCTGATCATTGTTTTATTTTATAAAAGCGCAAAAGAGAACAATGACAGATCTTTCCGTTTTATGTGGCTGACAATCGTTTTAAGCTTTGCATTCTATATCCCGGTTGTGCTGTGGGCGGATGTCATTCCGATGATCGGTATGCTGATGATCCCTAAGACATGTGCATATGTCTGGACAGTCGTGATCGGTTACAATGCAATGAAAAAAGAGATTGTTTAAGAAAAACTTTTTTTATGTAACAATAAGAGGGCATATGTTCGTCGACGGTGAATAAAGTAATAAAAACGCTGAATTTAAAAAAAACAGTGATTTTCTTTTGGAAAAGTAGTATTATTTCACTGTAGATGAAAGGAGTGTGTGGATATGGAGCCATATAAAGCAAAAAAAATGCCTTTAGAATACAAAATTGATAAAGAAATGCTGATGTTGATATCAGAAGCAAATGTGAAGTATGGGGAATATAAGTCTCTTTTAAACACTTTGGAATTTGATGCAGGTTTCTTCCTGGATTCTGTTATTTTGAATGAAAGTTATAAATCAACACAGATCGAGGTACCCAGATTTCACAAGATGAGATGTACTACCTGAAGTACATGGAAATAACGGATGATAGCAGAGAAATTCAAAATCTTAAAAAGACAATAGAATATGCATCTTCAAATTTACAGGTGGGAAATAAGATCAGCTATGAGCTTGTCAATGAAATGCATAGGATCATACTGGATAGTGTCCGTGGATCACAGCGAAATCCAGGTCAAATAAGAACTACACAAAATTGGATCGGACCAAGGGGATGTACCATTGATACCGCAACATTTGTTCCGCCAATTCCTGAAGAGGTATATGGATTGCTCAAAAATCTATATGAATACATGAATGATGAATTTGAGGATCCGTTGTTGGTAAATATTGCCTTATCACATATGCAGTTTGAAACTATTCATGCGTATAAGGATGGAAACGGACGTCTTGGCAGAGCCTTGATACCGGTACAAATGGCGATGTTGGATCAAAGCACACCTATTTTGTATATGTCAGAGATACTTGAGTTATATAAACCGTCATATCAGAGAAATCTGATGGAATGTAGACGAGGAAATGTATCCGGATATATTAAGTTCTTCTTACAATGCATTATTGACCAGTGTAATGCATATATTTACAAGTTGGATAGAATCAAAGAAATATATAAAGAAGACATGAAAACTATTGAAGCAATAAAAGGTAATTCTGTTTATAAGATAATGCCGGTTATCATGAAACAGATTGTTTTTACTAAAAAAGAGATTCAAGAGTTATCTGGTGTATCTCCAAATGTTGTTTCAAAAATTATTAATCAGTTAGTTGATTTAAATGTAATTATTCCTGACTCAACAAAAATGAAAAAGGGATATAGATACCAAAAAATATATGAAGTATTTGTTGGAACAAGAGAATTCTAACAAATAGAATGATTCCCCTAAATTAATTAGGTATTGCATCACAGTAGTATAGAACAAGTCCCCTTGCAACTTTCCTGAAACCATGCTATATTCCCATCTTGACAGTTGGAAAACGAAAAACGGTTGTATAGCTAGTAAAATCAAGCTGGCAGCCGTTTTTTGTTTTCTGATTTTATATGATGTATAATGAAGCATACAATCTCGCAATGGGATTTTTTTTAGAAGGAGCAGTAAAAGAAATGTCAAAAGATGAATATTTGATAACAGATAAACCTCTTAAAGCGTTGACTATTTTCGCGATGCCAATGATTCTTGGCAGCTTTTTTCAGCAAGTCTATAATATGGCTGATTCGATTATCGTCGGTCAGTTTGTCGGTTCTTCTGCACTGGCAGCAGTCGGTGCCTGTGCGGCACTTACGAATGTTTTCATATGTGTGGCACTTGGTGCGGTGTAGGTGCGGGGAGTGGCTTGTGAGCCGCTATTTTGGTGCCAGAAATTACAGTAAAATGAAAACGATTGTGCCGGGAAGAAAGAAGCCGCAAACATATACCCTATGAGCACGGCAAACATTCCCATCCATCCCAATATCAAAGGCCATTTCAGAATCCACTCCGTAGCCTTGCGGTAACAGGTGATGTAGATGCCGTT
>ENA-OQER01000875-OQER01000875.1-human-gut-metagenome-genome-assembly--contig:-NODE-875-length-15806-cov-1.545826_pt1 | contig 15806 bp, 24 predicted proteins | sample MGYA00242797_ERZ504639 | MGnify/ENA primary metagenome ERZ504639 (study PRJEB26092, sample SAMD00036306) | human gut metagenome | host: Homo sapiens | study: EMG produced TPA metagenomics assembly of...
ATGATCCGAGTGATTACAAATAAAACCGGGTTCGTAATCATCAAGAAAACCAAACGGCCCGTAATCAAGCGTCAGCCCCAGCAGCGACATGTTGTCGGTATTCATCACCCATGAGCAAAGCCGACCGTCTGCCATTGGGCAATTAACGATGCGGTACGTGCGACAACATCGGTAAACCAGAGACGGTATTTGTCCTCATCATCTGCAAGATGTGACCAGTAATGACGAATGGCAAAGTCAGCTAACTGACGAACCTTTTCCGGCTCGCGGCGATAGTAAAAATGTTCGAAATGACCAAAGCGCAGATGACTTGGTGCCACACGTATCAGCATCGCGCCTGGCTCCACCGTTTCCCGATACACTGGCGAATCGCTGGTGACGATACTTAACGCGCGGGTCGTCGGAATGCCCAGATAATGCATCGCCTCACTGGCGAGACTTCTCGTATCGTCGAACGTAAAACCGCCCGTCCATCACCCATTCGCGAATAAGGCGTCAGGCCAGCACCTTTCAGATGCCAGTCCATTGTAGTGCCATCAGCAAGCAGTTGTTCGCCAAGTAAAATGCCGCGCCCATCACCCAGTTGGCCCGCCCAGACGCCGAACTGATGACCACTGTAAACCTGCGCCAGTGGTGACATACCAGGCAGTAGGGTTTCGCCGCCCCAGACACCTGCAGCATTTTTAAACAGCGACGATGGAACACTCAGCGTGTTAGCGAGTTCGGTATTATGCCAAATCAGCCGGGCATTATTTAAAGGCGTAGGGGAAAGTGCTGTATAGGTTTCTGGCAATTCATCGCGCCAGCGGGTAATAAAAGACAGGGTCATAGATCCTCTGTTTGATAGTGTAGACGGTTACTCTCGTCTTAAACACCAGCAAACAGGAGGGTTATCGCTGAACCAACGTCGTTATCTGATTTATAGGAACGGCAGGCCACAGGCATCCCTGGAGAGCATGGAAATCGAAGGGGGTAATCTGTGCCAATATTTCTGTCGTATCAATGCCCCCGCGATGATGCAATTGCAACAAGGGGAAATTTGCGCCTGGATCGCACGAATAAACGGTTCGAAGGAGCGATGCGTGATTTGTTGCTGAATAAAACTTTTATCCAGCATGACGCGGGTGAAAAGACCATCAAAAACCGCTTTCATTGTGCTATTACCTGCTCCCAAATTGCCTAACACAAGGGGATACATTTGCGATAAGGATAAAAGATCGCGATTATCTTTTCCTTCATTGAGATGCGGGTAATTCTCATTAATCAACAGTTCAATAAACGGATATTTTAATAGTTCGCCTGCGTAATTATCCCTCTCTAATAATAATGTAGCCACTTGTGGCGTTAAATTAAGCCAGGCAAAGAGTTTATGTTGAATAAAAAAATGTTGGCATGATTTTAGTAATTCCAACTGCTCTGAAAATAATTGCCAATGTTGCTCCTCGGTAAGTTGCGCTATAACCCGACTCGTCGGGATACGCACCGTGCCATCTTCACTGGAGAAATGGGTAATTAACTCAACGCCGACAAGGAGTTGCTGGTTATCTCTTATCGGCAGGAAATAGCAATCAGAATGATAAAGATTCTCCAAAAAAATCTTCATGGTAACCGTCCCTCTCGAAGGATGTTTTTCAGTATCCGGCTAAAAGGGATGAGGCCATAAGACATAACAATTACAGAAGGAGTAACTTTCATTTGTTCCATGTTAACCACTTTTTCAGGGGTCCTTTTTTTAGATTATCCTGATTATAAACGAATAATCCATTTACGGAATTTTTGTCTGCAGAATACTACTGTATTCAGGAGTAAATGACGGCGATGTATCATCGCCGTCCATTTTTCGACATACTAGATTCGTCTCGCCTGCCAGAAATTTTTTCTGCCAATAGACATTATCAAGTGAGGAACGCATCACTCCCTTGCTGGTAGAGGCGTGGATAAATTGGTTGTTGGTATCGTAAATACCTACATGCAAACCATTTTGTCCGGACCCCGTTTTGAAAAAGACCAGGTCACCAGGCAGCAACTCGTCTTTATCAATTTGCGTGCCGATAGAGGCTTGTTCTTTGGTTTCTCGGGGCAGCTGCAAATCGAACGATCGCGCATCGTTACAACCACAAATCCCGAACAGTCCACACCGCGCCGCGTCATGCCACCATAACGATACGGCGTGCCATGCCAGCTTTGTAGCTGGTCGTTCAAACCGGCAATAACGGTAATCGAATCAGAAAGTCTGGCATTTGGCGGCGGTGCTTTATGGTGGCTACACCCGGCCAGAAACAGTGCTGTGATCAAAATAAGGCAGAAACGCATTCCGTACGGTTCCTCTGTTTTTTATTCTTGCATTAATTTAGCGTCGTAATTACCCGATTTTCAAGATACTAATGAAATCAGATGGTCGAAATCAGCATTCTGTGACCTTCGATATCCAGACGGCGAAAATTCATCATAGGCCTGCGCCAGATTTGGCGGCGTGAGCACCTCTTCTCTGCGTCCACTGGCCAGCATTTTTCCACCTTTAGCAACCACGCCCGATGCGCATGACGCAATGTGTGGTTGAGATCGTGACTGCTCATCACAATCGCCAGTCCTGCTGACACAGAGCGCTCAGAATTTTGTCTAACGCACTTTGTTGCGCAACATCAAGACTGTTCATCGGCTCATCAAGAAGCAGCAATTGACCTGCGGGATTGGCTTGTGGTGTGATTTGCAGCACCACCGCAGCAAGACGTACGCGTTGCCATTCACCGCCGGAAAGTTGATTGGTGCTACGTCCGAGTTTGTCATCAAGAGCCAGCGCCCCTGCGACATCATTCAGTAGTTCGGTACGCGTTTTATCGTGCTGATGCAGTGTCAGGTAGTGCCAGACCGGCATTGCAAACGGCGGCGTCTGCTGTTGTGAAAGATAGGCGCGATGCAGCGCGAGTTTTGTTGCGGACCATGCTTCCAGGGGTTGCCCCGCGAACTGAATGCTTCCCTTACCGCTGGTCATTCCGGCCATTCGTGCAAGCAAGGTACTCTTACCCGCGCCATTCGGCCCCACCAGATGCAGGATCTCCCCAGCCCGAACCTCGCCAGAAAGTGGCCCCAGGCGGTAGATTCCGCAACATCCTGTAACTGCATCACAATAGACATTATTTTGCCAACGCCAGTTTAATGCTTTCCATCACAATGGGGTCTTCCGGCGTCATATCCGGGGAAAAACGCTGGATGACCAATCCGTCCCTGCCAACTAAAAATTTCTCAAAATTCCATAAAATATCATCAGGGTATAGCGGTGCACGACCTTTGCTGACCATACGGGCATAGAATCCGCTCTCTTCCGGCGCGACTGCGGTCGGCGCTGCGGCAATCAATTTTTGATACAGCGGATGGCGTCCTTCGCCATTAACTTCATTCTTACTGAACATCGGGAACGTCACCCCCCATGTGGTGGTACAGTAAGTTTTAATCTCTTCATCGCTGCCCGGTTCTTGTTCCAGAAACTGGTTGCACGGGAATCCCAGCACCACAAAACCTCGATCGGCCCAGGCTTTCTGAATATTCTCCAACTGCTCATATTGCGGCGTTAAGCCACACTTTGAGGCGACATTGACAATCAACAGCACATTACCGGCGTACTTCTCCAGCGTGGTCACTTCACCGTCGATATCTTTCACTACGGTCGTCAGAATGGAATCTTGCATCGTTTCTCCTGGGTGTGGTCAGTAAAAATCTTAGCTTTTAATCATAGACCGTCTTTTTGCGGCTAACGTCCTGCTTTTAACAATAACCAGATAAACACCGGCGCACCCAACGTTGCGGTGACCACGCCAATAGGCAGCTCTGCGGCAGCTAATGCCAAGCGCGCTACAACATCGGCCAGCAGCAATGCGCTCGCCCCTGCCAGCGCGCAGCCGGGAAGTAATACGCGATGATCGGTTAAACCACACAACCGAAGAATATGTGGGATCACCAGACCAATAAAGCCGATAGCACCCGCCAGCGCCACACTGACGCCAACCATCCAGCCGGTCGCTGCCACCAGCACATTGCGCCAGAACCACAGGGGTAAACCCAGTTGCCGCGCCGAGATCTCGCCAAGTGCTAACATATTCATCGGCCTGGACTGACAACAGATCCACAACAACACGGGGATCAATGCCAGCATCAGCCAGCTTTGCCGCCAGTCTACGCCGCCAAAACCGCCCATCATCCAGTACATCAGCTGACGTAAATCAACAGAGGTGGAAAAGTAGATAGCCCACGTCATTAGTGCGCTACAGATAATCCCTAATGCAACGCCAGCCAGCAATAACCGACTGGTCGAAAGATGACGACGGGCGAAACGTAAGAGTATTAAAGTGATGATAAGCGCGCCAGCAATCGCACACAGCCCTAGTGCCAGTTTGGGAGTTGCCCTTGCCCAAGCAATACCGCGGCGATAAGCCCTACGCCTGCGCCGTTAGAGACGCCAAGTAGTCCAGGTTCTGCCAGAGGATTTTCAAACAACGCCTGCATTACTGCGCCGGATATAGCCAGCGCCGCACCAACCAGCAATACAGCCAGCGTACGTGGCAGGCGAATCTGCCAGACGAACAGTTCGCCACGAGGAGAAAACCAGTCACCTGGCGAGATCCATTGTTCACCGGCGCAAAGGCTTAAGAGAAGCGCCAGCAGCATCAAAACTGACAGGCATAATAACCAGCGAATATTTTGTCGCTGTTGTTGGCGGGCAAGTGTCAGCATGGTATCCGTTCTGCTGAAGTGTCATGGCGTTGATTTTACGGTGACTCTTCGACAGTGAAAAGAAAAAAGGCCGCAGAGCGGCCTTTTTAGTTAGATCAGATTACTCGTCTTTGGGCGAAGCGTTTTCGACCCGGCTTTTTAACTTCTGCCCGGGTCTGAAGGTCACCACGCGCCGTGCTGTAATGGGAATATCCTCGCCCGTTTTCGGGTTACGTCCCGGGCGTTGATTCTTATCACGCAGATCGAAGTTACCAAAACCAGAGAGTTTCACCTGTTCGCCGTTTTCCAGAGCGCGACGGATCTCTTCGAAAAACAGTTCAACCAGTTCTTTGGCATCCCGCTTGCTAAGCCCAAGCTTATCAAACAGATATTCTGACATTTCAGCTTTTGTAAGCGCCATAGGTTCAATCCCTCAATGATGCTGGAATCGCTCTTTTAATGCCTCTACACATTTGGCGACGGTAGCGGCAATCTCCTCTTCTTCGAGTGTACGGCTGGTATCTTGCAGGATCAGGCTTATGGCGAGGCTCTTATACCCCTCCGCAACACCCTTACCGCGGTACACGTCAAATAAGTTTACGCCAACTACCTGATTTACGCCAACTTTCTTACATTCGGATAAAATATCCGCTGCGGGAACGTTTTCTGCGACCACCACCGCGATGTCACGACGGTTCGCCGGGAAGCGAGAAATCTCGCGCGCCTGAGGCACCACGCGGTCTGCGAGCTTGTTCCACTCCAGTTCGAACACCAGAGTGCGACCGTTAAGATCCAGTTTACGTTCCAGTTCAGGATGAACAACCCCAACAAAACCAATACGTTCACCTTTCAGATAAATCGCTGCGGATTGCCCCGGATGCAGTGCCGGATTCGCTTCTGCACGGAACTCAACCTCATTCAGTTTACCGGTCAGGTCGAGAACGGATTCAAGATCGCCTTTCAAATCATAGAAATCAACGGTCTCTTTTGCCAGGTTCCAGTGCTCTTCGTAACGGTTACCGCAAATCACACCGGCTAACATCAGATCCTGACGAATGCCAACGGTGCCTGAGTATCTGGTACGAAACGCAGACCGCTTTCGAAAATGCGCACACGGTTCTGCTGACGGTTCTGGTTGTACACCACGGTTGCCAGCAGGCCGGTCCACAGAGAAAGACGCATTGCTGACATTTCAACAGAGATCGGGCTTGGCAGCAGTAAGGCTTCAACGCCTGGATGGATCATCTGCTGCACTTTCGGATCAACGAAGCTGTAGGTGATCACTTCCTGATAGCCTTTGTCGTTGAGCAGCGTTTTCACGCGCTTGAGCGACAGGTCAGCTTCACGGTGAGTACCATATCAGGCTTGCCTGTACCGGCTCATCCGGGATGTTGTTGTAGCCGTAAACACGCGCGACTTCTTCGACCAGATCTTCTTCAATCTCCATATCGAAACGCCAGCTCGGCGCAACTGCCTGCCACTCGTCTTTGCCTTCGGTCACTTCGCAGCCGAGACGACGCAGAATGTCAGTTACCTGCTCATCCGCAATATGATGGCCGATCAGGCGATCCAGTTTGCTACGACGTAAAGTGATGGTTGCACGCTTCGGCAGCGTTGCTTCGTTGGTGATATCAATTACCGGACCAGCCTCACCACCGCAGATGTCGATCAGCAGACGGGTCGCACGTTCCATCGCTTTGTGCTGCAGTGCCGGATCAACGCCACGCTCATAACGGTGAGACGCATCAGTATGCAGGCCATGACGACGAGCACGACCGGTGATAGACAGCGGCTGAAGAAAGCGCATTCCAGCAAGACGTTTTGCGTTTCGTCATTCACGCCAGAGTGTTCGCCACCAAAGATGCCGCCCATCGCCAGCGCCTTGTTGTGGTCGGCGATGACCAGAGTGTCAGCATTCAGCTTCGCTTCAGTGCCATCAAGCAGTACCAACGTTTCGCCCTCTTTCGCCATCCGCACCACAATGCCGCCTTCAATGCGATCTTTATCGAAAGCGTGCATCGGCTGGCCCAGTTCGAGCAGTACATAGTTGGTGACGTCAACAACTGCATCGATAGAACGGATCCCGCAACGACGCAGTTTTTCTTTCATCCACAGCGGAGTTGGCGCTTTAACGTTAATGCCTTTTACCACACGGCCAAGATAACGCGGGCAGCTTCCGGCGCTTCGACTGTAATCGGCAGCGTGTCGTCGATGGTCGCACCAACGGAACGATTTCCGGTTCAACCAGCGGCAGCTGATTCAGCACGGCAACGTCACGCGCAACACCAATGATACCTAAACAGTCGGCACGGTTTGGCGTCACGCTGATTTCGATGGTGTTGTCATCAAGTTTCAGGTATTCACGGATGTCGGTGCCAATCGGCGCATCCGCAGGCAGCTCGATAATGCCGCTATGATCGTCAGAAATTCCCAGCTCAGAAAAGGAGCACAGCATCCCTTCAGACGGTTCACCACGCAGTTTCGCCGCTTTAATTTTGAAATCACCCGGCAGAACAGCACCAATGGTAGCTACCGCCACACGCAGGCCCTGACGGCAGTTTGGCGCACCGCAGACGATGTCCAGCAGGCGATCGCCGCCAACATTCACTTTTGTCACACGCAGTTTGTCAGCGTTCGGATGCTGCGCACACTCAACCACTTCACCAACGACCACGCCGTGGAAGCTACCGGCAACCGGTTCTACACCGTCAACTTCCAGGCCCGCCATAGTGATTTGATTCGCCAGCGCATCGCTATCAATCGCCGGGTTCACCCATTCGCGTAACCACAGTTCACTGAATTTCATAATCTATTCCTGCCTTATTTAAACTGTTTGAGGAAACGCAGATCATTTTCGAAGAATGAACGCAGGTCGGTGACGCCGTAACGCAACATAGTCAGACGCTCCATCCCCATCCCGAGGCGAAACCAGAGTAACTTCCGGTCGATGCCAACGTTACGCAGCACGTTCGGATGCACCATCCCGCAACCCAGCACTTCCAGCCATTTACCGTTTTTACCCATGACGTCAACTTCTGCAGAAGGCTCGGTGAACGGGAAGTAGGAAGGACGGAAGCGAATCTGCAAATCTTCCTCAAAGAAGTTACGCAGGAAATCGTGCAGAGTGCCTTTCAGGTTGGTAAAGCTGATGTTGGTATCAACAATCAGACCTTCCATCTGATGGAACATCGGCGTGTGAGTCTGGTCGTAGTCGTTACGATAAACGCGGCCAGGCGCGATGATACGAATCGGTGGCTGCTGGGCTTTCATGGTGCGGATCTGTACGCCAGAGGTCTGGGTAGCAGCAGGCGGGTAGTGTCAAACCAGAAAGTGTCGTGGTCAGCGCGCGCCGGGTGGTGACCAGGAATGTTCAGAGCATCGAAGTTATGATAATCGTCTTCGATTTCCGGCCCGGTTGCCACGGTAAAGCCAAGCTCACCGAAGAAACTTTCGATACGGTCGATGGTACGGGTAACCGGATGCAGACCGCCGTTTTCAATGCGACGACCTGGCAGGGAGACATCAATCGTTTCCGCCGCCAGACGCGCATTCAGCGCTGCGCTTTCCAGTTCCGCTTTACGCGCATTCAGCGCCTGCTGAACCTGCTCTTTCGCTTCGTTGATAACCGCACCAGCTGCCGGACGCTCTTCTGGCGGCAGCTCACGCAGGGTCGTCATCTGAAGGGTTAAGTGCCCTTTTTACCCAAATATTCGACGCGCACATTATCTAACGCGGCAACATCTGACGCCTGGCTAATGGCCGCCTTCGCACTGGCAACCAGTTCTGCGAGATGTGACATGGTTTTCCTCATTGTGTCAGTGGTGACACTGGTTCGTTGGACTTAGAGCCTATCCCATCAGGCTATTTTACTTGCCATTTTGGTCCCGGGCAGTGCTCGAAATTCTCACGTACTTAAATACGCTCCGGTTTCTCCGCGCTGGCCGTGTCCAGACTGGCTGCGACAATTACACCTGATGAGACAGGCTTTTTATTTTTCAAAACGCGCATACAAAAAAAGCCTCCACTGGGAGGCTTTCAGGCGCTGTTTTCCGTTTCTCTTCTCACGCGCTAGCCTCCTGGATTCAGGTGCTAAAGTAAAAAAAGAAGCGGAAAATAGCAGCATTCATTGCTTGCGTTACCTTTTGGTACTCTTCAAAAGACCTTTATTGAAAAGCTACGGCGATAAAAGTCAATGTTTTGATGGCGTTGAAACGAAAAGAGGGAGACTAGCTCCCTCTTTCAACTGGCTTATGCCAGAGCTGCTTTCGCTTTTTCAACCAGAGCGGTGAACGCTACTTTGTCGAATACTGCGATATCAGCCAGGATCTTACGGTCGATTTCAACAGAGGCTTTTTTCAGGCCATTGATGAATTTGCTGTAAGAAATACCGTTCTGACGTGCTGCTGCGTTGATACGCGCAATCCACAGTTGACGGAACTGACGCTTACGTTGACGACGGTCACGGTAAGCATACTGACCAGCTTTGATAACAGCCTGGAAGGCAACGCGGTATACGCGAGAACGCGCACCGTAGTAGCCTTTAGCTTGTTTCAAAATTTTCTTGTGACGTGCGCGTGCAATAACACCACGTTTTACGCGAGCCATATGTGCTCTCCTGTATCTATATTCTAATTAAAAAGTTAAAAACGTTAACGGCTTATGCGTACGGCAGGCACGCGATTACCAGGCCAGATCGCCTTTGGAAACCATGGCTTTCGGACGCAGGTGACGTTTACGTTTGGTCGCTTTTTTGGTCAGAATGTGACGCAGGTTAGCGTGCTTGTGCTTAAAACCACCTTTACCGGTTTTTTGAAGCGCTTAGCAGCACCGCGTACGGTCTTAATTTTTGGCATTTTAATAACTTCCACTTCGCATTGTTAATAAACGAAACAAAGGCGAACAAAGCCTGTGAAGCCCGAAGGCTCCACAGACAGTGCTACTTGAAGGCCTTACTGTTTCTTCTTAGGAGCGAGCACCATGATCATCTGGCGGCCTTCGATCTTCGTTGGGAAGGATTCGACCACTGCCAGTTCTTGCAAATCGTCTTTCACGCGATTAAGCACTTCCATACCGATTTGCTGGTGCGCCATCTCACGACCGCGGAAACGCAGCGTGATTTTGGCTTTATCACCCTCTTCGAGAAAGCGAATCAGGCTGCGGAGTTTTACCTGATAGTCGCCTTCATCTGTACCAGGACGGAATTTAATTTCCTTAACCTGGATAACTTTTTGCTTTTTCTTCTGTTCCTTAGAAGACTTGCTCTTTTCATAGAGGAATTGCCGTAATCCATTATACGACAAACCGGCGGCTCGGCGTTAGGGCTGATCTCGACTAAGTCTACTCCGGCTTCTTCTGCTTTCTCCAGAGCTTCTCTCAGACTCACAATACCAAGCTGCTCGCCTTCCAGACCTGTTAAGCGAACTTCCTGGGCGCGAATTTCGCCATTGATACGGTTAGGGCGCGCCGTTTGAACTCGTTTTCCGCCTTTAATACCTTATTCCTCCAATTGTTTAAGACTGCGGCTGCGAATCTCTTGTTGCAGCTTCTCGATCACTTCATTTACGTCCATGCTTCCCAGGTCTTTACCACGGCGGGTGCGAACGGCAACTTTGCCTGATTCCACCTCTTTATCACCACAGACAGCATATATGGGACGCGACGCAAAGTGTGCTCGCGGATTTTAAAGCCAATCTTCTCATTTCTCAAGTCTGCTTTAACACGAATGCCCGCATTTGATAGTTTTTGCGTCAATTCGTTAACGTATTCAGACTGTGAATCGGTAATATTCATGATAACAACCTGAACTGGCGCAAGCAGGTCGGGAAGAAACCAGCGAATTCTTCGGTCAGGATACCGATGAAACGTTCCATCGACCCCAAAATTGCGCGGTGAATCATTACCGGTACTTTACGTTCATTGTCTTCGCCTACATAAGAAGCGCTCAGACGAGAAGGCAAAGAGAAGTCCAGCTGTACTGTACCGCACTGCCATGCACGATCGAGGCAGTCATACAGGGTAAATTCAATTTTCGGACCGTAGAAAGCGCCTTCACCCAGTTGATATTCAAACGGGATGTTGTTTTCTTCCAGCGCAACCGCCAGGTCCGCCTCAGCACGATCCCACATTTCGTCGCTGCCAATACGTTTTTCAGGACGAGTGGAGAGTTTGACGACGATCTTCTCGAAGCCAAAAGTGCTGTACATATCATAGACTAAACGGATACATCCGTTAACTTCATCGCGAATTTGTTCTTCAGTACAGAAGATATGCGCGTCATCCTGGGTAAATCCACGCACGCGCATCAGCCATGCAGCGAACCTGACGGCTCATTACGGTGGCAGCTACCAAACTCGGCCATACGCAGCGGCAGATCGCGATAAGACTTCAGCCCCTGGTTGAAATTTGTACGTGACCCGGGCAGTTCATCGGCTTAATGCAGTATTCACGGTTCTCAGAAGACGTGGTGAACATTGCATCTTTGTAGTTGTCCCAGTGACCGGTTTTTCCCACAGGACACGGTCCATCATGAACGGACCTTTAACTTCCTGATACTGGTACTCTTTCAGTTTAGAACGAACAAACACTTCCAGTTCACGAAGATGGTCCAGCCGTCGTTGTGCCAGAATACCATACCCGGCGCTTCTTCCTGCATATGGTACAGGTCGAGCTGTTTACCGATTTTACGGTGGTCGCGTTTCGCGGCTTCTTCCAGGCGCTGCAGGTAAGCGTTAAGCGCTTTTTTGTCTGCCCACGCCGTACCGTAAATACGTTGCAACATTTTGTTGTTGCTGTCGCCACGCCAGTAAGCCCCTGCCGTTTTCATTAGTTTGAAATGATGCAGAAACGCATGTTCGGTACGTGCGGACCGCGGCACATATCGACATATTCTTCATGGAAGTACAGACCTGGCTTGTCATCATGGGCGATGTTTTCGTCAAGAATGGAGACTTTGTAGCTCTCCCCACGGTTGGCGAATGTTTCACGCGCTTCGTGCCAGCTGACTTTCTTCTTAATGACGTCGTAGTTTTTCTCAGCAAGCTCATGCATCCGCTTCTCGAGTGCTTCGACATCTTCCTGGGTTAACGTGCGGTCAAGATCAACGTCGTAATAAAAACCGTTGTCAATAACCGGGCCGATTGCCATTTGGTATGCGGCCAAAGTTGTTTAATCGCGTGCCCTAACAGGTGCGCACAGGAGTGACGAATGATCTCCAGACCGTCTTCGTCTTTGGCGGTAATGATGGACAGTTGTGCGTCGTTTTCAATCAGATCGCAAGCATCAACCAGTTCGCCATTAACGCGCCCTGCGATACACTTTCGCCAGACCTGGACCAATGTCCAGCGCAACATCCATGGGCTTACAGCGTGGTCGTAATGGCGTTGGCTGCCATCAGGAAGAGTTATAACAGGCATTTTATATCCTTATTTGCAGTGGTGACCCACACGAAAGATCACATACAAAGAAAAATTTGTTTATTAACAGTTCATTGCGAAACCATCTAGCCAACAAATGCTAAATTGGTTCGCAATCAGGTACACAAATGAAAGACATTAACCTCTCACCTTCCACCCGGTTGAGCGATGTTAACACTAAAAAAAGGGAGATTGTACCTTTCCGTTTCACATTGATTCGATTCGCAATTCGTTTGTAGTGAGTACACCAGCAAAACGCTTAAAGAACCACTGATAACATCACGGTGCGTCTGAAAGGTTTACTGCGAGCGGATTTACAGCAGCATAAACTGAATCCAGCAAAGTTCGTTGCGTGATTTGGCGGTAGTATTTTAAACGCTCATGAGATTAATGACGAAGTGGTCATATCACAATGATAAAAGTGACACAATTCTTATAACAATTTTTCGTGCACATTTCGTTCTGGCGATAATAATTAATCATCATCCTCAAAACCTCCAGATATATATAAGGCGAATAGATTATGAGTCAAAACGATATCATTATCAGAACTCATTATAAGTCTCCTCATAGATTGCACATCGATAGCGACATACCAACACCTTCATCAGAGCCTATTAATAAATTTGCGCGCCAGCTCATCACCCTACTTGATACCTCTGACTTAAGTTCGATGCTGTCATACTGTGTTATTCAGGAATTTATCGCAAACTGTCGAAAAATATCACAAAATTGTTATTCCACTGCCCTTTTTACCATTAACTTGCCACTTCACCCATCCATGCAGAAATATACTCATTACATTACACTATAAAAAGATTTCATTTCCTTATTACTGGAAACCACGCCTATTAAAGCTAACCATTTGCGAAGCATACTGGATTATATTGAACAGGAACAGTTAACTGCTGAAGATCGTAACCATTGTATGAAACTGTCTAAAAAAATCCATAGAGAAAAAACTATACACCCAACAGTAAATCTTCAATGGTAGTGCATGTTTTTTGCAATCTCCTTCTGACGCTATTTTTTGTCGCCATCTGTCATTGCAATACGCCCTTGATTCATTGAGAAATGGAAAAGGCAAAGTCAACCTGATTAAACATTACTCCTCCGTTGAATCCATACAGCAGCATATCCCCTTAGTCCGGGATGCGGAGTTCAGAGCATTACTTCGCCATCCTCCTGCAGGGAGTCGCGTTATCGCGAGTAAGGATTTTGGCTTCGCTTTAGATATTTTCTTTTGTCGAATGATGGCAAACAATGTCAGTCATATGTCCGCGATTTTATATATAGACAATCATACTTGTCAGTAAGGCTACGAATAAAGCAGTCAGTGTATGGACAATTAAATTATGTTGTGTCTTTTTACGACCCGAACGATACCAACGTTGCCGTCAGAGGCACCCACAGGACAGCACGGCGCTTTCTCTCGCTTGATAAGTTCATCAGTTCAGCTCCCGATGCTCAGACCTGGGCTGATAGGTATGTTCGCAACTGTGCAATTGCTATTCTTCCTCTATTACCTGAGGGAGTTCCAGTTGCTATTTTAGCGGGTATCACGACACGAATGCCATTTGCCCCTATACATCCATCGGCAATGTTGTTAATAATGGCCACAGGCCAGACTCAATAGCTTATTACACTATTCAAACAGTTGCCCATACTCCCTGAAAAAGAAATCATTGAAATAATAACTGCGCAGAATAACGTTGGTACACCTGCTTTATTTCTGGCTATGATGAACGGACAAACTGACAACGTAAAAATATTTATGCAAGAAATCCAGTCACTGGTATACAATCATATCATTCATGAAGATAATCTGGTTAAATTACTTCAAACTAAAAGTGCTAACGAAACACCTGGACTCTATATCTCCATGTTGTATGGATTCGATGAAATAATCGATATCTTTCTGAATGCATTAACCACTCCAATAGCACAAGAACTTTTAAACAAAAAAATGGTGATGGATATTTTAGCCATGAAAACACGTGATGGTGAACCAGGGTTATTTGCTGCAATGGAAAATAATCACCCTTTGTGTTTCACACGGTTCCTCTCTAAAGTTTATGGGATCGCCGTTAAATATAAACTCAGCAAAATCAACATCATGGACTTATTAAAAGGCGCGACAGCACATGGAACCCCTGCTTTATACATCGCCATGAGCAAGGGTAATAAAGACGTCGTGTTATCTTATATATCAACACTGAGTACTTTTGCAAAAAAATATTCTTTTTAGTCAACGTCAATTATTCACACTGTTGGCCGCTAAAAATCATGAAAACATGTCAGCTGTTCATATAGCCATTCATCATAATCATTATAAAACTGTAGAAACATATTATGCTGCTATTAATGCAATCAGCCAAAGCCTGAGTTTTAGTGCTGATGAACTAAAAACGTATTTATAACCAGCTATTTATGATATTTGTATATCGATACATAATTTTATTTTTTTCATAAAACGCAGAAACAGTGATCAGGTGTACAACGCCACCCGACGGCTGTAATAACAAAAAATCCCTTGATGCCTGTCCCTTTTGTTACACTCCGTTATCACGCACAAGAGATATGCAGGACACTGGTATGCCGACTAAACGCTTTGATAAAAAACACTGGAAGATGGTGGTGGTGCTACTGGCAATCTGTGGCGCTATGTTGTTGCTACGTTGGCAGCAATGATTTGGGGCTGAGCAGTGACAAACGAAGACACCAGACCGCATAACACGGTCCGGCAGATAATTTTACATGCTGTAGCCCAGCGATAAGGTTGTCCGACGATCGGTATGTTCCGGTGCAGACTCTGGAGGTTCAGAGTTCCATGTGACGTTGTAAGCCACTTTCAGTCCAAAATGTTCATTAATAGCAACATTTAATGCGCTTTCGGAGTTCAGCGTTGTGTCTTCCGCGCCAAAGACGGAAACACCCTGCGTAAATTTAGCGTTGTCAGTCAACTGCCATGCATAAGCACCGGAGGCATAGCCCAGCGGCTGAGTTTCACTGGCATTGTCGGTATATTTGTCGTAACGCACACCTGGACCGAATTCAAAGCGGAAACTGTGTACCGGGCCATTCAAAAACTGACGACCATAACCCGCGGTCAACACATCGCGCTCTCGATAGCCGTTATAACGGTCTGTCAGCCAGCTTGCCTGACCAAATAAATAGTCATAATCAGTTAAATTAAAACGCTACGCCCGCCCGCCGCATATTTTTCTGAAGAACGCTCATCATTAGAAGAAGTATTACTGGCGTTCCCCCACAGCGACCAGGCAGTGGTTTGTCCATACCAGGTCATGGTGGTGTCAGCCGTAAGTGAGGAGCTTTTCGTATTGCCTGATTGTGCAAGATATCCTGCGTTCAGATTACCTTCGAAAGGTTTTTTAGCGCTGGCAGGATCGTCCATGACAGTAAAAACGGAATCATCGGCAGCTGCATTCAGTGACGCAAACATGCCCCCCGCCAACATAACGATGGCAGGAACTGTCTTCAAAAGCTTCATTTATCAAGAGTCCGTACAACAAAAAAGAGACCATCGCGGTCCCGGAAACTTTCTTAAGGATCAAAGATTAGCGTCCCTGGAAAGGTAACGAATTATAAAAAGGCGCGAATAACTTAGCAATGTATTCTTATTTCATTTTTGAATAAGCATGTGGCGAAAACAGATTTTTATTTATA
>ENA-OQER01000876-OQER01000876.1-human-gut-metagenome-genome-assembly--contig:-NODE-876-length-15791-cov-2.471336_pt1 | contig 15791 bp, 23 predicted proteins | sample MGYA00242797_ERZ504639 | MGnify/ENA primary metagenome ERZ504639 (study PRJEB26092, sample SAMD00036306) | human gut metagenome | host: Homo sapiens | study: EMG produced TPA metagenomics assembly of...
TTTCTTGGAATCACAATCGTCTTGCGCATGAAGCTCCGATGCTGCGATTTCAAGAGCAACTGCGCTTCCGTAGACTTCTTTTACGGCCTGTTTCAGCTTCTGGTAAGCCTGTTCTTCTGGTTTATTCATCTGATAATGTTCTTTTTCCCACATGGAAATGAGGAGTCTTAGGGCAAAGATACAACATTGACGAAGTCGCTCTTCAGCGCCAAAGGCACTGTGCTTCCAATGAATCATTGCCTGGATCAATGTTTCTAACGTATTCATCCATTCTATGGTATTCAGACTTGTAAAATCAATGTCATCAATAGCCCAAAGTAATTCGGCGTATTCTCCACCACATCGACCGCTGAAGTGTGCCTGGCTGCTGTCCTGCTTCATAAGTTCGCAAGTGTTTTCTATCATTGTTTTTAAACATACTGGATCATTCTCTTTCAGGCGATAGAGAATATAGACAGAGCGGAGATCATTTTTCTTTTCTAATTGTTGGATCAAGTATTGTTTATCATTTTCGTCCAGTTCTATTAACTGCCACAGTGTTATGAACCGAATCTTTGCGCCGGAACGAATGAACTCATTCTCTGATTCAAGCTGCTGCTTTAGCTGTGGAAGAATATTGTAATACAAATCCGGTTCCATCTTATGTTTCTTCGTAGGAACGCTTATATCGTTTAACGGATCATGATATTTTGAAAATTGATCGGAAGCAACAGGAAAACGAAGTAACTTTATGAATTCGTTCCCATTGCCAATGGCAATTATGAGGAGGCACTGACCAGCTTTTCTTCCGCAGAGCAGGAAGGGAAGCATCTCGTGGAGAGTTACCGCGGCAGCGGCATGGCGTATATGGCACTTGGAGAATACGACAAGGCGGTAGAGGCGTTTGACCGTGCAGTGGATCTGACAAAAGAGAAGCAGAAAGATGTGAGGAAAGATATTCTGATGTACAAGGCAACGGCACTGTATCAGTCCGGCGATTACGAGGGGGCAGCCAAAGTCTGTGATACGATCCAGACCTTCGGGGACAGTGCAGATGCTTATTATCTTCAGGGACTGTGCTATATGGAGCTGGATGAGAAGGATAAAGCAGGTGTGGACTTTACGACTGCGGTCAAATTATCTCCGCAGGACTACGATCTGCTTCTGAATATTTATGAATGTTATGATGACAAGAATCTTTCCGCAGAGGGGGATGCTTATCTTCAGCAGGCTCTGGCGATCAACAGCGACGATTCTGAAGATATCTACCAGAAAGCGAGAATTTATTATTTTCTTGGCGATTATGACGATGCAAAGACAGAGCTGAATAAAATGGCAGACAGCATGGATGAGCGTTCGACCATGCTTCTGTGCAGAACTTATATGAAACAGGATGACACCGCACACGCAAGGCAGCTTTATCAGCAGTACATGGACAAATACGGTGAGACACCGGAGGCATACAATGGCATGGTACTGTGTGATATTGCGGATGAAAATTATGACAGTGCCTTGGAAAACATCACAAAAGGCCTGGCACTTTCAAACGACAAAGGAAAACAGGATCTGTATTTTAACGAGATTGTTGTCTATGAAAAGAAGCTGGATTTTGCGACCGCAAAAGAAAAAGCAGCAGAATATGTGAAAAATTATCCTGCGGACGAGGCGGGTATCCGGGAAAATAATTTCCTGAAGACCAGATAATTATGCAGAAGGAGGATCATTTATGCAGCCATATGACATGAAAGAACTGGAAGAGAGGGTGATCCTGGTCGGCGTTCAGGAGAGTTTTTCGGAAGATGTGGAAGAATCTCTGGATGAACTTGCAGAGCTTTGTGAGACAGCCGGGGCACTGGTGGTCGGAAGGGTGATCCAGAATCGTGAAAAGATCCACCCGGGCACCTATGTCGGAAAAGGAAAGATCGAGGAGATCGCCCTTCTGATGGAGGAACTGGGAGCGACCGGCATTGTCTGCGATGACGAGCTTTCTCCGGCACAGCTTAATAATCTGGAGAAGGAGCTGGACTGCAAAGTCATGGACCGTACGCTGATCATTCTGGATATTTTTTGCGGCGAGAGCCAACACAAGCGAGGGAAATATCCAGGTTGAGCTTGCACAGCTGCGTACCGTGCGGCAAGGCTGGTCGGACTTCGCAATTCGCTCTCCAGACTCGGAGGCGGTATCGGTACGAGAGGACCGGGTGAGAAAAAGCTGGAGATGGACAGACGACTGATCCATGCCCGCATTTCACAGCTCAAGGCAGAGCTTGCACAGGTGCAGAAGCACCGTGAGCTGATAAGGAGCAAACGAAAAAAAGACCAGATGGTGGTTGCGGCGATCGTCGGTTATACCAATGCTGGCAAGTCCACGTTGCTCAACACACTGACAGATGCCGGTGTTCTGGAGGAAGATAAGCTCTTTGCAACCCTTGATCCGACGACACGCTTCTGGAACTGCCGGGCGGTCAGAATATTCTTCTGACGGATACGGTCGGGTTTATCCGCAAACTGCCGCATCATCTGATCGAGGCCTTTAAGAGCACGCTGGAAGAGGCAAAGTATGCGGACATCATCATCCATGTGGTGGATGCGTCCAATCCGCAGAAGGAAAAACAGATGCATGTTGTTTATGAGACATTAAAAGATCTCGGTGTGAAGGATCAGCCGATCCTGACGCTGTTCAACAAGCAGGACCGTATTGAAAACCCGGAAATTTTAAAAGACATGAAAGCGGACAAAACTTTAAAAAATTTCGCAAAAACAGGGCAGGGGCTTGATGATCTGAAGGACGAGCTGGAGAAGATATTGCGTGCCAGAAGCATCCTTTTAGAGCGTGTTTTTCCGTATGAAAAGGCCGGTCTGATCCAGATTGTACGGGCAAAAGGACAGCTTCTGGAAGAGGAGTACAGGGGCGACGGAATCTACGTAAAAGCCTTTGTTCCGGCGGAGATTTACGGCAAAGTTGCATATTAAAAAGTCAGAAATCACACAAACAAAATACTATATCTTGTATGTATTTTTAAAATACAATCCAAGATATAGTATTTTTGCATTGACTCGCAAACGATAATCTGCTAGAATAAGTTCCTGACAGCATCTGCCGGGAGGCGGATGCGAAAGACGATAATCATGCGGAAGGAGCAGATAATATATATGTTTAAGGTAGTAAAAAGGGACGGCGAAGTCGCAGACTTTGACCTTCAGAAAATCGGGTGTGCTATTGAGAAAGCATTTGATGCGACACAGATGCAGTATAACAAAGACATGGTAGATCTGCTGAATTTGCGAGTGACTGCTGATTTCCAGAAAAAGATCGAAGACGACAAGATCGATGTGGAGAGCATTCAGGACAGCGTGGAGAATGTACTGGTTCAGGCCGGCTATGCAGATGTGGCAAAGGCGTACATTCTGTACCGTAAGCAGAGAGAAAAAATCCGCAATATGAAATCTACGATCCTGGACTACAAAGAGATTGTGGACAGTTATGTGAAAGTAGAAGACTGGCGTGTAAAAGAAAATTCTACGGTTACTTATTCCGTAGGCGGTCTGATCCTGAGCAACTCGGGAGCGGTTACGGCAAACTACTGGCTGTCTGAGATTTACGATGATGAGGTCGCTCATGCACACCGGAATGCCGATATCCATATCCATGATCTGTCCATGCTGACCGGTTACTGTGCAGGCTGGTCTTTAAAACAGCTGATCACAGAGGGACTTGGCGGCATTGAGGGCAAGATCACATCGGCACCGGCCAAACATCTGTCCGTACTTTGCAATCAGATGGTCAATTTCCTCGGCATCATGCAGAATGAATGGGCAGGAGCACAGGCATTTTCTTCTTTTGACACGTATCTGGCACCGTTTGTCAAAGTGGACAATCTGGACTATCTGGAAGTCAAGAAATGCATCGAATCTTTTGTATACGGCGTAAATACACCGAGCCGCTGGGGTACGCAGGCACCATTCTCCAACATCACACTGGACTGGACGGTTCCGGCTGACCTTGCCGAGCTTCCGGCGATCGTGGGCGGCAAGCCGCAGGATTTCTGCTATAAAGACTGCAAAAAAGAGATGGATATGATCAACCGTGCCTTTATTGAGACGATGATCGAGGGCGATGCAAACGGACGCGGTTTCCAGTATCCGATCCCGACTTACTCGATCACAAAGGATTTCGACTGGTCCGATACACAGAACAACCGCCTGTTATTTGAGATGACATCCAAATACGGTACACCGTATTTTTCAAACTATATCAACAGCGATATGGAGCCGAGCGATGTACGAAGTATGTGCTGTCGTCTGCGTCTGGATCTGCGTGAACTGCGTAAGAAGAGCGGCGGATTCTTCGGTTCCGGAGAGAGTACCGGAAGTGTGGGCGTTGTGACGATCAACCTTCCGAGAATCGCTTACCTGTCCGAGACAAAAGAGGATTTCTATAAGAGACTGGATCGTATGATGGATATTTCCGCCCGTTCCCTGAAGATCAAACGAGATGTGATCTCCAAACTGCTGGACGAAGGACTGTATCCTTATACAAAACGTTACCTCGGAACTTTTGCAAATCATTTTTCCACGATCGGTATGATCGGTATGAACGAAGTCGGACTCAATGCAAAATGGCTTCGCAAAGACCTTACTCATGTGGAGACGCAGGATTTTGCAAAAGAAGTGCTGAACCATATGCGTGACAGACTGGTGATGTACCAGGAAGAGTACGGAGATCTCTACAACCTGGAGGCAACACCGGCAGAGTCCACGACCTACCGTCTGGCAAAACACGACAAAGAGCAGTATCCGGATATCATCACAGCCGGCGAGCCGGGTGATACACCGTACTACACAAACAGCTCCCATCTTCCGGTTGGCTATACGGCGGACATTTTCGATGCACTGGATATTCAGGACGGACTTCAGACTCTTTATACCTCCGGAACGGTATTCCATGCATTCTTAGGTGAGAAGCTGCCGGGCTGGAAAGCCGCCGCAGCACTGGTACGTAAGATCGCAGAGAATTACAGCCTGCCGTACTACACACTATCACCGACCTACTCTGTCTGTAAAGAACACGGCTACCTTGCAGGCGAGCATTTCACCTGCCCGATCTGCGGTAAGAAATCCGAAGTTTACAGTAGGATCACCGGTTACTACCGTCCGGTTCAGAACTGGAATGACGGCAAGACACAGGAGTACAAAAACCGTAAACTTTATGATGTAGAGCATTCCTGTATGAAAAAAGTCAAGACCAGCCTTGTGACTGTACGCAAAGAAGATGTTGAGATCAAGCCGGTGGAGAGCGTGAAATACCTGTTCACGACAAAGACCTGTCCGAACTGCAAGATCGCAAAAGAGATTCTTAAAGGAGAAGATTATCAGATCATCGATGCAGAGGAAAATCAGGATCTTGTAAGAAAATACGGCATCATGCAGGCACCGACACTGGTGGTGACAGACGGCACAAAAGCAAAGAAATACGTGAATGCGTCAAACATCAAGAAATATGTGGCAGATGTAAAACAGACTGTCTGATTGTGAAGTGATTCTTAATTTCAGGACTCGCAGCAAGAATGCCAGAGGCATTCTTGAAAATCAGAAAAAAAGGGAAGCCCAGATTTTAAAGGACTTCCCTGATGTCTGGCACAAAACATAATGAAAAATACCGCTCCTCATTTGTTTATGAATGAGAAGCGGTATTTTTGGAGAATCTTCAGTTCATCCGATCAATTAGCATTTAACAACGTTAGCTGCCTGCATTCCGCGAGCACCTTCTGTTAAATCATAAGTTACTGCCTGACCTTCGTCAAGAGATTTGAAGCCTTCACCCTGGATAGCGGAGAAATGTACGAATACATCGTTTCCGTCTTCACCTGTGATAAATCCGTAACCTTTTTCAGCGTTGAACCATTTTACTGTACCTTTGTTCATGATGGTACCTCCGTTAGATAATAAATTTTATTGTGGACTTTGAGTTAAAAAATCCACCAGTATTACAGATTATATAGGGGTGAGTATAATCTCTAATAACTAGTGAATTACTTTCATCCAATAAATCCCTCAACGGATATTATAGATTTAACCATCGCAAATGTCAAGAGAATTGTGTATTGTTTTGCACCTGTATATCGGTTATACTGATACTGTTTCCGGGCATGAATCCTGATAAAAAAGGTAGGAAATCCTTTATTGGGAAGCCACAAAACAGCAGAAAGAAAGGAAGATGAAGATGTCAGAAATCATAAAAGCGATCCTGTTCGGAATCGTGGAAGGAATCACAGAATGGCTTCCGGTCAGCAGCACAGGTCATATGATCATTCTCGATGAACTGATCAAACTGAACGTGTCAAAAGAGTTTCTGGAAGTATTTCTGGTAGTGATCCAGCTTGGAGCGATCCTTGCGGTCGTAATGCTCTACTGGAATCAGCTGTTTCCGTTCTCCTTTAAAAAGGGCGAAGACACGATCCGCAAAGACGTATTTTCTATGTGGTTCAAAGTAATCGCAGCCTGCATTCCGGCGGCGGTGGTCGGTGTTTTGTTTGACGACCAGATCAACGAGCTTTTTTACAATTACCAGACGGTAGCAACGGCACTGATCGTGTTTGGTATTTTATTTATTGTGATCGAAAATAAAAATCAGACAAAAAAAGCACGCATCACCAGTATTGCCCAGATCACATATCGGGATGCGATGCTGGTCGGACTTTTCCAGCTGATTGCGGCCATTTTTCCGGGAACTTCCAGATCCGGTGCGACCATTCTTGGCGGTATCCTGATCGGACTTTCCAGAACAACCGCAGCAGAGTTTACCTTTTTCCTGGCCGTTCCGGTCATGGCAGGAGCCAGCCTTTTAAAGATCCTGAAATTTGGTCTGGCTTTCTCCGGGGCAGAAATGATGATCCTGCTGGTCGGTATGGCAGTGTCATTTGTTGTATCGGTTCTGGTGATCAAGTTTCTGATGAATTACATAAGAAAGCACGATTTCAAGATTTTCGGCTGGTACCGTATCGTACTTGGTATCCTGGTGATTTTGTTTTTTACATTCCGGTAATTCTGTCTGAGACAGAGACAGGTGGAATTGCAGAAAACAGTTCCGTGGATTTTACGTCCAGACTGTGAAAGTACCTGGAAAAATTACAGACAGAATAACAGAAAGGGGAAATAAGAGAATGAAGATCACACTTCCGGATGATGTGAAACAGATCATCGAAACACTGGAACAACATGGATATGAAGGCTATGCGGTCGGCGGCTGCGTGCGTGATTCGATTCTCGGACGGATACCAAATGACTGGGATATCACGACTTCTGCGACACCGCAGCAGGTCAAGAAACTGTTCCCACGCACGGTCGATACCGGAATCCAGCACGGAACGGTAACCGTTCTGATGGGAAAAGAAGGTTATGAAGTGACGACCTATCGTGTGGATGGAGAATATGAGGATGCAAGACATCCAAAAGAAGTGACTTTTACGGCAAATCTGGAAGAAGACCTGCGTCGCCGTGATTTTACGATCAACGCCATGGCGTATAATGACAGCGAGGGTCTTGTGGACGTGTTCGGCGGAAGAGCGGACATCGAGCAGAAAGTGATCCGCTGCGTCGGCAATGCCGAAGAACGTTTCGGGGAAGATGCACTGCGTATCATGCGTGCTGTCCGTTTTTCGGCACAACTCGGATTTACGGTCGATCCGGACACGGCAGAAGCGGCGAAAAAGCTGGCGGGGACGCTTTCAAAGATCAGTGCCGAGCGTATCCAGACGGAGCTGGTCAAACTGCTGGTTTCCCCGCATCCGGATTATCTGAGGTATGCCTGGGAGTACGGCATCACGCAGTTGTTCTGCCGGAGTTTGACCGCACGATGGAGACACCGCAGAATAACCCGCATCACTGCTATAACGTCGGAGAACATACGCTGGAAGCCTTAAGGAACATAGAGGCAGACAAAACGCTGCGTCTGGCGGTATTGTTTCACGATTTCGGCAAGCCGCAGACACATACCACGAGCAGACGGGATCGACCATTTTCACGGGCATGCAAAGATCAGTGCCGAGCTTGCAAATGATATCATGCACCGGCTTAAATTCGACAACGATACTTTAAATAAAGTCAAAGTTTATGTGCGATACCACGATCTGCGGCCGGAACTGACTGAAAAATCGGTGCGAAGAGCAGTGAGCAAAGTCGGGGCAGACGCTTTTGCAGAGGTTCTGAAACTGAAAATGCAGATACCCTGGCTCAGTCCCCGAAGTGCAGCCGGAGAAGAAAGCTTATTTAAAAGAGCTGACAGCCCTGTATCACACCATTTTAGAGAAACAGCAGTGCCTTTGCATCAAAGATCTGAAGATCAGCGGAAAAGATCTGATTGAAGACGGCATGAAGCCGGGCAAAGAAATGGGCGAGATCCTTGCAAAGCTGCTGGAGCTGGTATTAGAGGAGCCGCAGCGAAATGAGCGGGAATGGCTGATCGGAAAAAGCAGAGAACTGCGAAATACCGAAGGATAACTTCCCGTATATTTGCCCCCTGCATTTCATAAGATAGAGTAGCTTTAGGTGCCAGAATTGTGAGAGTACGAAGTAAGGAACAATTCGTGTGGCATTTTTGATCTTAATAGCTGATTTTATTGAGAGGAATTGTGGGGGGATCAAAAGTGAATGAAAAAGATCTGGTGATTTTGGAGCAGTACGACCTGCATGTGCAAAGCACAAGGCGGGGGCGTGGCTCCTTTCTTTGTGATACGGACAGAGGGCTTGTTCAGGTGACTGAATTTTTCCGGTTCGCAGGAGCGGCTGTTTTTTTCAGAACAGAGTGCTTTTTTTCCTGACAGAAAGAGGGATACGCTGCGATCTGCTCCTGGAAAATACCGAAGGAAATCTGGTCACTTCTGACCGCTACGGCAACGGGTACGTGGTCAAAAATGGTTTTCCGGGCGGGAGTGTGATACGAAAAGCCGGGAAGATATTGTAGGGGCGGTGCATTATCTTGCAAGGCTGCACAATGTCCTGCGTCTGCCGGAAATACAGGAATTTCAGATGGCGGCGGCACAGACGGATGAGACAGATACGGCAGAAGAGAAAAAAATCAGAAAAAATTTAGAGTATATAGCAGAGCCGCTTGACGAGGAGATTGAGCGGCACACAAAAGAGCTGAAAAAGGTGCGGAATTCATGCGGACACGAAAGAAAAAGACCGCTTTTGAGAGCCGTTTCCTGGAACTGTATCCGGAATTTATGGCTCAGGCAGAAGAAGTAACCAGACGGGTATGTGCCAGCAATTCATATGCTCTGCACCGGCAGTGCATACGGGAGCGACGGGTCTGCCATGGGGATTACAGTCAACATAACCTGTTTTTTGACCGGGAAGGAGCGGTGGCAGTCAATTTTGCGAGATGCTGTTTTGATGTACAGATCTCCGATTTTTATCAGTTTTTCCGCAAGATCATGGAAAAGCAGGGCTGGAATCAGAAGCTTGGCATGGAGATGATCCATGCATATCAGGAAGTGCGTCCGCTTGGCGATGCAGAATTTGAAAATTTTTGTATAAGACTCGCCTATCCGGAAAAATTCTGGAAGCTTGCCAACCATTATTTCAACAGCCGCAAAACCTGGATACCGGAAAAAAGCCTTCAGAAGCTGGAAATTCTTGATATGCAGGAAAAAAAACGGCGAGAATTTGTAAAGTTTCTGCATTAGAGGTTTCTTTTTAGACCTTTTTATTATATAATATAGCCACCTATTGAATATTTTAATGGAGGTAGCACAATGGATTATAAAAAGGTCTATGAAGAGTGGCTCGCAAATCCATACTTTGACGAAGCTACAAAGGAAGAACTGCGAGCAATTGAGGGAGACGAAAAAGAAATCAAAGAACGCTTTTATGCGGATCTGGAGTTTGGTACTGCCGGTTTAAGAGGTATCATCGGGCAGGTACAAACCGTATGAACGTTTACACTGTGCGTAAGGCTACACAGGGACTTGCAAACTATATCAAGTCAGTAGGAGCACAGGAAAAAGGCGTAGCGATCGCTTACGATTCCAGACATATGTCACCGGAATTTGCAGATGAAGCAGCACTGTGCCTGGCTGCAAACGGCATCAAGCTTATGTGTTTGAGTCACTGAGACCGACTCCGGAGCTGTCCTTTGCTGTGCGTACACTGAAATGTACGGCAGGTATCAATGTCACAGCAAGTCATAATCCGCCGGAATACAATGGCTATAAAGTTTACTGGGAGGACGGAGCACAGATCACACCGCCTCACGACACCGGTATCATGGCTGAAGTAAAAGCAGTTACCGACTATGCAAACGTAAAAACAATGGACAAAGATGCAGCAGTAGCAGCGGGACTTTATGAAGTGATCGGTGCGAACATCGATGATCTGTATATTGAAGCACTGAAGAGCCAGGTGATCCACTGGGATTCCATCCGGGAAGTCAGCAAAGATCTCAAGATCGTTTACACACCGCTGCACGGTACCGGCAATATCCCGGCAAGACGCGTCTTAAAAGAGCTTGGCTTTGAGCATGTATATGTAGTAAAAGAGCAGGAACTGCCGGACGGCGATTTCCCGACGGTAAGTTATCCGAACCCGGAAGCAGAAGAAGCTTTCGAACTGGGACTGAAACTTGCAAAAGAAGTCGATGCAGACCTGGTTCTGGCAACCGATCCGGACGCAGACCGTCTCGGTGTGCATGTCAAAGACAAAGATGGTGTATACCATACTCTGACCGGAAATATGTCCGGATGCCTGCTTGAAGAATACGAGCTGAGCCAGAGAAAGGCAGCAAACGGCAGCCTTCCGGAAGACGGAGCAGTAGTCAGCACGATCGTTACTACAAACATGGCAGGAACGATCGCCAGATCCTACGGACTGCGTTTCATCGAAGTCCTGACCGGATTCAAATACATCGGACAGCAGATCCTTGGTTTTGAACAGAGTGGAAAAGGAACCTACCTCTTCGGATTCGAGGAGAGCTATGGCTGCCTGATCGGAACACATGCAAGAGACAAAGATGCGATCGTTGCAACGATGGCTCTGTGTGAAGCAGCAGCTTACTATAAGACACAAGGTAAGACACTGTGGGATGCCATGATCGATATGTACGAGAAATACGGCTACTACAAAGATGACATCCAGGCGATCACACTGAAAGGTATCGAAGGACTTCAGAAGATCCAGGAGATCATGGAGACCCTCAGAAATGAGACACCGTCCGAGATCGCAGGCTACAAAGTGCTTTCTGCAAGAGATTACAAGAAAGATACCATCAAAAACATGGAAAGCGGCGAAATGACAAAGACCGGTCTTCCGTCCTCAAATGTTCTGTATTATGATCTGAGTGATGAAGCATGGTTGTGCGTGAGACCGTCCGGAACTGAGCCGAAAGTAAAATTCTATTATGGCGTAAAGGGCACATCCCTGGAAGATGCAGATGCAAAATCCGCAGCTCTTGGTAAACAGGTTGTAGCTATGATCCAGGAAATGCTGTAAAATGGCAAAAACATATGATTTTGATGATTTCTGTCAGATCACGGAAATGCTGCGAAAGAAAGAGGGCGGCTGCCCGTGGGATCTTTCCCAGACGCATCAAAGCCTGAAGCCCTATATGCTATCAGAGACAGTTGAGGCAGTGGCGGCGATCGATCTTTATGAGCAGACAAAAGATGCGTCCAATCTCTGCGAGGAGCTTGGAGATATGCTCTTTCAAGTTGTGATACAGAGCCAGATCGCAGCAGAAGAAGGTCTTTTTACGATCAATGATGTCGTGCAGAGCATCAGCGAAAAAATGATCCGCCGTCATCCGCATGTTTTCGGAGAGGAGAGCTATGAGCTTTTAGGCGGACATGCTGACAGCTGGAAGGAGATCAAGCAGATCGAGAAGGCAGGTATGTCAGAAGATCAGAAAAAAGCTCAGGAAAGAGCAGTTTATCTGGCAACACAGCAGATCATAGAACATTTACAGAAATCCCTTGACAAATATGGGGATAACGATTATAAATAAACATAGCCAACAAGGCTGTTGTGTTCCGGAAGCGATGAGCGGACGGGATGCCGCAGCCTTGTTCTCAGGAATCAAAACAGCAATTACAGGAGGAAAGGTCCATGAATAAGACAGAATTAGTAGCAGCTATCGCTGAACAGACAGAATTATCTAAAAAAGATGCAGAAAAGGCACTGAAAGCTTTCACAGATATCGTTGCAGATGAACTGAAAAAAGGTGAAAAAGTACAGCTGGTAGGCTTTGGTACTTTTGAAGTATCCGAAAGAGCAGCAAGAGAAGGAAGAAATCCTCAGAGCGGCGAACCGATGACGATCGCAGCTTCCAAAGCTCCGAAATTCAAAGCAGGCAAAGCACTGAAAGATATGATCAACAACTAATTCCTGTATTTGGAATCATCAGCTGTCGCGGAACATTTCTGCGGCAGTTTTTTTCTTATCAGCAAAAGGAGAAATGACTATGAGACTGGATAAATTTTTAAAGGTTTCCAGACTGATCAAAAGACGTACCGTTGCGAATGAAGCCTGTGATGCCGGAAGAGTTCTGATCAACGGAAGAACGGCAAAGCATCTGCGGCAGTCAAGGCAGGCGATGTGATCGAGATCCAGTTTGGAACAAAAGCCGTAAAAGTAGAAGTCCTGGATGTGCAGGAGACAGTCAAAAAGGACAATGCGGCAGAACTCTATAAATACCTGTAGCTTCCGGATGTGAGCTTTTTTACGCTGGCATAAACAAAAGCAGAGCTTCATATACTTTTGCAAAGAGTGTATGGAGAATGGCATGGACGAAAAACAGGCTCAGGGAACAGCACACAGGGTAATGATTCAGGGAAGGCACAGCGGCACCATCAGCGGGGTATCGGATGTGCTTTCTTTTGATTTAAATGAGATCGTACTCCAGACGACACAGGGGATGCTGATGATACGCGGACAGGAGCTTCATATGAATCGGCTGACACTGGAAAAAGGCGAAGTGGATATCGAGGGAAAGATTGACAGCTTTGTTTATTCCGAACAGAAAGGCGAGAACGGAAAAGATACCTCCTTTCTTGGACGGCTGTTCCGGTAATGCACACGGTGATCGCAGCAGAGGCCCTCTTTTTTGTGCTGGCCTTTGCAAAAGGAGCAGGTATCATGCTGGGCTACGATATCCTGCGTGCGTTTCGCAGAGGATTTCCGCACGGGGGCCGGCTTGTCGCAGCAGAAGACTTTTTTTACTGGGTGTTCGCCTGGATTTTTGTGTTTTTGATGTTCCGTGATCGGAATTACGGGCAGATCCGGGGGTATGTGCTGGCGGCACTGATTCTGGGGATGCTTTTTTATATTTTGCTGTTCAGTCGGAGGATCCTTCTCGTATTTTCGACTTTTTCGGCTTTCTTTCCCGCATGATTGCCGGTCTTCCGGCTGATTTTGATGCCTGCCGGAAAATCGGTCAAAAAATTGAGAAAAATGGTCAGGAAAGCATTGAAAAAGAAGATAAAACAGGTTAGAATGGTCATAGTCAAAAAGTAAGTCAGAAAGTCGGGAAGGGTATATGAAAAAAAGAAAACAGACACGCAGAAGGAGAGATGCGGCACAGAGAAGAGGAAAGCTTGGCATCTCTACTGTGATTGTTGTGCTGATTGCAGTATTTTTGCTGAGAGGCCATACAATGGATCAGAGAAATGCGGCATATGTCGAAGAGCTGGCACAGCTGCAGAACAAGATTGATGCAGAAGAAGCCCGCACGCAGGACATTGCTGATCTGGAAGCTTATATGCAGACAGATGAGTATGCGGAGCAGGTTGCAAGGACAAGCTTGGTCTGGTCTATGAAGATGAGATTATTTTTAAACCAGAAGAGAACTAAAGAAAAAGGAGAAAGGCAGCGTGATAAGCTTCCTTTCTTTTTTGTCGAAAACTTTTTTTTGGAGGCGTACCGCCTTTGACAAAATTTTCCGGAGCCATTCGCTATACTGAATCCGTTAAAGCAGCGTGGAAAAGGCTGTGTGAGGAGGCAGTATGGGGGATTTTATCATTATTACACTGATGGTCAGCAGCTTCTGGCTTTTGTGGGAGATCATCCGTGTGGTCAGTATGGAGTGGCTGAACCGGGATGAGATCACATTGCCGGCAGGCGAGCTTGGGAGAAGCGAGCTGCTGCGTTGTGCAGATTCTTTCGAACAGCTTTCCGGGATGTTTCAGGGGCATGGTTACCAAAAAGGAGGAACTTTCCGGGCAGGATATGGATGAGGTGCTCTTTCGGGTGCAGACGAGCGTCTGCCGCAGCTGTTCGGCCGCAGCACAGTGCTGGGACTATGGAAGTGAAACGGGGATCTGCAGATTCAACCGGATCGCAGAGAGCATTATCCAGGGGAAAGAGCTGAACAATGGCAGAAAAGAGGCACTTCAGAAACAATGTCTGCACGGAGACTTCTTTTTCGAAGCGGTGGCAGATCAGATTGAAAAAGCGAGAATGGATATGCTGTGGCACAATCGCCTGATGGAGAGCAGAAGTGCGGCGGCGGACCAGCTCCATGAGACGGCGTGCATCATACGGAAGGCGGCGGGTCATATCTGCGATGTCAGACGCGTAGACGGGAGTATCCGCCAGCAGGCAGACATCCGCCTGCGGATGCACGGGATGATTCTCAAGGATATCTGGTGTATCCGGCAGCCAAGAAATATACAGCTCTATGTGACACTCCGCACGGCAAAGAAGGGCAGATGCATCCGCACAAAAGAAGTGGCAGGACTTCTGTCTGCAGCGTTCGGGACGAGGCTGATGCCGGATGAACAGGGGAAAACCGTAGTAAATTATGAGTACAGTACCATTTTATTTTATACGGAACCACAGTATTACATGACCGGCGGTGTGGCGAGGATCGCCAGGGACGGAGAAGTGATCTCCGGTGACAATTTTTCCCTGTTTCCAGCGGCGGACGGTCAGATGATCCTCAGCATTTCAGACGGGATGGGTTCCGGTCTTGCGGCATACAAAGAAAGCGAGGCAGTGATCGATCTGCTGGAGCAGTTTCTTGGCAGCGGTTTTGACAAAGAGACGGCGATTCGCCTGATCCACAGTTCGATGCTTTTGCAGACAGAAGGGCAGAGTTCGGCGACGGTGGATCTGTGCATGGCAGATCTTTACACCGGAGAATGTGAATTCTTAAAAATCGGTGCTTCAACGACCTTTCTGAAGCGAAAACACTGTTGAGACGATCACGTCGACCAGCATGCCGATGGGGATCCTTCAGGATGTGGATTATGAGTGCACCAGAAAGCGGCTCGAAGAGGGCGATTATATCGTCATGGTGTCCGATGGCGTGATGGATGCCCTGCCGCAGATGGATGCGGAGGAGATGATCAAAGATTATCTTCTGCAAAGTGAAACGGAAAATGCAAAAGAACTTGCCAGATCCCTGCTGAACTATGTATTGCAGTCGGACAGGCAGCAGGCAAGAGATGATATGACCGTTCTGGTGGGCGGTATGAGAAGAAGATAGAGAGAACATATGAGACAGGTACAGAATTTTATCAGAGAACAGAAGATGATCATGCCGGGAGATTTTGTCATTGCCGGAGTTTCGGGGGGAGCAGATTCTGTCTGCCTTTTCTTTGAACTGCTTGCATATCAGAAAGAGATCCCGTTTTCCATGGAAGTTGTGCACATCGAACATGGGATCCGTGGACAGGACAGCCTTGCAGATGCGAACTATGTGGAAAACCTCTGCAAAGAATATGGTGTACCGTTTCACCTGGTTTCCTGTGATATTAAAAAGATGGCACAGGAAAGCAGCCTGACGGTCGAGGAGGCAGGGCGGAAAGCCCGCTATCAGG
>ENA-OQER01000877-OQER01000877.1-human-gut-metagenome-genome-assembly--contig:-NODE-877-length-15750-cov-1.608334_pt1 | contig 15750 bp, 21 predicted proteins | sample MGYA00242797_ERZ504639 | MGnify/ENA primary metagenome ERZ504639 (study PRJEB26092, sample SAMD00036306) | human gut metagenome | host: Homo sapiens | study: EMG produced TPA metagenomics assembly of...
CGCCCAGTCGGCAGAACGCTACGCTGAAGGACGTAGAGGGCAACGAATACATCGATTTCGCCGCAGGCATTGCGGTGCTGAATACCGGGCATCGCACCCTGATCTGGTCGCGGCGGTGGAGCAGCAATTGCAACAGTTTACCCACACCGCGTATCAGATTGTGCCGTACGAAAGCTACGTCACGCTGGCGGAGAAAATTAACGCCCTTGCCCCAGTGAGCGGGCAGGCTAAAACCGCATTCTTCACTACCGGTGCGGAAGCGGTGGAAAACGCGGTGAAAATTGCTCGCGCCCATACCGGACGACCTGGCGTGATTGCGTTTAGCGGTGGCTTCCACGGTCGTACATATATGACCATGGCGCTGACCGGAAAAGTTGCGCCGTACAAAATCGGCTTCGGCCCGTTCCCTGGTTCGGTGTATCACGTACCTTATCCGTCAGATTTACACGGCATTTCAACACAGGACTCCCTCGACGCCATCGAACGCTTGTTTAAATCAGACATCGAAGCGAAGCAGGTCGCGGCCATTATTTTCGAACCGGTGCAGGGCGAGGGCGGTTTCAACGTTGCGCCAAAAGAGCTGGTTGCCGCCATTCGCGCCTGTGCGACGAGCACGGTATTGTGATGATTGCCGATGAAGTGCAAAGCGGTCTTGCGCGTACCGGTAAACTGTTTGCCATGGATCATTACGCCGATAAGCCGGACTTAATGACGATGGCGAAAAGCCTCGCGGGCGGGATGCCGCTTTCGGGCGTGGTCGGTAACGCGAATATTATGGACGCGCCGCGCCGGCGGTGGGTGCACCTACGCCGGGAACCCGCTGGCGGTGGCTGCCGCGCACGCGGTGCTCAATATTATCGACAAAGAATCACTCTGCGAACGCGCGAATCAACTGGGCCAGCGTCTCAAAAACACGTTGATTGATGCCAAAGAAAGCGTTCCGGCCATTGCTGCGGTACGCGGCCTGGGGTCGATGATTGCGGCAGAGTTTAACGATCCGCAAACGGGCGAGCCGTCAGCGGCGATTGCACAGAAAATCCAGCAACGCGCGCTGGCGCAGGGGCTGCTCCTGCTGACCTGTGGCGCATACGGCAACGTGATTCGCTTCCTGTATCCGCTGACCATCCCGGATGCGCAATTCGATGCGGCAATGAAAATTGCAGGATGCGCTGAGCGATTAATAGCCCAACGCAATAATGTCTGATGCGCTGCGCTTATCTGCCTGCAAACGACGTATTGATTATGTATGCCGAATAAAGCATTCACGCCGCATCCGGCAAGTTGTATTGCTCAACTTCGCTAAATCTGGTGCTTTTTCAACAACGCGCGGAACTGATGATAAGTTAACCCCAGTAATTCAGCCGCGCGCTTCTGGTTATATTTCCCTTGTTGCAAACTGAGTTGCAGCAACTCTTTTTCCTGCTGCATCTGAAACTCACGTAAATCCAGCGGCAGTGTTGGAAGCGAGGTGGTTTCTGAAACGGCGATAGTGTCTTCAGGCGGACGCCGTTTAAAGGGATCAATAATGATGTCATCAAGCGGATAATCGCTGGTGCCGTGGCGATACACTGAACGTTCCACCACGTTTTTCAATTCACGAATATTTCCCGGCCAACGATAATTCAGCAATGTTTCTTTGGCGCGCTCCGTAAACCCCGGGAACAGAGGCAGCTTGATTTCCCGACACATCTGGATGGCAAAGTGTTCTGCCATCAACATTATGTCGCTTTCGCGCTCGCGCAGTGGTGGCAGTTGTACAACATCAAAAGCCAGTCGGTCGAGCAGGTCAGCGCGAAGTGCCTTCATTGACCATCGCCGGGAGATCGGCATTCGTCGCGCATACCAACCGCACATTCACCTGCAATGGCTGGCTGCCGCCAACGCGCTCCAGTTCACCGTACTCAATCACGCGCAATAATTTCTCCTGCACCATCATCGGTGCCGTAGCGAGTTCATCAAGAAATAGCGTACCGCCGTCGGCACGTTCAAATCTCCCAGGATGACGTTTTTGCGCACCGGTAAACGCCCCCGCTTCGTGACCAAACAGTTCGGAATCCAGCAGATTTTCATTTAACGCCGCGCAGTTAAGGGAAATAAACGGCCCTTGCCAACGGGAGGAGAGATAATGCAGGCGGCTGGCAATCAGCTCTTTACCGGTGCCGCGTTCGCCGATGATGAGCACCGGTTTGTCCAGCGGTGCGAGATGCGAAACCTGTTCCAGCACTTCGAGAAAGCTGTTCGCCTCACCAAGTAAATTATCTTTGTATTCTGCCATGATGAAATTCGCCACTTGTTAGTGTAATTCGCTAACTCATCCTGGCATGTTGCTGTTGATTCTTCAATCAGATCTTTATAAATCAAAAAGATAAAAAATTGGCACGCAAATTGATATTAACAGTTCAGCAGGACAATCCTGAACGCAGAAATCAAGAGGACAACATTATGGGTATTTTTTCTCGCTTTGCCGACATCGTGAATGCCAACATCAACGCTCTGTTAGAGAAAGCGGAAGATCCACAGAAACTGGTTCGTCTGATGATCCAGGAGATGGAAGATACACTGGTTGAAGTACGTTCTACTTCGGCGCGTGCGTTGGCAGAAAAGAAACAGCTGACTCGCCGTATTGAACAAGCGTCGGCGCGTGAAGTTGAGTGGCAGGAAAAAGCCGAACTGGCGCTGCTGAAAGAGAGAGAAGATCTGGCGCGTGCGGCGTTAATTGAAAAACAGAAACTGACCGATCTGATTAAGAGCCTGGAACATGAAGTGACGCTGGTGGACGACACGCTGGCACGCATGAAGAAAGAGATCGGTGAGCTGGAAAACAAATTGAGCGAAACACGCGCTCGCCAGCAGGCATTGATGTTACGTCATCAGGCGGCAAACTCGTCGCGCGATGTGCGTCGTCAGCTGGACAGTGGCAAACTGGATGAAGCAATGGCTCGTTTCGAATCTTTCGAACGTCGTATTGACCAGATGGAAGCGGAAGCAGAAAGCCACAGCTTCGGTAAACAAAAATCGCTGGACGATCAGTTTGCCGAACTGAAAGCCGATGATGCAATCAGCGAACAACTGGCACAATTAAAAGCCAAAATGAAGCAAGACAATCAATAATAACATCCAGGCGGCGTCCGAACGCGCCGCCGCTCATCGTCTAAGGAGTACTTATGAGCGCGCTATTTCTGGCTATTCCGTTAACCATTTTTGTGCTGTTTGTTTTACCGATCTGGTTATGGCTGCATTACAGCAATCGTTCTGGTCGCAGTGAATTGTCGCAAAGTGAGCAGCAGCGATTAGCGCAACTGGCTGATGAAGCAAAACGGATGCGCGAACGTATTCAGGCGCTGGAATCTATTCTTGATGCAGAACATCCGAACTGGAGGGATCGCTAATGGCGGGCATTAATCTCAATAAAAAATTATGGCGTATTCCACAGCAGGGCATGGTCCGCGGCGTCTGCGCCGGGATTGCAACTATTTTGATGTACCGGTAAAACTGGTGCGTATCCTGGTGGTGCTGTCGATTTTCTTCGGTCTGGCGCTGTTTACCCTGGTTGCTTACATCATTTTGTCATTTGCGCTTGATCCAATGCCGGACAACATGGCCTTTGGTGAGCAGCTACCTTCCAGCAGCGAATTGCTGGATGAAGTCGACCGTGAACTGGCGGCAAGTGAAACGCGTTTACGCGAGATGGAACGTTATGTCACTTCCGATACTTTCACGTTACGTACCGTTTCCGTCAACTGTGAGGAAAGTTATGAATACTCGCTGGCAACAGCCGGGCAAAAGGTAAAGCCTGGTTTCAAATTAGCAGGCAAGCTGGTACTTCTTACCGCACTGCGCTATGGCCCGGCGGGTGTGGCGGGCTGGGCGATAAAATCAGTTGCTCGCCGACCGCTGAAAATGTTGCTGGCTGTGGCGCTGGAACCGCTGTTAAGTCGGGCTGCTAATAAACTGGCACAGCGTTATAAAAGGTGAGGGGAGTTTCGCAAAAATTGTTAAATCTCAGGCGTATAATGGATGGCAATTTTCATCCATAGAAGGACGCTTACATGTTTAAAAAAAGGCTTACTTGCTCTGGCACTGGTGTTTTCACTGCCCGTTTTCGCCGCTGAACACTGGATCGATGTTCGTGTTCCAGAGCAGTATCAGCAAGAGCACGTTCAGGGGGCCATCAATATTCCCCTGAAGGAAGTGAAAGAGCGCATTGCCACCGCCGTTCCGGATAAAAACGACACCGTGAAAGTGTATTGCAATGCCGGACGCCAGTCAGGGCAAGCAAAGAGATCCTTAGCGAGATGGGATATACCCACGTTGAGAACGCCGGTGGCTGAAAGACATCGCAATGCCGAAGGTCAAAGGTTAAAAGAATTCACCATGAGCGGCGCTTATGCGCCGTTTTTTTTCTGTCACACCTTATTTACATCCCCATAGATTATTTGCGTCAGCTCACAAATACGCTTTTTCCCTGGTAAAAAATGATTTCCTGCGTGACTAAAACCCTTGTGCTCAATTGACAGTTTATTTTCTGCGGAGTAGTCTCTCGTTTCATGGGACCGCTACCACGGAAAGGCAACATGAAACAGAAAATTACGGATTACCTGGACGAAATCTACGGTGGAACATTTACCGCAACTCATTTACAGAAACTTGTAACGCGTCTTGAGAGTGCGAAACGATTAATTACACAGCGACGTAAAAAACACTGGGATGAAAGTGATGTCGTGTTAATTACCTATGCCGATCAATTCACAGCAATGATTTAAAACCATTACCCACATTTAATCAGTTTTACCATCAATGGCTGCAAAGCATTTTTTCACATTGTTCATTTGTTGCCGTTTTATCCATGGTCATCTGATGATGGCTTTTCGGTAATTGATTATCAACAGGTCGCCAGTGAAGCGGGGGAGTGGCAGGATATTCAGCAACTCGGTGAATGTAGTCATTTAATGTTTGATTTTGTCTGCAACCATATGTCGGCAAAAAGTGAATGGTTTAAAAACTATTTACAACAGCATCCAGGTTTTGAAGATTTTTTTATTGCCGTTGACCCGCAAACCGATCTCAGCGCCGTCACTCGCCCGCGTGCGTTACCGTTATTAACGCCATTCCAGATGCGCGATCATTCAACGCGCCATTTATGGACCACCTTTAGTGACGATCAAATTGACCTGAATTACCGTAGCCTGAAGTGTTGCTGGCGATGGTGGATGTTTTACTCTGTTACCTTGCGAAAGGTGCTGAGTATGTCCGCCTGGATGCCGTTGGCTTTATGTGGAAAGAGCCGGGAACAAGCTGCATCCATCTGGAAAAAACACATCTGATTATCAAACTGTTACGGTCGATTATTGATAACGTTGCGCCAGGTACAGTGATCATTACCGAGACCAATGTTCCGCATAAAGACAACATTGCTTACTTTGGCGCAGGCGATGACGAAGCACATATGGTGTACCAGTTCTCGCTGCCGCCACTGGTGCTGCATGCGGTGCAAAAACAGAACGTTGAGGCGCTTTGTGCGTGGGCGCAAAACCTGACACTACCTTCCAGCAACACCACCTGGTTTAACTTCCTCGCCTCTCACGATGGCATCGGGCTAAACCCGCTACGGGGCTTGTTGCCTGAAAGCGAAATATTAGAGCTGGTCGAGGCGTTACAGCAGGAAGGTGCATTAGTAAACTGGAAAAATAATCCCGACGGTACACGCAGTCCGTATGAAATAAATGTGACCTATATGGATGCGTTAAGCCGCCGTGAGAGTAGCGATGAAGAACGTTGCGCCAGGTTTATTCTCGCCCATGCGATTTTGTTAAGTTTCCCCGGTGTGCCAGCGATATATATTCAAAGTATTCTTGGCTCGCGTAATGATTACGCAGGTGTCGAAAAACTCGGATATAACCGTGCGATTAACCGTAAAAAATATCACAGTAAAGAGATAACCCGAGAACTGAACGATGAAGCTACATTAAGGCATGCGGTATATCATGAGTTGTCGCGTTTAATTACACTTCGTCGCAGCCATAACGAGTTTCATCCGGATAATAATTTTACCATTGATACGATTAATTCATCCGTAATGCGTATTCAAAGAAGTAACGCTGATGGTAATTGTCTGACTGGATTGTTTAATGTCAGTAAAAATATTCAGCATGTAAATATTACTAATCTGCATGGTCGGGATCTGATTAGTGAAGTTGATATATTGGGTAATGAAATAACGCTGCGCCCCTGGCAGGTTATGTGGATTAAATAAAAAGGAACATCTCATGATTAAATCAAAAATCGTGCTGTTATCAGCACTGGTTTCCTGCGCCCTGATTTCAGCTGTAAAGAAGAAAATAAAACGAATGTATCCATCGAATTTATGCATTCTTCGGTGGAGCAGGAGCGCTAGGCCGTTATCAGTAAATTGATTGCCCGTTTTGAAAAAGAAAACCCTGGCATCACCGTTAAGCAAGTGCCCGTGGAAGAAGATGCTATAACACTAAAGTCATTACTCTTTCACGTAGCGGTTCGCTGCCGGAAGTGATCGAAACCAGCCATGACTACGCCAAAGTGATGGACAAAGAGCAGCTTATCGATCGCAAAGCGGTTGCCACAGTCATCAGCAACGTGGTGAAGGCGCGTTTTACGATGGCGTACTGCGTATTGTGCGTACCGAAGATGGTAGCGCATGGACCGGTGTTCCTGTCAGCGCCTGGATTGGCGGTATCTGGTATCGCAAAGATGTGCTGGCAAAAGCGGGGCTTGAGGAGCCGAAAAACTGGCAACAGCTGCTGGACGTTGCACAGAAACTGAATGACCCGGCGAAATAAAAAATACGGCATTGCGCTGCCTACAGCAGAAAGCGTGTTGACGGAACAATCCTTCTCCCAGTTTGCGTTATCCAACCAGGCTAACGTCTTTAACGCCGAAGGCAAAATCACCCTTGATACACCAGAGATGATGCAGGCACTGACCTATTACCGCGACCTTGCTGCCAACACTATGCCGGGTTCTAACGACATCATGGAAGTGAAAGACGCCTTTATGAACGGCACCGCGCCGATGGCGATTTACTCCACCTATATCCTTCCGGCTGTGATTAAAGAAGGCGACCCGAAAAACGTCGGTTTCGTGGTGCCAACCGAGAAAAACTCTGCGGTCTACGGCATGTTGACCTCGCTGACCATTACCGCCGGGCAAAAGACCGAAGAGACGGAAGCAGCAGAAAAATTTGTCACCTTTATGGAGCAGGCAGACAACATTGCCGACTGGGTGATGATGTCGCCAGGTGCTGCGCTGCCGGTGAATAAAGCGGTTGTCACTACCGCCACCTGGAAAGACAACGACGTTATTAAGGCGCTGGGTGAACTACCGAATCAGCTAATCGGTGAACTGCCAAATATTCAGGTCTTTGGTGCAGTAGGGGATAAAAACTTTACCCGCATGGGTGATGTGACGGGGTCTGGAGTGGTGAGCTCCATGGTGCATAACGTCACCGTGGGTAAAGCCGATCTCCCTGCACGCTGCAAGCGAGCCAGAAAAAGCTGGATGAACTGATCGAACAGCACTAAACCCCGGACAGGAATCCGCAATGAACAGGCTTTTTTCAGGTCGTTCCGATATGCCCTTTGCGCTGTTGCTTCTCGCGCCCAGCTTATTACTGCTGGGCGGTCTGGTGGCGTGGCCGATGGTGTCGAATATCGAAATCAGTTTTTTACGTCTGCCGCTCAATCCCAACATCGAGTCAACCTTTGTTGGGGTGAGTAACTATGTGCGTATCCTCTCCGATCCCGGCTTCTGGCACTCGCTGTGGATGACGGTCTGGTATACCGCGCTGGTGGTGGCGGGCAGCACCGTGCTCGGGCTGGCAGTGGCGATGTTTTTCAACCGCGAGTTCCGTCTGCGCAAAACCGCGCGTTCGCTGGTGATCCTCTCCTACGTAACGCCGTCCATTTCGCTGGTGTTTGCCTGGAAATACATGTTCAACAACGGCTACGGCATTGTGAACTACCTCGGCGTCGATCTTCTGCATCTCTATGAGCAGGCACCGCTGTGGTTCGATAATCCGGGCAGTAGCTTTGTGCTGGTGGTGCTGTTCGCCATCTGGCGCTACTTCCCGTATGCCTTTATCTCGTTTCTGGCGATTTTGCAGACCATCGACAAATCGCTGTACGAAGCGGCAGAGATGGATGGCGCTAATGCCTGGCAACGGTTTCGTATCGTCACGCTGCCCGCGATTATGCCGGTCCTGGCGACGGTGGTGACCCTGCGCACCATCTGGATGTTCTACATGTTCGCGGATGTTTATTTGCTGACGACCAAGGTCGATATTCTCGGTGTATATCTCTACAAAACCGCCTTTGCCTTTAATGATTTAGGAAAAGCGGCGGCGATCTCGGTGGTGCTCTTCATCATTATTTTCGCTGTCATTCTGCTGACCAGGAAACGGGTGAACCTCAATGGCAACAAATAAACGCACACTCAGTCGCATCGGTTTTTACTGCGGGCTGGCGCTGTTTCTCATCATCACGCTGTTTCCATTTTTTGTGATGCTGATGACCTCGTTCAAGGGCGCGAAAGAGGCGATCTCACTGCATCCTACGCTGCTGCCGCAGCAGTGGACGCTGGAGCATTACGTCGACATTTTTAACCCGATGATTTTCCCGTTTGTCGACTACTTCCGTAACAGTCTGGTGGTGTCGGTGGTTTCATCCGTGGTGGCGGTATTCCTCGGCATTCTTGGGGCTTACGCGCTTTCCCGCCTGCGCTTTAAAGGTCGGATGACCATCAATGCCAGCTTTTACACGGTGTATATGTTCTCTGGCATTTTGCTGGTGGTGCCGCTGTTCAAAATCATCACCGCGCTGGGCATTTACGACACCGAGATGGCGCTGATCATCACCATGGTGACGCAAACTCTGCCCACCGCCGTGTTTATGCTGAAAAGCTACTTCGACACCATCCCCGATGAGATCGAAGAAGCGGCGATGATGGATGGCCTCAACCGTCTGCAAATTATCTTCCGCATCACCGTGCCGTTGGCGATGTCCGGGCTGATATCCGTGTTCGTCTACTGCTTTATGGTGGCGTGGAACGACTATCTGTTTGCGTCGATTTTCCTCTCCAGCGCCAGCAATTTCACCTTACCGGTGGGCCTGAACGCGCTGTTCAGTACGCCAGATTACATCTGGGGACGGATGATGGCGGCCTCACTGGTGACCGCATTGCCGGTGGTGATTATGTATGCGCTTTCGGAACGTTTTATTAAGAGTGGTTTGACCGCCGGTGGCGTGAAGGGCTAAAGCGGCCAGTTTCTTTACAAGGAGTTTTAAATGAAAAAGTTAGTAGCCACAGCACCGCGTGTTGCTGCGCTGGTTGAGTATGAAGATCGGGCGATTTTAGCCAATGAAGTGAAAATCCGCGTGCGTTTCGGCGCACCGAAACACGGAACGGAAGTGGTCGACTTCCGCGCCGCCAGCCCGTTTATCGATGAAGACTTAACGGTGAATGGCAGATGTTCACTCCGCGTCCGGCAGATGCGCCGCGCGGCATTGAGTTTGGCAAATTCCAGCTTGGCAACATGGTGGTTGGCGACATTATCGAGTGCGGCAGCGACGTAACCGACTACGCGGTGGGCGACAGCGTATGCGGCTACGGCCCACTCTCCGAGACGGTCATCATTAACGCGGTGAATAACTACAAGCTGCGCAAAATGCCGCAAGGCAGCTCCTGGAAAAACGCCGTCTGTTACGACCCGGCGCAGTTTGCCATGAGCGGCGTGCGCGATGCCAACGTGCGCGTGGGTGATTTTGTGGTGGTGGTAGGGCTTGGCGCGATTGGTCAAATAGCCATCCAACTGGCGAAACGCGCTGGCGCATCGGTGGTAATTGGCGTCGATCCTATCGCCCATCGCTGTGATATTGCCCGTCGCCACGGTGCGGATTTCTGCCTTAACCCCATCGGCACTGACGTAGGTAAAGAGATCAAAACGCTGACCGGCAAGCAGGGTGCCGATGTGATTATCGAAACCAGCGGTTACGCCGACGCGCTGCAATCGGCGCTCCGCGGCCTGGCTTATGGCGGCACCATCTCGTATGTTGCGTTTGCCAAACCGTTTGCCGAAGGTTTTAACCTCGGACGCGAAGCCATTTCAATAACGCCAAAATTGTCTTCTCCCGCGCGTGCAGCGAACCGAACCCGGATTATCCGCGCTGGAGCCGCAAGCGTATCGAAGAAACCTGTTGGGAACTGCTGATGAACGGTTATCTCAATTGTGAAGATCTATCGACGGTGGTGACCTTTGCCAATAGCCCGGAAAGCTACATGCAGTATGTCGACCAGCATCCGGAACAGAGCATCAAAATGGGCGTTACGTTTTTAATTCAAAGGAATGAAAAAAATGAAAATAGGCACACAGAATCAGGCGTTCTTTCCGGAAAATATTCTGGAGAAATTTCGTTATATCAAAGAGATGGGTTTCGATGGTTTTGAGATCGACGGCAAACTGCTGGTCAACAATCTCGAAGAAGTCAAAGCGGCGATCAAAGAAAACTGGTTACCGGTGACCACCACCTGCGGTGGCTATGACGGCTGGATTGGTGACTTTATCGAAGAGCGTCGTCTTAATGGCTTAAAGCAGATCGAACGCATTCTCGAAGCGCTGGCAGAAGTGGGGGGTAAAGGCATCGTCGTTCCGGCAGCGTGGGGCATGTTTACCTTCCGCTTACCGCCGATGACCTCGCCGCGTAGCCTGGACGGCGACCGCAAAATGGTGAGTGATTCCCTGCGCGTACTGGAACAGGTCGCCGCGCGTACCGGAACCGTGGTGTATCTCGAACCGTTAAACCGCTATCAGGATCATATGATCAACACCCTCGCCGATGCTCGTCGTTACATCGTCGAAAACAATCTTAAACATGTGCAGATTATCGGACTGATTTCTATCACAATGAACAATCGAAGAAGATAACCTGGCGCAGGCGCTGCACGACAACCGTGACCTGCTCGGTCATGTGCATATTGCCGATAACCATCGTTACCAGCCGGGCAGTGGCACCCTCGATTTCCACGCGCTGTTTGAACAGCTGCGCGCCGATAACTATCAGGGTTATGTGGTGTATGAAGGGCGTATCCGGGCAGAAGATCCTGCCCAGGCGTACCGTGATTCGTTGGCCTGGTTGCGTACCTGCTAAGAGGTCTTTGTGAAAAGTGCAATGACAAGCTCTCCGCTGCGGGTCGCGATAATAGGCGCAGGCCAGGTGGCGGATAAGGTTCATGCTTCGTACTACTGCACCCGCAACGATCTGGAACTGGTGGCTGTCTGTGATAGCCGCCTTTCCCAGGCGCAGGCGCTGGCAGATAAATACGGTAATGCATCCGTGTGGGACGATCCGCAGGCCATGCTGCTGGCGGTGAAACCTGATGTGGTTAGCGTCTGCTCACCTAACCGTTTTCATTACGAACATACCCTGATGGCACTGGAAGAGGGCTGCCATGTGATGTGCGAAAAACCGCCCGCCATGACGCCAGAACAGGCGCGGGAAATGTGCGATACCGCGCGCAAACAGGCAAGGTGCTGGCCTACGACTTTCACCATCGTTTTGCGCTCGATACGCAACAGCTGCGTGAACAGGTGACCAACGGCGTTTTGGGAGAGATTTACGTTACCACCGCCCGCGCCCTGCGTCGCTGCGGCGTTCCCGGCTGGGGTGTCTTTACCAATAAAGAACTGCAGGGTGGTGGCCCGCTTATCGACATCGGCATTCATATGCTGGATGCGGCGATGTATGTGCTGGGCTTTCCGGCGGTGAAAAGCGTGAATGCGCATAGCTTTCAAAAGATCGGCACGCAAAAGAGCTGCGGTCAATTTGGCGAGTGGGATCCGGCAACTTACAGCGTCGAAGATTCGTTATTTGGCACCATTGAATTTCATAACGGCGGCATTCTGTGGCTGGAAACGTCATTTGCACTCAACATCCGCGAACAGTCGATTATGAACGTCAGCTTTTGTGGTGATAAAGCCGGTGCGACGCTGTTTCCAGCACATATCTACACCGATAACAACGGTGAATTAATGACGCTGATGCAACGGGAACTGGCAGACGACAACCGCCATTTGCGCAGCATGGAAGCCTTTATCAATCACGTACAGGGCAAGCCCGTGATGATAGCCGACGCCGAGCAGGGGTACATCATCCAGCAACTGGTGGCGGCGTTGTATCAATCCGCAGAAACAGGGACGCGTGTGGAATTATGACCAGGCCAGTAACGTTATCAGAACCCCATTTCAGCCAGCATACCCTGAACAAGTATGCATCGCTGATGGCGCAGGGGAACGGCTATCTTGGGCTTCGCGCCAGCCATGAAGAAGATTACACGCGCCAGACGCGAGGGATGTATCTGGCGGGGCTGTATCATCGGGCGGGAAAAGGTGAAATCAACGAACTGGTGAACCTGCCTGATATCTTGGGGATGGAGATTGCCATAAATGGTGAGGTTTTCTCGTTATCCCGCGAAGCCTGGCAGCGTGAACTTGACTTTGCCAGTGGAGAATTACGCCGTAGCGTTGTCTGGCGTACCAGCAACGGCACAGGTTACACCATCGCCAGCCGTCGCTTTGTTTCGGCAGACCAACTGCCGCTCATTGTGCTGGAAATCACTATTACGCCACTGGACGCCGACGCGTCAGTGCTGATTTCAACAGGTATCGACGCCACGCAAACCAACCACGGTCGCCAACATCTCGACGAAACCCAGGTGCGGGTGTTGGTCAGCATCTGATGCAGGGGATCTACACCACCCAGGATGGACGCAGTGATGTGGCCATCAGCTGTTGCTGTATGGTGAGCGGTGATGTGCAGCAATGCTATACCGCCAAAGAGCGCCGTTTGCAGCAACATACCAGTGCGCAGCTTCATGCAGGCGAGACAGTGACGTTGCAAAAACTGGTGTGGATCGACTGGCGGGATGACAGGCAAGCCGTTTTAGACGAGTGGGGCAGCGCGTCGCTTCGCCAGCTTGAAATGTGCGCGCAGCAGAGTTACGACCAACTTCTTGCAGTATCAACAGAAAACTGGCGTCAATGGTGGCAGAAACGTCGTATCACGGTAAATGGCGGCGAAGCGCACGATCAGCAAGCGTTAGATTATGCGCTTTATCATCTGCGCATCATGACGCCTGCCCACGACGAGCGCAGCAGCATTGCGGCAAAAGGCTTAACCGGCGAAGCTACAAAGGCCACGTTTCTGGGATACAGAAGTATTTTTGTTACCGTTTCATCTGTTTAGCGATCCGACGGTTGCCCGAAGTTTACTGCGTTATCGCTGGCACAACTTGCCAGGCGCGCAGGAGAAAGCGCGACGCAACGGCTGGCAGGGCGCGCTATTTCCGTGGGAAAGCGCGCGCAGCGGCGAAGAAGAGACGCCGGAATTGCCGCCATTAACATTCGCACCGGGCTGCGGCAAAAAGTGGCCTCGGCGCAGGCGGAACATCATCTGGTGGCCGATATCGCCTGGGCGGTTATTCAATACTGGCAGACCACGGGGGATGAAAGTTTCATTGCGCATGAAGCATGGCGCTACTTCTGGAACTGCAAAGTTCTGGATTAGCCGCGCGGTGAGGGTTAACGACCGTCTGGAAATTCATGATGTTATTGGGCCTGACGAATATACCGAACATGTCAATAATAACGCCTTCACCAGCTATATGGCGTATTACAACGTCCAGCAGGCGCTGAGTATTGCCCGCCAGTTTGGCTGTAGCGACGATGCGTTTATCCATCGCGCCGAAATGTTCCTTAAGAACTGCGGCTGCCAGAAATTCAGCCCGACGGCGTTTTGCCGCAGATGATTCGTTTATGGCTAAGCCGGCGATTAATCTGGCGAAATACAAAGCGGCGGCGGGGAAGCAAACCATTCTGCTGGATTATTCACGCGCAGAAGTGAACGAGATGCAAATCCTCAAACAAGCTGATGTGGTGATGCTCAATTACATGCTGCCGGAGCAGTTCTCAGCGCATCGTGTCTTGCCAATCTGCAATTTTATGAACCGCGCACTATTCACGACTCGTCATTAAGTAAAGCAATCCACGGCATTGTTGCCGCACGCTGTGGCCTGCTGACCCAAAGTTATCAGTTCTGGCGCGAGGGGACTGAAATCGATCTTGGTGCTGATCCGCATAGTTGTGATGATGGTATCCATGCTGCCGCAACTGGCGCTATCTGGCTGGGGGCGATTCAGGGTTTTGCCCATCGGAAAGAGAGCGACATGTGGGAACTCTGCAACCTGGCCGTGCATCTTATGCCACCTTCACGGTATGTGGCACTCAGGTACGGGCTTGCGGATGATTATGACAGGCTTGACAGGCTGAACCGTTCCGGGCCGGAACCAGCATATGATGAGGGGGTGATATTGGAAAGCCGTCTGTGCAGGAATGCGGAAAAGGCTGCGGAAAGCATCAAGGATGTCCGTCTGCCGGATTTCTATTTGGAAAGACTGGATGGAGAACTGGAGATTTTGGGACGGATTGCGGCCTCACCGGATGTGGTTCACGACATCCTGCAAATCAGTCCTGATTTTCTCGCCAAGTACGGCATAGACAAGAACGTTTCCGCGACGGAACGCTCGTGTCAGGCAGAGAAAGCCTACCGGGAGCTGGATGCCCGTTTCGTCAGAATGACCGGACGCAGGCGTATGCAGACGAACTCTTCGCCTCCATCAGACGCAAGAGGGAGAATTCCGGAATAGAGAACCGACCGAGACAGGCGCAACGGACCATCCTCCGGAACCGCCGTCCAAAGGGCGGAAAATGGGAATCTGACTTTAACAGAATTATTCACAATTAAAAATAGAAACATCATGAAAAGAAAATTCTTATGCTGTGCATGGCTGCTTCCTTGTCAGCCTCACAGCGAAAGCCAATGGGTAGTGAGCGACCGGGCAATCTGGCGCAGGGAATCATCAATGCTGCAAGAACATCGTTCACACATCCTCCACTGCCACCAATATGGCGAATAGTTTTCAGGAAACCGTGAAAATCTACCAGCAGGGCAAGGAGTATTACGACGGGCTTCGCAAGGTCAAGAACCTTGTCCGTGATGCCCGCAAAGTCCAGCAGACCATCCTGATGGTGGGCGATATCACGGACATCTATGTCACCAGCTTCGAGCGTATGCTCAGCGACCCGTATTTTACGCCGGAAGAACTGAGCGCGATTGCTTTGGGATACACCAAACTGCTGGAAGAAAGTGCCCATTTGCTGAACGATTTGAAGACGGTGGTCAACGAGAACGGGCTTTCCATGAACGACAAGGAAAGGATGGATATCATCGACCGCTGCTACAACGACATGTTGCAAAACCGCAGTCTGGTACAGTATTACACCAACAAGAACATCGGGGTGTCCTACCTGCGCGCCAAGAAACAGAACGACCTAGACCGCGTGATGGCACTCTACGGCTCACCGAACGAACGTTATTGGTAATTATTCCTAATCCGCTTTCATTATGTTATTGTTGGCTATAGATTTTGACAACCTGCATCAGATTTTACAGAATCTGTATGTGGAAATGATGCCGCTCTGCTCAAAGATGACCGGTGTGGCAAGAGGCCTTGCCGGTCTGGGAGCGCTTTTCTATGTGGCGTATCGTGTATGGCAGGCTCTGGCACGTGCCGAGCCTGTGGATGTCTTTCCGCTTTTGCGTCCGTTCGCTTTGGGGCTTTGTATCATGTTCTTTCCGACACTCGTTCTGGGTACGCTGAACAGCA
>ENA-OQER01000878-OQER01000878.1-human-gut-metagenome-genome-assembly--contig:-NODE-878-length-15746-cov-1.359178_pt1 | contig 15746 bp, 22 predicted proteins | sample MGYA00242797_ERZ504639 | MGnify/ENA primary metagenome ERZ504639 (study PRJEB26092, sample SAMD00036306) | human gut metagenome | host: Homo sapiens | study: EMG produced TPA metagenomics assembly of...
TTCGCTATCATAACGAAATGATACAGATGGCAGCAATTAAAGATAGCATTGCTTTGTTGATACTCATATTGCTTCTATTTTTAGAATGCCGCTGCGTGAACCATAACGCCGCCACTATCTTCTGCTAAAGCTTTTACAATATCTCGAATCACACGAATCCCATCTTTTACTAACGAACTTTTATCTTTATTAAAAAATATTAATTTTTTTCGAAAGATAGTTTAACCGATACACACTTTTAGTTGCTTTATTATATATCATTCGAATATATCCATTCAAATACACTAACCCTTCTTCATGCACTGATGGTTTTTTTGCTATTATGAATTGTAATGGGTACTCCATATTCCAATATTTCTGTCAAATCACTACTTATTTTCTCTACTAACGTTACTTCGAAATCTACCTTTGGAGCATATGATTCCTTATAATAATCTCCCAATAAACAATCCATTTTCCCCAAAATATCTTTTTCCGCATTTACTTTCCAATTAATTCCCATATACTTATACTGTCTCATCATCTTTTTATTCCTCTCTTTCAAGAATAGTTTGTTTATGTGATACAATCTCAACAATATTTTCAACACTTTCTTTTGCTCATTTTCATCATAAAATCCACCAAAAGGCAATACATCTATTCTAAGATTCGGTGGAAGTCCAATCGATATGTTACCTGAATATTTATTATATTCAATATATACTATCGCAAGCGTTTCTTCGGTTCTAGCATAAAAAAGTACCACTAATTTCCCGTTCCCGTATATCTTTTTATTCCTTTCGTCCAGACAACTGCCGCTATTGCCAACATGATAATCGCAACGAAAGCGCAAAATATTGCCACATCTTAATCCCCCCTGCCGCCTTACCTAACAGCACAACACTGATAATAATTAATAAAAGCCACTGGCAAAAAACAGGTAACAAATATCTGAAAATATTTCCCAAAAATGTTCACCGGGTACTGCTGCATTAATACTGTAAATCTTTCTGCTATATTCATGGCTGCATTAGAACGTGTTGTCCAAAAACAAAGGCTGGCGCCAATCAGGTTGATAGCCACCTGTATCAAAGCTCCTGACAGCACGCAAATCACAAAATATGCCCATTGCCCCATATTCCAGTGTATTCCGATTTGAGCAGCGGCAAGGATGAACCCTAATACTCCTACCAGAAAATCTCCTACGCCTGTATAACTGATATCTTTACCGATAAATTGCAGAAACGGACTGACAGGACGAATCAAATAGGCATCAAGCGTACCGCCTACGATCATTTCCTCCAGGTCAGATAAATGCCAGAAAAACACGCCGTATATCCCACGGCTCAGCATCCAGAAGCTATACAGGAACAGTAAATCCCATATATTCCAATTGCCCAGAGTATTAAAATTATATACCAGAATACCTATGAGAGAGAGATTTACAGCATTCAGAATCAAAACGCTTATTATCCCCACAAAAAAATCAGCCTTATATTGTGCTTTTCCCAGAATAGCCACACGCAAAAAAATGACCATATAATCGAATGTTCCGCATTTTCTCAACCTCCCTGTATCATTACTCTGGCAAAGACCCGTTTCATCAACAGACGTGATAATAACCCGAGTACAAGTATCCATGTAAACTGCACACCTAATTCTCTCAACATATCCATTCCCGCATAATTTCCAATATAGATGGACATGGGAATGGCATAAATGCAACGGAATGGCAAAAAATCACTGATAACGCCAAGCGCACTGGGAAAAATCCACAATGGCACCATCTGTCCGGAAAAGAAACGAAGCAACGCATTGTACCCCCAATTGATGTTGCGGATATTCATGGTGATCATACTCAGAAGCCCCAGAATAAAGTTCAGGAAAAAACTCACGATAATTGAGAAAACCAAGCTGCAAAGAAAGCCAAAAAGCGCAGACAAATCCGGCAATTTTAATGAAAACAGGAAAAATGCCACAATCAATGAAGGTAAAACCAAGAACAAAAAACGCACCGCAATACTTCCCATATTCTTTGCAAACATATAAAACTGAAAATCAATGGGTTTCATAATATCCATTTCAATGGTACCTTTGCGGACTTGCTCCATAATATAGATCTGCGGACCGTTCCGTGGATGCAAGATTGCCTCCAGGGCAACACCCAGTACAGCATAGGAGATCATCTGGGGAAGCGGTATACCACTAACGTTGGGGTTTGCGGCATACAACGCGCGCCACACATAACCTACACTGTACATCATAAGGAATGTGTAAAACAAGTTAATCCAAAAGGACACACGATATATGCTCATATTGTAAAATTCATTACGCAAAAAAGCCAATGCCCGTGTGTATACTGATTCCCCTACTTGCTCTCATAAAGTTTCCTCACAATCTCCTCAATATCAGGCTCAATGATTTCAATGTCGTGAACAGGATATTTATCACCGATAGAACGTATCAGCTCCATTGGGGTGGCCTCTGACCGATGAAACGAGAACCATTACGGTTCCCCTCACTCCTGGTCAGCTTCGCATTCTCTACCTGAAGTCCCCAACAGGCTCATCAAACTCTATCATCAGTGAACGGATAACGCCAAACTTCTGCACCATACTCTCTAAATCTCCATCATACATCAGATGACCGGAATCAATCACCACCACACGGGAACAGAGTTTTTCTATGTCCCCCATGTCATGAGTGGTAAGCAAAACCGTAGTACCTTTTTCACGATTAATCTCAGAAATAAAATCATGAAGATATTTCTTAGAAACAACATCAACACCAATCGTAGGCTCATCCAAAAAAAGGATTTTAGGATCATGTAACAGCGCCGCACAGATATCCGCCTTTACCCGCTGTCCCAGGCTCATCTGCCGCACGGGTTTATTGATAACCTCCTCAAGATCCAACATGGGAATATAGCGATCAAGATTCTTCCTGTAAGTACCATCCTCAATTTTGTAAATTTCCTTCAGCAGACGATAACTTTCAATCAAAGGAACATCCCACCAAAGTTGTGTTTTTTGACCAAATACGACACCAATCTGCTTAGCATTCTCCATTCGCTGTTCAAAAGGTTTGATACCGTCAACTGTGACGTTTCCTGAGGTAGGCTGCAAAATACCGGAAAGCATTTTAATCGTGGTGGATTTTCCAGCGCCATTTTTCCCGATAAAACCCACTATTTCTCCATCGTCAACTGAAAATGTAATAATCGTCAACTGCACGTTTGATAGTGTGTTCACTGGAGAACAGATTTCTCACAGCGGCAAACCTGCCCTTTTTCTGCACAGGTATCTTGAACTCTTTTACTAAATGACTTACTTCTATCATAATTATTCCTCATCAAATCTGAATTCATCTCTTTGTTTAGAATATATATGTTTCCTTATTTTGTACTCATTATCAAGAATTTGCACAATATACTGGGGTATCTGTAATGCATTCCTGATTCTGTTATAAAGTACAGGTAATAACTTGTGTTGTGTGCAGTGATGGATAATGTAATCCCAATCCAAAGTGTTATTTAATTTTTCATTACTGCTCCAATCAGTGTTTGGCATAAGCAATTCAATTATAAACTTATCCTCTTGTCTCATGCTACTTTCCTCCTTGTATAATATATTAACATCCTTAAAATAAAACTTTCTATTCCCAATCTACATCTATCATATTTATAACGGTATTTTGTATTATTTTCATATATATTTATGTGTTTTTCCAATTATAAACTTTGTATTATGCTATTGTCTACCCTCTATCATTCGCTTTCTTCACTCTTTGGGTCTATTTTTCAAATCGTTTTAATACTCATCCCAGCATATCTGATATACATATTATATCGTAAGATCAAACTTTTCGTTTATACCTGTCTAAAATTGCTTTTCATTGCAATATCTAAATATCTTCTATTACTTAATCTACTGAACCTCCATACAAATTCACTATTCTAGCTCGTTCTTCATAGCTAACTGCATGAAACTGCTGTTCTCTCAATATCTCTGCATTTAAGGCAACTCATCTCTCCAATTATCTTATTCTTGTTTCTTTTCCAAATCCATGAAATCTTCTCTCTCTGTTCTGGCGTGATTTTATCATAATTTCTTCCCAGCCACTCAAAATATTACCCGGTAATCTCTTACTTCACCCACTTCTTCATATTTTTTGTTCTGACATCTGATTCAGCAAATCCACATCGATCCCTGAAACAGTGTCCGTAAATTCCATTCGCATAAAGTTTTCTTCTGATAAATCAATCACTCGGACATCCTCACCTTTTTTTACCTGTTCCTTAAAATACGCTACTTCCGCATCATTTAGCGGAATCAACTTACCCTCTGATTTCACAGTGACATATCCTCCACCTTCAGTTTTTTTAACACAAATATCCGGAACATAAGGACCCAAGTTTTTTACTTCTTTAAACTCTTTCATATCCTGTGTATTGTACTTTTTATCATATATCGGTTTTTCACCTGAAATGAAAATAATACAGTCCTCATCCGGTATTCTGGAAATCTCCTCGCTGGTCAATAATTCTCTGCTCTGCCGATCAAAGTTTATACTGGTGCTTCCACTCGTTCCTTTACTTAAACCATCATTCTTTTTATCAATCGTTGCTGTTCCCAATAAATCAGCAATGTATTTGTGAGTGGAATAGGCTCCCCGGCCTCCGCCCAAATAGAGAAACGTTGAGCAGGCATCCATCAGGATTTCCCATGTATCGTTTTTATAAATCTGTTTTAGCTGGCTGACCGACTGTAAAAACATAATCACAGATATATTTCTGCTTCGAGGTGTAGTAATCAGTTTTTCAAAACTTTCCGGTCTGGAGCCGTTGGCAAATTCATCCATCCAGACTTCTACTGGAATCGGTAACGCACCACCATTTTTTCTTGCACACTCAATTAATACTTGAAATAGTGAGGTATACAGCATTCCAACAATAAAATCAAATGACCTGTCATCATCCGGGGCACACAAAAAAAGGGCTGTCTTCGTGGTTTTATCCCCGTTGACACCCATTCCAAGCTCATACAAATTCATCTCATCTTCCGAAAATAATCTTTTTGCTGCAGCTACACCCATAAATTTAAACTTCGAATTACACATAATAATGATAGATCTTACTGTATCTGGCGCACCTTCCTTTAACTTTCTATAATTACTAACTGCCGGATGCTCATTTCCCATAGGCGAGCGTACCGCAAGTGTATTCATACGTTTTTCCAATTCCGTTTGCCCTGTCTCTTCATCCAATATCCGGCTTTCTTCATTCATCAATAATTGAACTTTCGGTAAAGTTGGTTTCTCCATTTCCAGCCATACATAATAGAAACATGCCAAAAGATACATCGTTACCCCATCCTCCCAAAATGGTTCTCCTTTGGATGTATCCTGCGGTGTCAGAGATGTCTGTATATTGCTTACCAGACGAATCATATCTACTTCTGTTTTTACATATACAAAGGGATTATACATATGACTTTTCCCAAAGTCAGAGCTGATTACATCCAGACATTTTATTTGATATCCATTCTCTTCCATGGCTTTTCCATAATTTCGTAAAAGATCCCCTTTAACATCCAACACAACAACTGAAGCATCATTCCGCAGCAAATTAGGTGCAACGATCCGAAAGGATTTCCCAGTTCCCGGAGCACCTACTACAATCATATTATTGTTTGCAATTTTTTTCCCACTTTTACTTAAAGTGATATGTTGAGAAAGAATTCTTCCCTGTTTGTCTCCCCTCGATGCCATCACCTGTTTTGGGTCAGCCCATTCTGCTGACCCATGCTCTCTCCCCCAATACAAAATTTCGATTATAGTATTGATAATACATAACCAGACACATCCATGCCAAGATGAAAAATTTTTCTCTATCAGATAAGCCTAGCTCTCCTTCCATCCTTGTTTTTCCATTATATTTTTAAAATAATTAATACAATAGTAAAAGCAGCGCCTATCACACCGTATTCTTGTAAATTAGTTAGTATATCCATTTAATATCCTTTCTGTTTATAGTTTGTTTTGTCATGTTATTTTACAGATTACCATAATTTTTCTTTTACTTATTTCATGCTCAGGATATCCCTCATACGTTTTAAAATTAGTAGTACCTGACCAGCAGCAAATCTTCTTTTAAAAGAACCATTTGAAAAATGATCTTCTCTCAACACCATAGTCAACAATGCTGCACATAAATCATAATCAGCATTAAATACCCTCTTTAATTCTTCAGAACAATTGATTGGTTCTGTAATCATATAATCTCTGTAATTGAGTTTCATATCGCCCATCAAAAGTAATAACTCTGCGTACAGACCTATGTATGGATCTTTTTTCTCAATTATTTCCTGAATCATTTCAATTTTCTCTTCTCTTTTCATTGTCGTCCACCACCTTGAAAATGTATCTTTATATATCGAATATATGTTCCTTTAATTATTATATTGCGAACATACATTCTAGTATTAAAAATACGAATTTCCAATATCTCTCCTTAACGATTTTAACCGATCTTTAGAAAATTTCTCTTTATACGAAAACAAAGCTATCTATTACTAGATAGCTTTGCTCTGTTCCTAGGCTCTGTTTTTATTTTCTTTCCATCTTTTCTGTTGATTACTCATGGAATATTCCGTACACACTTTGTATTTTTCCGTACACAATTTTTACTCAATTTTAATGAAATTTTATGAAAAAATACACCATTTTATGGTACTTTTAATCCCTGAATCTGTACACACTTTTTCCTGTTTTTTTCTCGAAAAAGCCTATAAATAAAGGGTTTTTTCTATCGATTGTTGATAGCGGTGACTAAGGCATCGATAGATGCACGGATAATGTCGCTGTCGACGCCTGCACCCCAGGAAAGGGATCCATCCGGTTTCTGGATACCCACGTATGCAATTGCCTTTGAACTTGTGCTCATTTCCAGTGCATGCTCGGTGTAGGAAACCAGTGTATATTGCATGTCATATGCTTTTTTCAGTGCATTACTTACCGCATCCAGACGTCCGTTACCATCTGCCTCGGTAGTGATCACACGGCCTTCAAAGGAAGACGTAACCTGTGTGGTGATGTGTCCGTTCTGCTGGAAATGTACTTTCTGAATATCCAGCGGTTTCTTGACATTTTCGAAGTTTCTTTGAACAGTTCGAAGATCTCATCCGGATGAAGTTCTTTATGAGTATGATCGGATACTGCTTTTGCTGCGTATCCCATTGCTTCACGCATCTTCGGCGGCAGGTTCAGACCGTATTTTGTTTCCAGAATATAGCCTACGCCACCTTTACCGGACTGGCTGTTGATACGGATAACATTTGCATCGTAGCTTCTTCCGACATCTCTCGGATCGATCGGCAGATACGGAACAGTCCAGTGATCCGGGTCTTTTTTCTTCGATCCAGTGCATTCCTTTTTGCGATTGCATCCTGATGGGAACCGGAGAATGCGGCAAATACCAGAGAACCGCTGTACGGGCTTCTCGGGTCTACGTTCATGCCGGTGAATTTTTCATATTTTTCGCAGATATCAGGCATATCGGAGAAGTCCAGTTCCGGATCTACACCCTGTGCATACATATTCATAGCCAGTGTGATGATATCTACGTTACCGGTACGCTCACCGTTTCCGAACAGTGTTCCTTCGATACGGTCTGCACCGGCAAGAAGTCCAAGTTCAGAGTCTGCCACACCACATCCACGGTCGTTGTGCGGATGCAGAGATACGATAACATTTTCTCTGTAATTCAGATTGTCGCACATGTATCGATCTGACTTGCATATACGTGCGGCATGGAATGTTCTACGGTTACCGGCAGGTTGATGATTGCTTTCTGCTCTGCGGTTGGTTTCCATACATCCAGAACGGCGTTACATACTTCCAGTGCATATTCCGGTTCGGTTCCGGTAAAGCTTTCCGGGCTGTACTCGAACAGGAAGTTTCCGTCTGTCTCATCAGCCAGTTTCTTTAACAGTGCGGCTCCGTCTACAGCGATCTTTTTGATCTCTTCTTTTGATTTGCGGAATACCTGCTCTCTCTGGCTCAGAGAGGTGGAATTGTATACATGAATGATGGCTCTCGGTGCACCTTTTACCGCTTCAAAAGTTTTACGGATAATATGTTCTCTTGCCTGTGTCAGTACCTGAATCGTTACATCTTCCGGAATCAGGTTCTGTTCGATCAGTGCTCTTAAGAATTCATACTCGGTCTCGGATGCTGCCGGGAAACCTACTTCAATTTCCTTAAATCCGATCTTTACCAGAAGTTTGAAGAACTCGATTTTCTGCTCCAGACTCATCGGGATTACCAGTGCCTGGTTACCGTCACGCAGATCCACGCTGCACCAGATCGGGGCTTTCTCTACATACTCTTTTTCTGCCCATTTCATACATTTTACCGGTGGCATAAAATACTGTCTCACATACTTTTTGTAATTCATCATGTTTCTTGTCCTCCTAAATTCGATTCCCTGCACATCTCTGGCATCTATCTTCTTTATGGATATGTAAAAATGCGTAAAAAAACTCCGTCTCTCTTCTCAAGAGACGAAGGATTATCTCCTACGCGGTACCACTCTTTTTCATGAATAACTTCATGCACTCTGCCAGATACGGGTCTACACCTTATATCCTCCCCCATGATAACGGTGGGGTACTCCGTCTGTTCCTACTGGAAATATATTTCGTTCAGGCAGCAGCTCCAAGGGCAGTTCCAATTCTTCATCCACCTAGCGTTTACACCAGCCAGTCAGTTCTCTGAAAGCCGAATCCTCTGTACTCTTCCTCTTCCACGCTTTTACAAGACAATCTTATCATAGAATATGCCGATTGTCAACTGCTTTCTACGATAAGTTTTGCAATCGGGGCAACAGGATTTGAACCTGCGACCTCAGGCCCCCAGCCGTGCGCGCTACCAAAGCTACGCCATACCCCGGCAAGTAACATATATTATATGGAATTTTCCTGTTTTTGTCAATGCCTAACTTCTGAAACGAGATAAAATACGCTTCGCGAATTTTACTCGTTATCGCGGCAGTCGTCAAGGTCTCGTGCACGGACTTTGACTCGTTGCTCGCGTAAATACAGACGACCGGATTTCCCGTATCGTCTGTATCTGATAGCTTGATTTATTTGTCAAGGGGTAACCACAAATATCCTGAAATATACAAAATATGTAATCTAACACATAAATCATAGGAAAAGACCTAGATTAGTGTAAAAATGCTGATCTAGGTCTTTTTTGATTTCATCGACCTCGAAAAAGCCCATAAAATAAGGCTTTTTTGAACGTATTTTCCGGATGAAATTGGGATTTCAAAAGGACTTAGACAGTAGTATAAAATATGTATTATAAATATTCGAGGATGCGTGATTTTACCCTTTTGAGGATAAAAGGGTTTGCCCCACGACATTATTTTTCTGTATTTGCGTTGATGTAATTTACCAATCCGCCGGCATTGATCAGTCTCTGCATGAATTCCGGGAATGCTTGACCTTTGAACTCGGTTCCTTTGTCTTGTTATAGATCATACCGCTGTCGAAGTCGATCTCTACTTCATCCCCTGCATCGATTCCTTTTACTGCTTCCGGGCATTCGATGATCGGGAGTCCGATGTTGATGGAGTTTCTGTAGAAGATACGTGCAAATGTCTCTGCGATCACACAACTCACACCTGCTGCCTTGATTGCAATCGGTGCATGTTCTCTGGAAGAACCACATCCAAAGTTCTTATTGGCAACGATGATGTCACCTTTCTGTACTTATTTACAAACTCTTTGTCAATATCTTCCATACAGTGAGTAGCCAGCTCTGCCGGATCTGAAGAGTTCAGATAACGTGCAGGGATGATTACGTCTGTATCTACATTGTCGCCGAATTTAAAAACTCTTCCTTCTGCTTTCATCCTTCTCTTCCTCCTATAAACCTAATTCTTCCGGTGAAGAAATCTTACCGGTAACAGCACTTGCTGCAGCAACAGCCGGGCTTGCCAGATAGATTTCAGAATCCACATGTCCCATACGACCTACAAAGTTACGGTTGGTTGTGGACACACAGCGCTCATTTTCTGCCAGAATGCCCATATAACCACCCAGACACGGTCCACAGGTCGGTGTGCTTACTACAGCTCCTGCCTCGATAAAGATCTTTAACAGACCTTCTTCCATTGCCTGCAAATATATCTTCTGTGTTGCCGGAATCACGATACAGCGGATACCCTTTTCACTTTGTTGTCTGCCAGGATCTCTGCCGCAATACGCAGGTCATCGATACGTCCGTTGGTACAGGAACCGATAACTACCTGATCGATCTTCACATTTTCTGTGATCTCATCGATGGTTTTGTGTTTCCGGCAGATGTGGAAACGCGATGGTCGGACGCAGTGTGCTAAGATCAATGGTGTATTCCTCATCGTAAACTGCATCCTCGTCAGCTTCAAATACTTTCCATTCCCGCTTGGAATGTTCTTTCATGTATGTCATAGCTACATCATCAACCGGGAAGATACCGTTCTTTCCACCGGCTTCAATTGCCATGTTGGCAATGGTAAAACGATCATCCATTGGACAGATTTTTAATGCCTTCGCCTGTGAATTCCATAGATTTATACAGAGCCCCATCCACACCGATCATGCCGATGATGTGCAGGATCACATCTTTACCGCTCACCCATTTGGCAGGTTTTCCGACAATATTAAATTTGATAGCAGATGGAACTTTAAACCATGCTTTACCGGTTGCCATACCGGCTGCCATATCCGTACTTCCCACACCGGTAGAGAATGCACCCAGGGCACCATATGTACAGGTATGAGAATCTGCTCCGATAATCACATCGCCTGCTACTGTCAGACCTTTTTCCGGGAGAAGTGCATGCTCGATACCCATTTCTCCGACATCAAAATAATTAGTGATATCATGTTTACAGGCAAATTCTCTTACACACTTGCAGTGCTGTGCAGACTTGATATCTTTGTTCGGGATAAAGTGATCCATGACCAGTGCCACTTTATCTTTATCAAATACCGTATCTACTGTCATCTTATCCATCTCATGAATTGCTACCGGTGAGGTGATATCATTTCCCAGTACCAGATCCAGTTCTGCTTCGATCAGCTGTCCTGCTTCTACCTTCTCAAGACCCGCTGCCGCTGCCAGAATTTTCTGTGTCATCGTCATTCCCATGTTTCTGTTCCTCCTGTGTATATAATGTTGAGGGCAAACCTGTTTTTCCCCTGGTATCATGAAATTGAGATTTTTTTTTCATTTACTGTTTGCTATTGTAACATATCTTGCGATATAATAACAATACATATAAAATATATTCTCTATAACTACAGGTTATATTTGTTTCATTTGTCACTGATATTCTATACACGGAGGTTTTACATGGAACAGAATCTTTCTCTTTATTATGTATTTCACACGGTCGCAAAAAAGGGCAGTATTTCTCACGCAGCCAAAGAACTATATATCAGCCAGCCCGCTATCAGCAAATCCATTCAAAAACTGGAAGACAATCTGAACACAACCCTGTTCAAACGAAGTTCCCGGGGTGTTACTCTTACCGCAGATGGGGAGATCCTTTTCCAGCATACCAGAGATGCTTTTGATACTCTTGAAGAAGGAGAAGAGATTCTGGCACGCCATCATGCTCTTGGAGTAGACCAGCTTCGTATAGGTGTCAGCACTACTCTTTGCAAATATATCCTTCTGCCTCATCTGCAACGCTTTATAAAGGCGTACCCACATGTAAAAATATCCATCAGCTGTCAGTCCACTTACCAGACTCTGACATTACTGGAAGAAAATAAAATAGATATTGGTCTTGTCGGCGAACCGGCGATACAGAAAGGTTTTTATTTTCAGCCACTGCAAAAGATTCAGGATATTTTTGTAACAACAACTGCCTACCTGGAACATCTGGAACTGCGATCAGGTAACGGCGATCTTTTTCAGACCGCTACATTTATGATGCTCGATGAAGAAAATATTACCAGGCAATATATCAATCGTGTGTTTCTGGAACATGGTGTGGAGTTTTCCAATATTCTGGAAGTCTCAACAATGGATCTTCTGATCGAATTTGCAAAGATTGGAATGGGTGCCGCCTGTGTGATTCAGGAATTTGTTCAGGAAGAGCTGGATCGAGGGGATCTGATCACTCTTCCACTGGGACTTACATTTTCTCCAAGACAAATAGGATTCGCCTACCGTAAACACGAACAGGCGAATCCTGTTATTCAACACTTCCTCGATTTACGGGGGAATCTTCTCCCGTAAATTTCAAAGTACTATTTTATTTTGCTTCCTGCAGGATCAGTACATCCCATTTTTCAGTACCGTTCCTGCAGGAATGACTGCTCCACTGATCAAATCTGTTTTCCGCCAAGGCTATCCGGAAGAACCTGATCCTCATCTTTGAAGTTCATGACATAATAATATCTGGTATCGTCAGAAGTTCTGCAGGTCACTTCCAGCCCGGTTACTTCCGGAATCACAGCTCTTACATTCACTTCATTTACCGCCTGATCCAGAATCTTTGCGAGTCCCGCATCATCCATCTGTGTTCCTACATAATACGTTGCACCTTTGCCAAAGGTATTTCTTGTGACTGCAGGCATATCTGCATAAAAATCTTTCTGGTACGTTGCCAGTGCTTCTGCACCTTCCAGATGCAGCAGATCACATAACAGGTTGCAGGATGCTGTAGTTCCATCCGTAAATTTCACTTCATTGACCTGTTCCGGTGCCAGCGCATCAATTTCTTCCGCCCATACACCCGCCATGTCACGCAGCGTCCCGGATAGCCTCCAAGATGCACATTATCAGACTGGTCTACGATACCGCTCATATATGTGGTAATCAGAATACCTCCATTCTTTACAAAGGATTCCAAAGCCTCTTTCATTCCTTCTTTTACCATGTAAAGAACCGGTGCAACCACCATCTTGTACTGTGAGAAATCTGCATCTACCGGAATCATATCAACACTGATATTTCTTTCATAGAAATAATTATAATACTTATGAATCTGCTCTACATATTTCAGATCTTCGGAAGGTCCGCTGGTGTATTCCAGTGCCCAGTAATTTTCCCAGTCAAAAATCAGGCCGACATCCGAAAGATTTTCGCTTCCCAGTGTCTTTGTTCCAAAACTTTCCAGTTCTTTACCAAGCTGAGCCACCTCCCGGAACACTCTGGTGTTTTCCGTTCCTGCATGAGCAATAACAGCTCCATGAAATTTCTCGCAGGCTCCCACACTTCTTCTCAGCTGGAAGAACTGAATCGTATCTGCACCGTGAGCCATCGTCTGATAGCTCTGCGCACGCATCTGTCCCGGACGTTCAGAGAGTTGTATTTCTGTCAGTTCTGCTGGCTCGGTGTCTGTTCCATCAGCATAAACGGTTCATGTTTCAGGCCTCTCATCAGATCATGTTTCATGGCAATCATGCTCCAAGGAGTATCGTATGCCGGATAGTTATCCCAGGATACCACATCCATTTCTTTCGCCCATTTGAAATAATCCAGATCTTTAAACGTTCCCATCAGGTTTGTTGTAATGACTACTTCTTGGTTATATTTACGAACTGCATCTCTCTCCATCTTGTAGCATTCCAGAACACTGTCAGAATTAAATCTTCGATAATCTATGGAAATACCCGCAAATGCGGTTTTCTCTGTTCCTATGCCTTCACTCAATGCATTCGGAACCACCACATCATCCCAGTCATATACGTTATGTCCCCAGAATTCCATGTTCCATGCTTTGTTCAGTGCTTCTATTGTTTTGTATTTGTCTTTTAACCATACACGGAAAGCATTCTGACAGTTGTCGCAGAAGCAGGTCACTCCGTATTCGTTATTGATATGCCAGCAGGTCACATGTGGGTTGGAGCATAGCGTTCCGCGAGCTTATCTGCCATTGCAGAAGCATATTTGCGATATACCAGAGAATTCGGACAGGCATTATGACGCTGACCAAAACGATGCTGTCTGCCTTCATAATCGGTACTCATTACCTCCGGATATTTTCTGACCATCCATCCAGGAAGTGCTGCTGTGGAAGTGGCAAATACAATATCATAATTTTCTCCGAAAGCATCTCTACGATCTTATCCAGTTCCGCAAAGTTGTATTCATGCTCTGAAGGCTGAATCTTTGCCCAGGAGAATACATTGATCGTAGCGCTGTTGATCCGCGCATCTTTGAAGATTCTCATATCTTCTTTCCATACTTCCTCCGGCCACTGATTTGGATTATAATCTCCTCCATAAAGAATTCTTTTGAATTTTGGCTGCATAAAACTGCTCCTTTCGTTTTGTCCATTTCTATAATTATCCGAATCTATTTTGTTAGTTTCTGACAACCATTTGTTATCTGTATTATACCTCTTATTTTTTTCAGATTTGTATAACAAGACATACTTCTTTCTATAACATTTTTGAAACAAATTGACAGATGTTTTTTTCTGTGTGTTACCATGAATCTGAAAAATGCATCAGTCTGTGCGAAACTTCATTTTCGTACCATTCGATAATAATTCTTACGGAGGTTCTTCCTATGCCTATCTATTTTAATTCGGCTCCCACAGACTTCCCCTTTCAGTTTGATTCCATCGGTAACAACTGGAATCAGGAGCCCACACTACGTCCGGATGGTTTTCCGGTTTATCATTATCTGCAGACCCAGGAAGGAAGCGGCATCCTCTCTATTGATGAAAAAAAATATACCATTGGAGAAAACCAAGGAGTACTTCTTGCCCCGGGGATACCACATGTTTACCATTCTGCTTCAGGTCAGTGGATTACTTTGTTCGCCACTTTCAGTGGTTCCATGAGCCCTTATTTTTTCTGCCTTATTTGGTTCTTCTCATTTACTTTTTTTTGAAAACGAAAAAGCTGCCTCTATCCGGAAGCTGATTGATCAGGCCGTTCTTCATCATCAGGAAACACCGACAGATTCTCAACTTTTGTCTCTAGAATGTTATCAGGTGCTTTTACAGTTTATCGGGGGACTTCAGTCTAATCCTTCTCAACAGCCAGCCTGGGAAAAATATGTTCGGCCGGTTCTTACCATTATCCATACCAGATATATGGAAGATCTTACCGCTGACACACTCAGTCAGAAGTCTTCGTCACACCACAATATCTGTCCCGGCTTTTTTCCAGGTATCTTGGATGTTCGGTCTACGAATATCTGACCAAATTCCGAATCAGCAAAGCCAAGGAACTTCTGGTCAGTCACAGAAACAGGAAAATACAGGATATCTCCCAGGATGTGGCTATACCGATGCCAGTCATTTTGTTCTGATGTTTCGAAAAACAACCGGAATGACACCTTCAGAATTTCGGAAAATCAATTAAACCGAGTTTAAATTCCGCATCGTAACTGTTCAGTACCTTCACAGTTACGAGCAAAAATGCATTTAAAATCACCTTCGGTGATGGCATTTTTGCTTGTATGTTCTGGGGATTTTGGCATATTTATGCCAAAAACACCTCGCGGGATAATGGCTACTGAATAGTTACTCCGCATCACGATATTTTGCTATTTTCACCAAGAACACTTGTTCTTTTCTCTGTTCTATGGTATCCTGAGATTATAATGTTAAGGATAAAACACTTTGAATCTCACATCATATTATATTACAGGAGATAATAACACATGGATGGGTATCAATTGAATATCAGTGTGCAGAAATTTTAAAAAGGAATGGATTCTCCAGAGTTCAGGTTACCCAGAGTTCCGGA
>ENA-OQER01000879-OQER01000879.1-human-gut-metagenome-genome-assembly--contig:-NODE-879-length-15740-cov-8.017485_pt1 | contig 15740 bp, 21 predicted proteins | sample MGYA00242797_ERZ504639 | MGnify/ENA primary metagenome ERZ504639 (study PRJEB26092, sample SAMD00036306) | human gut metagenome | host: Homo sapiens | study: EMG produced TPA metagenomics assembly of...
AAGGCAAAAGCTTTATGTTTTGCTGGAGTTTTAAGCTTTGCCTTACAGGGCGACAGGGTTGCGTCCGTAATTACCCAGGGCGATGCCCTGGGCTAGGAGTTTCTGCCCCTTCAGCGTGTGGGGCAAAACTTAAGAAGTTCAATTTAAAAGAGGTACAAGACCGCTGCAACAGAAGGTGAAGAGTGGTGAAGAGTGGGTGAAGAGTGCCCGAACACTCTTCACCCTAGAATGCCGATAAACACAGGGTTTCGGAGCATTTGGTGAAGAGTGAAGAGTTTTTCGTCTATCGCATAAAAAAAGAAAATCAGACGCCTAAAAAGAAATCAGATAAACCCATTTCCGAGGACTGTAAAAGACAAACAGCCGACTAGCGGATAAGGCGCTAGTCGGCTGTCCGGCTTCTGCCAGTTGGCTGTCCTACTCAAACAGCCAACTTATCTCCGAAAGATAAAACCTTTAATAATGGAACGAGCTGCCCCCCAGGAACTCTCGCAGAAGCGAAGTAGGCGGCAGATTGTTATAAGGTATACCCTTGAAATATTTCAGGAACTTAAGCAACCGGTAAGCCTCAGCATATTCCTCGCAATTCTCCGGAACCTGCTGCAGCAGCGGCTCTGCCTGCGTCTTAATCACAGCCAGCTCATAAAGCATCGCCGTATTGAGCATCGCATCGGCATTCTCCTGAAACGGGAATATCCACTTGTTCTCACCCGCCCTTACCGAAGGCCAGCGATGAATGGTTTCCTGGGCAGAGACACCTCGATACTTGTAATCGCGGATGATGCGGCGAAGCAAACGGTTGTCTGTTGTCGGGATATAATTGTGATTATCCAGAAGAATCGTGGTCAGCGCCGAAGCATATACTCTGAATATCTGCTCCTGCGGGATGTGGGCCGTCAGCTCTGGGTTCAATGCATGAATGCCCTCTACCACCAGCACATTGTTATCGTTCATCTTCAGCTTGTTGCCGCTCTTTTTACTCTTTCCGCTCTGGAAATCATACTTCGGCAATTCTACCTCCTCACCACGGAAGAGGGCGTTGAACTGCTCGTTGATCAAATCGAGATCCAGGGCATAGATGCTCTCATAATCATATTCGCCCGAAGCATCCTTCGGCGTTTTCTCCCTATCTACGAAATAATCATCGAGCGAAATCTGGAGCGGTTTCAATCCGTTTACGGCAAGCTGTATGCTCAGGCGCTTGCACGAAGTGGTCTTGCCCGAAGAAGAAGGACCTGCCAGCAGCACCAGTTTCACGCCCTTGCGGCTGGCAATCTCCTCAGCAATCTTGGCAATCTTCTTCTCCTGCAGCGCCTCGCTGATATTGATGATGCCGGTAGAATAATTGGCATCTATCGCCTGGTTAAAATCGCCTACAGTCCTGATGCCCAGGATACTCTGCCAGCGATGATGCTCCTTGAATATCTCAAACATCTTGTCCTGCCGGGTCATTTCGCCCAGCACATCCGGGTTCTTGAGCGAAGGAATGCGCAGGAGCATGCCATCATAATATTTCTCCAGCCCGAAGAGATAGAGCTGCGAGGTATTGGTGAGCAGCGTGCCGTAGTAATAATCTACATAATCACCTATTTTATAATAGGTAGTATAGATAGCGCCCGATGTCTTGAGCAGTTTCACCTTCTCAACATCCCCTTTCTCCTGGAACAGCGCAACAGCCTCTTCGGTAGGCACGGTGAAGCGGCGTATCGGCATTCTGGCATCGATAATCTCCTGCATGCGACGGCGGATGAAGTTCACATCTTCATCAACAACAGGTCTGCCCAGGCGGATATCTACGTAGAAACCATTCGATACGGGGATATCAATCACCACATCTGTAGCAGGATAAATGTCCTGTACCGCCTTGCAGAGAACAAAGAAGAGGGTACGGGTATATGTACGCGAACCGGATGAAGAAGTCATATCAAGGAATTCTACATCTTTAGAATTATAAACACGATAATGCATGCCTTCAACCTTGTTATTTACCCTTGCAGACACCGGTCCGTGGGTCATTTTGAGGTCAAATGCAGAAAAAATATCAAAAAGTGTGCTTCCGATTTCTACTTTCTGAGATTTTTTATTATTTTTGCAACGGATTTGAATTACTTGTTTCATTTGTATTAAAACTATGTTACAAAATTAAACTAATCTACCCGCTCTCGAAGCCCCCGAAGGTGCTTTTTGAGCATCGGCTTACTCTTTTTAGAAGAGAGACGCCTACAGAGTGTAAAGTTACGAAGAAATTCGGAAACTTGATGTATTTGACAACATTAATTAAGTTATTATATGTCGATTTGGATATTTTTTAAGCTTATTGGAGCACTCGCCCTACTGATGTTCGGTATGAAGACCATGAGCGACAGTTTGCAGAAGATGGCAGGACCACAGCTCCGCCATGTGTTAGGAACCATGACCACCAATCGTTTGACGGGCATCCTCTCGGGTATGCTCATCACCGCAGCGGTGCAGTCTTCTACAGCCACAACGGTGATGACCGTATCATTCGTTAATGCTGGTCTCCTTACTCTAGCCCAGGCTATCTCCGTTATCATGGGCGCCAACATCGGAACCACGCTCACCGCATGGATCATGAGTGCCGGTTTCTCGTTTAACATCACAGATTTTGTATGGCCGGCATTCTTCATCGCCATCATCCTGATTTACAGCAAGAAACGCAAGATTATCGGCGACTTCATCTTCGGTATATCCTTTATGTTTCTCGTTTGGGTACTTTACGCCAAACCGGTATCGACATGGATCTGGCTCATAATCAGCCGGTTCTTGAATTCTTTGCAAGTTTCGATCCTCACAGTTTCCAGACTACCATCACCTTCCTGATTATCGGTAGTATACTCACTATGTGCGTGCAGAGTTCGGCAGCCGTCATGGCGATTACGATGATACTCTGCTCTACCGGCGTATTGCCTATCTATCAGGGTATTGCGCTTGTGATGGGTGAGAATATCGGTACAACCGTAACCTCCAATGTGGCAGCGCTCACCGCCAACACCCAGGCCCGGAGAGCGGCGATGGCGCACATGGTATTCAACATCTTTGGTGTGCTTTGGATACTCTGCGTATTCCGCCCGTTCATCCATCTGGTTTGCGGCTGGGTAGGTTATGACGACATGATGGAGAAGACAGATCCTCATTTCGTAGCCAATGCCGCCAAGCTATCCTTTGTGCTTGCCGCCTTCCATACCACCTTTAACCTATCCAACACCTTTATCCTGGTTTGGTTCATTCCACAGATAGAGAAGCTGGTATGCAAGATTATCCGTCCTAAGAAGAATACCGATGAAGACGATTTCCGCCTGCGCTTTATCCAGAGCGGTATCATGAAGACACCGGAAATCTCTGTCTTGGAGGCACAGAAGGAAATCCATTGTTTTGCCGAGCGCATCCAGCGCATGTTCGGCATGGTGAAGACGCTTCTTGGCGAGACCAATGAAGAAAAGTTTGTAAAACTCTATAGCCGCATCGAGAAATACGAGGGCATCTCTGACAGCATGGAGATAGAGATTGCCAAGTATCTCGACCAGGTGAGCGATTCTCATCTTTCTGACGAGACCAAGGCAAAGATTCGTGCCATGCTCCGTGAGATTTCTGAAATCGAGAGTATCGGTGACAGCTGCTTCAACATCGCACGCACGCTGAACCGCCGTTTCAAGGGCAAGGAAGACTTCATCACTTCACAGTATGAGCACATGCACCAGATGATGGAACTTACCGACAATGCCCTTACCCAGATGAACATCACCCTCGTAGGTCATAAGGGAGACAACGATGCCAACCTCTCTTTCAACATCGAGAACGAAATCAACAACTATCGCAATCAGTTGAAGAGCCAGAACATCAACGATGTAAACAACCATCTCTATACCTACGCCATCGGTACCATGTGTCCTTGCAATATACCGTAAAACTTCTACTATAGAAGGAGAAGGTATGTCAAATCAGCTGCATCGGTACCGTATCGTGCTTGATTACATTGAACCTTGGCTTGATGAGCAGGATGAAGCTACGCTGAAGCAGATTTATGCAGACCTTTTGGTGCTCGAGAAGGAAGGTCCCAGCCTTGGTCGTCCGCTGGTTGACCGCGTAAAGGGCTCGAAGCTTCATCATTTAAAGGAGCTGAGAGTGAGTCGTGTGGTGGCAGGTGATTCGCATCCTCTTCGCCTTTGACCCCAAGCGCCAGGCGGTATTGCTATTGGCGGGTGATAAGTCGCGAGCGGGATCGTCAAGGGCAAAATGGAACGGCTGGTATGCGATCAACATTCCAAAGGCCGAGCAAATATACCGTCGCCACGTAAGGAGGCTCGATCGAGATGGAACTGCATGAGTATATGGAATCTCGCGGGATAACACGCGACTCCATTACCGCCGAGCAGGAGAGGACTCGCGATCGTATCGAAGCCTATAGCTTGCTCAGATTCGCAGGCTAAAAGATCTAACACAGGCGTCGGTCGCCCAATCGATGGGCGTTTCTCAAAAACGCGTATCCGAGCTCGAGCGTGGGGAATTGGGTTCGATGAGGCTTGACACGCTGAGCAGGTACGCAGAGAGCCTCGGCGGAAAACTGGTTGCAAGCATCGAGTTTCCCGATCGTACCGTTACGCTTGCGCGCTAAAAATCTTCAATTAACCCCCTCACTTTCACCGACTACAAGAGCCGCTCACCAAACCAACATGCGCTCTGGGCAAATAGGTTGAACGTTTCGTGCGAGAATGCCCCTCAGTAAACAAACTTGCACCAGAGCGTAAGGGGCTGGCATACACATGCAGACGGTCTATCGGGTATTCGAGGGAGCGCGTGAGCCGCATCGGCTTGCCGTCGAGCGCGCGGCCCGAGGTGCTCGGCCGCGGCGGCCTGGCCTTGATTCCGACCGAGACCGTCTACGGTGTCGCCGTGGCAGTCAACGCCTTCTCGGGCGCCGTGCCCCAAGATACAAGCGAATTCCCATCGTGGCCGCGCGATCCGCAGGCTGCCGTCAATGGCGCCGCAGTTCCTGCGCTCGGCACCGGCTATCGCCGTATCTTCACTCTCAAGCAACGTGAGCTCACGCAAACCGTCGCTTGGCTGGTCGATGGCGTCGAAGCACTCGACCGCTATGGCGTGGATATCCCGGAAGATGCCCGCGTACTCGCGCGACGATGCTGGCCGGGAGCCCTGACTATCGTGGTCAAGGCAGCCCCCTGCGTGCCGACCTTTATGCGCGCTGCCGACGACACCGTGGCCCTGCGCGCTTCGGCCTCTCCCGTGGTCCAAGCGCTCATCCGCGCCTGCGGCAGTCCCCTTGCCTGCACGAGCGCCAACACGCACGGCGCGCCTTCGCCGGCAAGCTTTGCCGCCGTCGAGGGCCGCATCCTGGAGGGGGTCGATGTTGCCGTCGACGCCGGTGAGACCCCGTGTCGCTACGCCTCGACCATCGTGTCGTTCCAGCACGGCGGGCTCCAGATCCTGCGCCAAGGCGCACTTCCCGCATCAGAGATCGAGCGGGTCCTGTCCGACCCGATGCAATAGAAGGGTGTAAGCGATGTCGTTGAATCTGGGCAGCCTGGGCATGGAAGATGCCTCGTTTAACTTTGGCGGTTCCTACATCATGGCGCTCGACTGCGGCACTACCTCGGTACTCGCGGCCATTGTCGACGAATACGGCTGCATCGTTGCCCAGGCGCGTCGTAGCGTCAAAACCAGCTTCCCGCGCCCCGGCTGGGTGGAGCAGGATCCCACGGAGGTGCTTGCCAGCCAGATCGGCGTGATGATGGAGGTTCAGTTTAAGAGCGGCATCCATTCCGATCGCATCGCCGCCATCGGCATCTCCAACCAGCGCGAGACCACGGTGGTCTGGGACCGCGTGAGCGGCCAGCCCATCTATAACGCCATCGTATGGCAGTGCCGTCGTACCGCGCCGGCGATCGACGCGTTGGTTGAACAGGGTTGCGAGGAGCTGGTGCGCTCCCGCACGGGACTTACGCTTGACCCGTATTTCTCGGCCTCCAAGGTGCAGTGGATTCTCGACAACGTCGACGGCGCACGCGAGAGCGCGGCGGCGGGCGACCTCATGTTTGGCACCATCGACACTTGGCTCATCTACAACCTCACCGGCGGCCAGGTCTTTGCCACTGACTACACCAATGCCAGCCGCACGGCACTCTTTAATATCCATACGCTCGATTGGGACGACGACCTGCTGGCGCTCTTTGACGTTCCACGTTCCATGATGCCCGAGGTTCGCTGGAGCTCGGCGACTACGGCCGCGTCGCGAGCGACATCATGACCAACATGCCGCCCATCATGGGCGTGGCGGGCGACCAGCAGGCATCGCTGTTCGGCCACTGCTGCTTCTATCCCGGCCAGACCAAAAACACCTATGGCACGGGCTGCTTTATGCTCATGAACACCGGTGACGAGATCGTCGAATCCAAGAATGGCCTGGTCTCCACCATCGGTATCGCTGCGGACGGCAAAGTCAGCTATGCGCTCGAGGGCTCTATTTTTGCCGCCGGTTCAACGATGAACTGGCTTCGCAACAACATGGGCATCATCTCGAGTGTGAGCGAGTCGGCACAACTCGCCGCTTCGATTAGCGACAACGAGGCTGCTACTTCGTTCCCGCCTTTGCAGGTTTGGGTGCTCCCTGGTGGGACCCGCATGCCCGCGGTATCGTGTGCGGTCTGACCGGCGCCTCGAGCCGTGCGACCATCGTACGTGCCGCCTGCGAATCCATGGCATATCAGAGCTACGACGTGCTGCGCGCCATGGAGCAGGACGTGGGGCTTTCGATTGAGCGCCTGTCTGTCGATGGCGGTGCCTCGCGCAACGAGTTCATCATGCAATTCCAGGCCGACCTGCTGGATATCCCCGTGCTGCAATGCGAGACGGTGGAGACCACGGCAATCGGTGCCGCGTACTTGGCGGGTCTTGCCGTCGGCTATTGGGAAGACCTTGAAGAGCTGGAGCAAAATGCCCAGATCGTTAGGACCTTCCTTCCCCATATGTCCGCCGAGCGTCGCGAGCAAAACCTTGCGGGCTGGCGTGATGCAGTCAAGCGCTCGCTCAGTACCGCACAGTAGGGCTGCGATGGGCTGCTCGATACAACAAACCGCTAAACTTATGCATGGCGTGCGGCGGCAACATTGCTGCGCGCTTGTCAGCAAGGCCGTTTTGCGGCTGCAACGAAAGGGGCAATCAACCATGACCGTCACCTACGATGCGTCCCGTGTGACGCTTGTCGATCATCCGCTCGTCCAGCACAAGCTGTCGATCCTGCGCGACAAAAACACCGGCACCAACCAGTTCCGTCAGCTCGTGCGCGAACTCGCGCTTTTTGACGGCTACGAGGCCATGCGCGACCTGCCTATGGAAGACGTCGAGGTCGAGACCCCCATCACTACTGCCACGTTCAAACAGCTTGCCGGCAAGAAACTCGCCATCGTGCCCATCCTGCGTGCGGGCCTTGGCATGGTCGACGGTATCCTCGACCTGGTGCCCTCCGCTCGCGTGGGCCACATCGGCATGGAGCGCGACGAGGTTACCCATGAACCTCACGAGTATTACTGCAAGATGCCCAAGGATATCGACCAGCGTATCTGTCTGGTCGTCGACCCTATGCTCGCCACGGGCGGCTCGGCCGAGATGGCCATCAGCTATCTGCGCGAGCGCGGCGTCAAGGACATTCGCATGCTGTGCATCGTCGCGGCCCCCGAGGGCCTCAAGTCACTGACCGAGAAGGATCCCGACGTGCATATCTATACCTGCGCTATCGACGACCATCTCAACGAGGCCGCCTACATCGTTCCCGGCCTCGGCGACGCCGGCGACCGCATCTTCGGCACGCTCTAGTCGCTGGGCTAAGACGCCGCGGCTGCAAATACGAAGAAACGGTGCGCGCGGTCGAACAAAAAGGCGACCGCGCGCACTCCTGTTAACGGACGTTTAGCCAGAGGGGTTCGAGAAAAACGTATTACCTACCTGCGGCATAAAGAAGGTCTTAAGAAAACGAACAGGTGCGTATTAACCGATGCTTTTTCGGTTGTACTTTAGCGATTGGCTCGTACAATAGTCACCAATGTTTGGCGGGAACTGTTCTGGGAAGCGTTAAAAAAAGAAAGTGAGGACGCCAGTGTTTCAGATAGCCGATCTGCTCGCTATCGTTGCAGGCGCCATCGCGGGCGCGGTCGCCTTTCTTCCCTTTGTTTTTACGCTCAAGCCGGTTCTTGACGATAAACAGAATGCGGACATGCTCAAGGGTATGGTGAGCCTGGCGGTCTCGGCAATCGCCCTGCTCGTCTTTACCTTGGTTGTGTTTGCGTTGTTCGGAGAGGCGTTTCGCATGTTCCTCCTGGGCGAGGCGATCGGCTTCGTGGCCTTTATGGCCGCCTGCGCGGTTCGCGTCGCCAAGGTGCTGCGAGATCCTCATGAGGTCGAAAGGTAAGTCGTGGAAATTTTTTGAAAAGCTGCCTGATGAGATTAATCATCTGGTCAGCGAGTTCAGCTCCACCCCTGTCGTGGGCGATCTGAGCTGCGGCATCACGCAGTACTCGTTTTGGCTGATCGTCTCCACGATCGTGCTCCTGATCGTCCTGGCCGTGTTCAAGAAGAAGCAGACCCTGGTTCCCAAGGGCTTCTTCGTCAACGGTTTCGAGTACATCATCGAGTACGTCGAGAACGATATCGGCAAGGGCGTCGTGGGTGAGAACTGGAAGAAGCACTTCCCGTTCCTGTGCTCGCTTTTCCTGTTCATCCTGATCAATAACATGATTGGCCTGATTCCGGGAATGAAGCCCGGCACCGGCGCAATCGGCTCCACCGCCGCGCTCGCCATCTTCGCCTTCGTGTACTTCATCTACTACGGATGCAAGGCTCACGGCGTGATCGGCTACATCAAGAGCCTCGCCCCGCAGGGCGTGAGCTTCCCGATGAACGTGCTTGTGTGGGTCTCGAGCTTTTCTCGACCTTCCTGCGCCTCATCACGCTTGCCGTCCGTCTGTTCTGCAACATGTTCGCAGGACACGTGGTCATGGGCTCGTTCGCCATCATGCGAGCATGTTCATGCAGCCGCTGCTTCAGCAGGTTTCCGCGGCTCACGCCGTCGGCGCCTGCCTTCGCTGGCCTGGCTTGCCATCCTCATCCTGATCTATGCGATCGAGCTTGTAGTCGGCGCCATCCAGGCTTATGTCTTCACGGTCCTTACCGCCGTGTATGTCTCCGAGGCAGAGGAGGTTGCGGAGGAGGAGTAGTCTTCCGTTCGCGCCTTAAAGGTAAGGCAATTCGTTAAACCGCTGGTGCCCGTACCCATGGAGCCCGGCAGTTATAAATAAGGTTATCCTGCGTGAAATAAGACACGCACGACAAAGGAGGAATCGTGGGAGTTATCGGTTACGGTCTCGGTGTTATCGGCGCTGGTCTTGCTATCGGCCTGTCTGCTCTGGGTGCTACGGGTGCTATGGCCCGTCAGCCTGAGGTCCAGGGCCGCGTGTTCACCGTCTTCATCATGGGCTCCGCCTTCGGCGAGGCTCTGGCTCTGATCGGCTTCGTTGTCGCGCTGATCGTTAAATAGCACGGAGCGTCAAGTATGAATCTTTCATCCCAGAAGAGCGCGATCGCACTCTCCGCGTCCGCGGCCGCGCTGCTCATGCCGGTTTCCGCGTTCGCCGAGGACGGCGCTGCCGGTGCGGACATCCTCATCCCTAAGATGGCGGAGTTCATCCCGGCACTTATCGCCTTCCTGATCATCTGGATCGTGCTGGCCAAGGTCGCCCTGCCGGGCATCATGAAAACCATGGAGGAGCGCGGCAAGAAGATCGAGGAGAGCCTCGACGAGGCCGAGAAGACCAAGCAGGAGGCTATCGCCAAGCGCGCTGAGTCCGACTCGATCGTCACCGACGCCCGTCGTCAGGCTGCCGACATCGTTCTCGAGGCCCGTAAGGACGCCGAGTCCGAGCGCGCCCGTATCATCGAGCTGCTCACAAGGAGGCCGAGGAGATCATCGCCAAGGCCCATACGACCGTCGAGGACGAGCGCAAGTCCATCTACGCCGGTGCCGCGAGCTCCATCGCCGACCTGTCCGTTGCCGTCGCCACCAAGATCGTGGGCGAGGCACTCGAGGACGATGCCGAGCAGAAGAAGCTCATCGAGCGCTACATCCAGGAAGCAGGTAGCCTGAATGCCGACTAGCCGCTATCAGGACAAGGTGCTCGAGACCTACGCGCGTTCCCTTTTGGAAGCCGCCAAGGCCGAGAACCATGTGTTCGAGGACCTCGAGATGGTCGAGCGCTTGGCTTCTGCCAGCCCCGAGATCATCGCCGTGCTCGACACCATGTCCAAGCGCGACCAGCTCGACCTTCTTCCCAAGGTGCAGCTGCCTTTAAGTATGTTGCCGAGGAAGACGAGGATGTAGTGGGCGTGACCGTCACCACGGCGATCCCGCTCGACGACGAGCTGCGTCAAACCATCACTAAGAAATGCGAGCAGGACTTCGGCCGCAAGGTATTCCTTATCGAGCAGGTCGACCCGTCTATCGTGGGCGGCCTGGTGCTCGAGGCCCGCGGCGAGCGTCGTGACATCTCCGTCAAGACGCAGCTGCGCATCGCGCAGGAGACCCTCGCAAACTCTGCTAATTCGTACGGAGGTGAAGCCTAATGTCCGAAACCCTCAATGCCCAGGATATCGCCAAGAAACTGCAGGAGCAGCTCACGAGCCTCTCCGCGACGGTCGATACGCATGAGGTTTCAACGGTCGACGAGGTAGGCGACGGCATCGCGCGCGTCTCCGGCCTCAAGAGTGCCATGGCAGGCGAGCTTCTGGAGTTCAAGAGCTCCGATACCGGTGAGACCGTATTCGGCCTCGCCCAGAACCTTGACCGTGACGAGGTCGGCGCCGTTCTGTTTGGTGCCGTCGACTCCATCAAGGAAGGCGACGAGTGCCGCACCACTGGCCGCATTATGGATATTCCCGTGAGCCGTGCAATGCTCGGCCGCGTCGTCAATCCGCTCGGCCAGCCCATCGACGGTTTGGGTGACATTGTCGCCACGCACCGTCGTCCCATCGAGTTCAAGGCTCCCGGCGTCATCGACCGTACCCCGGTGTGCGAGCCGGTCCAGACCGGCCTATTGGCTATCGACTCCATGGTGCCTATCGGCCGCGGCCAGCGCGAGCTTATCATCGGCGACCGTAAGACCGGTAAGACCGCCATTGCCATCGACGCTATCCTCAATCAGCGCGGCAAGGGCATGGTCTGCATCTATGTCGCCATCGGCCAGAAGGCCTCCACGGTTGCTAACATCCGCGAGACCCTCGCTCAGCACGGTGCGCTCGACTACACCATCATCGTTTCGGCAACCGCTGCTGATTCTGCCCCTATGCAGTACATCGCGCCTATGGCCGGTGCCGCTATCGGCGAGTTCTTCATGTACAACGGCGAGGACGGTAAGCCCGCCAGCGAGACCAACCCCGGCGGTCACGTGCTTGTCATCTACGATGACCTGTCCAAGCAGGCCGTGGCTTACCGTCAGATGTCGCTGACGCTGCATCGTCCGCCCGGACGCGAGGCCTATCCTGGCGACATCTTCTACCTGCACTCTCGTCTGCTCGAGCGTGCCGTCAAGATGTCCAAGAAGAACGGTTACGGCTCCATGACGGCCCTGCCGATTATCGAGACCCAGGATGGCGACGTTTCGGCCTACATTCCGACAAACGTCATTTCCATTACCGATGGTCAGATTTACCTGCAGTCCGAGCTCTTCTTCCAGGGCCAGCGCCCGGCAGTCGACGTGGGTATCTCCGTGTCCCGCGTCGGTGGTGACGCTCAGACCAAGGCCATGAAGCAGGTTGCCGGCAACCTTCGCCTGGACCTCGCTTCATATCAGGAGCTCGCCGGCTTTACGCAGTTCGGCTCCGACCTTGACGAGGCTACGCAGAAGCAGCTTACCCACGGCGCTCGCATGACCGAGCTCCTTAAGCAGCCGCGCTACAAGCCGTTTGAGGTTTCCGAGCAGATCGTTACGCTGTTTGCCGGCAACGAGGCTTCCTCGACGATCTCGAGATCGCCGACGTGCTTCCCTTCCGTGCCGAGCTCATCGAGTACATGGACAACGGTTTTGGCTCGTTGCTCGACAAGGTTCGCGCCAAGAAGATCGACGATGACACCAAGGCTGAGCTCCTGCGCGTCATCGGCGACTTTAAGCAGCAGTTCATGGCAAAGCACCATGCCGATACGACTGGATCAGAGGAGAACTAAGCCTATGGCCAACCTTCGCGACATTAAGAAGCGAATCTCCTCGGTTACCACGACCAAGCAGATCACGCGCACGATGGAAATGGTCTCTACGGCCAAGATTCGTCGTGCCCTCGATCGCTCCAAGCAGGCCGAGCCCTATAAGGAGGCGCTGACCGACGTCATGTTGACGGTTGCCGGCGACGCCTCCTGCTCGGGTACCGACCCCATGCTGCAGAGGCATGAGACGGTAAAGCGCGGCCTGATTGTCGTCATTGCTTCGGACCGCGGCCTTGCCGGCGGTTTCAATACGACGGTGGAGCGCACGGCCGAAAAGCTCGCCGCTTCTTGGGCGAACAATAGCATCGAGTGCGAGATCATTGCGTGCGGACGCAAGCCGGCCACGTATTTCCGCGACCGCGCGAACGTCATCATGCACTTTGAGGGCAATTCCTCCGAGCCCGATTTCAATCAGGCTCGCATGATTTCCTCTCATATCTGCGATGCGTATCGTGCCGGTGAGCTTGACCGTGTCGAGCTTGTCTACCACCACGCCAAGAACCGCGTGGATCAGGAGCTTCGCGTCGAGCACTTGCTGCCGCTCGATCCCGAGATGATCGCTATGGCCCACGGTCCGCGTAAGAACGAGACCGACGCCCCTAAGCGCATCTCGTCCACGTTCGAGTTCGTGCCCTCTCCCGAGCATGTTCTCGGCAAGCTTGTACCGTCGTATATCCTGACGGTCATCTACCAGGCCCTGATCGATTCGGCGGCTGCCGAGCAGGGTGCACGCCGCAAGGCCATGCACTCCGCGACGGAAAACGCCACCGCGATCATCTCGACCCTTACCCGCACGTATAGTCGCGTGCGTCAGGCTTCGATCACGACCGAGATTAACGAGATCGTCGGCGGAGCCTCAGCATTGGAGGAACAGTAATGGCTAATAACACCGTAAAGCTTGCGGTCGAGGAAGCCACCAAGAAGACGACTGCCGGTGATGGTCGCATCGTTCGTATCATCGGCCCTGTCGTCGACGTCAAGTTTGACGGCGCGGTGCCCCCGATCTACAACGCGCTCACGGTCGAGGCCGAGACCCCGATCGGTCATCTGAGCACGATCCTCGAGGTCGAGAGCCAGCTTCCGGGCGGCGTCGTCCGCACGGTCGCCATGTCCTCGACCGACGGCCTGCAGCGCGGCCTCATCGCCACCGATACCGGTGAGCCCATGAAGATGCCGGTCGGCCCCAAGACGCTCGGCCGCATTTGGAATGTCATGGGCAAGCCCGTCGACGGCAAGCCCATGCCCGAGGTGGAGGAGTTCTACCCCATCCACCATGCAGCGCCCCGTTTCGACGAGCTCACCACCAAGACCGAGATCTTCGAGACCGGCATCAAGGCCGTCGACCTGCTCGAGCCCTACATCCGTGGCGGCAAGACAGGCCTGTTCGGCGCGCCGGCGTCGGCAAGACCGTTCTGATTCAGGAGCTCATCAACAACCTCGCCCAGGAGCACGGCGGCACCTCGGTGTTCACCGGCGTCGGCGAGCGTACCCGCGAGGGCACCGACCTGTTCCTCGAGATGAGCGAGTCTGGCGTTATCGACAAGACCTGCTTGGTCTATGGTCAGATGAACGAGCCGCCCGGAGCGCGTCTGCGCATCGGTCTGGCCGGCCTTACCACCGCTGAGTATTTCCGTGATCGTGGCCAGGACGTCCTGCTGTTCATTGACAACATCTTCCGCTTCTCCCAGGCAGGTTCCGAGGTTTCCGCACTGCTGGGCCGTATGCCGTCCGCCGTTGGTTACCAGCCCACGCTGCAACCGAGATGGGCGACCTCCAGGAGCGCATTACCTCGACCAAGACGGCTCCATTACCTCCGTCCAGGCTGTCTACGTCCCCGCAGACGACCTGACCGACCCGGCGCCTGCCACGACGTTTACGCACCTCGATGCCACCACGGTTCTTTCGCGTAGTATTTCGTCGCTCGGCCTGTTCCCGGCTATCGACCCGCTCGCGTCTTCCTCCGACGCTCTCGATCCCTCGATCGTCGGCGAGGAGCACTACCGTGTCGCCGTCAAGGTCCAGGAGCTCCTGCAGGAGTACTCCGACCTTCAGGACATCATCGCCATCCTGGGTATGGACGAGCTGTCCGAGGAGCAGCGCCTTACGGTCAACCGTGCCCGTAAGATCCAGCAGTTCCTCTCGCAGTCCTTCCACGTCGCCGAGAAGTTCACCGGCAACCCCGGTGTCTACGTCCGCGTCGAGGATACCGTCCGCTCCTTCGCCGAGATTGTCGACGGCAAGGCCGATGACCTGCCCGAGCAGGCTTTCCGCTATGCTTCCACGATTGAGGACGTGCGCGAGCGCGCCCGCAAGATGGGGGAGAAGTAGGTTATGCGTATCCGCATCGTGTGCCCCGTGAGCTGCGCCTATGAGGGCGACGCTGCGTTTGTGTCGATTCCGTCCACGGATGGCGAGTTTGGCGTTCTGCTGCTCACTCCAGCGAGATCTGCACGATCGACCGCGGTTACGTTCGCGTTTCCGATAAGGCCATGCACTGTCGACCACACGTTTGCCGTGGCCGGCGGCTATGCCCAGGTTGCGGACGATGTCGTGACCGTTCTCGCCGAGCGCGCTTGCGATTTGGCGACCGTCGATGCCGACAAGCTTAAAGCTGATATTCAAGGTTTTGAAGAGAAGCTGGGTAATTTGTCGGAGGATGATGCACGCCGCGCCTACCTCTATAATGAAATCGCATGGTGTAAGCTCAAGCTTGCCCAATAGTCAAACGATTTAGCGTTCGACCATTTGCGAACACATCATCCGGATGGCCCAGCCATCCCGGGCATGCTTTTTGAAAGGGTAGACCTTGGATATTATCCGCGTTGAGGGTGGCCACGCCATCGGAGGCTCTGTGCCCGTTTCGGGCGCAAGAACTCCGCGCTCAAACTCATGGCGCAACGCTTCTGGCGCCGGGCAAGACGACGCTGCAGAACGTGCCCGATATTTCCGATGTCCACGTGATGGGCAAGGTGCTCAAGGGTATGGGCGCCACAATCGATGTCCTTGACGAGCACACGCTCGAGATTGATACCTCTCAGGTCGATTCTTGGGAGGCCCCCTACGAGCTCGTTGCCAAGATGCGTGCTTCCACCGCCGTGATGGGACCCTGCTGGGTCGCTTCCATCGCGCCAAGATCGCCATGCCGGGCGGCTGCAACCTGGGTGCTCGCAAGATCGATATGCACATTCTTGGTCTTGAGGCCCTGGGCGTGAGTTCGATACCGCCCACGGCTACATCAAGCTAATGCGCCCCAAGGTCTGCGCGGTACCACCGTCACGCTCGAGTTCGCCAGCGCGGTGCGACCGAGAACCTCATCATGCATCCGTGCGCGCGCAGGGCACCACGGTTATCGACAATGCCGCCCGCGAGCCCGAGATCGTCGATCTCGCCAACATGCTCAACGAGATGGCGCCAAGATTGTCGGCGCGGGTAGCCCGTCGTGACCGTCGCAGGGCGGTCG
>ENA-OQER01000881-OQER01000881.1-human-gut-metagenome-genome-assembly--contig:-NODE-881-length-15722-cov-8.731388_pt1 | contig 15722 bp, 15 predicted proteins | sample MGYA00242797_ERZ504639 | MGnify/ENA primary metagenome ERZ504639 (study PRJEB26092, sample SAMD00036306) | human gut metagenome | host: Homo sapiens | study: EMG produced TPA metagenomics assembly of...
TTTCGATAAGTTACATTAATTATAGCAGAAAACGAGAGATTTAGTCCAAAAATTTCTTGTTAAACCAGCAAAATTTAAATCACGATGGAATTTACTCTTGCACTGGAATTTACTTTTTCAAGTCAGCACTTTATCAAGTATATCTGCAAGTGGTTCCATTGCATTGTACGCTTCCTCCTTGGTATTTGTCTGCGCTCCCACCTCCACGAGCAGCGATTTCGGACACAGATGCATATTATATCTGTAGCCCTTTAAGTATATGCGCCTTGCAAGCCCCGGATAATACTCATTTGCCATGAGCTGCAGCTGAAATGAAAACGCCAGATTATCCCCCAGATACTCATTGGGCAGACTATTAATCGGCCCCCTTGCAGCAGTACGGCACAGCCCGTTAAAAAACATAATCTGTGCCATAGGCTTTCCATCTATTGTGGCAGCAAGCCTTGTAGTCTCAGCCACTCCATCCCTGTGCAGGTCAATAACCACCTTTATAGACGGATTTTTCTCAATAATCTCTGTAATCTCAGGAAGTGAATTAGAATACGCATGGTCGCGGTCATTCACATCATACTGCCCCTTGTGATGCAGCACATTGTAGCCATATTTTTCCCTCAAAAGTGATTCAAGCCTATCACCCACTCCAACTACGGTCTCTGTCTCTGATGTATCAAGGGAATCACTGTACCCCTCCTGCGAATGTGTATGGTATATGAGTATATCAGGACCGTCGCCTGACTTTTCTATAGACATATCGCGCCCAAGCAAAACCTCCTCACACAGCTCATCGGCTCCAATATATGTAGTCTTGTCCACCTGATAATAGTTTTTTACCAGATTGTCAAAGCTCATATCTACCTGTGGCATTTTCACGTTCTGCTGCTCCTTGAGCTCTGCCAGCTCACCGTTTTTTTCAGCTTCATCAACAAATGCCAGCTGGTCGGTATCCGGCAGCATATTGTTCCTGACACTTGCATTTTCATTTTCCATCGCAGCAAGCTCCTCATATGAGAGAATACCTCCTGCTGTATCCTCATCCTCCACAATACGCAGTTCCTTCTTTTTTGAATCATCACACTCCTTGTCAGAATATGTAAGGTGCGGAAATTTTTCTTCCACGAACTTCTTTCCCACACCATCACCGCAAAACAGCATAGACGCAATATATATAAACGCTATAAGCACAATCATTTTTTTCTTCACAATATCATCTCCCATCTAAAGCATCAGGCAGCCCCTGCTACATAAAGCTTATGCGGCTGGCTCTAATGATATTCGAAGCAATAAATTATTCACTATAGTCATCATATTCATCGTTTGAAAAAGCCATATTTATGCCCTCAGACAAAAGCCCTGCCAGTCTCTTAACAGTCTCGTCAATATCCTTCGGCGTCACAAACATGCCGTTTAACTTAGGCGACATAAGCTTTGCGGTGTTCTCCCGGCTGGCATTTACCGCATCTGAAACAATAGTCACCGCATCAATGACTGTCGGAATACCAATTGCGATAACAGGCACTCCGAGATTGCCATGGTTAATACCGTCCCTGTGGTTTCCTACCCCGCTTCCTGGCACTATGCCTGTATCCGTCAGCTGTATGGTACAGCCCAGCCTCTTTGTACTGCGTGCCGCAAGCGCATCAATTGTCACAACAAAATCAGGCTTCACCTCGCTCACCACACCCTTTATTATCTCAAGGCACTCCATGCCTGTCTGAGCCATCACGCCAGGCACCAGGCCACACACACTGTTTACATTCTCGTTGCTAAACGCATACCTGCCATATTCCTTTACTATATGGCGGGTGATAAACAAGCTGTCAACGCATCTTGGTCCAAGCGCATCAGGAGTTACATTTCTGTTTCCAAGCCCGACAACAAGTGCCGCATATATACGCTTGTCACAGACAGCCTTTACAAAGCTCTTAAGCTCTCTTGAAAGCTCCCTCGTCACAGCCTGACAGCACTCCTCATCTCCCTCGGACAGCATAGCAGCCTCAATTGTCACATATTTTCCTTTAGGACGGCCTGTAGCCCTGACTGCATTTTCTGAGTCAATTGTCACTACACTGACTATGATTCCATTATCCAGCTTTTTTTCAGAGAAATTCACACCTCTCATATCTGTGTTTGCCTTTTTAAGGCTCTCCTGCGTCTCAAGCGCCAGATCAGTTCTTGCACACCATTTATCAGCCGACAAATCAATACACCTCCCCTGTATGATATTCCAAAATCACATATATGTTAATTTTTTGCAATTTTTTTCAAAATATGTATTGACAGAGCAGAAAGGTTGACATATTATATTCTAGTATGTTTGTGCCAAAGCGTCCGTGTCTGTTTTGGCATACATTAGATTAAATATTTGGAGGTGTACGAGTTGGCTAACATTAAATCAGCAAAAAAGAGAATTTAGTAACAGAAACTAAGGCTGCAAGAAATAAAGCAATCAAATCAGGAGTTAAGACAGCAATCAAGAAGGTTGAGGCTGCTGTAGCTGCAAATGATAAGGCTGCTGCTGAGGCTGCATTAAAGGATGCAACTTCTGTTATCGCAAGCGCTGGTTCAAAGGGTATCTTCCACAAGAACAACGCAGCCAGAAAAGTATCTCGTTTAACAAAGCTTGTTAACGGATTAGCTTAATTACTATATAGCAATAAATAATAAACCCATCGGTGCCGTCATACCGATGGGTTTTTTTATTTGTTTTTTATCTGTTTTTTATATATATTTGCGTTATATCATTTACTGCCTGTCGCATGAGTGCCGGTCATATCTGCAGAGTACTGCACTATAAAAAGCTCCACAGCCATCTGGTCATTCATCCTGCCGGTCTTAACAGCCTCCTCATATGCCACACCGTCTCTCACAGCCCTCTTTAAATCATCCAGCGAATATGCCTGCACTGCGCCTGATATTTGCGCACCGCCCACTCCGGACATCCGGCCTTTGATGCTATATCCTTGTTTCCAAAGCCCTTATTTGTCATGGCTTTCACATTCATCAGAATATTGAACTGGCGCGATATAAGATACATAATACGCATGGCCGGCTCTTTAAGTGCCAGCAGATCGTAATACAGCTCAAGCGCACGCTTTTGTTTGTGTGACGCAATAGCATCAACCATCTCAAACACCTTGTTTGTGATCTGCTCTGTCGTTACAGCCTCAACATCCGAAAGCTCAATCACGTCCTTGTCCATGCAGTAGCACAGCAGCTTTTCAAGCTCCTTGTCGATATTTTCCATATCTGTGCCGGTTTTTTCTATAAAGCTGTTGTAGGCAGCCTGACTCATGCCCTTTCCATCTTTTCTAATCCTCATTCCTATCCATCTGGCGAGTGTCTCATCCGTCTGTTCCTTGAACTCCACAGGATTGCCACACTTGGCTGCTGCCTTGTAAAGCTTTGAGCGCTTATCAACGCTCTCCTCCACAAATATAAAGTGTGTACTCTCCGGTGAATCCTTTAAATACTCCCCAAGCTCATCGCCTGCCTTAGAGAAAATACCGGCATCCTCGATAAGAATCACTCTCCTGTCCGCAAAAAACGGAAGTGTCTCTGCCAGGTCAATTATTTCCTTCTGATTGATTCCATCGCCCTCAAACGATGAAAAGTTCATACTGTCGCCCTCGCTGACCATAGCCTTTATGAGCTTGTCCCTGTACTGTTTTATGAGGTATCTCTCCTGTCCATACAGCAGATAAACCTTTTTGAAATCTTCTGCTTTTATATCATTGTCTATTGTTTTCATATATAGCACTCTCTTTATACTTAATCTGGCCGCTTTGCATTGTGTAAAAAATACGGCACTTCGCATCTATAAGCCTCTCCATAGCTTCATCAGCCGGATGTCCATAACGGTTTTTTGCCGCACATGATACCGCAGCCCACCTTGGGCTTAAAGCCTCAATCCAGTCTGCAGAGCTTGAATACCTGGAGCCATGATGATTTGCCTTGTAAAAATCCACAGAAAGCTCATCCCCATACTCATTAACAAGCTTCTTTTCTACCTCAGATGATATATCTCCGCCGAAAATACCACTAAACCTGCCATCCGTGAGCTTCAGCACAAGACACATATCGTTTCTGTCTAAGGCAGTATCATAAGGCCCCGGATACATGCACATGATGCCATCAGCTTCTTCATTTGCAGTACTGCGCGAACCTGATGCATCATTTATTTCAATCGAATCCCCCTTTGACATAAGGCATATATCAATTTCTGCTTCCTTAGCTTTAAAAAGCAGCTCCTCCATAGCTTCCTCTTTAGCCGCCGATTCTGCCACAACTATATGCTCTATAGTATACCCACTGTCTATCACCTCAGACAATCCGCTTATGTGATCACTGTCTGCATGTGAAACAAACCAGTATGATATACTCTGTATGCCGTTATACTTAAGAAACGGCATAATCACATTCTCGCCAAGCTGTTTTCGGTCAGAGCTTCCTCCATCAATAAAGATGCATGTGCCTGACTCAAAGCGGTAAAATATGCCATCTCCCTGCCCCACATCAAGTATATCAAGCTGCGCAGCAGTTTTTGGCTTCACAAGCAAAATTGCAAGCAGGACTGCTGTACACACCACTCTTTGGACACTGTAAAGGATTTGGCTTTTTTCTTTTAAGCCACACTCTATTGCACGTTTTTTAAGCGAAAATGCCACCAAAAAGCCACTCATAACAGCATAAAAAAGAAAAATCCTGTATCCATCAGGAGCTCCTGTGATAACCGATGCCCCCGGAAGCTTCATAACAAGACCGCAAAGCACCTCATAGAGCTTTAACACTGCAAATGCAGGAAACACCAGCAGTTTGCCGGGCATCACGCCAAAGCAGCCTGCGGCAGACGCAAGCAGCCCCGAGATAAATATGACAGGCAAAGCCGGTATCACAATGAGATTTACAAACACCGCAAAAAGAGGCAGCTCATAATAGTTCATAGCCACAACCGGAAGCATAGGAAGCTGTATGGATACTGATGTCCAGAATTTCCCGCCCTTAGGAGCACTCATCACAGGCGTCACAATACCTATAGCAAGTATTGCCCCTACCGAAAACACAAATCCGGCATATCCCAAAACCATAGGATTGTCCCACAGCAGGTAAATGACCATGATGCCAAGAGAATTGAGCATATCTGTGCATCTGCCTAAAGCTGCCGCAAGCATTGTAAGTATGAACATCCCCACGGCACGCCTTGTGGACACGGCATTTCCTGTCATAACAGCATAGCTTAGTATAAGTGCCGCAGAACAAACAAATGCCGCTGTATAGCTCACCCTTCTTTTTCTGAGAAGCTTGTAAAAGGCCATGCCAACTATAGAAATATGAAGTCCGGAAATAGCCAGTATATGTGAAATACCACTGACCCGGTATAAATCCTTTATCTCATCATCCAGATACGACTTGTCTCCAAGCAGCATGGACGAAAGCACTCCTGCCGTTGTCTCATCAGTCACCTCAAGAAGTGAAGCTGACAGCATATCACGAAGTTTTTCAAGTCTGTGGTAATACCATGCATGTTTACCGGCGCTTGTCTTAATACTGTCTGCATTCACCGAGAAATCAATTCCCTGCGAACGGTAAAAACGCGCTCTGTCAAACTCTCCCTCATTGGTTGCAGACTTAAACAAGCCTATCTTGCCGCAAGCTTTCATATAATCGCCCAGATGTGCGCTTTTGCTGTCACAGTATACCACGACATCACCACATGATATTTTTCTGCCAAAAGCCTTGCCGTACCTGGGCTGCACTACGCAGTCCGTCATATAATACCTGTATGAGAAATACTTGTATTCAGTTTTATAAATCTTCCCCCAGACGATGACAGATTTTTCATCTGTCATATACTGCATATAGCTGTCACGGTTTTCATCCACTGAAGCGTATCTGATTTGTGCTGTTGCAAAAACAGCTGACGATATCAGGATAAGTAAAACAACTATGCGCCCGATACCAGAAAGGCTGCCCTTAGACACCACACACTCAGCTATTAAAGCCACAACCAGCATGGCAAAAACCAAAAAGCCAAAGCCCCTGCCATACATACCTGAAACAGTTCCTGCAGTATAGACCAACGCAAATAAAAACATCGGTCTTTTACTAATACTCTTCTCCTCCTAATCCAATCTATTCTATTTTTCAGTTTTTTCCGTGGAATCATCAGAATCCACTATATCCTTATTAAACTCATACATGTCGCTTAGCTTGTAATTATAAAGCAGCATGCCGTCATTCTCACCGTCAAGTGAGATCTGTACCTTGTCCACAGTAGGAAGTGAGGTGAGTGAATTAACTATCGAATACAGCACCACATCCTCTGTCAGCTTATTGTCAATAGTATTTCTGAACGAAGAGTCAAAGTCAGATAGCATATTCTATCTGCAACAGACACATTGATAAGCTTTGTTGTGCCCGGAAGAGTTGCCTTGAGCTTAGAGCCCTTCGGTCCCTCAATAAGCTGCTCAACAACAAGCTTTTCAAGCGCTATATTTGAGCTGTAATGTATCACTCTGGTCTGTTTTTCAAGCCCTGTACCATCCTTGTCAGCAAAATAAAGCGTGAGTGTCTCCTTCACACTTGTATTAATCTGCTCACCCGGATTCTCAACAAAATCATCAGCACCCATGCTACCGACAATCTCATCATCCGAGTCCACAAGAGGAATACTGTTTACGGTAAATGTCACATATGAAATACTATCCAGCTGTGTGAGCGTGCGGACTACAGAAGCTCTCAAAAGCACCTCCTGCGCAGCCGTAAGGTCATAATACTCCTTGCTGAAATCCACAGTGCAGTTATAGTTTTTCTCGTCATGACCTCTCACAGACACCTCATCCGGAATTGCCTTGCGCAGTCTTGAGTCTTCAGGCTTATCCTGCAGTCTTCCAAGAAGCTCATCCACCTGCTTGTCCACATCTGAGTTTTTGCTTCTAAGCACATATGACTCCGGCACACTGCTCGTAACATCCATATTCAGACAAAACACCTCAACCGTATTGTCTGCTTTTTTCTTTGTGCAGCCGCCCATGGAGAGCAGAATTACTGCAGTGAGCACGAATATAATTATTCTTTTCACGTCAAGCCTCCTATACAATATAGTTGAGCGGTATACGCACATCAAAGGTAGTGCCCTCTCCCATCACACTGTGAGCCTTTATAGCTCCCCTATGCATAAGAATAGAGCTTCTTGTAATGGCAAGTCCCAGACCTGTACCGCCAATTTCTCTCGAATGCGACTTGTCCACGCGATAAAATCTCTCATAGATGTGCTCTAAGGACTCCTCCGGTATACCGATACCGTTGTCCTCCACCTTCAGATAGAAATACTGATGGTCCGCATTTAAGGATACATGAACATAGCCACCGGTCTCGTTGTCATTGTACTTGATTGCATTCTCAATGAGGTTTGTAAAAGCAAGCGTCAGCTTCACCTCATCTATCTCTGCAGTTACCGGTCTGAAGCTCTCGAGTACAAGCTCCACCTGCTGCTTGTCAGCAATCGGCTGAAGTCTCTTCATAATCTGCTCGAGCAGGTCATTGATATTAACACTCTCGATATTCAGCGTGGCAGCCGACTTATCCATCTTGACCAGTGATAACAGGTCATTTATTATCTTTGTCTCTCTGTCTATCTCGCTTGTGATATCTCCCATGAACTCCCTGTACATCTCAATCGGAGCCTCATCACCCATGCTGTTGATGGAATCTGCGAGCACCTTCATGGAAGTAAGAGGTGTCTTGAGCTCATGTGACACATTCGATACAAACTCCTGTCTGGACTCATCCATGACTTTCATTCCGCTCATCAGCTCATTAAAATTCCTGCTTATTATAGCAGTCTCCGCATAGTCATCTACATCCAGCTGCTCTTTTCCAAAGCCATCCTTAATGTCTGATATCTCGTCAGAAAGCTTCTTAATCGGAACAAAAAGGTGCAAAAGCACAAGCACACCAAAAAAGAGCACCAGCGCACCTGCGATAATGGCAACTGTCACCGCAATCTGTGTCAGATACGACATATTTAGCGATATATTGTCCGTCGACACACTTACAACAAGTGCTCCCTCTATCTTTGAATCCTTGTCGTTTGGATTGCTTATCGGAACAGAAAGCTCGATATAGTGGTTTTTAGAATCGTAGTTTGTAATCTCTGAAGCAGAAAAGGTCTTGATAACCTCCTCTGAGACAATAGTATTGCCATCATCTAAATTGTACGTATCCTTAATAATCTTAAAATGCTTGTCAACTATGAGCACACGGCCCTCATATATAGTAGTAAGAGTGTCAATCTGAGCATCAATATTGCTCAAGTCACTGCCATCCTCATCAAAGTATTTACTTGTGGATATCTTGTTTGCGAGAATCTTTGCCTGACTAAGCACTTCACTTTCGCGGATTGAAACCGCTCTGGACTCGTAGGTGTTAAGTATGCCGAAGCACAGCACCACCTCCGGTACCAGAACGAGAACAAAAATCATGAAAATCAGCCTGGATTTCAGACTCTTATAAAATGCAAAATGTACTTTACTCTTAAACATTTTAGAACCTTTCTGAAAGTATTACTTCTGGTTGTAGTAATATCCCACACCCCACTTGGTATGAACGTACTTCGGCTCGCTTGGATTTGCCTCAATCTTTTCACGAAGACGTCTGACATGCACATCAACCGTACGCACGTCACCCGGGTAATCCTCGCCCCATACAATCTTTAAAAGGCTCTCCCTACTGTACACTTTATTTTCATTTTTGATCAGAATCTCGAGCAGTTCAAACTCTCTTGCAGTCAAATTGATTTCATTATCATTTATGAACAGACGTCTGCTGTCACAGTCGAGCTTGATATCACCCTTTTCAATTACAGATGACTGTACCTGTGGTGCGCGTTCCGGTGAAGTGCGCCGCATGATTGCCTTGATTCTGGCCTTTACCTCAAGAATATTAAATGGCTTTGTGATATAATCATCAGCGCCGTACTCAAGTCCTAAAATTTTGTCCATGTCATCGCCCTTTGCAGTGAGCATGACAATCGGGACATCAGAAAACTCCCTTATTGCCTGACACACCTCAAAGCCATCCATCTTTGGAAGCATGACATCTAAAAGAATCATATCATATGAATTGGCCTTCGCCATATTTAAGGCCTCCTCACCGTCATATGCACAGTCCACCTCCATGCCATCCTGCAGCAGACTGAAACGTATTCCTTTTACAATTAACTTTTCGTCGTCAACGACCAGCACTTTTTTTGCCATTTATACACTCCTAATTTACTGTTATATCATCTTTTATTTTATTGAACATCGCTTCACCGATACCGGACACCCTCGTGATATCCTCAATCGAAGAAAACAATCCATTTTTGGCGCGATCTTCAACAATACTCTTTGCCTTGCTCTCACCAATTCCGGAAAGAGCCATTAGCTGCTCGACAGTTGCGGTATTGATATTGAGCTTGCCATCCTTTACGCCTATATGCTCCTCAGCACCGCCCTTCATCAGCGAGCCATCTATGCCGGTGGTATATGTGCCCTCAGGTATGTGATCTGACTTAAGCTCCTCTACAGTCGGGAAATACAGCATCTGCCCATCATACAGCTCTGATGCCAGATTCCAAAAGCTCTTGTCAGCTGTATCCAGCATGCCTCCTGCCATATCAACGAGTTCACAAACTCTCGCGCCCGGCTTTACTCTGTATACACCGGGATTGGCAACCTGACCACAGATATAGACGCACCACTCAGTAGATTCATCAGTGTCATCTGCTGTATCTTTTGTCTTCTGCTCCTGTTCTTCATCGGATGAAGCTTTCTTCTCCTTGGATTCAGCAGTCTGTCTGTTTACATCACTTGAAACCACAGCAGTCTGCTCCGTTTCAGAAGCAAAATGAACTGTGGCATCATCCTTTTTACAGCCGCAAAGGCCAAACGCTATTGTTAAAATAAACGCACTTAATAATATTATTTTTTTCATATGGTCTCCTTTGATTAATATCATAATCTCAAAGGAGAAATCGATGTCCTCTTTATTTTACAGACTTTTTGACAGTATTACAAGTGTTGTTTCAAGTTTTTCTATCATTTCGTCAACATCACTCTTTTCGATAACAAGAGGAGGCACAAATCTAAGCACATTGCTGCCTGCCGTAATGACTATAAGGCCTTGATTTAAAGCCTCTGCTGAGACCTTTCCTACAGGAAGGGTGCACTCCACGCCCTGCATGAGTCCCATACCCCTTCTGGCTGTGAGACAGTCGAATTTTGCAACAAGCTCATCAAGCTTCTTCTCCAGGTAAGGTGCAACCTCTTTTACATGACTTACTATATCAAGACGCTTAAACTCATCAAACACTGCACTTACTGCTGCTCCTACGAACGGATTGCCGCCGTATGTGGTGCCATGATCGCCCGGTGCAAGGGATTTATCTGCCGCCCTCTGTGTCATGAGAAAAGCACCAACCGGCACGCCACAGCCGAGTGCCTTCGCACAGGTCATGATATCAGGCTTTACATCATAGTTCTGCCATGCGAACATCTCGCCACTTCTGCCCATGCCGCACTGTATCTCGTCAAGGATAAGAAGAATATCCTTTTCATCGCAGAGAGCTCTCACTCCCTCGATAAACTCCTTCTTTGCCGGGTAAATACCGCCCTCACCCTGAATAGTTTCCATAATAATGGCGCAGGTTTTGTCTGTCACCTGAGCCTTAACGCTCTCTAAATCATTGAAATCCGCAAATTTAACGCCCGGCATAAGTGGCTCAAACGGCTCCTGATAATGCGCATTGCCGGTGACAGAAAGCGCTCCGATGCTTCTTCCGTGGAAGGAATGGTTCATGGCAATTATCTCATGACCTGCATGGCCGTCTCTTGTAAAGGCATATTTCTTTGCTGCTTGATAGCTCCCTCTATGGCCTCTGTACCACTGTTGGTAAAGAAAATACGGTCCATTTTGCTTGCCTTAAGCACCTTGTCTGCCGCCTCGATGACAGGCGCATTGTAGTAGAGGTTTGATGTATGTAAAAGCTTATCAACCTGTGCCTTTAATGCCTCCTTGTGGTGCTCATTGCTGTATCCAAGTGCACATACAGCTATTCCTGCAGCGAAATCCAGATATGCATTGCCGTCTGTGTCATAAAGATGTACTCCCTCTCCGTGATCAAGCACAAGCGAAAATCTGTTGTAGGTGTGAAGAAGCTCCTTTTCTGCCTCATCAATGTATGACTGTTTATCCATATTATTGCTCATTGTTAAATTTCTCCTCCGAATCTCCAAGAATAGCTGTTCCGATTCCTCTGTTTGTGAATATCTCAAGCAGTAAGCAGTGCGCGATACGTCCATCAAGAATATGAACTCTTGAACTCCGTTATCGATGGCATCTATGCAGTTGTTAAGCTTAGGAAGCATTCCTCCGCCGATAAAGCCATCACCTATAAGCTTCTTAGCATCTGAGACTGTAAGCTCTGAAATAAGTGTATTCTTATCTGAAGGTCCTTGTATACACCCTCGATATCAGTGAGGAATGCAAGCTTTTCTGCTGAAACTGCTCTGGCGATAGCACATGCTGCATCATCTGCATTGATATTGTATGTATTGTATTCGTCATCAAGACCGATTGGACACACTATTGGAAGAAAATCCTTCTCGAGCAGGTCATAAAGAATTTTTGGATTGACATCAGTGATTTCACCTACAAAGCCTATATCCTCTCCGTTTGAATACTTTTTCTTTACCTTTAAGAGACCTCCGTCCTTGCCACTCACCCCGACAGCCTGCACACCAAGCTCCTCAACGAGTGTGACGAGAGATTTGTTTACCTTATTCAGTACCATCTCGCAATCTCCATTGTATCGGCATCAGTCTTTCTGAGTCCGTTTACGAATACACTCCATGCCCGACCTTCCTACCCATTTGCTGACTTTCCTTGCCGCCATCCGTTGTACCGACTGATAGGCTTGAAGCCGACCAGCTTGAGAAGTGTGACATCCTGGATCACCTGCTTTTTAAGCTGTTCGTCAACCATTGCAGATCCGCCGTACTTTACAACGATAATCTTTCTGTTAAATCTCTGTATATACGGAAGTGCCTCTATGAGCACCTGTGCCTTTTCCATTACCTGTTCCATGTTCTTATCTGCCATTGTACTGCTCCTTATTTGTTAAATCTTGTTATATTTTCTTCGTTAAGTGTGAAATCATAGTAATTTAAGTCTTCTCTGAATGTCCATCCCTCTTCCTTCCAGAAGTGGTTTCCAAGCTCATTCACCTTGAAGGCTATGATTGACACCTTGTTGATATGCTCTGCCTGAAGTGCTCTCATGCAGGCAACCACCATACTCTTTCCGATGCCGCACTTTCTGTAATGCTCATCCACGCATACATGATACAGGAGCCTCTTCTGCCATCGTGACCGCAGAGTATGGCTCCAACTATCTTTCCATCTTCTACCGCTACAACACTCGTAGTCGGATTTCTCTTAAGAAATCTAAGGACTCCCTCTCTTGAGTCGTCAATAGAACGGATTCCAAAGCCGTGAATGGTCTGCCAGAGGCTGTACACCTCGTCATAGTCATCTATCGTCATAACCCTTATTTCATATTTATTCTCATTACTCATTTTATTAAATCATCCTTATATTTTTATATAACTATCAGCATTATAATGCATCTTTCTGATAATTATTTTCCTATTATTAATTATTACGGGAACATAGGAACCATATTAAGTCCCTCTGCCTCATCGAAGCCAAATAACAGATTCATATTCTGAACCGCCTGTCCTGCAGCACCCTTTACCAGATTGTCAAGAGCACCCATCATAATAATTCTGCCGGTTCTCTCATCAATCACAAAGTTTACATCCACATAGTTGCTGCCCTCAACCACTTTGTCTCAGGGCAGACACCTTTTTTGAGCACTCTGACAAACTTCTCATTTGCATAATACTTATCGTAAACTGCCTTAATCTCATCATATGTATGAAGTGTTCCATCAGGCTTTTTCTTAAGTGTCGCATACTCTGTAGCGAGGATTCCTCTGTTCATCGGAACAAGATGCGGAGTAAAGTTGATAAGGATTTCTTTTCCTGCCGCATATCCAAGTTGCTCCTCTATCTCAGGTGTATGTCTGTGTGAGGCAACGCCATATGCCTTCATGCTCTCATTTACTTCACAAAACAGATTAGGTGTCTTTGCACCACGTCCTGCGCCTGATGTGCCTGACTTTGCATCGACGATAAGTGTATCTGTATCAATAAGTCCCTCCTTCACAAGCGGATAAGCTGTAAGGATGAGCATGTGGTATAGCAGCCAGGATTTGCAACAAGCCTTGTCTCCTTTGTGACCTTGTCCCTGTTTATCTCACACAGACCATATACAGCCTCATCAATAAACTGTGGCGACTTGTGCTCAATCTTGTACCATTTCTCATATGTGGCTACATCCTTGATACGGAAGTCCGCTGACAGATCGACAATCTTTACCTTACTTAATATATCCTCAGTGAGCACGCCTGCCAAAAAGCCCTGTGGGGTCGCAGTGAAAATCACATCAACCGACTCTGCAAGCTCCTCCATATTGTCATCCATGCACTTTGCATCAACTATCTGAAACATATTTCCATAGATATCGGCATAATTCTCATCCACATAGCTTCGTGAGCCATACCATGCAATCTCTACCTCTTTATGATTCATCAAAATTCTCACGAGCTCTGCTCCGGCATATCCGGTGGCTCCAATAATACCAGCCTTTATCATAGTATTTCCTCTTTTCATATTGTATTTCTGCATAACCATATAAAATGGGTCTGACGCATCATACATAATAATATAGTACAGTAATTTCAATCCGTAAAGAGAAAAATTATACAAAATTATGTATATTTATACATGAATAATGTATATTTTTTCACTTGCAATATGTAAAGAACTGGTATATATTTATTTTAAAGTAATTATTCAAGGCTTTTAGACACAAAAGCAGTTAATGGTTACCATCATAAAGAATAAACGAAAAGAGGACACGCACTTATGAAAGACAAAGTTGTATTAGCTTATTCAGGCGGACTTGATACCACTGCTATCATTCCATGGCTTAAAGAGACTTATGACTATGACGTAATCTGCTGCTGCATCAACTGCGGACAGGGAGAGGAGCTTGACGGACTCGATGAGAGAGCTAAATTATCCGGAGCTTCAAAGCTTTACATAGAGGATATCTGTGATGAGTTCAGTGAGGACTACATCGTACCTTGTGTACAGGCCGGCGCAGTTTATGAGCACAAATACCTCCTTGGAACAGCAATGGCAAGACCGGGCATCGCAAAGAAGCTTGTAGAGATTGCAAGAAAAGAAGGCGCTGTAGCATCTGCCACGGTGCAACAGGAAAAGGAAACGACCAGATCCGTTTCGAGCTCGGTATCAAGGCACTTGCTCCTGATATCAAGGTAATCGCTCCATGGCGTCAGGACAACTGGAAAATGGATTCACGAGAGGCCGAGATCGAGTACTGTAAGGCACACGGAATTGACCTTCCGTTCGGCACAGATTCAAGCTACAGCCGTGACCGTAACCTCTGGCACATCAGCCACGAGGGACTTGAGCTTGAGGATCCTTCACAGGAGCCAAACTATGACCATCTGCTCGTATTAAGTGTCACACCTGAGCATGCTCCTGACGAGGGTGAGTATGTTACAATGACATTTGAGAAGGGTGTTCCTACATCTGTCAACGGCAAAAAGATGAAGGTAGCAGACATCATCAGAGAGCTCAACCGTCTCGGTGGCAAGCACGGCATCGGCATCATCGATATCGTTGAGAACCGTGTAGTAGGTATGAAATCACGTGGTGTATATGAGACTCCGGGTGGAACAATCCTCATGGAGGCACATGACCAGCTCGAGGAGCTCTGCCTTGACCGTGCCACAATGGAGGTCAAAAAAGAAATGGGCAACAAGCTCGCTCAGGTAGTATACGAAGGAAAATGGTTCACACCACTTCGTGAAGCAATCCAGGCTTTCGTAGAGTCAACACAGGAATATGTAACCGGAGAAGTTAAATTCAAATTATATAAAGGCAATATCATCAAAGCCGGCACTACTTCACCATATTCACTCTACAGTGAGTCTCTTGCAAGCTTTACTACAGGAGATTTATATGACCACCATGATGCAGACGGTTTCATCACACTGTTTGGTCTGCCACTCAAGGTGCGTGCAATGAAGCTTCTTGAGCTTGAGAACAAGAAGAACAATTAATTGTTACAGCAAATAAATCGAGTAGGAGGCGGTGGCTAACCGCTGTCCTCTCACAGCACCGTACGTACCGTTCGGTATACGGCGCTTTCAATAGTTGACGTGCACTGACTGATAGGCTGTGGCTAAATCATAAAAGCCGCTGTTTATCAGTCTTTCTTTTGTCATTGCCATGTTTACTGCAACTGTATGCGTTGCGAACCAATGTCCCCGTCGGGTATTACCCGCTTGCATTGCCAAGTCTTTGGGTACTCCCATCTTGATAAGGTTACGTACCTTCGTCCTTGGTTTCTTCCATTGTTTCCATATGCACATGCGTATTCTGTGATAGAGCCATCCGTTGATGTCATCTATGTTGTTCTTCATGCTTGCAATTCCGTAGTAGTTAAGCCATCCTCTTGCATATACTTTGATTTTCTCAAGGCTTGGCTTGATTGACTGACATCGCTTACGGGAAGATAACTCCTTCAGTC
>ENA-OQER01000882-OQER01000882.1-human-gut-metagenome-genome-assembly--contig:-NODE-882-length-15717-cov-2.149711_pt1 | contig 15717 bp, 19 predicted proteins | sample MGYA00242797_ERZ504639 | MGnify/ENA primary metagenome ERZ504639 (study PRJEB26092, sample SAMD00036306) | human gut metagenome | host: Homo sapiens | study: EMG produced TPA metagenomics assembly of...
AGCTCGCCGTCATTTTGATGTATTTCAGCAGTTGGCGAAAGTGCGACGTCCTTCAATAACCCCCTCTTCCAGCACCATCAGGCTTTTTTTCCAGCAGGATGATATCAGCCGCTTCACGGGCAATATCTACCGCGCCGTCCACAGAAATGCCGATATCCGCAGCGCGTAAGGCGGGCGCATCATTAATACCATCGCCCATAAAGCCAACCACATGCCCTTCGCGCTTCAGTAAGGTCACAATGCGTTCTTTATGCATCGGCGTCAGGCGGGCAAACAGCGTGGTGCGCTGTGCGAGATTTGCCAGTTCGTCGTCAGATAGCGTTTCAATATCACTACCAATGACCACCTCTCCCGCGTCCAGCCCCACTTCATGGCACACTTTCGCTGCAACTAACTCACTGTCGCCAGTAAGGATTTTTACGGTGATTCCACTCGCTTTTAATGCCTTCAGTGCCGGAGCGGTTGTCTCTTTTGGCGGATCAAGGAAAGCAATATATCCTTCGAGGATCAGGTCGGATTCATCCGCCCGCTGGTAATCTCCTTCACGCGCTGGCAGGTATTTCGTCGCCACCGCAACCACGCGCAGCCCCTGACGATTAAGCGTATCAGTAACCCGCTTAATCTTACGCAGCATGATGTCATCGAGCGGCACAATCTCGCCATTGTGACGCACCTGCGAACACACATTGAGGATTTCCTGCAATGCACCTTTGCAAACCAGCTGATGGTGCTCGGTATTTTCTGCCACTACCACCGACATCCGGCGACGCTCGAAATCAAACGGAATCTCATCAATTTTTTGCCAACGACTGGCCAGCGAGCGCGCTGACTCTTCATCCGTACCTTCGAGCACCGCTGTATCGAGCAGGTTTTTAAGTCCGGTCTGATAATGACTGTTCAACCACGCGCTATGCAGCACGCGTTCGCTGGTTTTACCGGAGATATCGGTATGATTCTCCAGCACAATTTTGTCCTGTGTCAGGGTGCCAGTTTTATCAGTGCACAGAATATCCATTGCGCCAAAGTTCTGAATAGCATCCAGATGTTTGACGATCACTTTCTGTTTCGACAGCTTTACTGCGCCGCGCGCCAGCGTCGAGGTAACAATCATCGGCAACATTTCCGGCGTTAAGCCTACCGCGACCGAAAGCGCAAACAGTGCCGCTTCCCACCAGTCGCCTTTGGTGTAACCATTGATTAACAGCACCACCGGAGCCATCACCAGCATAAAGCGAATCAGCAGCATACTGACGCGGCTGATCCCTTGCTGAAAGGCATTCGGCTCGCTTTCCTGCTCACTAACACGCCCCGCCAGTTGACCAAACCAGGTATTGGCACCTGTAGCAATCACCATTGCTTGTGCCGTGCCGCTCACCACGGTGGTGCCCATAAAACACAGGGTGTCACACTCCAGCGGATTGCTGTGCTCCGGCTGGCGAGTGGTAGCGGCTTTTCTACGGGCAGAGACTCACCGGTTAACGACGCCTGAGCGACGAACAGATCCCGCGCCTGCAAGATACGTAAATCTGCCGGGATCATATCCCCCGCCGCCAGTTTTATTATATCGCCGGGCACCAGCTGGTCGATCGGGATCTCCAGCCAGCCATTTTCGCCTTTGTCGTTAATTACGCGCAGAACCGTCGCTGTATTGCTGACCATCGCTTTCAGGCATCTGCCGCTTTAGTGGAACGTGCTTCCTGAATAAAGTTCAGCAACGTAGAAATAGCGACCATTAGCGCGATAACGCCCGCGGCAAATAAATCTTCCGTGGCGTAAGAAATAGCGCCGAGAATGGTGAGTAAAATATTAAAGGGGTTGCGATAGCAGACCCATAAATGTACCCACCACGGCGACGGTTGTTGTGCGGGTAATTTATTTTCACCATGTTGTTCGCGGGCAGATTCCACTTCCGCCTGATTTAACCCTTCCGGATGGGTGTCGAACGTTTTCCATAATTCTTCTTCGGGCATCACCGCCATTTTCAGGCAATGCGCACTTAAGGACGGCGGGACCGCCGTATTCACTGTCTGCTGCGCGCCAGGCAATGGATCGCGATGAACCAGACGGGAAGGTAAATGGCGAATGAGCCGGGTAAAAATTTCTTTAAACATAAGGAGTCCCTCCGCACTGTCTGAAACAGTACAGAAATGTCTTCAGGCGTGGCGAAGCCTTACCTGAAGGTAATAAAGCTGAGCAGGGACGTTAAAACGTCACGGCCTTACGCATCCGGTAACGCCGTGAAAAGACGGGCTTACCGGAAAAGTTTAATCTCCGTCGAGGGAGAGGCGTGGGATCAGGTTCCATATAACCTCCGGTAAGTGAAAAAAGCGCCGCAAATAATAAGGAGAATCCAATAATATTCGTAGCATCTATGGCGATATAATACCTGCTGGCAACTAAACCAACGATAAACCAGACTTTACCCATTGCTGAATGCACGGGTAAAGTTAGGCTCAAATAATTAAACAACACGTTACAGGACAACAGGATGCAAAATCGGCTGACCATCAAAGACATCGCACGCTTAAGCGGCGTGGGGAAATCTACAGTTTCCCGGGTGCTGAATAACGAAAGCGGCGTGAGCCAGCGCACCCGCGAGCGTGTTGAAGCAGTGATGAATCAGCATGGATTTTCCCCTTCCCGCTCTGCGCGCGCTATGCGTGGGCAAAGCGATAAAGTGGTCGCCATCATTGTTACCCGCCTGGATTCGTTGTCAGAAAATCTCGCCGTTCAAACCATGCTGCCAGCGTTCTATGAACAAGGTTACGACCCAATCATGATGGAAAGTCAGTTTTCCCCGCAATTAGTTGCCGAACATTTGGGGGTGCTGAAACGGCGTAATATCGACGGCGTAGTGCTGTTCGGTTTTACTGGCATAACAGAAGAAATGTTAGCCCACTGGCAGTCATCGCTGGTTCTGCTGGCGCGTGACGCAAAAGGTTTTGCTTCGGTCTGTTATGACGACGAAGGGGCAATCAAGATCCTGATGCAACGGCTGTATGACCAGGGGCATCGTAATATCAGTTATCTCGGCGTGCCGCATAGTGACGTGACGACCGGGAAGCGACGTCACGAAGCCTACCTGGCGTTCTGCAAAGCGCATAAACTGAATCCCGTTGCCGCTCTGCCAGGCCTTGCTATGAAGCAAGGCTATGAGAACGTAGCAAAAGTGATTATGCCTGAAACTACCGCCTTACTGTGCGCAACCGACACGCTGGCACTTGGCGCAAGTAAATACCTGCAAGAGCAACGCATCGACACCTTGCAACTGGCGAGCGTCGGTAATACGCCATTAATGAAATTCCTTCATCCGGAGATCGTCACCGTAGATCCTGGTTACGCCGAAGCTGGACGCCAGGCGGCCTGCCAATTGATCGCACAGGTAACCGGGCGCAGCGAACCGCAACAAATCATCATCCCGCCACCCTGTCCTGATCGTTTCCTGAACGATAAATTGTGATCTTCGCTGCGTTTCGGGAACGTTCCCGTTTTTAAATTTTTCCGCGCAATATATTCTGCAGCCAACCAAAAATGTCATCTGCCATGGGGCTTTATGATGAGCAAAATAAACCAAACGGATATCGATCGGTTGATTGAACTGGTCGGCGGGCGCGGCAATATTGCGACGGTGAGCCACTGTATTACTCGCCTGCGCTTTGTCCTCAACCAACCGGCCAATGCCAGACCGAAAGAAATTGAGCAACTCCCCATGTGAAAGGCTGTTTCACCAATGCCGGGCAATTTCAGGTGGTGATTGGCACCAACGTGGGTGATTACTATCAAGCACTAATAGCGTCAACCGGACAGGCGCAGGTTGATAAAGAGCAGGTAAAAAAAGCCGCCCGGCAGAATATGAAATGGCATGAGCAGTTGATCTCTCATTTCGCGGAGATCTTCTTCCCGTTGCTGCCCGCGTTGATTAGCGGCGGTTTGATCCTCGGTTTTCGTAATGTGATCGGCGATTTGCCCATGAGCAACGGTCAAACGCTGGCGCAAATGTACTCCTGCAACGTCTACGATTTCTGTGGTTGATCGGTGAAGCGATCTTCTTCTACCTGCCGGTCGGGATTTGCTGGTCAGCGGTGAAAAAATGGGCGGCACGCCGATCCTTGGTATCGTGCTTGGCGTGACACTGGTTTCCCCCCAGCTGATGAACGCTTATCTGCTCGGGCAGCAGCTGCCGGAAGTGTGGGACTTTGGCATGTTCAGCATCGCCAAAGTGGGCTATCAGGCGCAGGTGATCCCGGCACTGTTAGCCGGGCTGGCGCTGGGCGTTATTGAAACTCGCCTTAAACGCATCGTACCGGATTACCTCTATCTGGTGGTGGTGCCCGTCTGTTCGCTGATCCTCGCGGTGTTCCTCGCCCATGCGCTGATTGGTCCGTTTGGTCGCATGATTGGCGATGGCGTTGCCTTTGCGGTACGTCACCTGATGACCGGCAGCTTTGCTCCGATTGGTGCGGCATTGTTTGGCTTCCTGTACGCGCCGCTGGTGATCACCGGCGTACACCAGACCACCCTTGCTATTGATTTGCAGATGATTCAAAGCATGGGTGGCACGCCAGTGTGGCCGCTGATTGCGCTGTCGAATATCGCTCAGGCTCCGCCGTGATAGGCATTATCATTTCCAGCCGCAAGCACAATGAACGCGAGATCTCCGTGCCTGCCGCTATCTCCGCCTGGCTTGGGGTCACTGAGCCTGCAATGTACGGCATCAACCTGAAATATCGCTTCCCGATGCTGTGCGCGATGATTGGTTCTGGTCTGGCAGGATTACTATGCGGCCTGAACGGCGTTATGGCGAATGGTATCGGCGTAGGCGGCCTGCCGGGAATTCTCTCGATTCAACCGAGCTACTGGCAGGTATTTGCGCTGGCAATGGTTATCGCCATCATCATCCGATTGTACTCACCTCGTTTATCTATCAGCGGAAATACCGCCTGGGCACGCTGGATATTGTTTAATTTTCTTCGGGGCGCAATTGCGCCCCCTCGCATTTGCAGGAATAACGTAATGACTAATCTTCCCCACTGGTGGCAAAACGGCGTTATCTACCAGATTTATCCAAAGAGTTTTCAGGACACCACGGGTAGCGGCACCGGCGATTTACGTGGCGTTATCCAACGCCTGGACTATCTGCATAAACTGGGCGTTGATGCCATCTGGCTAACCCCCTTTTATATCTCTCCCCAGGTCGATAACGGTTACGACGTAGCGAACTATACGGCGATTGATCCCACCTACGGCACGCTGGACGATTTTGACGAACTGGTGACGCAGGCAAAATCGCGCGGGATTCGTATCATTCTCGATATGGTGTTTAACCATACCTCTACCCAACATGCCTGGTTTCGCGAGGCGCTGAACAAAGAAAGCCCTTACCGCCAGTTTTATATCTGGCGCGATGGCGAACCAGAAACGCCACCGAACAACTGGCGTTCAAAATTTGGCGGTAGTGCGTGGCGCTGGCATGCGGAAAGCGAACAGTACTATTTGCATCTCTTTGCACCAGAACAGGCGGATCTCAACTGGGAGAATCCAGCGGTACGCGCAGAGCTGAAAAAGTCTGTGAATTCTGGGCCGATCGTGGGGTCGACGGGTTGCGCCTGGATGTGGTGAATCTGATCTCCAAAGACCGCCGTTTCCTGAAGACCTGGATGGCGACGGGCGTCGCTTTTACACCGACGGGCCACGAGCACACGAGTTTTTGCACGAGATGAACCGCGATGTGTTTACGCCACGCGGGTTAATGACCGTAGGTGAAATGTCCTCCACCAGCTTGAGCATTGCCAGCGATACGCGGCACTGACAGGCAGTGAATTGTCGATGACCTTTAATTTTCATCACCTGAAGGTCGATTATCCCGGTGGTGAAAAATGGACGCTGGCTAAACCTGACTTTGTGGCGTTGAAAACATTGTTCCGCCACTGGCAACAAGGAATGCACAACGTGGCATGGAATGCCTTGTTCTGGTGTAACCACGATCAGCCGCGCATTATTTCTCGCTTTGGTGATGAAGGTGAATACCGCGTGCCTGCGGCAAAAATGCTGGCGATGGTGCTGCATGGCATGCAGGGAACGCCGTATATCTACCAGGGCGAAGAGATTGGCATGACCAACCCGCATTTCACGCGCATTACTGACTATCGCGACGTGGAGAGCCTCAATATGTTTGCCGAGCTGCGCAACGATGGTCGTGATGCCGACGAGTTATTGGCAATCCTCGCCAGTAAATCCCGTGACAACAGCCGCACGCCCATGCAATGGAGCAACGGCGATAATGCCGGGTTTACGGCTGGCGAACCGTGGATTGGCCTGGGCGATAACTATCAACAAATCAACGTAGAAGCCGCGCTGGCCGATGACTCCTCGGTGTTTTACACCTACCAAAAGTTAATCGCACTGCGTAAGCAAGAAGCCATCCTGACATGGGGCAATTACCAGGATCTGCTGCCAAACAGCCCTGTATTGTGGTGCTATCGCCGTGAATGGAAGGGGCAAACCTTGCTGGTCATTGCCAACCTTAGCCGTGAGATCCAACCCTGGCAGCCAGGCAAATGCGCGGCAACTGGCAGCTTGTGATGCATAACTACGAAGAAGCCTCACCACAACCCTGTGCCATGACTTTACGGCCTTTTGAGGCTGTCTGGTGGTTACAGAAGTAAGTATCCGCTAAGCCCCGGGAATGCCTGTCATTCCGGGGTTTTGTCTGTCAGCATGTTGTTTTTGTTGATTTTTCAACCAGCAAATTCATTAAAAAATTTACATAACGCTGTAGCGCCCGTCATCCGTACGCTCTGCTTTTTACTTTGAGCTACATCAAAAAAAGTTCAAACATCCTTGATGCAAAGCACTATATATAAGACTTTAAAATGCGTCCCAACCCAATATGTTGTATTAATCGACTATAATTGCTACTACAGCTCCCCACGAAAAAGGTGCGGCGTTGTGGATAAGCGGATGGCGATTGCGGAAAGCACCGGAAAACGAAACGAAAAAACCGGAAAACGCCTTTCCCAATTTCTGTGGATAACCTGTTCTTAAAAATATGGAGCGATCATGACACCGCATGTGATGAAACGAGACGGCTGCAAAGTGCCGTTTAAATCAGAGCGCATCAAAGAAGCGATTCTGCGTGCAGCTAAAGCAGCGGAAGTCGATGATGCCGATTATTGCGCACTGTTGCCGCGGTTGTCAGCGAGCAGATGCAGGGCCGCAACCAGGTGGATATCAACGAGATCCAGACCGCAGTTGAAAACCAGCTGATGTCGGTCCATACAAACAACTGGCTCGTGCTTACATCGAGTACCGTCACGATCGCGACATTGAACGTGAAAAACGCGGTCGCCTGAACCAGGAGATCCGTGGTCTGGTCGAGCAGACCAACGCCTCGTTACTCAACGAAAACGCCAACAAAGACAGCAAGGTGATTCCAACCCAGCGCGACCTGCTGGCCGGGATCGTGGCTAAACACTATGCACGCCAGCACCTGCTGCCGCGTGACGTGGTGCAGGCACATGAGCGTGGCGATATTCACTATCACGATCTCGATTACTCGCCGTTCTTCCCGATGTTCAACTGCATGTTGATCGACCTGAAAGGCATGCTGACCCAGGCTTTAAAATGGGGAACGCCGAGATTGAACCGCCGAAGTCGATCTCTACGGCAACCGCGGTAACTGCGCAGATTATTGCTCAGGTCGCCAGCCATATTTATGGCGGCACCACCATTAACCGTATCGATGAAGTGCTGGCGCCGTTTGTTACCGCCAGCTACAACAAACATCGCAAGACCGCAGAAGAGTGGAACATCCCGGACGCCGAAGGCTACGCAAACTCTCGTACCATCAAAGAGTGCTACGATGCCTTCCAGTCGCTGGAGTACGAAGTAAACACCCTGCACACCGCCAACGGTCAGACGCCGTTTGTAACCTTTGGTTTTGGTCTGGGCACCAGCTGGGAATCGCGCCTGATTCAGGAATCGATCCTGCGTAACCGTATCGCAGGCCTCGGTAAAAACCGTAAAACTGCGGTGTTCCCGAAACTGGTGTTTGCGATTCGCGATGGTCTGAACCATAAAAAAGGCGATCCGAACTACGACATCAAACAGCTGGCGCTGGAGTGCGCAAGCAAGCGCATGTATCCGGATATCCTGAACTACGATCAGGTAGTGAAAGTCACCGGTTCGTTTAAAACCCCGATGCTGCCGCAGCTTCCTCGCGTGTGGGAAAATGAAAACGGCGAGCAGATCCACGATGGTCGTAACAACCTCGGCGTGATCAGCCTGAACCTGCCGCGTATTGCTCTGGAAGCAAAAGGCGATGAAGCCACCTTCTGGAAGCTGCTGGATGAACGTCTGGTGCTGGCACGTAAGGCACTGATGACCCGTATCGCTCGTCTCGAAGGCGTGAAAGCGCGCGTCGCCCCGATCCTCTATATGGAAGGTGCTTGTGGCGTACGTCTGAATGCTGACGATGATGTTTCTGAAATCTTCAAAAACGGTCGTGCGTCTATTTCGCTGGGTTACATCGGCATCCACGAAACCATTAACGCGCTGTTCGGCGGCGAGCATGTTTACGACAACGAGCAGCTTCGCGCGAAAGGTATCGCCATTGTTGAACGTCTGCGTCAGGCAGTGGATCAGTGGAAAGAAGAAACGGGTTATGGTTCAGTCTCTACAGCACGCCGAGTGAAAACCTGTGCGACCGCTTCTGCCGTCTCGATACTGCTGAGTTTGGCGTGGTGCCGGGCGTGACCGATAAAGGTTACTACACCAACAGTTTCCACCTCGATGTGGAGAAGAAGGTGAACCCGTACGACAAGATCGACTTTGAAGCGCCTTACCCGCCGCTGGCGAACGGTGGTTTCATTTGCTACGGCGAGTATCCAAACATTCAGCACAACCTGAAGGCGCTGGAAGATGTCTGGGATTACAGCTATCAGCATGTACCGTATTACGGCACCAATACACCGATTGATGAGTGCTACGAGTGTGGCTTTACCGGTGAGTTCGAGTGCACCAGCAAAGGCTTCACTTGCCCGAAATGTGGTAACCATGACGCCTCCCGTGTGTCGGTAACTCGCCGCGTGTGCGGATATTTAGGTAGCCCGGATGCACGTCCGTTTAACGCTGGTAAGCAGGAAGAAGTTAAGCGCCGCGTTAAACATTTGGGGAATGGGCAGATAGGTTAATCTTCACTCTGCGCTAAGCAAATGCTGGATGCGGCGTAAACGCCTTATCCGGCCTACATTTGGCAACGGCTGTAGGCTGATAAGACGCGACAGCGTCGCATCAGGCATTGATTACCGGATGCAGCCTACACGCGGACTGATAAGCCAGGCGAAATAATGAATTATCATCAGTACTATCCTGTCGACATCGTCAACGGCCCCGGCACTCGCTGCACCCTGTTTGTCTCCGGGTGTGTTCATGAATGCCCCGGTTGCTATAACAAAAAGCACATGGCGGGTAAATTCTGGTCAGCCATTTACCAAAGCAATGGAAGACAAGATCATTAAAGATCTGAATGACACTCGTATCAAACGCCAGGGGATTTCCCTCTCCGGCGGCGATCCGCTGCATCCGCAAAACGTGCCGGATATTCTGAAACTGGTAAAACGCATCCGCGCCGAGTGTCCGGGTAAAGACATCTGGGTGTGGACAGGCTATAAACTCGACGAACTCAACGCTGCGCAAATGCAGGTTGTTGATTTGATTAACGTGCTGGTCGACGGCAAATTTGTGCAGGATTTAAAAGACCCTTCCCTGATCTGGCGCGGCAGCAGCAATCAGGTGGTGCATCATTTGCGATGATAAGTTCCCTGTTACCTGAGTGCAGGCAACAGGGAAATGAGGAATTAACGATACTTCTGGTGATAGGCGTTGCGGGTCGTTTTCAGTTGCTCTGCAGCAGCCTGCGCTTCTTTTACTTTACCTTCATTTGCCAGCTTCAGCGCGTCGTCAATCTGACCGACCAGAATGTCGAAACCGTGGCGGAAATCTTTCATTTCCGGGCTGTCCGGTGATTTATCTTCGAGCTTCGGCGGCGTTGCTTTTTGCGCATCCAGCGCTGCGGCGCGCATCATCGTTAACGCGTCTTTGACTTGCGCCGCGTTATCCGCTTTTTCGATCACTTTTAAATTGTCGTTGAGGGTTTCCATATTGTCTTCAAGATCAGCGGCAAACGACGCAGAACTGAATACCAACGAGGAGACTGCAAGAATAGCTAACAGGCTTTTACGCATTGCTCACTTCCTTTTTTATTTACACTTCATCCTTCACACTGCCTCATCGACGGCTACGCTCATTCGCCCGGGTCACGTACTGCGAGTACGCTCCCCGGCCCTCATTCACTTTCCGTCTCGATGCAGTGCGAAATGATTTTGTGTAATTTTTTAGTTTATAGCGCGGCAGGTCGCGCCAGTTTTTTACTGCCCGGCGATTTTCATCTCCGGCAACAGCACAGAACCACACTGTATATTACTGCGTGTTTCAATATCGTTACCGACGGTGACAATATTGCGCCACATATCTTTTAAATTACCTGCGATGGTGATTTCACTAACGGGATACTGAATTTCGCCATTCTCTACCCAGAAGCCCGCTGCACCACGGGAATAATCACCGGTAATGGCACTCACGCCCTGGCCCATCAGCTCCGTCACCACCAGCCCGGTGCCCATCTCTTTGAGCATTTGTTCGAAGCTTAGCCCTTGTCCGGCAATCCGCCAGTTGTGAATACCGCCCGCATGTCCGGTGCTTTTCAGCCCCAGTTTCCGCGCCGAGTAGCTGGTCAGCAGCCACTGAGTCAGGATGCCATCTTTAATAATATCGCGACGCTCGGTGCGCACACCTTCGCTGTCGAATGCGTCGACGCCAGCCCTTTCAGCAGATGCGGATGCTCTTCAATGGTCAGCCAGTCCGGCAGAATTTGTTTACCCAGCGAATCCAGCAGAAAGGTAGATTTACGGTAAACCGAGCCACCCGCTATCGCCCCCACCAGATGGCCAAAAAGCCCGGTTGCCACTTCATTGGCAAAAATGACTGGCGCTTTCATGGTGGAGAGTTTACGCGGTGACAGGCGCGATAAAGTACGGCGAGCACAGTCGGCCCCGACCCACTCTGGCGTTTGCAGATCGCTCATCGCGCGGCCAATGGTGTAGGCGTAATCACGCTTCATATCGCCATTTTCTTCGGCAATTACACAGCTGGAGAGCGAATGACGCGTTGAGCAGTAACCCTGCAACATGCCGTGCTGTTGCCAAAAACTTTGACACCGTAGTGGCTGTTAAAGCTGCCACCTTCGGTATTGGTGATACGTTTATCCGCCTGTAATGCTGCCTGTTCTGCGCGGGCCGCCAGTTCAATGGCTTCATCCGGGGAAACTTCCGCAGGGTGGAACAAGTCGAGATCTGGTGCGTCAAAGGCCAGCAGCTCTTTGTCTGCCACGCCGGCACAGGGATCTGGCGAGGTATAACGGGCAATATCCAGCGCCGCCTGTACAGTACGGGCAATGGCCTGCGGGCTTAAATCGGTGGATGATGCGCTACCTTTGCGGTTCTGGTGATAAACAGTGATCCCCAGCGCGCCATCGCTATTGAATTCAACATTCTCCACTTCACCATAACGCGTGCTTACGCTAATGCCGGTGGTCTTGCTGACGGCAACTTCCGCACCGTCCGATTTGCCTGAGGCCAACTCCAGCGCAGTGGAAACTGCTTCTTCCAGAATCTTGCGCTGCGCTTCAACTTGAGAGATTACTTTCATTGCAAGTGCCATAATGTAGAGAGTTTCTCTGAAGTCTAACAGAGAACCGTTTTTCAGTGCGCATCTTAACTGGTAACATTAGCCTCTTTTTTTAAGGAGCCTGAGATGACTAAGCAGCCCGAAGACTGGCTCGACGACGTTCCCGGTGATGACATCGAAGACGAAGACGATGAAATTATCTGGGTCAGTAAAAGTGAAATTAAACGTGATGCCGAGGAGCTAAAACGCCTTGGCGCGGAAATTGTTGATCTGGGGAAAACGCGCTGGATAAGATCCCGTTAGATGCGGATCTGCGCGCGGCTATTGAGCTCGCCCAGCGTATTAAGATGGAAGGTCGCCGCCGCCAGTTGCAGCTCATCGGTAAGATGCTGCGCCAGCGCGACGTAGAGCCTATTCGTCAGGCGCTGGATAAGCTGAAAAACCGTCACAACCAGCAGGTGGTACTGTTCCATAAACTGGAAAACCTGCGCGATCGTCTGATCGATCAAGGTGATGACGCCATCGCTGAAGTATTGAATCTGTGGCCCGATGCCGATCGTCAGCAGCTGCGTACTCTGATCCGTAACGCGAAGAAAGAGAAAGAAGGGAATAAGCCGCCGAAATCCGCACGCCAGATTTTCCAGTATCTGCGCGAACTGGCGGAGAATGAAGGGTAATTTTCGTTGTTGATGTGAGTATGGTTTGCCGGATGCGGCGTAAACGCCTTATCCGGCAATGCTATCTCAGGCTAAGGCCGAATTACTGCGCGGCTTCCGCTTTCTTCGCCAGACCATCCAGCAGTTTCTGATGGATCCCACCAAAACCGCCGTTGCTCATCACCAGAATATGGTCGCCAGGCTGAGCGGTTTTCACCACCATATCTGCCAGTGTATCCACATCGCCACTCCAGTGTGCAGGCTGAACGCAGGCTTCTGCCACTTCTGCCACCTGCCACGGAATATGCGCCGGTTGCAGCAGGAAGACTTCATCGGCACGACCTAATGAAGGTGCCAGATCGTCTTTGCAGATCCCCATTTCATGGTATTCGAGCGCGGCTCCAGCACAGCATAATGCGCGCCGTACCGCCAACTTTGCCGCGCAGCGCCGCAAGCGTTGCCAGAATCGCCGTCGGGTGATGAGCAAAATCGTCATATACCGTCACACCATTCGCTTCACCACAGCAACTCCAGACGGAGACGAGCGTTAATAAACGAACCCAGCGCGTTAGCGGCATCTGCAGGCGCTACACCAACATGGCGAGCCGCCGCAATCGCCATCAGGCCATTGTGCATATTATGTTCGCCACCAGCGACCATTTCACTTCGCCCACTTTTTCGCCATCCAGCAAGACTTCCCATTCAGAAGCGTCAGTGGTCAGCTTTTTCGCCTGCCAGTGACCCTGCTCACCCACCAGCTCCTGCTCGCTCCAGCAGCCCATCGCCATGGTCTGTTTCAGGTTGATGTCATTTTCCGGCCAGATAATACGGCCCTGCCCCGGAACGATACGCACCAGATGGTGGAACTGTTTCTGGATCGCTTTCAGGTCGTCAAAGATATCGGCGTGATCGAACTCAAGGTTGTTGAGGATCAGCGTACGCGGGCAGTAATGGACAAATTTAGAGCGTTTGTCGAAGAAGGCGCAGTCATACTCATCCGCTTCGATAACAAAGAAGTCGCTTTCGCCCAGACGCGCCGAAACCTCAAAGTTCCCCGGCACACCGCCGATCACAAATCCCGGTTTGTAACCGCACTGTTCCAGAATCCAGGTCGCCATTCCCGCGGTGGTAGTTTTGCCGTGTGTACCGGCAACGGCCAGCACCCAGCGGTCGCGCAGCACAAAATCGTGCAGCCACTGTGGACCTGACATATAAGGGATGTTTTTTTCCAGTACCGCTTCCACACACGGATTTCCACGGGTCATGGCGTTGCCAATAATCACCAGATCCGGCTGCGGATCGAGCTGGCTGGCATCGTAACCCTGAATCAGCTCAATGCCTTGCTTCTCAAGTAAGGTGCTCATCGGCGGATACACATTGGCGTCCGAACCCGTTACTTCATGGCCTAACTGGCGCGCCAGCATCGCCAGACCGCCCATAAATGTGCCACAAATTCCTAAAATATGAATGCGCATACGTCACTATCCTTTTTTAATCTGCCGCTCATTTTACGCATATGTCGGGCAAGTGAGAAACGCATTTCAGGATAATCCGCAATTTGCTGGCGCGATTCACCTGAGCGCAACATTGAGATTATTTGTTAAGATTGTTGCGGTCGCTTTACTCCATAAACATTGCAGGGAAAGTTTTATGAAAACGTTAGGTGAATTTATTGTCGAAAAGCAGCACGAGTTTTCTCATGCTACCGGTGAGCTCACTGCTTTGCTGTCGGCAATAAAACTGGGCGCCAAGATTATCCATCGCGATATCAACAAAGCAGGACTGGTTGATATCCTGGGTGCCAGCGGTGCTGAGAACGTGCAGGGCGAGGTTCAGCAGAAACTCGACTTGTTCGCTAATGAAAAACTGAAAGCCGCACTGAAAGCACGCGATATCGTTGCGGGCATTGCCTCTGAAGAAGAAGATGAGATTGTCGTCTTTGAAGGCTGTGAACACGCAAAATACGTGGTGCTGATGGACCCCCTGGATGGCTCGTCCAACATCGATGTTAACGTCTCTGTCGGTACCATTTTCTCCATCTACCGCCGCGTTACGCCTGTTGGCACGCCGGTAACGGAAGAAGATTTCCTCCAGCCTGGTAACAAACAGGTTGCGGCAGGTTACGTGGTATACGGCTCCTCTACCATGCTGGTTTACACCACCGGATGCGGTGTTCACGCCTTTACTTACGATCCTTCGCTGGGCGTTTTCTGCCTGTGCCAGGAACGGATGCGCTTCCCGGAGAAAGGCAAAACCTACTCCATCAACGAAGGAAACTACATTAAGTTTCCGAACGGGGTGAAGAAGTACATTAAATTCTGCCAGGAAGAAGATAAATCCACCAACCGCCCGTATACCTCACGTTATATCGGTTCACTGGTCGCGGATTTCCACCGTAACCTGCTGAAGGCGGTATTTATCTCTACCCAAGCACCGCCAGCCACCCGGACGGCAAACTGCGTTTGCTGTATGAGTGCAACCCGATGGCATTCCTGGCGGAACAAGCGGGCGGTAAAGCGAGCGATGGCAAAGAGCGTATTCTGGATATCATCCCGGAAACTCTGCACCAGCGCCGTTCGTTCTTTGTCGGCAACGACCATATGGTTGAAGATGTCGAACGCTTTATCCGTGAATTCCCGGACGCGTAATCTCCTGCGCCTCTCCACACGGAGAGGCGTTTTTATCGCTGCGCAATATTGACTCTTGTCACTGGCGAACTCTGACGATTCTCCCACAGCACCGTTAATCCACGCTGTAAGGCAATAAAAATGAACAGCAAAATGCCGATGGCGATTTTCGTCCACCAGGAACTCAGCGTACCGTCAAGTTGATATAAGTCTGAATTAGCCCCTGAATCGCCACGCCAAAAAGCGTCCCTAATACCGTTCCAACGCCACCGCTCAAAAGCGTACCGCCAATTACCACTGAGGCGATAGCATCCAGTTCCACACCTACGCCCGCCAGCGCATATCCGGCCTGGGTATAAATCGAGAAGACAATCCCCGCCAGCGTTGCCAGTCCGGTGGAGAGCATATAAATGCGAATAGTGGTGCTGCGGGTAGAAATCCCCATCAGGTTTGCCGACGTTGCGTTGCCGCCAATGGCGTATACCTGATTGCCAAAACGGGTACGATGCGCAAGGAAAATACCGATAACCACCACCGCCAGCATCAACAGCCCCATCGCACTAAGCGACCGCCGCCGGGGATTTTCCACGCAAGGCTTGAGAGCGTGTCATAAATGGGATGGTTTATCGGAAATCGAATCTTCCGAAATCGAAGATAGCTGACGCCGCGACGCAAAAGAACATCCCCGA
>ENA-OQER01000883-OQER01000883.1-human-gut-metagenome-genome-assembly--contig:-NODE-883-length-15703-cov-1.732216_pt1 | contig 15703 bp, 23 predicted proteins | sample MGYA00242797_ERZ504639 | MGnify/ENA primary metagenome ERZ504639 (study PRJEB26092, sample SAMD00036306) | human gut metagenome | host: Homo sapiens | study: EMG produced TPA metagenomics assembly of...
TCAATAGCCACTGTACCGCGAGGTGTTTTGGCATGAATATGCCAATCCCGAGACATACAAGCCAAAATGCCATCACCGAAGGTGATTTTAAATGCATTTGCTTGTAACTGTGAAGGTACTGAACAGTTACAAATAAAATACAGATATAGGTTTCGGCTAAGGGGACGCGGCTGACCTGTGATTCCTTGGGTGAACAACGTGGGCAGGGCAACTTTGAACCAGTACAGCGTTTCATAAATAACTATACCATACACGCAGGATACGGATTCGAGTGTGCAGGTTTAAAAACGTAGGCGTAGCGGGCTACGCTGAGGCTTTTAGACCTGTGCAATCGGATTCGTAGACAAGTGTATGGTATAGTTATTTTGAAAACGCTGTACCGGCCACTAACTTCGACTATATTCCCGCGGCCGGCTGACCCGCGGGAAAGTCTACGTAAGTGTCGGATTTCAAAGCTTGCCCTAAACGCCCACAAAGTGTTGTTCACCCAGGGAATCACAGGTCAGCCGCTGTTTATTGCAGTGCATATCAATATTTAACCCGGTGATCTGTTTTTGTTTGACGCAAGTGATGAGTTAGAATGTGTCTGAAAAAGGCTTTTCGTGAGCTGCGAATCCTAGTTTGTGGGAGATTTTATCCGAATGAGGGTAAAATATACTGCAAAGTGGTGCTTGCAGATTGCGGAAATGATTTTTTAGACACGATCTAAAGTCCGTTCTTGCAGCTTATGGGTAAGATGGAAGGTTGAAGCTTTTGGCAGTGGTGCTTGCCGGTGGGGCGGAGTTTGGTGGTTCTGTCTGGGAAAGGTTTGTGAGATTTTAAGTTTTTGGTAAGGACTTTGGTGAGGGGATGGTGGTACACTGTAGGGGAATGGGTGAACGAATGCCCGATGGAGTACAGAAAAAAGGAGACGGAAGTAACTGTCTGGCAGGAGAGAGCCTGTGAGATGAACTGTAGAAGAGTTACATTTTAAAGTTAGATTCTGAGAAATACATAAGGGGACATGGAGGAAATATAAGATGGAAGAAACCAGAATTTTAGTTGTGGATGATGAGCAGGAAATTGCGGATCTGCTGGAACTGTATCTGATCAGTGACGGGTATCAGGTAATTAAGAGTGAGGATGCTCTTGAGGGACTTGCGATTATGGAACGTGAGAAGATTGATCTGGTGCTGCTGGATATTATGATGCCGAAGATGGATGGGCTTGAGATGTGCAGGAAGATACGGGAGAAGCATAACGTGCCGATTATCATGGTCAGCGCAAAGACACAGGAGTTAGATAAGATCGTGGGGCTTACGACGGGGGCGGATGACTATGTGACAAAACCCTTCAACCCTCTGGAGCTGATGGCAAGAGTGAAGTCACAGCTTCGGCGTTACCGGGATCTGAATCCGGCGAATGAAAAGAAAGGGGCTGAGGACAGTACGATCCGTCTGAATCACGTGACTATTATCAAGGAAACACATCAGGTATTTGTGGATGGAGAGAGTATTAAGCTTACGCCAATCGAATTTGACATTCTGTATCTTCTGGCTTCTCATCCGGGTCGGGTGTTCAGTACGGATGAGATTTTTGAAAAAGTATGGAATGAGAAGGTATATGAGGCCAATAATACCGTTATGGTACATATCCGTCGGCTTCGTGGCAAGATGAAGGATGATACCAGAACCGATAAGATCATTACGACAGTCTGGGGGGTTGGATATAAAATTGAGCAGTAGATGGATTCAGACATTCGAAGGAAGAATCGCATGGTATACGATCATCAGCCTGGCAGCTACCGGAATCGTGGAAGTTGTGATGGCGTTTCTGATCTATAAAGTGGCAGGAAAGCTGCGTTATATGGGATATCGAAGTGCCATGCTGGGGCCGGACGGGCTGTATCCCGGTTATCGCCTGATGATTCTCGGGGTTTGCGGAGCGCTTACTTTTTTGTTTACTTTTTACGCCCTGATCCACAAATATATGAGTTATGTGCGGATGCTGGAACGTGCCATGCGGGATATTGCAAACGGAAATCTAGATCAGGAGATTCCCGTAGAGAATAAGGACGAATTCGGAGAAATTGCCAGGTATATGAACCAGATGGAACGCCATGTAAAGGATCTGATGGAGAGGGAACGGGAATCGGAACGTACCAAAAATGATCTGGTGACAAGTGTGGCTCACGATCTGCGTACACCGCTGACATCGGTGATCGGTTATCTGGACTGGGTGAAGAGCAGACCTGATCTGGATGAACAGACCAGACAACAGTACCTTGATATTGCGTACCGGAAAGCATTGCATCTGGAACAGCTGACGAACGAACTTTTTGGCTTTGTGAAGATGGAACATAAGGAGATGAGTCTGCATCTGGAACAACTGGATCTGCAGAAACTACTGGAACAGCTGTTGGATGAAGCGTGGCCAAGTTTTGAAAAAAACGGTCTGGAAGCCAGTTCAGCTGCGTGGAACATGGGATTCCCATGGAGGGGGACGGCAATCTGCTGGCACGCCTTTTTGAAAATCTTCTGAATAATGCGGTCAAATACGGAAAAGACGGAAAAATCATCCGTGTGGCAGCAAAAGTGGTACAGGAACATGTTCTGGTACAGGTGATCAACTATGGGTATGTGATCCCGAAAGAAGACCTGGAAAAGTTATTTCAGAAGTTTTACCGGGTGGAACAGTCGCGTTCACAGAATACGGGAGGAACCGGTCTTGGACTGGCTATCGTTCATCAGATCGCAGTGCTTCATGGCGGAGACGTACAGGTGAAAAGTGATCTTGACGGAACGGTATTTTCTGTATGGCTTCCGTTGCAACAGAAAAAGGAGAGACAGACATGAGAAAACATATCCGGGGAATAGTACTGGTACTGCTGATCTTGCTGCTGCCCTGCCTGGTATGGGCAGAAGATGAGCCGGAGAACGACATTGAGATAACCTTAAACTGGGGATTTAACGGCAAGGCGGGAAACAGTGATGCCTGCCTGCCGGTTACGGCAACACTGACAAATCATGGGGAAGCGTTTGAAGGACAGCTGGAGATGGAAGTGCCGGTTGCCGGCAATCAGGAATCTGATCTGGGAGAGAGTCTGACGATGATCGGCAATGATATGGACTATACCAGAAGTAAAGTGTGCGTATGGAAGAAAAATATAGCACTCGCTGCAGGGGAAACACGGCAGGAAACGTTTATCTGACTTTCCATGGGCTAATGGTACAGTACAGGCGTATACTGAAAGATGGGTCCCGAACAGTACAGACAGCATCACTGAGTAAGAACTTTTCTGCAAACCAGAACATTGCACTGATCGGAGTTATAGGAGCACAGCCGGAAGACGTGCAACAGCTTGACGGGATACAGATTTCTGAGGAAACTACCGAAGGCATGGGTGATATTTTTGTGTCTGTTTATCAGATGGATCCATCGGAGATTCCGGACAGCTGGAAAGATCTGGGTCAACTGGATGCACTGCTGATCGGACCGGAGGCTGCGATTTCCGGAGAACAGTGGGTGACACTCCATCGCTGGCAGCAGGAAGGAGGTATCTTGCTTACTGTTGAAGACGGGCAGGATTTTTTTGAAGTATTTGAGAATTTTCTGAATGGAGAATCACGACCAACATTTTTGACAGACTCAGTGAAAAATGGGGCTATGTTGTATATACCGGCTATGACACCAGTCAGATTCCGGTACGAAAACGCCCCAGTCTGATCAAATATTTTATACTGATTCTTTTTTTATGCCTGTCTGGCAGGACCGGGACTGTACCTGATCCTGAAAAAAACAGGGAAAAAGAAAATATTTCTGGTCAGGAGTTACAATGCTTTCTGTTCTTTTCCTTGGTATTGTAGCTTTGCTGGGAACCGGCACCAGACTGACTGCCCCGGTTCTTACCATGAGACGGATGTATACCCAGCAGGATCATATCTGGGGAGAAACGCTGCAGCTGGGTGTGCAGGCGCCATATAACAATACATATCAGCTGTATCTGGATAAAAGTTATCATCTGACAATGCCTTCAGAAAGCGGATACAGTGCAGAAAATGTCAATACAAATATCACGGATAAAGTGGAAATCTATGAAAAAGAAGACTGTTACAAACTGACATTCAGCAGGCTGCCGGTGTTTGCAGGCAATGCATTCTTTTTGAACAGAGATCATGCAGTATCACCGGAAGAAGAAATACAGATCCATGCATCCGGGGACAATGAGCATATCGAAGGCAGATGGAAGAACCCTACAGGATACAGAATCGAGAATGCGATTCTTGTACTCACGAACCGTATCGTATTTCTGGGAGATCTGGAACCGGGAGAAGAAGGTGCTTTTTCCGAAAAAATCCATTCCTATGGAAATGGAGGCCTGGAAAATTCTGAGAAAATATCTGGATCTGAAAGATACAGAGTATCCGGATTATGCGGTGAACGCCGTGACGGAGCAGATATGGGATGCACAAAGGAAAGAAATCGAAGGTGTCTGCCTCCTCGGAACGATTTCCAACAGTGATACTTCTTTTGAGATGAATTCCGGTTATGAAGTAGACGGAATCACGCAATTTTATATGCCGGTGGATATCAGCTGGCAAAAGGAAGAGGGAACCATATTCTGTCCGAACGGAGAAGTGCTGGCTTCTGTGGAAAGTGGAAGTGCGACCGCAGGAACGAATCTGATGTACGGACAGGATGCAGTCCTTAACTATGATCTTTCCGGACTGGGAGAAATCACAGGGATAAAATTCTTTAAACCGGAATATGATGATCCGAAATATTTTGAATCATTTCGTGGGCAGGTTGCTTTTTATTGCTGGTCCAGTGGAGAATATGAGACGATTTCGAAATGGGAAAAAGTGTTTGACAGGACGGAACTGGAAAAATATCTGTCGGCAGATGGGACGTTGCGGGTTCGCTATCAGGTGGCGGACGACATGGATGTGACGGATAAAAACTGTACACTTCCCTGTCTGCAGATCACAGGAAAGGTGGTGAACCCGGATGCTTAAGATTGAAGTCTGACCAGAAGGTATCCTCACATAACGGCGTTGGACGGACTGAATATGGAAATCGGACATGGACAGCTGTATGGATTTGTAGGACCAAACGGTGCCGGAAAAACGACTACGATCCGAATCATATCCGGATTACTGCGGCCGACTTCAGGAAAAGTGTGGATCGATGGTATCCGGGCAGAAAAGGAGACACGCGTCTTAAAAAGCAAGATTGGCTATGTGCCGGATTTTTTCGGTGTCTATGATAATCTGACGGTGATGGAATATCTGGAATTTTATTCGGCTGCCTATGGAATCGATGAAAAAGAGGGACGCTTAAGGCTTCGGAGGTACTGGAACGGTACAGCTCTTTCATATTGAAGACCGTATGGTAGATGAATTATCCAGAGGGATGCAGCAGAGGCTCTGTCTTGCCCGTGCCATGATTCACCGGCCACAGCTTCTGGTGATGGATGAGCCGGCATCCGGACTGGATCCGGGTGCAAGGAGGATCTTTAAAGAAGTTTTGCGGAGTCTGTGTGAAGAGGGATATACGGTGCTGATCAGTTCACATATTCTGTCTGATCTGGCAGATATGTGCAGCAATATCGGAGTTATCCATCAGGGGAAAATGGTACTGGAAGGCCCCATCGATGAAATCATGACATCTATCGACAGTTCTAATCCGATCCTGATCGAGGTATATCAGAATCTGGAGACTGCCGTTCACCTGCTGAACCGGCACCCACTGGTATCCAGAATAGCAATCGATAAAAATATGATTTCCATTCTTTTTACCGGAAGCAGGGAAGAAGAGGCGCAGCTTCTGAGACAACTGGTGGAGCAAAAGGTGCTGGTAACTTCTTTTCGCAGAGAACACAATAATCTGGAATCTGTATTTTTCCATCTTACAGATCCGGTACAGGGAGGAACAACAGTATGAGGAAGAATCCGGTTCTGGAAAATGAAATGAAACGTTACACAAGAAATATGAAATGTGCCTGGATTATTCTTGGCGTGAATCTGGTTCTGGCATTGTTTGCCCTGATCGCACAGATGGGATTGAGCGGAAGAGAAAATTATATGACGATCCTGCAGTACCGTTTTCCGATTCAGTGTTATGTCCTGATGGGATATGGTCTGTTCCTTGCCATCTGTATACTGATCCCGGGACTGGCAGGAGGTTCCATTGCGGGGGAACGTGAGAGGAAGACTCTGGATCTGCTTCTCACTACTCATCTGAGTCCCTGGAAAATTATTCTGGGAAAACTGGAATCTTCTCTCTGCCTGATTTTCCTTATTTCCTTTTCGACACTTCCTGTAATAGGACTGGTGCTGATCTACGGAGGAATTACCCTGGTAAATCTGTTCCAGCTGATCCTGAATCTTGTCATCACCGGTATATTTATAGGAAGTATCGGTATCTTTTATTCGGCGATCATGCGCAAAACTACGGTTGCGGTGATTTTTAGTTATGTGACAGTGGTACTTCTGGTGTTCGGAACGATGGGTATCCTGTTTGGAACCGGCTATATTCAGCAGATGCGGGGAATGTACCAGGAAGGCTTTACAGGCATCCGGCTTGGCGGGCTGGTTTATCTTCTGTATTTTAATCCGGCAGTCACGCTGTATGGACTGATCGGACAGCAGACAACCAACGCCTACGGACTGGTACGGCTGTGTGGCTATTTTGGAGATTACAGCCATTCCTTTGGGGTGGAACATATGGTAGAACTGTCGATTCTGGTACAACTGGGCTGTTCCGCTCTTCTCCTGATCGCTGCAGGACGGCATATTCACCCGATGCGGAAATGAAGAAACCATGCGAATATATGGTGATCGCATACATTTTGTTCATAAATTGTAACTGTTCAGTAACTTCACAGTTACGAGCAAAAATGCATTTAAAATCACCTTCGGTGAAAATTTTACAATTATAATTTGTAACCGCGTACGAAAAAGGTTATAATATCTGTAAAGAAATTAGTAATAACTATCTGCGAAAGTGCAAAAAGACAGGTCGTTATGAAAACTGTACGAAAAGGGGTGAGGGTATATGAAGTTCGATATGCATTGCCATACCAAAGAAGGTTCCATGGATGGAAAAGTCATGATCGAAGAATATATCAAAAAAACTGAAAGAAAAGGGATTCGGCGGGATGCTGGTGTCCGATCACAACTCTTATGACGGTTACCGGGAATGGAGAGATTCCATCAAAGGAAAGAATCATACAGATTTCGTGGTGTTAAAAGGTGTGGAATATGATACGATCGACTGTGGACATATGCTGGTGATCATGCCGGAGGGAGTGAAGCTGAAACTTCTTGAACTGCGCGGTCTGCCGGCTCAGATTCTGATCATGGTGGTACACAAATACGGAGGAATTGTCGGACCGGCGCATCCATACGGAGAGAAATATCTCAGTCTGATCAAAACCCAGGCGAGAAAGAAGTTTCATGAAGAACGTCTGAAAAGTCTGATGGAACAGTTCGACTTTGTGGAAGTTTTCAATGCCTGCGAATCAGAAGAAGTGAACGAAAAGGCCAGAAAACTGGCAAGAAGTATCATAAACCCGGATTTGGGGGAAGCGATGCCCACAGACTGGAATGCATCGGAATGGCGTACACTAAACTGCCGGATAATATCCGCTGTGAATCGGATCTGATCAAATATGTAAAAAGTGTTTCCTATATTACCTGTGGCGGAACCCGGTACGATAAAACAACCAAAGACAAGCTGGGTCCCTTTAATAAACTGCTGGTGGAATCGTTCTTTGTATATAATAAAAGCGGTGAACGTCTGCGCCGGAGAAAACGAATGAAAGAACTGGAAAACCTCCATTGAGCGGTAAGATAAAATATTAAAATTTTATAAAAAAAATATTGTCTTTCCGGTGTAAAAATGCTATAGTAGGCAACAGTGCGGTTCTGACCTGAAGATGGGAACCGCAAAACACAGGGAGGAAAAACATGGAAACAACGTACAATTTTTTACTGGATCTGGCATTGATCCTGCTTACTACGAAGATCCTCGGACTGGTAACACGTCGTTACAATATGCCACAGGTGTAGGGGCATTGCTGGCAGGTCTCCTGATGGGACCGGCCTGTCTTAATATTCTCCATGAGACCACTTTTATTCATGATGCTGCGGAGATCGGAGTTGTGGTTCTGATGTTCTGTGCAGGTATGGAGACGGATATCGACGAGTTAAAGAAGAGCGGAAAAGCCTCGTTTGTGATCGCATTGCTGGGTGTTCTGGTACCTCTGGCAGGCGGGTTTGCCGTGGCATATTTCTTTAACAAGCCCGGAATTATCGATTCTGATGCGGGAGCCAGTGCGTTTTTACAGAATATTTTTATCGGTGTTATCCTGACGGCAACGTCTGTAAGTATCAGTGTGGAAACGCTGAAAGAGATGGGAAAATTAAAAACTCATTCCGGTAATGCGATCCTGGGAGCCGCAATTATCGATGACATTCTGGGTATTATTGCACTGACAATTGTTACCAGTATGGCAGACTCTTCCGTGAGCTCGGTATGGTACTGTTAAAAATCGTAGGTTTCTTTGCATTTGCGCTGATTGCAGGTGTGGCATTCTATTATGGTTACAAAAAATGGGAAGAACTGACAAACAGACCACTGCATCGCCATGCAATCATGGTATTTGTATTCTGTCTGTTGCTGTCATATTGCGCAGAAGTATTCTTCGGTGTGGCAGATATCACAGGTGCTTTCGTGGCAGGTCTGGTAGTATCCAAGACACAGAGAACACAGTGGCTGGCATCCAAATTCGATACGATTTCTTATATGCTTCTTTCGCCGCTGTTTTTTGCAAGTATCGGTATCAAAGTTGTACTTCCGGCTATGAACGGAAAAGTTGTGGGATTTACGGTTGTTCTGGTAATCGTCGCAGTACTGACGAAAGTGCTGGGCTGCGGACTGGGTGCAAAAGTGTGTGGATATAAGAATTACCAGTGTGCCCGTATCGGTGTCGGTATGATCTCCCGAGGTGAGGTTGCACTGATCGTTGCTGATAAAGGATCGGCTCTCGGACTGATGGATCTTCCTTCCTGGGACCTGTGGTTATTGTAGTTGTGATCACGACTATCATAACGCCAATCCTTTTGAAATTTGTATTTCGTTTCGGACCAAAGGGTGCAAGCGGAACGGGTGCTCTTGCAAGCAACTATGAGCAGATTGAAAAATACCGTGAGGGTGAGATGGAAAAATAAATCAGTCAGTATATCGTTTTTATACAAAATCATGCGAGAGCATGATTTTTGTGCTATCCGGAGCAAGACATTATTATTGACATATGAAAATCAGAAATCTATAATAGGAGAAAATGAAAAACCGCATATGTACAGTTATGCACAGAAGGAGGAAAACATGAAAAAGTAGTGAAGTTTGGTGGCAGCTCTCTTGCCAGTGCGGAACAGTTTAAAAAAAGTAGGTGATATCATCCGTTCAGATGAATCCAGACGTTATGTGGTTCCGTCAGCACCGGGAAAGCGTTTTGATGGAGATATCAAAGTAACCGACATGCTCTATGAATGTTATCGGGCAGCTGAAAAAGGTGAAAAGATTGCTGGAAAGATCAAAAAAATCCAGGCGAGATACCAGGAAATTATTGACGGACTGGGACTGGATCTGAAACTGGATGAACAGTTTGCAGAGATTGAGAAAAACTTCATTGCGCAGGCAGGTAGTGACTATGCAGCATCCAGAGGAGAATTCCTGAACGGTATCGTGATGGCAAATTATCTGGGTTACACATTTGTGGATCCTGCAGAATGTATTTTCTTTGAAGATAACGGAAATCTGGACGATGAGATGACTTATAAAAAGCTGGCAGAAAGATTGGAAGGAATCGATCATGCAGTAATCCCGGGATTTATGGATCTCTCCATGATGGAAGTGTGAAGACATTTTCCCGTGGAGGTTCTGATGTAACGGATCTATCGTTGCAAAAGCGATTCATGCAGATCTGTATGAAAACTGGACCGATGTTTCCGGTATGCTGGTAACAGATCCGCGTATCGTGGATAACCCGGCCGTCATTGAGACAATTACATACAAAGAACTCCGGGAACTGGCTTATATGGGAGCCACTGTACTGCACGAAGATGCTATTTTCCCGCTTCGTCAGGAAGGTATCCCGATCAATATCCGCAACACCAACCGCCCACAGGATAAAGGTACGGTTATTGTGGAAAGCACCTGCTACAAACCGGCCTATACGATCACAGGTATTGCGGGAAGAAAAGGATTTGCTTCTATTAATATCGAGAAAGATATGATGAACTCTGAAATCGGATTTGGCAGAAAAGTTCTTCAGGTATTTGAGGATAACGGGCTGTCCTTTGAACATATGCCTTCCGGCATTGACACACTGACTGTGTATGTACATCAGAGTGAATTCGAAGAAAAGGAACAGAACATTATCTCAGGTCTTCACCGTGCGGTAGCGCCGGATGCCATCGATCTGGAAGCAGATCTGGCATTGATCGCGGTCGTTGGAAGAGGTATGCGAAGAAACAGAGGTACAGCAGGAAGAATCTTTTCAGCACTGGCACATAATCATGTCAATGTAAAGATGATCGATCAGGGATCCAGTGAACTGAATATTATCATCGGTGTGGAAAACCGTGATTTTGAGACTGCGATCCGTGCGATCTACGACATTTTTGTAACTGCTCAGCTGTAAGGAGGAGGGGAAGCCTTTCAGTTGACATATAATTATGAAAATGTTACAATACAACACAGGAATGAAAAGAAATTGTAACAATTTCAAATAAAAGGAGTAGATAATATGAGATTAAAAAGGGGATTGCTTGCAGGCATAGCACTCTGTTGTATGCCGCTTATGACTGCCTGTACAGCAAAAGATACAATCGGTATCCTGGTAGGAAATAACAGTGAAGACACAAAAAAAGAGGAAGTTACTGTGGATCTGAATGCAGCAAATATTGATGACAGTGTGGAAAAACCACAGATCACTTCTGAGATGGGGGATCCGGTCACGTACGATCTGCATGCGGCTGCAGATGCGCTGACTGTGGAAGCCACAGTATCCGAAGGAACGTTAAGCTATCAGTGGTATCGGAACAATGTGGATTCCAATGGAGGCGGAACAGCGATTGACGGTGCAACAGAAGCAACCTATACACCGCCGACACTGAGTCCGGAACAATTTACTATTATGTAGTAGTAACCAATACAGTAGGTGACGGAGTTCAGCTGACAGCCAGCGGAACCAAATGTGTTACTATCACTGAGCAGGAAGCAGCACCGGAAGAAACCGGGGATACACAGGAAGAGACTGCAGAAGAGACTACAGAAGAAGCAGCTTCCGGAAGCTGGCAGCAGACCGATGGAAACTGGTGGTATCAGAATGCGGACGGAACTTATCCAACCAGCTGCTGGCAGGAAATTGACGGTCAGTGGTATGTATTTGACGAGAACGGATATATCCGTACCGGTTGGTATCAGGAAGGAGATAAGTGGTATTATTTCCAGGAAAACGGTGCAATGGCACATGATACGGATGTAGACGGTTATCATCTGGGATCTGACGGTGTGATGCAGTAGCAGAAAAGGAAATCTTATAACAGGAAAAACAGGGGACTTGTCAGGAAAGGCAAGTCCCTTTTATGTACATTTTCATTGCTTTTTTACACAATGTCTAGTATCATATAGATAGTTATACGTTACTTGTTCCATGAGAAAAAGGAACAGGGATATGACAGGTTTATGGGAAAAGAGGATGAAATATGAGCGAATATATTAAAGTGGCCGTGGACGCTATGGGTGGCGATTATGCGCCACAGGAACCGGTAAAAGGAGTGGTCGAAGCACTGCGGGAGAAGCCTGAACTGTATGTATATCTGGTAGGTCAGGAGGATGTTCTGAAAAAAGAACTGGATAAATATACGTATCCGAAGGATCGTCTGGAAGTTGTTCATGCATCTGAGATCATTGAAACCGGAGAACCGCCGGTACACGCTATTCAGAAAAAGAAAGACTCCTCTCTGGTAAAGGCACTGCGAATGGTAAGAAGTAAAGAAGCTTCTGCTTTTGTATCCTGTGGCAGTACAGGAGCTGTACTGGTAGGCGGACAGGTCCTGGTAGGAAAAAGCAAAGGCGTGGAACGCGCTCCTCTGGCTCCACTGATTCCGACAGCAACCGGTGTTTCCCTGCTGATCGACTGTGGCGCCAATGTGGATGCCCGTTCTTCTCATCTGGTACAGTTTGCACGCATGGGTTCTATTTATATGGAATATGTGATGGGAGTGAAAAACCCGAAGGTAGGTCTGGTCAATATCGGTGCAGAAGAAGAAAAAGGGAATGCGCTGGTGAAGGAAACCTATCCGTTGTTAAAAGAGTGCAAAGACATTAACTTATCGGAAATGTGGAAGCCAGAGATATTCCGAAAGGAGTCTGTGATGTCGTAGTCTGTGAGGCATTCGTGGGAAATGTAATCCTGAAACTGTACGAGGGTGTAGGAGCACTTTGATTTCCAAGGTAAAAGCAGGGATGATGAGCACTCTGCGCAGTAAGATCGGAGCCCTTCTGGTAAAACCGGCATTAAAAGAAACACTCAAAAGTTTTGATGCCAGCGAGTACGGTGGAGCACCTCTGCTTGGTTTGAAAGGCTGGTAGTCAAGGCTCACGGAAGTTCGAAAGCCAATGAGATCAAAAATTCACTGATTCAGTGTATTACATTTTCAAAAGAAGATATCTGCGGAAAGATTCAGGAGAATATGAAGCAGGATAATAAGGGGGATAATTAGAGATGGAACTGGAAAAATTACAGCAGATAATTGCGGAAGTACTGAATGTGGATGCTTCGGAAGTGATGCCGGGGACCACCTTTACCGAGGATCTGGGAGCAGATTCTCTGGATCTGTATCAGATTATTCTGGGAGTAGAGGATGCTTTTGATATTGAGATTCCACAGGAAGAAGCAGAAAAAATCGTGACGGTGGCAGATGCGATAGATCTGATTCAGAGAGTTGTGGAGTAAACTGTTCTCTGATAGAACAGGAAACAGTCACAGGGCAATATACAATCACCGAAGGTGATATGTGAAAAATAAAATCGGGAGAAAATATGAGAGAATTAAAGGAACTGGAAAAAAGGATAGGATATCATTTTCAGAATCCGGAACTTCTGGAAAAGGCATTGCGTCACAGCTCCTATGCCAATGAACATAAGATGAACCGGATCGAATGTAATGAACGGCTGGAGTTTTTAGGAGATGCAGTGCTGGAACTGGTAAGCAGTGAACATTTATTTGCACAGTTTCCACAGATGCCGGAGGGAGAACTGACCAGACTGCGTGCAAGCCTGGTATGCGAGCCGACACTGGCATTTTGCGCCAGAGAAATTGAACTGGGAAGCTTTCTTCGTCTGGGGAAAGGAGAAGAAATGACAGGTGGACGTCACAGAGATTCTGTAACTTCGGATGCACTGGAGTCTGTAATCGGTGCGGTTTATCTGGATGGTGGATTTGCTAATGCAAAAGAGTTTGTACTGAAATATGTGTTAAATGATATGGAACACAAAAACTCTTTTGATAGCAAGACTATCTTCCAGGAGATGGTACAGGGAAATATCCCGGGAGAGATTTCCTACCATCCGCTGGGTGAGAGCGGACCGGATCATGACAAGACCTTTTCCGTGGAAGTATGGATCGGTGAGCAGTGCATGGGACAGGGAAGCGGAAGAACCAAGAAAGCTGCAGAACAGATGGCAGCATACCGTGCGATCTGCAGACTGAAAGCCACGGACAATAAACAGAAACAGTAGGTGACGTATGTATTTAAAGAGTATCGAAGTACAGGGATTCAAATCCTTTGCCAATAAGATCGTATTTGAATTCCATAACGGTATCACCGGCATTGTAGGCCCTAACGGCAGTGGAAAGAGCAACGTTGGTGATGCTGTCCGCTGGGTACTGGGTGAACAGAGTGCAAAACAGCTGCGTGGCGGAAATATGCAGGATGTCATTTTTTCCGGTACAGAGACCAGAAAACCGCTGGGATTTGCATCGGTAGCCATTACTCTGGATAATTCCGATCACAAACTGGACATCGAGTATGAAGAGGTGACTGTCACCAGACGACTGTATCGTTCCGGAGAAAGCGAGTACCTGTTAAATGGAACCGGCTGTCGACTGAAAGATATCAACGAACTGTTTTACGATACCGGTATCGGTAAAGAAGGATATTCCATTATCGGTCAGGGCCAGATCGATAAGATCCTGAGTGGAAAACCGGAAGAACGAAGAGAACTTTTCGACGAGGCAGCAGGTATTGTAAAGTTCAAACGGAGAAAAGCAACTGCATTAAAGAAACTGGATGAGGAACAGCAGAACCTGTTCGTGTGACAGACATTCTGTCGGAACTTACCAGGCAGCTGGGTCCTCTGGAACGACAGTCAGAAACGGCCAGAGTCTATCTGAAGAAGAAAGAAGAACTGAAGATCCTGGATGTGAACATGTATCTGGCGGAGAGTGCTCATATCAAAGAACAGTTAAAAGAAACAGAAGAAAAATATCAGATTTCTCAGAATGAGCTGCAACAGACGCAGACACAGTTTGATCAGACAAAAGCAGAGTATGAACGTCTGGAAAAGGAACTGGAAGAACTGGATACGAAGATTCAGGAAGCGAGAACTCAGGCGAGCGAGAATGCCTGAAAAAGCAGCAGCTGGAAAACAGTGTGAACTGTTAAAAGAACAGATCCGCGCAGCCCAGCAGAATCATCAGCACTACGAAGAACGTATCCAGACGATCCGTCAGGAACTTGACCGCCGACAGCAGGAAGCAGCCGGACATGAACAGGAACAGGAAGCCCTGAAAGAAAGCCTGGGCGAAGCAGCTGTCAGAAAGAAAGAAGCAGAAGAAAAACTGGCGATTCTGCATCAGAATATAGAAGAAACAAATCAGAGCATAGAGGATGGTAAGAGTGAGATCATCGAGATCCTGAATCAGCGGGCATCCACCAAAGGTAAGATGCAGCGTTATGATGCGATGCTTGAACAGATCGGTATACGGAAAGCGGCTCTCAGCCAGCGTGTCCTGAAACTGAAAAGTGATGAGTCACAGCAGCAGGAGATCATTCAGGAACATCAGGAAAAATGCAAAGAGATCGGCGCTCAGATGGATGGTATACAGATGGAATACCGGAAAGTGGAGCGGGAAGTCGGCTCTCTGAGAAGCCAGATGGAGGAACAGAATAAGAAACTGGAACAGGGACAGACAGCCTATCACAGGGAGGCATCCCGTCTGGAGTCCCTGCGAAATATTGCAGAACGTTATGAAGGATATGGCAACAGTATCCGGCGTGTTATGGAACAGAAGGATCGCCAGCCGGGGATCCACGGTGTTGTTGCAGACTGATCAAGGTAGAGAAAGCATATGAAACAGCGGTGGAAACAGCTCTGGGCGGAAGTATCCAGAATATCGTTACGGATAACGAACAGACCGCGAAGGTCATGATTGAATATCTGAAGAAAAACCGGTATGGCCGGGCAACGTTTCTGCCACTGACCAATATGCGAAGCAGCAGTTTCCAGAATCCCGCAGCACTGAAAGAAGAAGGTGTGATCGGGCTCGCCGATACGCTGGTAACTGCCGAAAGTACGTATCGAACTCTGCTGTCACAGCTTCTTGGAAGGACACTGGTGGTGGATACCATTGATCACGCCATCGCCATTG
>ENA-OQER01000884-OQER01000884.1-human-gut-metagenome-genome-assembly--contig:-NODE-884-length-15702-cov-5.702600_pt1 | contig 15702 bp, 21 predicted proteins | sample MGYA00242797_ERZ504639 | MGnify/ENA primary metagenome ERZ504639 (study PRJEB26092, sample SAMD00036306) | human gut metagenome | host: Homo sapiens | study: EMG produced TPA metagenomics assembly of...
GCGATTGCGCGCGCGATATAAGCAGCGGATGCGGCCCGGTGGCGGGGTCACGGCGCTTTGCCTGAGCGAGCAACCGCCGGCCTCCCCTCCTCAATATAGAAACGAGTCACCTCGAGCGCACGACGATACAGGGGGACGATACGTTCTTTGCTCCCCTTGCCCCACAGACGCAGCGTGCGTTCGGACCAAGCGATGGACTCCACATTGAGTGCTGCGAGCTCAGAGATACGGGCGCCAGATGCATAGAGCAACTCGAGCATTGCCGCATCGCGCAGTCCCGCGGGCGTCGAGGTATCAGGCGTCTTGAGCAGTGCCTCGACCTGCTGGGTCGTAAGGACGCCCGGCAGGTCGCGCGGCAGCTTGGGCGATGCGATAGCCGAGACCGCATCACCCTCGACAATCCCCTCGGCAGCATCCACCGATAGAGCGAGCGAATGGCAGACAGATGCGCCGCAAGCGTCGGGGAGCCACCTGCTCACGCGAAAGCTCGGCCAAATAGGAGCGAACGGTCCGCACGTCGGCAGCGCGAGCGTCGATATCCTCGCGCTCGCACCAGGCAGCGAAGCGCTCCAGCCTCGAGCCATAGGCCGTCACCGTGTTGGGAGAAAGACCCTCGACGCGTGCGATATAGGCGATAAACGAGTCGACGGTGTCGTACAGGTCAAAGGCTATGACCGGTCGCCTCCAAACAGATCGGGGCGAGTAGCCAGATAGGCGTCAAGGGCCTCGAGCGCACGGTCCGCATAGGCCTGGTAGCGGTCGCGCTTGCTGCGGCGCTTACCATCCTCGAGTGGCGGCACCAGGCCAAAGTTGACATGCATGGGCTGATAGCCCACGGTGGCAGGATCGGTCGCATAGCCCACGAGCGCACCCAGGGCGCCACGCGGGGCAACTCGACGCCCGCGGCACCGATAGCCTCGGCATAGGTGTTGAGCGCCGCGAGCAGACCTGTCGCCACGGCTTCCATGTACCCTCGGTGCCGGTGATCTGACCGGCCAGGCGCACGCCGGTACCGGGCACGGCAAAGGTGCCATCGAGCACGTGCGGGGCGTCGACAAAGGTATTGCGGTGCATGACACCGTAGCGGAAGAACTCAGCGTTCTCCAGGCCCGGCACCATATGGAAGACGCGCTTCTGCTCGCTAAAGGTCAGGTTGGTCTGGAAGCCCACCAGGTTATAGGCGGTCTTCTCCTTGTTCTCGGCACGCAGCTGAATCGCCGCCCAGGGGCGACGTCCGGTACGCGGGTCGGTGAGGCCGACGGGCTTCATAGCGCCAAAGCGAATGGCGTCCTTGCCGGTGCGTGCAACCTCCTCGGCAGGCTGACAGGCCTGGAATAGATCGCCGCCCTCAAAATCCTTGAGCACCACGCGGTCGGCCGTGGTGAGCGCCTCGATAAAGGCATCGTACTCCTCCTTATTGAGGGGAGCGTTGAGATAGTCGCCGCTCCCCTGCTCCTCGTAGCGCGACTGCGAGAACAGCACGTCCATATCGAGCGTGGAGGCATCGACGATCGGCGCCGCGGCATCGAAGAACGCAAGGGCATCGCCACCGACGAGCTTCATAACCTCTTCGCTCAGCGCCGGTGAACACAGCGGGCCCGCGGCAATGACCACGTGACCCTCGGGAATCTGCGTGACCTCGCCGTGCACGACCTCGATATTGGGACGGGCGGCAACCTCGGCCTCGACAAGCTCGGAAAACTTGACGCGGTCGACCGCCAAGGCGCCACCGGCGGGAACAGCCGCGCGATGGGCGCAATCGAGCAGGACTGAACCCATGCGCTCAAGCTCGGCTTTCAGCAAACCAGCCGCGGAATCCGGACGGGTCGACTTAAACGAATTGGAGCAGACGAGCTCTGCCAGGTGATCGGTATGGTGGGCCGGGGAGCTCACCTGGGGGCGCATCTCGCACAGCTTTACGGCAAAACCGCGATCTGCCAGCTGGATCGCGCACTCCGAACCCGCCAGACCGCCACCGATAACTGTCACCTGATCGAACTGCATCTGCAAACACCTTTCTAATTGACACGTTTTCCATTGTGACCGAAGGGTGTCTGGGCGTGAAGGGCAAACTTGGAGGGCGCATACCTTCCATCCATCATGCGCTCGATAAGACCCTCGAGTTCAAGCGAACCCAAGAGTTTGAGTACGCGACAGCATCGAGCGAGACGAGCGCCGCGATGTCGTCGACCTTGAGCGGAGAGGCGATGAGCGCATGCATCACGGTCTGCTGCGTTGGATCCAGGTCGGCAATGCCGGGAGCATCGGGGCGCGAGTAGCGCAGGGTTCCGTAGATGCGTGAGATAGCCATCTCGATAGATTCCTCGTCGACGATGCAGCAGGCACCGTTCGCAATGAGGTAATTCGTGCCACGCGACTCGGGCGATAGGATCGACCCCGGCACGGCAAGAAGTTCGCGCCCCAAATCCATAGCAGCCTCGGCTGTAGAAAACGTCCCAGAAGGCATACCCGCCTCGGATACAAAGAGGGCTTGCGACAGGGCCGCGATCACGCGATTGCGGCGCGGAAAGGCGAACTTGCGCGGACCCATGCCCCACGGAGAGATCGACACGACCGCGCCACCCGTATCAAGCGTGCGCGTAATCAGCCCCGCGCTCGAACGCGGGTAGACCACGTCGGCGCCCGTCCCCAGCACCACAACGTGTTTGCCGCCGGCGTTGACCGCAGCCCAACCCGAGGCCTGGTCACAACCAACCGCACCGCCCGAAACTACCGTCACTCCCGCCTCAACCGCCACCTTCGCCGCAAGCTCTGCCACGGCAAGACCATACGGCGAGGCCTTGCGCGCGCCGATGATGGAGAGCGCGGGCGTCGAAAGCACCTCGGGGTTGCCGCGCACATAAAGCGTCTGGGGTACATCAGAAAGCTCCAAAACGGTCTCGGGATACAACGCATCACCTGGATGCAGCTCGAAGGTCCCCTCGGCCATCATTGGTCCCTCCTTCCCTGGTACATCGCCGCCTCGAGCACGTGGTCCTGCGTCACTTGCTCGCTCTCGGCGACATCTGCGATCGTACGCGCAATGCGAACCAGGCGCACGATGCCACGCCCTGTGAGATGCGTGCGTTTGGATAGGCCGAGTACGCATTTCTCGGCAGCATCATCAAGCTCAAAGGTCGAAACGACGCCGTCAATGGACCGCGTCTCGTCATCCTCGGCCTCGGCATCTGCATCGTCCATACGGGATTCGCGCCAAGCGCGAAAAGCGCGACCGCGCACAACGTAGTCACGTAACTCGGCCGACGACATACCCTCTGCGCCCTCGATAATCACTTGAGGGTCGGGACGGGTCACATCGATCATCATGTCGATACGGTCGGCCAAAGGACCGCGCAGTTTAGACCGATAGCGCTCGACCATCGCCGCCGAGCAGCGACACGGTACCTCGCGATCGCCCAAAAAGCCGCAGGGGCAGGGATTGCTCGCAGCCAGCAGCTGAAAGCGCGACGGGAAGGTAAAAGCCCCATCGACGCGTACGATCCTCACGTAGCCGCGCTCGATAGGCTGACGCAGCGTCTGCAGTACGCCCGTGGGAAACTCGGCAAGCTCGTCCAAAAAGAGCACGCCGCCATGAGCAAGGCTAATCTCACCTGGGTGCACCGGGCGTCCTCCGCCAATGAGGCCCGCCGTTGAAATACTGTGATGGGGACTGCGGAAGGGCCGGTGTCCCGCCAACAAGCCATCAATGTTCTCACCCAAAACCGAATGGATGCACAGCGCCTCCTGTTGATCCTCAACGGAAAGCTCAGGCAGGATGCCGGTCATACGGCGCGCAAGCATCGTCTTGCCCGATCCCGGGGACCCAATCATGAGCAAGCCGAGTTCTCCTGCCGCCGTAAGCGCCATGCCGCGTTTAGCGACTTCCTGCCCCAGTACGTCGGCATAGTCGAGATCTGGCTCAAAGGTCGCCTCGACGCCTCAGAATCCAAGTAGTGCCGCGCGGCATCGCCCATGCCGCGAGCAAGTTGAGACAGATGGTCGATAAAGCCGCAATCCACGCCCGCAAGCGGCACATGCTGATCGGACCTGCCGGCGATAAAAGACAGACCCATGTCACGAGCCAATAGCTGAAACGCCACCTCGCCCTTGACAGGAAGCACCGTACCGTCCAAGCCAAGCTCACCAGCAATAAGACAACGATCGAGGTTGTCGCGGGGAATCTGCCCATCGGCCGCCAATACCGCGATGGCGATGGGCAGATCAAAGCCGCTACCGGTCTTGCGGATATCGCCGGGCGCCAGATTGACCGTAATGCCCGAGCGCGGGATCTCGAACCCGGCGGAGCGCATCGCGCAGCGAATACGACCGCGCGACTCCATCACCTCCATACTCGGGATGCCGAGCATCTGGATGCCCGGAACGCCGCCGGCAAGCGAGACCTCGACCGTGACGGGAATCGCCTCGACGCCGCGGATGCAGGCCGCGTGAACGGCAAACGTCTCGAACGCCATCACGACACCTGCCAATCGAACGCGTTGTACTGGTGCTCGATCTCGGCGATATGCCCGCCGCGAATGGTAACGCCCACGGCATCGAAGCGAATCGCCTTGAGCGGATAATGCTCCATGAGATAGCAACTTGCGATGCGGCGGTAGCGACGTTGCTTTTGGGCGTCCACGGCCTCCTCGGGAAAGACCCGCGTGCTGCAATCCAACGCAACGCGTCTGGTCTTGACCTCGGCCATCACAACGACATCGTCGAGCTCATCGAGCAGCACCAGATCGGCTTCACCCTCAATGCAACGATAGCCCTGCTCCAACAAGGTGTATCCACGCTCGTTAAAGTAATCGATGGTGATCAGCTCGCCCAGCATGCCGAGCTCGCGGGGACTGAGCCCCTTGATAAACTCGGGCGTAATCGCCCCGCAGTCGAGCTCGCCGTCTTCCCAGCGCTCCTTGAGTTGCTGCGTCTTGCTCTTTTTGCTTGCGGCACACATGGGGTCTCCTTTCCCGCACACTGCATTGCCCCGATGATGAGGCACCTTTCATGCGGGTAAGTACCGGAAGCAAACCAATAGCTGACCAAATGCCGACAAAAAACGGACCGTACGCAACACTCACGTTGCACACGGCCCGCTACCAGCAGGTTTATAAAACGCCAGAGGTCCCTGTCTCCACAATTGACCTAGAAAAGACGCTCAGTCTGCAGAAAGTTTCCGCAAAAGCTCACACGATGCAGCGGACAAAGTCCATGTTTGCGAATGGCCTCGATGTGCTCGGGGCTTGCGTAGCCCTTCGACTCGGCCAAATGATACTCGGGATACTCGGCGTCGTACTCGACCATCATCTCGTCACGCGTGACCTTGGCCATGATGGATGCCGCAGCGATACAGGCGATTTTGGCATCGCCCTTCACCACGTCGCGCTCGTTGGGAACGGCGCCCAAGGGGTTACCGTCCATAAGCACGCAATCGGCTCGAGCCCCGTATCGGCCACGCGCCCGCGACGGCAGCGCGGATGGCGCGGGCCATGCCATATCGTCGATATCCGCGGGCGCGATATGGCAAAAACCAATCGCCGTCGCGACCTCGGCAATCTTCACCGAGAGCAGCTCGCGGCGCGCCGGCGTGAGCTTTTTGGAATCGTTGATGCCCCAGACGCGCGGCTCCATGGGAAGGCACACGGCGCACACCGTCAAAGGACCGGCCACCGAGCCGCGACCCACCTCGTCCACGCCCACGACCACGCCATCCCCACCGAGCTCGTGCATCAGCTCGTACATGCCGTTGACGCGCTCGCGCTCGGCAAGTTCCTTGGCATGGCGCTTAAGAGCACGCTCGCAAGCTTGATCACTTGCTGGCGCGGATCCTCACGATAATGCTCCACGAGGGCGGGAATCTCCTCAAACGTGGCGCTCGCCAGCTCGCCGGCAACCTGCGATGCCGAAACCGAGCTCGTCATGTTGGCCATATCGGGGCCTCCTTGCATGCAAATCAGATAAAAAGAAGGGCCACCCGAAGGTGACCCTTTTGTCCAAACGAGTGGACAGACGCTGCGATCTTCTTAGCGCTTCTCGGGGATGCGAGCAGCCTTGCCCACCTTGTCGCGGAGGTAGTACAGCTTGGCGCGACGGACGCGACCATGACGGACGACCTCGAGCTTGGCGATCTTGGGGCTGTGAAGCGGGAAGGTACGCTCAACACCGACACCGAAGGAAATCTTGCGGACGGTGAAGGTCTCACGGGCACCGGCGCCGGCCATGCGGATGACGTCACCCTGGAAAACCTGGATGCGCTCGCGGTCGCCTTCCTTAATGCGGTAGTGAACCTTGACGTTGTCGGCAACGCGGACCTGCGGGATGTCCTCGCGGATCTGCTGACGCTCGATTGCGCGGATGTAATCCATGTGCAATTCCTTACTCTTCTAGAGGTGCCGTACCACCTTGGCCGGCACGTAGTTGAACAAACGTATTCGAGTATACACGCGCAGGTTTGCGCTGCAAGAACTATTTTTTACGCAGACAAAAAGACAAAACCCGCACATGATAACCGCCCGCCTCACGAATGAGACGGGCGGCATGAAGGGGGGCTACGTTACGCGCGGAAACGCAAGACCTTAGGCGTTACGCTTGGCCTCGAGCTTGGCCTGGGCCGCAGCAAGACGCGCGAGCGGCACGCGGTAGGGCGAACAGGATACGTAATCCACGTCGGCCACGTTGAACAGGCCCTTGATGGACTTGGGGTCGCCGCCGTGCTCGCCGCATACGCCAAAGTGCATACCGGGATTGGTGGCACGGCCCTTCTCGACTGCCATGCGCACCAGCTCGAGCACCGCCGTGTCGATGGTCTCGAAGGGGTTCTCCTTCAAGATCTTCTTGTGCAGGTACAGCGGGATGAACTTGGCCTCGGCATCGTCGCGGGAGAAGCCGAAGGTCGTCTGCGTGAGGTCGTTGGTGCCAAAGCAGAAGAAATCGGCGTGCTGGGCGATCTCGTCGGCGACCATGCAGGCGCGCGGCAGCTCGAGCATCGTACCCACAGGAATGTTGAGCTCCACGCCCTCCTCGGCGGAAACCTCGGCGATGACGCGCTCGATGACCTCACGGGTCTGGACATGCTCGGCCGTGATGGAGACGAGCGGGACCATAATCTCAGGACGCGGGTCGACGCCCTCCTTGATGAGGCGGGCGGCAGCCGTTGCCACGGCACGGACCTGCATAAGCGGCAGGTCACCGAAGACGACGGACAGACGCACACCGCGCAGGCCGAGCATGGGGTTGGACTCGACCATGCCGTCGATGCGACGCAGGCGGGCACGCAGGGCGGCGAGCTCCTCCTCGGGAGCGCCAGCGGCCTCCTTCTTGGTGATGGCGACCTCGAGCTCGCGGGGATCGTCCAGGAACTCGTGAAGCGGCGGATCGATCAGGCGAACGACCACGTCGCGGCCGGTCATGGTCTTAAACATGGCCAGGAAGTCCTCGGTCTGGACCTTGAGCAGATCGGCCAAGGCCTGCTGCTTCACGGCCTCGTCATCGGACAGGATGAAGCTCTGGATGATGTTCTTGCGATCGCCCAGGAACATATGCTCGGTGCGGCACAGGCCGATGGCTCGGCGCCAAACTCGAGCGCGAGCTCGGCGTCCTCGGGGTTGTCGGCGTTGACGCGCACGTGGTTGGCGTGGCCGCAGGTCTCATCCAGACGAATCTCATCGGCCCAGGACAGGATAGTGTCCAGGTCACCAGTAAGCTCGGCGGAGACCAAGTCAACGGCGCCGTCGACAACGATGCCCTGGGTACCGTCGATGGAGATGATGTCGCCCTCGTGCAGTACGCGATCGCTACCCTCGATACGCACGACCTTCTCGGCCGCGTCGATATGGAAGCGCTCGACACCGCAGACGCAGGGCGTACCCATGCCGCGGGCGATAACGGCGGCATGGCTCGTCTTGCCACCGTGGCTCGTCAGGATGCCCTCGGCGGCAACCATGCCCTTCAGGTCGTCAGGGTTGGTCTCCCAACGGACCAGGATGACCTTGTGGCCCTCGGCGGAACGCGCGACGCGTCGTCGCTCGAGAACACGACCTCGCCCACGGCGGCACCGGGGCTGGCGTTAAGACCGGTCGCGAGCGCCTCGTACTTCTTGGAGGCGTCAAACTGCGGGTGCAGGAGCTGATCGAGCTGCGCAGGATCGATGCGGCCCACGGCCTCCTCGCGGGTGATGAGGCCCTCCTCGACCATCTCGATGGCGATGCGCAGGGCGGCGGTGGCGGTTCGCTTGCCCACGCGGGTCTGGAGCATCCAGAGCTTGCCCTGCTCGATGGTGAACTCGATGTCGCACATGTCGCGATAGTGAACCTCGAGCGTCAGGAACACGCGCTCGAGCTCCTCGCCTGCGGACTCAAGCCCCGGAGTGGTCTTGAGATCGGCGATGGGCTCGGTGTTGCGAATGCCGGCGACGACGTCCTCGCCCTGGGCGTTGACCAGAAAGTCGCCGTAGAACTCCTTGGTGCCGTCGGCCGGGTTGCGGGTGAAGGCGACGCCGGTCGCAGAGGTCTCGCCCTTGTTGCCAAAAGCCATGGCCTGGACGTTGACGGCGGTGCCGAGCTCGTCGGAGATGCCGTGCTGCTTGCGGTAAATGCAGGCGCGCTCGTTCATCCAGCTGCCAAAGACGGCCTGGATGGCAAGGCGAAGCTGGAGCTCCGGATCGTGCGGAAAGACGGGCTTACCATCGGCGACCTCGAGCTCGGGGTACAGGGCGGCCTCGACGTTGGCGGAGAAGATGCCCTTGAAGGTCTCGACGAGCTCCTGCAGGTCCTCGGCCGAAAGCTCGGAATCGACGCGGACGCCGGCAACCAGGCGGGCCTGGGTCAGGGCGTTCTCGAACAGGTCGGCGTCGACGCCCATGACGACGTTGGAGAACATCTGGATAAAGCGGCGATAGCTGTCCCAAGCAAAGCGCGGTTCTGCGTCTGGGCGATGAGGCCCAGGACGGAATCGTCGTTGAGGCCCAGATTGAGGACCGTGTCCATCATGCCGGGCATGGAGAACGGAGCGCCAGAGCGCACCGAGACGAGCAGCGGATCGTTGGCATCTCCGAGCTTCTTGCCGCAGCGGGCTTCGAGGTCGGCCTCGGCGGCAACGATCTCGTCAAGCGCGCCGGCAGGCCAAACATTGCCGGCACCGGAGTACTCAACGCAGGTCTGGCAGGTAATGGTAAAGCCACCGGGGACCGGCAGGCCGATACGGCTCATCTCGCAAGGTTAGCGCCCTTGCCGCCAAGCACAAAGTTCATAGACTTGTCGCCCTCGGTGACACAAGTGCCCTGGCGTCGGTTCCAAAACGGTAAACCCTCTTGCAATCGCTCACGATACTTCCCCTTCTATGTGTTCGCACACACGACCGTGGTAACGAATCGACCCGCCGGATGCGGACCGTGAGGGAACTATACGGCGGGTTTTGGGCGGGCTTGAGCAGAGGCTGCGCGGTTTGGTAAACGTGCTAAAACTGGCGGTAAACGGTAGGTAAAGGTGGTTACCTTATGAAGATACCAGTACAACGTAGTCGCAGGTCAAAAGCGGTATAAACTGCTAAAACGCTTTAGCAAAAAGCTGTAATTATTGGAATGGAATCTCTTAAACTACGCAATAGCCAAGAAAGACAAAATCTATCAGAAGTATTTGTCCCAGGGATTTTGGTCAGAGTAGCTAATTTGGGACGGGGCTATTTTAGCCACCCCGGCAGATAGCGCGAATGCTTTGGCGGAGTAACGGCCGGGGTAGCTAAAAAAGCCCCATTACAGTTTGAGTCGTCCGAAAGGGCGGCTCCTTACTAGTTCTGGTAATACGATTGAGCCGTACCGATGGTCGCTGGCCGACCGCGACCGCGACGCGGCCTCCACCCGAGACCCCCATCTCGACACATAGCCCGTCATCCGACGAAAGCGCGCAGGTCGTCCTGTATAGCGCATGGTGTCCCCCTCCGCCGCAAGAGGGAAACGAAAAAGCCCCTCTTTGCCACTACGGACAAAAGGGGCCTCCCAGGGGAAACGTGTTACAAAGCCTTCTTTGCAGGACGATGAAGATCAGAAACCCAACGTCGTACGCGTAGGGACTTACCCAACACCCACGCCATTTCGATCTTCTGGGCCTTCAACGCCACGTCCCGATAAGCATCCGGGCATCGGAATGACCTCGTCGCAAGCCGCAAGCATCTCTTCGTCATGAGTGACAACAATTACAATATGGTCTCTCTTAACCTCATGAAGCAATTTAATTAGCGCGCTCCGGCTCTTCGCATCAAGCGCTGAAGTTGACTCAAGAAACAACATGACGTCCGGCGATTTCAACATCTGCCGCACAATTGCGATGTTCTGCTTCTCCCCGCCGGACACCCCTCCTTTCTTGCTGCCAAGCATCGCTGCCGCCCCGTTCTCCGCAGCGGCAATCATTTTGTCTAACCCCAATATGGCAAGCATCCGATTCAGTTTTTCGGCCTCGAAATCATCAGAAAGCAGCGTAAGATTATCGAGGATCGTCCCCCCCAACAATAGGGGGCTCTTGCTCCGTAATGCCAACTCGGCACCGCCGCAATGCGTATCGGTCGATGCGACGCTGTGATACCCCGTTGTAGAGGACGGCCCCTTCCGTGTTATCTGGATATAGACCCAATATCACTGACAGCAGCGAGCTCTTCCCCGAGCCATTTCTTCTTGCTTACTGTTTTTCTTATATTGTAACGATTTTCGATAAGAGGAAAGATTACTCCATGACGCGCAAGCCCGAACTCTAAGCGTTTCCCATCAGCATTGCCCATTTTTCGGATCGAAATCCAAATCCAGCTTCCTATCGCATGCTGAAATCAAATCCTGATCATGGCTTACAACAAGAATTAGCTGATCGAAGGGATTTCGATGAATATACTCCGTGAACTCCCGACGGCTTTCTTCATCTAAATCGTTCGTTGGTTCATCGAACACAAGCACTTCCGGCTGCCTGCGAAGTGCTGCGAATATCCTTAGCTTTCGATACTCTCCACCAGAAAGGTCTCTACAATTCTTGCCTTTTAACGATTCGACGGTTCGATAGAAACTCGGCACAAGCTCTCGGAGGTTTTCGCTCGATCCCCGAATCGACGTCCTCTCAAGGTAATTCTCCACCGTTTCGTTCGGAATAAAGAGCTTTTGCGGGCACACCGCAAACAGGTCCCGTCGATCGTCTCCATATCGAGCTCTTCATATGGCACCGACCCCAAAACCGATGTCCCCCAGCAGAATATAGTCCAAGGAGCACCTTCAGAAACGTGCTTTTTCCGCATCCGTTCGGCCCGGTAATGGCATAGGTTTTTCCTTCCTCCACCTCCACGGAGAGGTCGCGGTATAAGTAGGGCTTTCCCGCGTATCGGTACGCGATGTTGGACAACGATATGCTCTCCACGTGCCCAACCGTGAGGGTGCCGCGGTCCTCGGCGTCCTCCGTCAGAGCCCCCAATCGGTCGAACGAGGCCCTTGCGTCCTGATACGATTTGAAATAATTCAAAAAATACTTGAAGCATCCGAACGCCATCGAGTAATACGAGTTCACCATTGTGAACTCGCCTAAGCTCATTCTTCCGCTCAATATTTCCATCCCGGAGATCACGAGCAGTGCCCCCCGAAACACAGACGAGATCAGGCCGTCGCTTGATGTGGCCAGATTCGAGACCCTACTTGCTTTCATGTAAATCGGGTAGTACCCCTCGAATACCCCTTTGAGCGTCCGAGCGCTCTGGTTATATGCGCCATCGCACTTAATGTCAAACAACTGCGACAGCTCGCCGCTCACGGACGCGAAAAGCTTACTCAAACCCTCCTTGTTCGCAAGCGAACTGTTGTACAACGCTTTTTCAACGCCCTGAATAAAATGAAGTACGCAACAAGCGAACATGCACTTAACACCAGGAACACCGGATTAATCGAAAACAGGATGATGCATATCAACACAACCAGAACGATGTTAAGCCCGATCGTCAGGAAGTTGTTCACGACAAACGATGACACCGCATTCGAATCCGCATACACCCTCTGCGTTGTATAGGATGGATCCGCCTGCTCCCCTTTTCCAGGGGCCGTTCAAACGACTCACACGTGGTCCCCATCAGTCTCGTCGTCATCTCCAAGATGACGCGCGATACGTTCACACCCATCGCATACGACATGAAGGAGGCCGATATCCCTATGCCCGCAACAAAGGCCGCAAACCACACGACGCGAGATGGATCCCTATTCGTCACGAGAAGTCTACAAACCCACCGTTTAAGGCGGGCATGACGCACGAGAGAGCAAAATTCACCAGCATGAGAATCACGAAAAGCCGTGACCCTTTACACCGAAACAACTCGTGAACCGTCTTCTTAAACATGCCAGCTCCCATCAAGCGGCCTTTTATCCAAAACTGAATTTGCTCGCCGCTTAATCGCTCCCATATATCCCTTGTTGTTAATCCTTGCTCAAGACATTATCTCGGGTTGCGGTGCCCAGGATTCCATTTCACCTTTATATACATACGAATAAGCCCCCTATTTGCATAGGCAAGCGCGGCGATTATAACAGCAGCCACCATCAGACCGAGAATAGCCCTTTTGTCCGGAAAAAGGGACGAGAGAAAAAGGCATATTGCGGAGAAAACTATAGACGCCCCCACCACTCGGTTTGCGCCTAGAGACTCGGCCGTCCGCTTTGCCTCCTCTAAACGCTCTCCCGATAGCAATGACATTCCGGCAAGCAATCCCGTGAGCTTGCCTCGATATATCATTATTCCGAACAACAGCAGCAGGCATGACCCCACCATTGAAACCACAACGTCCGACATCGCCATCACTCCAGTCCACTCCTTCAATACCAGCCCTATCGACAAACATCAAAACTTTTTTTAACCTAATATTGTATATCGATATAAATATATTCTTTTATATATCGTTTCGATTTGTGATATTTTATCGAACGAGTTGCTATTCGAGGAAGATAGGCCACAACCAAAGGAGATCAATGGAATCCGTGAATGTTTGGAGCGCGCAAATCTCATCATTGCCTGGAGTCATCCCTATCCCCCTCGACCAAGCTACCTTCGCAGTGAACCAAATAACCGCCTGAGCGTCCTAAGCTCAGATGGGAAACAAATCTATACGATCCTCAACAGGGTCGCTAAAGAGATTCTTGACTTATGCGACGGCACCTGCGATTTGCCCAAAATTCTCCGTCTGTTCCAAGAAAAATACCCAGATCAACCGCGCGAGACGCTAGCGCATGACCTGGCCCAAACCCTGCATAGCCTGACCGTAAACTGTCTTATCGTTTGGAAGAAAGAAGGGAGATATATGAACGACCCTTTCGGCTCCGATTACCTAACATCGGTGAATCCCGACGAGCTGCTTATTCTCGCGGACGCGAGCAGGTTTGCTGAAATCGAAGAGGCGGCTGCAAAATCCCTCTCTGCAAAACAGTCCAAAAATGGCAATAGGATCTATTTCTCTGAGTTCGACGTTGAGCCCGAATTGGAGAACTTTCTGGTTCTTCGCCAAAGGCTCTTTTCCTTTACCCATGATTATTTTCTACTCACGAGCCAGTCCGGAGAAATTAATGGATTGATAATATGCGAGCCGGCCACTAATCCCGCCGGCCGCAGCGTCATCATCAAATTTATCTCATGCAGCTCCACGCTGCTTGCCGGTGTGCTCGACCGCCTTGCGGAATACTACGGATCTTCCGCTCCCAAAGCCTACCGCGCGCTCAGAATTGACGCGCCTGATTCCACCCCAATCGCCGAACAACTTGACCATTCCGACCAGCGCCTTGGCTTTTCCTTAGTCGGCACCCTGCCCAATGAGCTCGACTCGGGCGACGTCAAGCTGTTTGTTCGCCCGCTCGATAAGAAGCAATAATGAGCATGCCGGCAATAATCGGAGCGCCCCACAGCGTTGCGCTCGACATTACAAACAAATGCAACCTTCGTTGTCTACACTGCTTCAACAACAGTGGAGAAAACGATGTCGTCGCGAACGAATTATCCGACAACGAAGTCCTCGAACTCGTCGACTCGATTTGTCAAATGCACCCCTTTAGCTTCTGCTTCTGCGGAGGCGAGACCCTCCTGCGAAAGGATCTTGTCATCGAGTCCTTGCGGCGGCTCAGCGCATCTGGCGTCAAATGCAACCTCGTGTCAAACGGTCTGCTCGCAAACTCAAATACTTTGCATGAGCTCGAACGCGCCGGTTTAAACGGCATACAGTTTAGCTCGATGGCCTACGCGATTCTCACGAACATATGCGAGGACTCTCGGGATTATACGACCGGGTGCTCGACGCCATCGATATCACGCTGAACGAAACCTCACTGCACCTTTCAATTGCCTTTTGTCCGACATCGTTCAATGTCGACGATTTCAAACCAGTTTGCACGATGCTTCGAGACAAGCTGAAATCGTCGGGTAGAACTGACCGAATTGACCTTAGAGTTCAGCCGCTCATGCTCCTCGGTAGAGCCCGAAGAAACCGCACGATTCGCCCTTCGAATAATCAATACCGTCGGCTAGTCAACACGATCAATGACCTTCGATACGATCCGGACTATCGAGGCTATTTCATGCTTGAGTGGGGCGACCCCATCGACCACTTGGTCAGATTCCCTCAACTGCAAATGCAATTTGACCAAGTGGCCATCCACGCCAATGGCGATATCGTCGCATCCCCCTATATACCTCTCATCATCGGAAACGTTCGCAAACACAGCCTTCAGGAATACTACGATGCCGGAATGGCAACCGTTTGGGATAAGCCCGTTGTTACCGCGTTGGCCAATCGTATGCACTCGATTGAGAGATGGAAGAGATCTCATCGTTGATTGCAGACATCAATATGGACGGCGACCTTTATATCGACTGATCGACGATGATCTAGGCGACCTGAGCGTCCTGTCACAATTCTAAGGAGATGTTCCCATGTATGAGACCCCAGAAGTAGAGAAGATGGATTCCAAAACCGGCCCCGTTCCCGTTGTGGTCAACTTTGCAGCCGTCGTGGATAACGTAGTCGCAGCCGTCTATGATGCCGTCGTTGCGGCCTACGCATTCTGGTACTCGGCAGACAACGACGGCACCGGGACGAGTGCAGCACAGAACTAGTCGCCGGCTCATCGAGCAATCGCCTCGCCTATCACTGCATGCGATTGACTGCGCAGCCCCAGCCAACGCCCAAAGCGCCTTGAAGAGCTGCTTGTAACATTCGTTCATTCAACAGCGAGATCTCTTCACCATTCTCGGCCGGCCCGACAGATCGACACATCAGTCGGCGGCCAGACTTATACAACGCGGCGACTCCGCTCACGCCACCCCCCCCCCGAAACTCACGCTGTCATCACACGGGCAATCAACAGTGAATCCTGTTATGCGACATGGGCAAACGGCCACGTGCGCGATTAAAACGAATTCACTTAACAGACTTCAAGAATGCTTTAGCACCGCAGGATGGCCATACGCGGAGCGCGGCACGCATAAGCCAAAAGCGGCATTAAAAGCCATCCCCTTCCCTGCTGAATGCGCGTCCTAGCCCATCAACCGGTCGGACCATCGCGAAGATGATCCGTGCTTCCATACTGCAATGCGATATCAAGCATCACGAATAGTCCCCGCCCAACGGGGTTCTCCCCTCCGCAGGCGTTTCGGAACCCCGCCCCCATCCCAAATTCCCACGCAGCGGCCGCGTTCACCGCCGCCGCGG
>ENA-OQER01000885-OQER01000885.1-human-gut-metagenome-genome-assembly--contig:-NODE-885-length-15701-cov-2.081225_pt1 | contig 15701 bp, 22 predicted proteins | sample MGYA00242797_ERZ504639 | MGnify/ENA primary metagenome ERZ504639 (study PRJEB26092, sample SAMD00036306) | human gut metagenome | host: Homo sapiens | study: EMG produced TPA metagenomics assembly of...
AGCAATATCATCTGGCTGAAGTTTTCAAATGAAAAGCGATTTTGGAAAAAGCGTATAATGAATATCTGGAATTAAAGAGGCGGAATCTCTGGGGTAACAAAAAATATTTTGACAAATTACTGCACCAAGAAGGAGTGAAGCTGGAGTCTCGGTTCGCCGCAGACTCCATTTTCATATCATGGACTTTGCAGACATTCTTATAGAATGGGAGTCTTCTCCGACTAAGATAAAAATGCGTGTGGGTAGATCAAATAGGAGGTCTGGATATGCATACAAGAGAACATTTATTAGAACATCTGGATATTGAATATTCTTACAAACTGGCAAGACGCATGGAGCAGTTTCGCTCCAACGAGGTACTGGGATACCGCCCGGCAGGTTCGCAGGCAGAATTTAAGACCGGTGAGATGCTGAAAAAAGAAATGGAAAGCATCGGGCTTTCACAGGTTACAAAAGATGCCGTCACCGTGGATGGCTGGGAATTTAAAAAGGCAGTCCTTGCGGTGGAGACAAAAGCAAACGCCGGGAATTTCAGCTTGGAGCATATCAGACAGACTTTAAGACTGATGGCTTTGAACCTTTTTCCCTGACTTATGTGGGAAAAGGAACGGAAAAGGATTATGAGGGCCGGGAAGTGCAGGGAAAACTGGTACTTGTCGATATCAACCAGAGAGATGAATGGTGGATCAATTACCCGGTTTATCAGGCACATTTAAAAGGGGCAAAAGCCCTGATGCAGTCCAGGACGGCGGATATGGTGAGATTGACAACGAAGCCTTAAATGCACAGGATATTGCAGGACCTTCCGATGCGGCAGCTGTTTCAATCTCCAGAAAGATGCAGAAGTGCTTAAAGAGCTGTTGAAAGAAAAAGAAGAGATCCCGGTCTTTTTTGACGCGGACAGCCAGGTGATGCCGTCGTGCACCACCTACAATATCTGCGGAAGGATTCCTGGAAAGCATCCGGAGCGTATGATCCTGCTCTCCGCACATTATGATTCTTATTTCAGCGGCTTTCAGGATGACAATACTGCGGTTGCTGATGTTCGGCATCGCAAAGTCTTTGCTGGAGAGTGGTTATCAGCCAAACAATACAATCGTATTCTGTGCAATGGCGGCAGAGGAATGGGGTGTGATCGATTCTGATTTTGACTGGTCAGCGGGTGCTTACGAGCAGATTTTTACAGCACATCCGGAGTGGTCGGCAAAGTGATCGCAGATCTTAATTTTGAACTTCCTGCACTGGCACATGGAACAAGAGCCAGGATCCGCAGCTGTTATGAATATGTGCGTTATCTGGAAGAATTTCTTTCTAATCTGCCGCTTCTGACACAGGCCTATCCGGAGGAGACGAGGATTACGGCACCGATCGAGACCTGGTCGGATGACTTTTCCATGGCGATCGCCGGCATTCCGTCCATGGTCAATGATTTTACCGGTGGAAGTTTTATGGAGACGCACTACCATTCACAGTTTGATAACGATGATTATTACGATGAACAGGTATACCGCCTGCATCACGAACTGTTTCTGCTGCTGATCTGTGAACTGGATCAGACGGCGGTCGTTCCGTTGTGTTTTGCCCCGGTTATGAGCCGGGCAGGGAAGTTTCCTGGAGCGGAAGCTGCAAAAGGTGTACTTTCAAAGAAACTGGATGTTATGAAGCAATATCTGAAAGAAGCAGAAAAAAAGCAGAGCAGGATTATCAGAAGGTACAGGAACAGAACCGTGCTTACCGCCGCCTTCTTAAGGAGGAACGCTTTGAAGAAGCAGAAGAGCTGTTTGAAAGCCTGCGTCCTCTGGAACAGAAACAGCTTGCAAACTTCAAAAAAGAACAGGATACGTTTGTACGCATCGACTGGTACGGAAACGTACTTTATCCACATGAGATCCTTCTGAAAAATATCAGGCTTTTAGAAGATGCGATAGAAGATCTTGAAAAAGCAGAAGTATCAAAGGCACTTGGACGGCTCTATCAGGTTGACAACAATGCTTATGCGTTTATGTTTGATGAAGATGTATACAATCATTTCACGGACTATGTTTTCCATCAGCCAAGGGAACGGCTGAAATGGGGCTATGGAAGGATTATGGAGCATGAAAAGCTTTATACTCTGGTGAGAAGCCTGCTGGAAAAAGAAAAAACTGCGGGATCTGATTTTGAAAGTGAGATTCTCCGACTGAAAAAAGTATGTGAAAAACAGTATACATTACTGGAAAAATATACTGACAAGATAACAGAAGTTCTGAAAGAAACGTATCTGAACTGAGCATACAGAAAGGGAGAAAATCAGAAATTTATGGACAGCGAAAATTTATACCGCGTGCAGAGAGAGGATCTGCCAAAACTGGAAAAACTTCTGAATCTGTGCTTTGCACATGATCCACTTTATGAGACACTGATACCAAATGCGGAAATCCGAAAGAAACTGATGCCGGAATTGTTTCATTGTGATATGGATGAATTTTATGAGACATGTGAGATTTTTTCAGACAGCGAAGAGCTGAACAGCGTTCTTGTGGTATCTGATGAAACAAAATCCTGCAATATTTTCCGCTTTCTTTATACAGAAGCAAAAGCAGTATTACATACGGATGGTTTTCTGATAAAAGAAGATCCGTCTCTGCACACATTTTACAATTTTATCAAGGGCGGAGACTATCTGAACTCGAACTGGACGGATCAGCTTCATCAGAATCGCAGGCTCCACGTGATCTATCTGGCAGTTAATCCGCAGATGCAGCATCATGGGATTGCGGCAGGACTTCTGGAGGAAACCATACGCTACGCAGATCAGCACCGGATGATGATCTCGCTGGAGACACACAATCAGAATAATGTGGAGTTTTATCAGAAATCTGGATTTAAGGTATATGGTGTGCTTGAAAAAAATTCTCCCTGAAACAGTACTGCATGATAAGAGAAGTTCGTTAGTCGTTGCATTATGTTTCTGTGTCTGGTAAAATAGAACAAGAATTCGATGGCAGGAGAAAGGAAAAAATATGAAATGGTATCCATATCTCTATGTGGGGGAAGGTGCATCAAAAAAGAAAAACAAGATCATCCGGAAACTGAAGATCGGTGCGGGAATGATCGATGTGTGGGTGATCACCGAGGCAGCAAACGGCGAGGATCAGTTTGATATCCTTTCTTCTGCGTGGCTGAAACAAAGAGCAGTGAGAAAAAAGCTGCCGATGATCTACGGCATTGCCAAAGGCTATGAGGAAGCCGTGGATCTGGTGGTCCAGATGGCGGAAGAGACGTACAGAGAGACCGGAAACGGAGATATCCTCCGTTATCTGAAAAGCAGATGCAGTGAAAGACAGGGCAGGCTTATGTGAGGTCTGGCAGGTGATTCTGGCAGGCGTTGCAGAATCATAATCAGGAAAGAAATTAACGGGTGTTTGTATATGATACATATCATACTGGCTATACTGAAAATAGTGGGGATTCTTCTGGCCGTTCTTCTGGGACTGGTCCTGCTGATCCTTCTGACCGTTTTGTTTTTGCCTCTGCGGTATCGCATATGTGCAGAAAAACACGGGGAACTGAAAAAAAGTACTGCAAACGTCAGTGTGAGCTGGCTGTTTGGCATCCTGAAGGTAAAAGCAGGCTACCGGAATGGGCAGATATCCTTTGTACCGCAGATTTTCGGAAAAAAGATCGATTTCGCTAAAAAAATACAGGGCAGACGGAGGATTTTTTCAGAAGAGGCAGAAAACAATGAAACAAAGAACTGCGAGACAGAAAAAACAGAGGATGTTTCGGAAGAGAAAAAGCCAATGCCTGTGTTAGAAGAGAAAACGAAACCGAACCCAGAACCGTCTCCGAAAACCGAAACACAGGAAAATAAGGCTTCGAAATCAGAAACACAGGATGGTGAAATGTCAGAATTGCAGGCAGAAGATGCGGCTGAACCGGAAAAGCGACATCGTTTTTTCAATATAATCGAAAAGGTACGCATGCAGATCGAAAAGATCAGAAATCGTATCCTCACCGCAAAAGAGCAGGCGAAAAAAACGATCCGTTCTATTACAAAATCAAAAGAGACACTGAAGCGATATCTTGATTTTCTGCGTTCAGATCTTTCGCGGGAAGTTTATCAGATCTTGAAGAATCATCTCTTTTATCTTCTGAGACATATTCGCCCGCATAAGATCAAAGGCTATGTACATTATGGTTTCGGAGATCCGGCACTCACCGGAGAGTTTACGGGGATTCTCTATCTGATCCTTCCGGCGAAGTGCGAGGAACTGGATCTTAAGCCTGATTTTGAAGATCAGGTCTGCGAAGGAGAAGTTTTGGCTTTGGGACATATCCGCATCTGCCATCTTGCACTGACAGGAGCGAAGATATTTTTGATAAAAAATTAAAAATATACTGGAAACGATTCAGACGATTAAGGAGGGCTTAATATGGCATCAGAAAACAACAACTTTCAGAGTACAGTAAATTCTCTTTTCAAAGGCATGGACAGTTTTATCACGACCAAAACCGTTGTGGGAGATGCGATCACAGTGGGTGACACGATCATCCTGCCACTTGTAGATGTCACGTTTGGTGTTGCTGCGACAGCAAAAAATGAAGACAAGAAAACAGAACGGCGGCGGTGGCATGGGCGGAAAAATGAGTCCGAGTGCCGTGCTTGTGATCCAGAACGGGACGACCAAACTGGTCAATGTCAAAAATCAGGACGGTCTGACCAAGATCCTGGATATGGTTCCGGATTTTGTTAATAAATTTACCGATGGAAAATTTTTCTCATCAAAAGATGACGACGAGATCATTTCAGAGGCAAAAGAAGAAAAAGAATAAAGAAAAAGATAACAAAAGGTCATGGGGATCGGACAGTTCCGTAAAATCCATGACTTTTGTGCTACGATGCCTTTGCAGATGCATATTCTGGTAATAAAGAGATTCGGAGAAATCCAATGAAAAGGATCATAGGCTATACCGTGTTCTGGATCGCATTTGGTATGACGATCGCATTTTTTATGCCGAATGTCTTTGTGTCGGTTCTCTTTATCTTCGGGCTGCTGCTTCTTGGCTATTTTATGTTCTGCTGTTGAGAAAAAGAGCGGCTATATTTCACCGAATTTTTCCAGGATATTTTCCCGATAAGGATCGGCAATCGCAAGTTCTGTTCCGTTATCAAGCATAATTTCCGTTTTTGATCCGGAAAACATAGTCGCAGTTGACCAGCTCCAGAGGATGGATGCGGACAAAATCACAGGGCTCCAGCTCTTTTTCCAGGTCATTTATGTTATAGCGGATCCGCTTGGCAGTGCCGTCGTTTTTCAAAAGCTCAATAAAACCATCTCGGATATCCCGGATGTAGAGGATCTGTCTGAGATTTAACTTGTGCAGGGCATCCGGTGTGCGGAGAATATAAAGAAACGAGTCTTCCCGTTTATGGTATTCCAGCATGAATGCTTTCAGTGTGGAACTCAAATCTTCATGAAAATGATCTTTGCGGACGAAACTGTAAGGATGTGCTTTGAAAGAATCAAAAACATATTCTTCTCTTGCAGATACAAAGATGATGACCGGATTCTTCTGATGCCTGCGGATCTGCAGAGCAAGTGTGATGCCATCGAGCTTTGGCATTTCAATATTTAAAATGTACAGGTCAAAAAACATTCCTTCCGATACACGGCACATGACATCTTCGCCGGAAGAAAAGGAAGCAACATCTGCCTGGACATTCATGTTCATAATCTGCTTGGTGATCTCACTGGTGATAAAAGTCAGGGAAGAAACATGATTATCACAAACAGCAATATGTAAAGTATCCATAAATAAAACCTCCTTCCACGTATACTATAAGCAGACGGATAAACAGAGAAAGATACAAGTTATCCCATCTGTCCGCTGACTTATGCTATGTTGGTAACAGTGTATCTCTTCTTCTGACAAATGTCTATAAAAAATAAGAAGTTTTTTTCGGTTTTGAGGACAGGACTTGTCGTATTGTGGAATTTGAAAATAAGTATTTGTAAGTTTATAGAAAGTATGCTATAATTTAAAAAGTTCGATTAAGCCGTTTCAAATGCGGTATGGGAGGTTATTATGTCAATTATACAGGCGATCATATTGGGAATTGTACAGGGCATTACGGAGTTCTTGCCGGTCAGCAGTTCCGGACATCTGGCGATCATCCAGAATATATTTCATATCCAGACAGACGGGGGATTATTTTTTGATGTTATGCTGCATCTTGGTACCCTGGTGGCGATTTTCGTGGTTTACCGCAAGGACATTCTGCGTATGATCGTTGAGACGGTCAATATGTGTGGTGATATTATTTACAATCTGAAAAGTTATATTCAGAATCAGCGTTCCTACAGTGCGCTGCGTTACCGCAAGATTGTAAAAAAACAACTATCGCAAGTTTGTGGTACTGGTGCTGGTATCTACCATACCGACAGGTATCATTGGTATATCGGAAAGGGAATGGTGGAAAAAGCGAGTGCGACACTGATCGTTCCGGGGATTTGCCTGATCCTGACTTCCATTTTGCTGGTGGTATCCGAGAAAACACCGAACGGCAAAAAGATACCAAAGGATATCAGTTACAGAAGCGGATTTTTGATCGGTGCAGCACAGGGCTGTGCCACACTTCCGGGACTTTCCCGCTCCGGTACGACGATCGCGGCGTGCCTGATGAGCGGATATGACAGACGTTTTGCAGTTCGCTATTCTTTCATTATGTCGATCCCGGCGATTCTGGGAGCGGCTGTTCTTGAGATCAAGGATCTGGGAAGTGAAGCGATCACCGGGGGCATCGTACTCAACGGACTGATCGGAGCGATCGTTGCAGGATGCGTTGGTTATGTATGCATTAAAACGATGCTTACAGTCGTGCGTAAGAAAAAATTTATGGGATTTGCGATTTACTGTTTTGCAGTAGGAGTGATTGCGATTATTGCAAACTTCCTGGTATAACAGAATCGATTTTACAAAGGAATGTTTTATATGCAAAAAGACTGTTACGGTATGGATTCTGTAACAGTTTTTGTTATGGAGACCGCGGATCAGCTGATAAAATCTACAAAGCGTGTTTTATCTTTGCTATAGCGACGAAAAATGTGATATGACGAGGAAAACAGATAAAGGGGAGCAACAATTTATGGCAGAAAGGAAAAAAACGGTGCAAAGTACAAGAAGAAGCAATTCTGCACCAAAGAAGGGAAACAACAGCAGGAAAACGACAGCAATGCCGAAGAAAGAGACTGCGGTACCGAAAAAGGGAAAGGTCGGCAGACCAAGAAAAACGGATTATCAGAAACCGGAAAGAATCGAAAATCCAGGAAATGAAGGATTCTCTGTCTGGGAGGAAATTCTGGTCTGGCTGGTGCTTGCTCTGTCCGTTCTGATCCTGATCGGAAATTTCGGTGTCGGCGGCTTTATCGGCAATACGGTAAGCCATATCAGTCTCGGAGCATTTGGGCTGATGGCGTATCTGTTCCCATTTGCCCTTTTTCTGGGAGTGGCTTTTGCAGTTGTAAACAAGGAAAAAGCATTATGTGGGTCAAACTGGGCGGATGTTGTCTGATGTGGCTTGCCATGTCCATTTTCTGCGAACTGATCAACGGATACGATAAGAGCAGAAATCTGATGGACTATTATAAGTACAGCATCGAGGAACATACAGGCGGCGGGATTATCGGAGGCATTTTCTGCAAAGTGTTCTGTCCGTCCGTCGGCATTGCGGGAGCTATGTGATCGTGATCCTTCTGGCTGTGATTGCCTGGTTCTGATCACGCAGCGTTCTCTGTTTCGTGGTATGCAAAAAAGCAGCAAAAAAAGTCTACTGTTCTGCAAAGGAAGATGCCAGACGAAGAATGGAGCAGGCAAGGATACACCGTGAAGAGCAGGCACTTTGCCGGGAACAGCAGCTGATGAATGAAAGGGAAGCTCTGGAGCGGAGAAAAGAGGCGTTTGAAGAAGAAAAGAAACGACGTCTTGATCATAAAGTGACCGGTGTGACTTATCAGACGGTAGGTGAAAATCTGGTTTCGGAGAAAAGTGAAATTCCAAGAGAGATCATCGAGCACAGCCGATCATCGAAGAGGAACCGGGCAGGAGAGAGGAAATCTATGAAGAGGAGCCGGAAGAATCCTTTGATTTTCTGAATATGCTTTCCATTGAAGGACTGGATGAAGAAGACCATTCTGATACGGAACCGTCACCGCATCCAGTGCCAGATCATGCAGAAGAATCCGGCGGTTCGGCAGAAACGGAAAAAGAGAAAAACCGGAAAAATCCAAGATCTTCCGCAAAAGAGCAGAAAGTCCAGCTGGAAAGTGTCAGCGAGGAGATTGAAGCGGCAGAAAAGGTGCAGAAACCACAGTATGCCTTCCCGCCGATGGAGATCCTCGGTCTTCCAAGACGCGGAAAAAACGGAAACAGCAGTGAGGTGCTGAAAACGACGGCCCAGAAGCTGCAGAATACACTGCACAGTTTTGGCGTGGAGGCTCATGTCACCAATGTCAGCTGCGGACCTTCTGTCACCCGGTACGAACTGACACCTGAGCAGGGAGTCAAAGTCAGCCGTATCGTCAATCTGGCAGATGATATCAAGCTGAACCTTGCGGCAGAAGATATCCGGATCGAGGCACCGATCCCGGGGAAAGCAGCGGTCGGCATTGAAGTCCCGAATAAGGAAAGCAGCGAAGTTTATTTAAGAGAACTTTGGAGTCATCGGAGTTTCAGGAAGCCAAATCAAGCTGTCAATTGCAGTTGGAAAGGACTTGGCAGGAAAGATTGTGGTGGCGGATATTGCAAAAATGCCGCATCTTCTGATTGCCGGTGCAACAGGATCCGGTAAGTCTGTATGCGTCAATACGATCATCATGAGTCTGATCTACAAAGCTTCGCCGGAAGATGTCAAGCTGATCATGATCGATCCAAAAGTCGTGGAACTGAGTGTTTACAATGGGATCCCGCATCTGTTTATCCCGGTTGTCACCGATCCGAAAAAGGCAGCCGGTGCTCTGAACTGGGCAGTAGCGGAGATGACGAAACGTTACCAGCAGTTTGCTACCCAGGGCGTGCGTGATCTGAAAGGCTATAATCAGAAGATCGAATCGATCCCGGAAGAACAGCGGACGGAAGAAATGAAGAAAATGCCACAGATCGTGATCATCGTGGACGAGCTTGCCGATCTGATGATGGTTGCTCCCGGAGAAGTGGAAGATGCAGTCTGCCGTCTGGCACAGCTTGCAAGAGCAGCCGGCATCCATCTGATCCTTGCAACACAGCGGCCTTCCGTCAATGTTATCACTGGTCTGATCAAGCAAATATGCCGTCAAGGATTGCGTTCAAGGCTTCTTCCGGTGTGGATTCAGGACGATCCTGGATATGAACGGGGCGGAAAAACTGCTTGGAAAAGGAGATATGTTGTTCTATCCGCAGAATTATCAGAAACCGGCAAGACTTCAGGGAGCATTTGTCAAAGACAGTGAAGTGGAACAGGTCGTAGAATTTTTAACACAGCAGAATAACCCAGAAACATACAATGCAGAAATGCAGGTGCAGTTATCGCAGGTGACACAGGCTGCCCAGGATCTGAAAAATAGCGGAAGCGATGTAGATGAATACTTTGCAGATGCCGGAAAGTTTATCATTGAAAAAGACAAAGCATCGATCGGTATGCTCCAGCGAATGTTCAAGATCGGGTTTAACCGGGCGGCACGCATCATGGATCAGCTTTCGGATGCCGGTGTTGTCGGCCCGGAAGAAGGAACCAAACCGAGGAAAGTGCTGATGAGCATGGAACAGTTCGAAAATTATCTTGAGCAGGGGCAATAAGTATTGAAATTTTTAAGGGATTGTTTTATACTTTAATGTAGTGTTTTGTAGAAACTTGCGACTGTATACAAAAAACACAGTCAGGTGTGCTTTTATAAAACAAAAAATATGGAGGTATGATATGTACAAGATTTTAAAAGCAGGAAAACTTGCAGGCAATATCTACGAGATGGTTGTAGAGGCTCCGCGTGTTGCAAAGCATTGTCTGCCGGGACAGTTTATCATCGTAAAAATGGATGAAGTCGGCGAGCGTATTCCGCTGACTATTTGTGACTATGACAGAGAAGCCGGTACAGTTACTATTGTATTCCAGCCGATCGGAGCTTCCACAGAGAAATTTACCACACTGAAGGCAGGAGATACTTTCCGTGATTTCGTAGGTCCTCTGGGACAGCCGTCTGACCTGTGCACAGAGCCGCTCGAAGAAGTAAAAAAGAAAAAGATCCTTTTTGTAGCTGGTGGTGTAGGTACCGCACCAGTATATCCACAGGTGAAATGGCTGCATGAGCACGGCATTGATGCGGATGTTATTGTCGGTGCAAAGACAAAAGACCTGGTTATCCTGGAAAAGGAACTTTCCGAAGTGGCAGGCAATCTCTATGTTACAACCGATGACGGTTCTTACGGAAGAAGCGGAATGGTAACAAAAGTGATCGAAGACCTGGTAACAAAAGAAGGAAAAGTATATGATCACTGCGTAGCGATTGGTCCGATGATCATGATGAAATTCTGCTGCCTGACAACAAAGAAACTGAACATTCCGACTATTGTCAGCATGAACCCGATCATGGTGGACGGTACCGGCATGTGCGGAGCCTGTCGTGTTATGGTAGGAGATGAAGTGAAATTTGCCTGCGTAGACGGTCCGGAATTTGACGGTCATAAGATTGATTTTGATGTGGCAATGAAGAGACAGACTCTCTACAAGACAGAAGAGGGACGTGCACTTCTGAAACTGCGTGAAGGTGACACACATCATGGCGGATGTGGAAATTGCGGAGGTGACAAATAATGGCAGATGTATTAAAGAAAGTTCCTGTAAGAGAACAGGCACCAAAAGTAAGAGCAACCAACTTTGATGAGGTTTGCCTTGGATATAATGCGGACGAAGCAATGGAAGAAGCTTCCCGCTGCATCAACTGTAAAAATGCAAAATGTATGCAGGGATGTCCGGTATCCATCAATATCCCGGCATTTGTACATGAAGTAAAAGAAGGAAACTTTGAAAAAGCATATCAGATCATTTCTGAGTCCAGTGCACTTCCAGCAATCTGCGGTCGTGTATGTCCGCAGGAGAGCCAGTGTGAAGGAAAATGTATCCGCGGTATCAAAGGCGAAGCATTTCCATCGGAAAACTGGAGCGTTTTGTAGCTGACTGGGCAAGAGAGAACGGCATCCGTCCGGCAGCTCCGGCAGAAAAGAACGGCAAGAAAGTAGCTGTTATCGGATCCGGCCCATCCGGTCTGACCTGTGCAGGTGATCTGGCAAAATTAGGTTATGACGTAACCATCTTTGAAGCACTGCATGAGGCAGGCGGTGTACTGGTATATGGTATTCCAGAATTCCGTCTTCCGAAACTGGATGTTGTTGCAAAAGAAGTAGAAAACGTAAAAGCACTCGGTGTTAAGATCGAGACAAACGTGATCATCGGACGTTCTATCACCATTGATGAACTGATGGATGAAGAAGGTTTTGAAGCAGTCTTCATCGGTTCCGGTGCAGGTCTGCCGATGTTCATGGGAATCCCTGGAGAAACCGCAAAAGGTGTATTTTCTGCAAACGAGTACCTGACAAGAAACAACCTGATGAAAGCATTCCGTGAAGATTACGATACACCGATCGTACATGGCAAGAAAGTAGCTGTTGTCGGCGGCGGAAACGTAGCAATGGATGCTGCAAGAACCGCACTTCGTCTCGGTGCAGAAGTACATATCGTATACAGAAGAAGTGAAGCAGAACTTCCTGCACGAGCAGAAGAAGTACATCATGCAAAAGAAGAAGGTATCATCTTTGATCTGCTGACCAACCCAACGGAAATCCTGGTAGATGAGAACGATGCAGTAGCCGGCATGAAATGTATCCGTATGGAGCTTGGCGAGCCGGATGCTTCCGGAAGAAGAAGACCGGTAGAGATCCCGGGATCTGAATTTGTCCTGGATGTAGATACCGTTATCATGTCCCTTGGAACTTCACCGAACCCGCTGATTTCTTCAACGACCATCGGTCTGGATGTCAATAAGAGAAAATGTATTATTGCGGACGAAGAAAACCGGAAAGACATCAAAAGATGGGTGTATACGCAGGTGGAGATGCCGTTACCGGAGCAGCTACCGTTATCCTGGCTATGGGTGCAGGTAAAGCAGCAGCAAAAGGTATCCATGAATTCCTGAGCAATAAATAAGATGTTTGTGGTGTCTTTTTAGACAGAGCATTTGCAGATGTTTTGAGATAAGTATAGAAGAGAGGTGTCACCTGTAATAACGGGTGGCATCTTTTTTACAGATAAAAGTTTTGCCCATAAAATACACGGCAGTTTTGTTGTAATTTACCAATATTTATGCTATGATAAAAAACAGGTTTAAAATCGCAAAAGGCGGGATTTCAATGCCAGAGTATGCAGAAAGAAAAGTTTCTGCATGAAACACGAGAATGAGGAGGAAACAAGACATGGGAATGACGATGACACAGAAAATTCTTGCAGCTCATGCAGGATTACCAAGTGTAGAAGCCGGTCAGCTGATCGAGGCAGATCTGGATCTGGTCCTGGGAAATGATATTACTTCCCCGGTTGCCATTCATGAGATGGACAAGTTTAAAAAACAGGAAGTATTTGACAAGGATAAGATCGCACTGGTAATGGATCATTTTATTCCGAATAAAGATATCAAATCAGCAGAACACTGCAAATGTGTACGTGAATTTGCCTGTAAAAATGAGATCACCAATTATTTTGACGTAGGAGAGATGGGAATCGAACACGCACTGCTTCCGGAAAAAGGACTGACTGTGGCAGGAGATGTGATCATTGGTGCAGATTCTCATACCTGTACATACGGAGCACTGAGCATTCTCCACCGGTGTCGGAAGTACCGACATGGCAGCCGGTATGGTAACCGGAAAAGCATGGTTTAAAGTACCGTCTGCAATTAAATTTAACCTGGTCGGCAAACCGGCAAAATGGGTAAGCGGCAAAGATGTGATCCTGCACATCATCGGACTGATCGGTGTGGACGGAGCTCTTTACAAATCCATGGAATTTGTTGGTGAAGGAATCAAATACCTGAGCATGGATGACCGTTTCACGATCGCAAACATGGCGATCGAAGCCGGTGGCAAGAACGGTATCTTCCCGGTAGATGACCTGACCGTTGCATATATGAAAGAACATTCCAAACGTCCATATAAAGTCTATGAAGCAGATGAAGATGCCGTATACGAACAGGAATATACCATTGACCTCAGCACTCTGAAATCAACCGTAGCATTCCCGCATCTTCCAGAAAACACTAGGACCATCGATGAGATCACAGAAGATGTTGTGATCGATCAGTCTGTGATCGGTTCCTGTACAAACGGACGTATCGAAGATCTGCGTTGTGCAGCAGAGATCTTAAAAGGACGCAAAGTGAAAAAAGGTGTCCGCTGTATCGTGATCCCGGCAACACAGCAGATTTATCTGCAGGCTATGAGAGAAGGACTGCTGGAAATCTTCATCGAAGCAGGAGCAGTTGTCAGCACACCGACCTGCGGACCATGCCTTGGCGGCTACATGGGTATCCTGGCAGAGGGTGAGCGTTGTATCTCCACTACCAACCGTAACTTCGTGGGCCGTATGGGACATGTAAAATCAGAAGTATATCTGGCAAGCCCGGCAGTTGCAGCAGCAAGTGCAGTGACCGGAAAGATTTCCGCACCGGCAGAGCTTGGATTATAGGAGGATAGATGAGATGAAAGCACATGGTAAAGTATTTAAATATGGAGACAATGTAGATACCGATGTTATCATTCCGGCAAGATATCTGAATTCTTCCGATCCGGCAGAACTGGCAACACACTGCATGGAAGATATTGATAAAGAGTTTGTAAACAAAGTTCATAAGGGAGATATCATTGTAGCTGAGAAAAATTTCGGCTGCGGATCTTCCAGAGAACATGCACCGATCGCCATCAAGGCAGCAGGTGTAAGCTGTGTCATCGCAGAGACCTTTGCACGTATTTTCTACCGTAATGCGATCAACATCGGACTGCCGATCATCGAGTGTCCGGAAGCGTCTAAAGGCATTGAGGACGGCGATGACGTAGAAGTAGATTTTGACAGCGGCATGATCTATAATCGCACAAAAGGAACCGAGTTTAAAGGACAGGCGTTCCCGGAGTTTATGCAGAAGATCATCAAAGCAGAAGGTCTTATTTCCTATATTAATGGAAAGAACTAAAGCGTTGTCAACAGGCAAAGTAAAATATCCTGTTAAGGGGCAAAACGCCCATCCAACAGAATAATTGCCCAAACATAAGAATTGACCTTGTAGATCTGAGAAATCAGATCCGCAAGGTCTTTTTTGTTATCATAGAGCAGCCTTAACAGCGATTTTCCCAAAACCATTTCCCAAAAATGATTCTCCCAAAAACAAAACATAAAAAGGCAAAAAACAAAAAAAGAGAGGATCAAACAATGAAAGAAAATAAGAAATTAGAAACAAGTAACACAGAAATCGTGGCAGAACCACCCATCCAAATAATCGACACCCGAAGAGAAATAGACGATTTATCAGATGCCGAGTTAAAAGAGCTAGAAAAAGAGCTTGAGCAATACGATAAGGACATGTGGCGGCATTTAGATTGTCTCCAAAAGTATAAACATATAGGTGAGGAAATCCCAAAGGATGTGCCGTTTACGGAGTATTTCGGTTACATCTTTCGGAATTTCCGCAATCCTAAACCTGAAGAAGAATGGACAGTCAGGGACTATAAAGTGGATGCTGCCAGGAAAACAAGACAGATGGCGGCATTTATAATCAAAGACCACGGCTATAAAGAGCCATTAACAGACAGACAAAAAACGTGTTGTAGAGCGAATCCGAAACGGCACAGATTTCCATGTCTCATTGGATAAAATTGGGGAACTTTTTAAATAAGTCGATATAAGGAGCTAAAATGTCATATTCAGCTTGTAATTTTGCAAGAACTTCATTATTTTCGGTGTTTCTGGCATCATGGATTTCACCAACCAGAAATTTGCGGTAATCACTAACAGCATGAGACATAATACTCCAGTTCCTTTTCATCCAATCGGTAGTAACAGGATTATGTGACAGATAATCCTTACATTTAGAAATGGCATTGTTTGTGACGGTAATATTCACTTTGTAATCTCCAAGATTCAGTGAATATGTGGTTAATGCGTCAATAAGTACTGAATTAGCATCCATAATAAACCTCCTGTAATGGTATAAGAATTAGTGGCAGAACTACCCTAATTATACCGCAAACCGGGCAAACCTGATAGCAAATTATGCCAATACAGGAGAAATATGGAAGTGGCGTAAAACCGTCAAATTCGGCAACAAACCAGACAAATAATGAATTGAGCGAATGTCAAGCCCAGAGCCGCAGAGCGGTGCGAAAGCAGGCTTTACATAAGGGAAATTTGTTATAAAGTGTCCATGTGCGAGTGTTTAGAACAGATCAACAGAATAACGATTGAATAGAATAGCACAAATTACTCCCCCATAGGTACTGAGGGAGTAAAGACGTAGGTGCACCTAGCGGCGCACGTTTCTAACGGGTTAAAGTCCCGAATCCGCCGGTAGTGGGAAGGATATACCGAAGGCAAGGGTGTCCATCGTGAGATGGAATCTGAAGGAAGCTGGATGTGAGGAACATACTAA
>ENA-OQER01000886-OQER01000886.1-human-gut-metagenome-genome-assembly--contig:-NODE-886-length-15691-cov-2.351966_pt1 | contig 15691 bp, 26 predicted proteins | sample MGYA00242797_ERZ504639 | MGnify/ENA primary metagenome ERZ504639 (study PRJEB26092, sample SAMD00036306) | human gut metagenome | host: Homo sapiens | study: EMG produced TPA metagenomics assembly of...
ACTATCCTATATGAAAAGTCTTAGAGACAGCCGATTGAAGCTTCTGGCATTGAACATAGTGTGCAGGACTGCCTGTAGCTTATATTTGTCGTCCGTTCGTCATCAACTAATATTCAATTAAACAACAATTTTATTAAATTGCTGCTTCAAGCTTATATGTATCTTAATTCAGCATAGTATTTACACTCTCTGGCATAAGTCCCATTGTTATATTAAGATTACCATTCCTTATTCTTAGCTGATCAATGAATTCTTTTTCTGGAGCATCTTTTTTTAAGTTTTACTTCGTATGTAAGTTCATACATTGTTCCCATATTAGTTGTTTTAACTCTGCTCATAGTATGTTCTGATGTATATTTGTCAAAAACATCATCAAATACGGTGCTATAATTAAGATCTTCAGGTATCGTGATCTTGAGCTGCTTCTTATCATAATTATTGTCTGCAAATCCCAACACGGTAGCCGCTATAAGAACTACAAGCATAACAGCAACAAATACTGTTGCAAATGATACATATCCAAGTCCGCATGCAAGTCCGGCTGCCATGGTGAAAAATACGATGGAGATATCCTTTGCACTTCCAGGTGCACTTCTGAATCTTACAAGTGCAAAGCTCCTGCCATGGAAAATGCTCTTGCCACGTTGCTGCCTACAAGAAGAATAACTACCGCTACAACCGCAGGTAGAATTGCCAGACCGATTATGAAATTTTTCTGATATCCTTCATTTTTGCACATAAACATATAAACTGCAGCTATAATAAAACCAATTATAAAAGCTGCACCTATTGCAATCGCTGCCTGTGCCATATTGATTGAACCATCTGTTGTCGTTGTAAATATTGTATTAAACATATATCGCTCCTTATATTATTTATTTTATCTTTAATTATATTATTTATTTTATCTTAATTATATTTGTAATATGACTAGTGCATTATTTCGTAAATAACTATACCAATCGCATAGGATGCGGATTTGAGTGTGCAGGCAGGTGGATAGTATAGTTATTTCGAAAAAGATGTACTAGATACATACTGCTCCAGTTTCATTATCTGTATATATTCCTGATGCTGACTTACGTCGGTTCTTATATTTAATTACACTGTTATATGAATCAGAGCATGACTCTTTATATGGTGACTCATAAAACATATCACAGAAATTATCAAGCTCTTCGGTATCTTTATCATAGCCTTCAAGGACATATCTTTTATATTCTGTACCATATTTTGAGAAAGAAACGGGATATATTTTAAGCTCTGAAAGGCAGTGCGTAAACCACATCGGCACAGAACCATTTATCTTGATTTCCATAAGGTATAAACTCTGCGGAAGAAGTTTATTTCCATAGCTTCAGCTTTCTAATCGTACATCGCCCCTCCGGGTTGTGATATTCGTGTCAAATGTAACTCTGAAATCACCATCATTTTTTTCAAAAAAATGCATATCTGTCATATGAGAGATAAACCTTAGGTTTTTAGATCATATATACTTCTGAAATAATCTATTTCCTTTAAAACCTGTCTGTTAAGACACTCCGTTTCGTATGGAAAGGTTCCATTCTCCATATAACGATATGCATCTTTTAATACCATGGATGTCCGGCGTTTGTTAACAATTCCATTGTATTTTTTCTTTATTTCAAGAAAAACCTTATCATGTGCATTCGGAGTACCATAGCTTCTCATCCTGAGCTTCTCTTTATACACAGGTTTTTCTATTGAACTTCTTATAAGTCTGTTGTCATCTGTATCATAATAAATATTACTTATACTGTAAAATTGTCCGTTTTTGTTATATTTATCCAGCTCCATATAGTCAGATATACGGTTTAATAAGCTTTTAAAAGTCACTTCATCAAGTAAGTATTTCTTTTCATATCTGTTAAATACCTCGATTGCCATACACCCAGCCTCCAATTATTAATGCCTGTTTTGTATTATGCTTCACATGTTTTTCAACGCGTTTTCCTGTGAATAATTGTATAATAATTGGAAATTGTGACTAAATGATGTAAAAAGTAAGTAAAAAATGTGATATTATCGTTAAAACCGAATCGTTTTTTTATTTGGGCTGATTACAACATAATAACCACAATAAACTGATTGAATAAAACAGGGATTGAATAAAACAAAAATAAAATAGAATTCTGCTCTTGTTTTATTTGATGATATGGTATATTATAATAAAGTATACGAAAGGGACGTGGTAGATATGGTAAACAATAATACACAATTTTTTAAAACACAACCAGAAAAGACAATATCAGTAGAAGGAATACTTGAACAGGTATATCTTGCTCTTAAGGAAAAGGGATATAATCCAGTTAATCAGATTGTAGGATATATTATGTCAGGAGATCCAACATATATTACAAGTCATAACAATGCAAGAAGTCTTATTATGAAAGTAGAAAGAGATGAACTTGTAGAAGAAGTGATAAAGTATTTTATTGAAGGAAAAGGATTATAGTACAAGCATATGAGAGTGATAGGTTTAGATTACGGAACGAAGACAGTCGGAGTTGCTCTTAGTGATGCACTTGGAATAACAGCGCAGCCAGTTGAGACTATAACACGAAAAGAAGAAAACAAGCTTAGAAAAACATATGCCAGAATTGAAGAGATTATCAGTCAGAATGATGTAGACAGGATAGTTGTAGGATTACCTAAGAACATGAACAACACAGTTGGAGAAAGAGCAGAGGCCTGTATGGAGTTTGCTAAGAATCTCGAAAGAAGAACTGGACTTGAAGTTGTTATGTGGGATGAGCGTCTTACAACTGTTTCAGCAGAAAAGGCACTTATGGAAAGTGGCGTAAGACGTGAGAACAGGAAAGCAGTTATAGATCAGATAGCTGCGGTGTTCATATTACAGGGATATCTTGATAGTCAGAGTAATAAGTAGCATTGTATTTGAATAATAATATAAAGGAAATTTTTATGGAAAAGCTTACATTTGTAACGGATGATAACGATAACGTTGATTTATATATAATAGAAGAGACAAGAGCTAATGGCATAAACTATTTGTTAGTATCAGATTCTGATGATGAAGAAGATGGTGATGCTCAGTGTTATATATTAAAAGATACATCAGCAGCAGAGGATGAGGAAGCTGTGTATGAGTTCGTTGAAGATGATACAGAGTTTGATGCAATAAGCAGAATATTTGCAGAGCTTATGGATGATGGAGTTGAACTTGCATAGTTTTATGTGCTTATAAAGGGTTTCGGTACGTTTAATGAAACTCTTTTTTTTGCGTATTTATTACGTTTTTTAATTTTATTAATTATAAGAAGGATGAGGTGCTTAATGAAAAAAGAAAATATTGGATCTGTTAAGGTTATACCTCTTGGTGGACTTGAACAGATAGGTATGAATATTACTGCCATTGAGTATGATGACAGTATTGTTGTTGTAGATTGCGGACTTAGTTTCCCTGAAGAAGAAATGTTAGGTATTGACCTTATTATTCCTGATGTGACATATCTAAAGGATAATATTGATAAGGTCAAGGCTTTTGTTATAACTCATGGTCACGAGGATCATATAGGTGCTATACCATATGTGCTTAAGGAAGTAAATGTACCTATATATGCAACAAGACTTACTATGGGACTTATTGAGTCGAAGTTAAAAGAACACAATATGTTACGGGAAGTAAAGAGAAAGGTTGTTAAATATGGACAATCAGTTACTCTTGGAGATTTCAGGGTTGAGTTTATAAGAACTAATCATAGTATAGCTGATGCGGCAGCAATTGCTATATTTTCACCTGCAGGTATTCTTGTCCATACAGGAGATTTCAAGGTTGATTATACCCCAGTTAACGGAAGTCCTATTGACCTTCAGAGATTTGCAGAACTTGGCAAGAAAGGTGTGCTTGCAGTTATGTGCGACAGTACCAATGCTTTAAGACCAGGCTTTACTATGTCAGAAAAAACAGTAGGAAGTACATTTGATAAGATATTTAGTGATAATAAGAGCAACAGAATAATAATAGCTACTTTTGCATCAAATGTAGACAGAGTACAGCAGATTATCAATGCAGCTGTGGCATATGGCAGAAAAGTATGCGTAGAAGGCCGCAGTATGGTTAATATCATAGATGTTGCAGAGGATCTTGGATATCTTCATATTCCGGATGGAACACTTATTGAAACAGAGTCTATGAAGAATTATACACCTGAGCAGATTGTACTTATAACAACAGGAAGCCAGGGAGAGTCTATGGCAGCTTTATCAAGAATGGCAGCTAATCTCCATAGAAAAGTATCTATACAGCCAGGTGACTGTGTAGTATTCTCATCTACACCTATTCCTGGTAATGAGAAGTCAGTTGCAAGGGTTATTAATGAACTTGGTATGAAGGGCGCAAAGGTTATATTCCAGGATACACATGTATCAGGACATGCATGTCAGGAAGAAATAAAGCTTGTATATTCGCTTCTTAAGCCTAAATATGCTATACCAGTACATGGTGAATACAGACATCTTATAGCACAGAAGGAAGTTGTTATGTCTCTTGGATATGATAAGGATCATGTTATCATAGCCAAGTCAGGTGATATTATAGAATTAAATGATGAAAAAGCTGAGATAGTGGGAAAAGCGCACACAGGTGCTATATTTGTTGATGGTCTTGGCGTAGGTGATGTTGGTAATATAGTATTAAGAGATAGACAGAACCTTGCAGAAAATGGTATTATTATAGTTGTACTTACCCTTGAAAAATACAGCGGTCAGCTTATAGCAGGACCAGATATAGTAACAAGAGGTTTTGTATACGTAAGAGAAGCGGAAGAGCTTCTTAACGAGGCAAAGGCAATAGTTACAGATTCTGTGCTAGATGCTTGATAAGAACATTACAGACTGGAGCAAGATAAAGAATATTATAAAGGATGATCTTAGTGAGTATTTATGGAAGAAGATTAAGAGAAATCCTGTTATTCTTCCTATAATTATGGAAGCTCAGTTATAATATACAGTTATTATGATGTCATATATGGGAGTATTTCATGCAGAAAATAGATCAGTTGAAGTCTGATATAGCTCATACCATAAAGGAAAGTGCAGAGTATAAAGAATATAAAAGGTTAGAGGCTGTAGTTAATATGGATCCTAATCTTAAAAGAAGTATTGATGAGTTTCGAAGAAGAAACTATGAGATACAAAACTGTGGTCAGGTAGAAGATATATTTGCAGCTCAGGAAGAACTTAATAATCAATATAAAGATATGAGAAATCAGAACATGGTAAACAGATACCTTCTCGCAGAGGTATGCCTGTGCAGAATGGTTCAGGATATATGTAGGACTGTGGTTGATGCTATTGATTTCGATCTTGATTTTCTTGGCTGATCCGGTATGTCTTCATAAAGAAGCGTTATTATATTATGTAAAAACAGCTTTTTTATGATATATCAGGTGATGAATGGATGGATAATTAATTATGAATAATAAGTCAATCAGAATGATTGTTTCGATATCATTGAATGCATTATTTATAGCCATTGCTGTTATTGTGGTTGTAACAGTCGGAACTAAGGCATATACATTTGGCAATAAAATATTCAACGAGAGAGCTGTAGATGCAGTAGATAATGCAAAGGTCGTTGATGTTACAATAAGTAGTGGTGTGTCAGCAGGACAGCTGGCATCACAGCTATATGATAAGGGACTGATAGATGATAAAACAGTGTTCTATTTTCAGGTTAAGCTATCAGATTATAAAGATAAGTTTAAGGATGGAACATATAGTCTTAACACAAGTATGAAACCTACTGATATGATGAAGGTATTATCAGGTGTAAGTGATAGCAGTGAGGATGGTAAATAAAGCCATATATAAACATAATTATACATTTGTGGATGGAGGGTACGGCAGTGATTGTTAATGAAAGAGTTGTCTCTTATATTAATTCGCTGGATCGTGGCAATTCTGACATATGTAATACAATTGAAAAAGAGGCAATTGAGGACCAGGTCCCAATTATAAGAAAAGAGATGGGCAATCTGCTAAAGGTGCTGCTTAAACTTAAGCAGCCAGGGTCAATCCTTGAAGTGGGGACAGCAGTAGGTTACTCATCTATTCTTATGAGTGAAAATATGCCAAAGGATTGCAGGATAGTCACGATAGAGAATTATGATAAAAGGATTCAGGCAGCGCGTAATAACATAAAAAGAGCAGGAAAAGAGGACTGCATACAGCTTATAGAAGGCGATGCTCTTAAAGTCCTTAAGGAGCTTGAAGGACCATATGATTTTATATTTATGGATGCCGCTAAAGGGCAGTATATAAATTATCTTCCTGATATATTAAGGCTTATGCTTCTGGCGGGCTTCTTATATCTGATAATATTCTTCAGGAAGGCGAACTTGTGGAATCAAGATATGTTGTTACAAGACGTGACAGGACTATTCATACAAGAATAAGAGAGTATGTATATGAGCTTACACATAATGATGAGCTTATAACATCTATAGTTCCAATAGGAGATGGGATAACACTAAGTGTTAAAAAGTAATAAAAGATAATAATAAAAGACGAATTGATAAAAGAGTAACTGATAAATAGCAATTGATAAAATAACAGTTAATGAAACAGTAATTAATGAAAGAATAATATAAGGAGCGGATTATAATGGCAGGACATTATTACAATGGCAGAGAATTAGAACTTCTGATACCAGCAAGCTGTCTAGAGGTATTAAAAACAGCTGTTATATTCGGTGCTGATGCAGTGTATATCGGTGGAGAAGCATTTGGATTAAGAGCAAAGGCTAAGAATTTTTCTAAGCAGGATATGATAGATGGAATTAAGTTTGCACATGACAGAAATGTAAAAGTATATGTTACAGCTAACATACTTGCACATAACTATGATCTTGATGGAGCCAGGGAATATTTTAAGGAGCTGGATGTTATAAAGCCTGACGCGGTTATTATATCAGATCCTGGAATGTTTACAATCGCTAAAGAAGAGCTTCACGATATAGATATTCATATAAGTACGCAGGCTAATAATACTAATTATATGACATATAGATTCTGGTGGGAACAGGGAGCTAAGAGAGTGGTATCTGCAAGGGAATTATCACTTAATGAGATTAAAGGAATAAGAAAAAATATACCAGATGACATGGAAATAGAAACATTTATTCATGGTGCTATGTGCATATCATATTCAGGGAGATGTCTTCTTAGTAACTTTATGGCTGGAAGAGATGCGAATAAGGGCGCATGTACACATCCATGCAGATGGAAATATGCTGTAGTTGAAGAAAACAGACCAGGTGAATATATGCCTGTATATGAGAATGAGAGAGGCACATATATATTTAACTCAAAGGATCTGTGCATGATAGAACATATTCCTGAACTTATTGAAGCTGGGATAGACAGCTTTAAGATAGAAGGACGTATGAAGACAGCATTATATGTTGCGACTGTGGCAAGAACATACAGGCTTGCTATAGATGATTTTCTTAAGGATCCAGAACTGTATAAGTCAAGAATACCGTTCTATAAGTCAGAAATAAGCAAATGTACATACAGACAATATACAACTGGTTTCTTCTTTGGAAAACCTGATGAAAATACTCAGATATATGAAAGCAATACTTATATTAAGGAATATACATATCTGGGAATAGTTGGAGATATGAACGAAGAAGGCTTGTATAACATTGAACAGCGTAATAAGTTTTCTGTAGGCGAACAGATAGAGGTTATGAGACTGATGGAGAGAATATACAGGTTACTGTTAAGAGAATAACCGATGATAAGGGTAAAGACATGGAAAGCTGTCCACATCCTAAGCAGCAGCTATATATTGATCTTGGTGTTAAGCTTGACAGATACGATATATTACGTCGAAAAGAGGAGTAATAGATTTTTTACAATAGGATATGCAATAAAAGGCACTTTTACACATAAAATAATAAAAATATGTGTAGGGGTGCCTTTCTTTGAAAGCGTTTGAACAACCATTATCAGAGCGTGAAGAAAAGGAAATGATAAAGAAGAGTCAGAATGGGGATATGAATGCTCGTAATATACTTGTGGAAAAGAATATGCGCCTTGTTGCACATATGATTAAGAAATATATGTCAGCAGACAGAGATACAGACGATCTTATATCGGTTGGAACAATAGGTCTGATAAAAGCAGTGAATACATTTGACCCTGATAAAAAGATAAGACTCGCCACGTATGCTGCCAAATGTATTGATAATGAGCTTCTTATGATGCTGCGTAATGATAGAAAAAAACTTATGGAATTATCATTATCTGAGCCAATAGGTACTGATAAAGAAGGAAATGATATAACTTTTATGGATATAGTCGGGGATGAAGAGCGCGATGATGTAGCACAGCTTCTTTTGGCAGAACAGTTAAACTGCATAAAAACACACATGAAGGACGTCTTAAACAAAAGAGAAATATATATAATATGTGGAAGGTACGGACTTGGCGGTGGTAAAGAAAAGACACAGAATGAGCTGGCGGATAAACTTGGAATAAGCAGAAGCTATGTAAGCAGGATAGAGCGGAAAGCGTTAGAGAAGCTATATAATCTGCTTGGCAGTTACAAACTACTGTGATATAATTACCGCGAAAGACATATGATAAAATGCCAGGATATATAATGTATTCCTGGCTTTTTGAAATTATTAAAATAATGCCTGGTTCATGGGCTTAAATCCTTAGTAAGGTGGTAAAAAGTATGGGTGATTCTTGTATTATTAAACAAAGATTAAATAAAGTAAGAGAAATAATGAAGAAAAATAAAGTAGATGTGTACGTGGTACCTACTGGAGACTATCATATATCTGAATATTCAGGTGATTATTTCAAAGAAAGGGAATATATAACTGGTTTTACTGGTTCTGCAGGAACAGCAGTTATATGTGATGATGAAGCAGTCCTTTTTACAGATGGAAGATATTATGTGCAGGCACAAAGACAGCTTGAAGGAAGTTCTATAGAGCTTATGCGTATGGGAAGTGAAGGTGTTCCTGATATATTTGAATATTGCAGAAGCAGGCTTGGAAAAGGAAAGAAAATAGGATTTGATGGCAGGTGCTTAGAAGCTAAACAGGGAATAGCTTTAAGAAATGCAGCATATGATTCAGGTTCAGAATGTGACTATGAATCAACGCAATAGAAAAAATATATACAGGTAGAGCTGAATTTCCGCATAGTAAAGCATATTATCTTGATGAAAAATATTCAGGAGAAAACATAGCGGATAAGCTCGCAAAAATAAGAAAGCTGATGAAAAAAAGAAGGTGCTGATTGTCATATAACAGCAACGCTTGATGATATATGCTGGTTATATAATATAAGGGGAAATGATGTTCATTGCAATCCTGTTATTATGGCATATTCATGTATATATCAGGATGAAGCTGTTTTATATACAGATGAGGATAGAATGACTGGTGATAACGGATTAATACTGGACAAGCTTTCTATGGCAGGAGTAAGGATTGCTCCATATGAAAAAATATACACAGATATACATGATATAAAAGGAAATGGGCAGGCAAAATGCAGAATGCTGCTGGATTCTAAGCGTATAAACACACGTTTGTATATGATTGCTGCTGGTAATAACAATATTGATATTGTTGACAGACAGAATCCAGAGGTACTATTAAAGTCTATAAAGAATAGTACGCAGATAGATAATCTAAGAAATGTCCATATTGATGATGGTCTGGCTGTAACAAGGTTCATATTCTGGTTAAAGGAGGCGGTAAAGAGGGGAGAAAAGCTAACAGAGTACGATGCAGCTATGTACCTTGATAATTTAAGAAGTAAAATACAGGACTATATAGAGCTTAGTTTTGATACAATAAGTGCCTATGCAGATAATGCTGCCATGATGCACTATCAGGCAGCTAAAGATAACTGTGCAGTACTTAAGGCACAGGGGATGCTGCTGGTTGATTCTGGTGGACAGTATTTAAGAGGAACAACAGATGTGACAAGAACAATAGCATTAGGAGCTGTCACAGATGAAATGAAAAAATGTTATACATTGACACTTAAAGGAATGCTGAATCTTGCCAATACACATTTTCTATATGGATGTACGGGCTATAATCTTGATATTATGGCGAGAGCACCGTTGTGGGAGCAGAATATAGACTACAGATGTGGAACTGGCCATGGAATAGGTTATCTTTTAAATGTGCATGAAGCACCGAATGGGTTTAGATGGAAACATATACAGGGAGTAAACGATCTTGCAGTGTTGCAGGAAGGCATGGTCACATCAGATGAGCCTGGGGTATATGTAGAAGGACAGTTTGGCATAAGAATAGAAAACGAGTTGTTAACTGTTAAAGATAAACAAAACGAATATGGTACATGGCTTAAATTCGATATGCTAACTGCAGTACCAGTAGAGCTTGAACTTGTAGATGTGAAATATCTGAATGAAAAGGATAAGGAGCAGCTGAATGGATATCACAAGTGGGTATATGATACATTAAGTCCATATATGCAGGGACATGAGCTTGAATTATTAAAAGAAAGCACAAGAAAATTATAATAAAGAAAGAGAGACGGACTGTATGGATATAAAAGAATTCAGGAATAATAACAACAGAGAAGGTAAGAAACGCCCGGAATATCCTGATGAGAAAGATGGTACAGTTAATTACAAAATATATGCGGTTATAGGTATTATTGCTGTTGTTTTAGCAGCTGCAATTGCCATGTTTATAAATATTAACAGATTCGATATTAAGAAATATATAAAGCCCATATATACCGGTGCTAACGGATATGCATCAGTAAGGTTTGACATAGATGAGGCCGGTCTTGAAAAAAAGCTTTCAGGTAAGAATCCTGATGGTGATACACAGTATTATGTCAGAAAATTTATTGAATCTATATCGGTACATACAGATAATACAGATATAAAGAATGGAGATATAGTAAAGGTATCAATAGATTATAACGCATTATATGCTGATAAGGTGAAGGCAGATATACCACATAGTGAATATACATATAAGGCGAGTGGTATAACAGATGGGGCTGTAGTTGATATATATGCAAGAATCAATGTTGCATTTACAGGTATAAGTCCCGATGCCATGGTTCTGGTAAATAATGAATGGGAAGATGATTATCTTAAAACATTAACATTTTCAGTAAGTAAAGCGAATGGCATAACGCTTGGGGATACAATTAAAGTTACATGTGACCAGCCATATGAAGAACTTGCCAGACATGGGATAATAGCCCGTTCAATGGATATGAGTTATACAGCTGATATGTTAAGCTCATATTGTGAGTTAAAAGAAGATATTGATAAAACTGTTATAAATACAATATATTCAGAAATAACGGATACTATCAGGAAAGAAACGGCTGATGCAACATACAGAATGCTTTTTGCGGCAACAGGAAATACAGAATATCTTTATCATCTTAATGAGGAACAGGCAGATAACATTAAAATAGAAGCAGCATATTTCCTTGATAAAAATGATGGAGAAAGTAACAATACTGATAAATCAGGAAATATTATAAGAAACTATATAGTTGTTGAAGCCTCAGCAGATATCAGTGATAATGAGGGCAGCGAGAAAGTTTATTTTATGTTTGTATACAATAATGCATATGTTACAATTAATGGTACATTTAATATAGCACATGATAATCCACAGAAAAGATTTGCGTGTGCTATAAATGAGGAAAAATTGTATGATGAGTATGTGGGTGACTTGAAAAATAACTATACAATTGATAAAATAAAGTGAGTATGTAATAAGGAGCTATAAACGGGATGATTTACAGAAAAAAAAGTACGACTGGGTGATTTGCTTGTTCAAAAGGGAATCATAACAGAGGAACAGCTTAGTGAAGCTTTAAAGCAGCAGAAAGAAAAGAAACTCATGCTTGGAGAGATGATAGTTTCCATGGGTTTTGCCTCACAGAGCCAGATTAATGATGTGCTGTGTGAACATCTTAATATTGACTTTGTGGATATGAGAGAGGAAGAACCTGATCCACAGGTATTATCATTATTAGATGAATCTATTATGAGAAAATATACACTTGTTCCTTTAAGGCATGACAACAATAATGCCGGGGCTCTTCAGGTAGCTATGGCAGATCCTATGAATATACTTGCTATGGATGATATCAATATTATAACAGGTATGCAGGTAGTTCCAATCCTTGCCAATGCACAGGATATTAATGCTTTTCTTGACAAGGCGTTTGGACAGCAGCAGGCACAGAATATCGTTGAGTTATATAAGAGAGAGCAGGGGGATAATAACAAAGAGGCTGAAAAGGAAAATAATGCCAGAAGAGAAGAAATTGAGAATGCGCCTATAGTTGTTCTTATTAACAATATTATAGAGCAGGCAGTAAGACAGCGTGCAAGTGATATCCATATAGAGCCTATGGAAAAAACAGTTAGGGTACGATACAGAATAGATGGTAATCTTAAAGAGATAATGAAATATGATAATGCTCTTCTTGGAGCTATTACAACTCGTATTAAGATTATGTCCGGCATGGATATTTCTGAAAAACGTAAACCACAGGATGGACGTATAACAACAACAGTAGATAGAAGAGAATACGATATCCGAGTTTCTAATCTGCCTACGGTGTATGGCGAAAAGGTTGTTATGAGAATTGCATCAAAAGAAGGATTTAATGTTGATATATCAAGCTTGGACTTACAGAAAGAGATAGAAAGGTATTTCAGGATATATTAAGGAATCCACATGGGATTATACTTGTTACAGGACCTACTGGTAGTGGTAAGTCAACAACATTGTATACAGCGTTAAGCGAACTTAATACAGAGGATGTTAATATTATCACAGTTGAAGATCCTGTAGAAGCCAATATAGATGGTATTAATCAGGTTCAGGTTAATACAAAGGCTAATCTTACATTTGCATCGGCACTTCGTTCTATATTAAGACAGGATCCGGACATAATCATGATAGGTGAAATCCGAGATTCAGAAACAGCCGAAATTGCGGTAAGAGCTTCTATTACAGGACATCTTGTTGTAAGTACCCTGCATACAAACAGCACTGCAAGTTCTGTAGCAAGACTTGAGGACATGGGTGTTGAATCATACCTTATAGCAGATTCAATGGTTGGTATTATAGCACAGAGACTTGTGAGAAGATTGTGTGAATGTAAGAAACCAAAGGAGGCAACAGTTGAAGAAAAACAGCTCCTTGGTGTTGATACAGAGAAGTCATGTACTATATACGAACATGTGGCTGCAAGCTGTGTAATAATACAGGATACTATGGCAGAATGGGTATATATGAAATAATGAAGATATCCCCTGCTATTAAAAGACTTATATCTAAAAATGCAGATGCTGAGGATATTAAGAATCAGCGTTAGGAAGGCATGAATACACTGAAGATGGCAGCAGCCAATGGGGTAAAAGAAGGTATAACATCTATTGCAGAGATGATTAAGGCAACATACGAGGCTGAGGAGGAAGAGAAAAAGTGATTACAGTAGAACAGCTACTTATGACAGCAAAAGAACAGGGAGCATCAGATGTACACATTACAGTTGGTGTACCACCTAAGATGAGAGTGAATGGAGAATTGCTTGATCTTGATTATCCAAGACTTATGCTGATGATTGCGAAAAGATAGTATTAAGCATCATGAACGAAAGACAGCTTGCGATGTTTAAAGAAAATGGTGAGTTGGATTTTTCATTTTCAATACCACAGGTAGGACGTTACAGAGTAAATGTATTCAGACAGAGAGGCTCTGTAGCATGTGCAATGCGTATTGTAGGTACTGAGGTTCCTAAGCCAGAGCAGCTTGGAGTGCCACAGTCAGTTATAGATCTTTATGATAAGAAGAGGGGACTTGTGCTTGTCACAGGACCTACTGGAAGTGGTAAGTCAACAACATTAGCTTCGCTTATCGACAGAATAAATGATGAAAGAAATGCACATGTCATAACGTTGGAGGATCCTATAGAGTATCTGCATTCACATAGAAAATCAATGATTAACCAAAGAGAAATCGGTATAGATACACAGTCATATGCTAAAGCACTAAGATCAGCATTAAGAGAAGATCCTGATGTTATTCTTGTTGGGGAGATGAGAGATCTTGAAACTATATCTACAGCTATAACGCTGCTGAGACAGGACATCTTGTATTTTCAACACTCCATACAATAGGAGCAGCAGCGACAATTGACAGAATAATAGATGTGTTCCCACCACATCAGCAGCAGCAGATAAGAGTACAGCTGGCTACTGTGCTTGAAGCAGTTATATCACAGCAGCTTGTTCCGCTTGAAAGAAAGAAGGGAAGAGTGGCTGCTTTTGAGGTTATGCATGGTACGGTTGCCATAAAGAATCTTATAAGAGAAGGAAAGACACACCAGATAACAGGAATAATCCAGACAAGTAAGAAAAATGGAATGGTAACTATGGATGATGCACTTCTTGAACTGTATGACAAAGGTTATATAAGTGCACAGAATGCAATCAGCTTCTCGCAGGATACATCTTACGTAGAAAAACGAGTAAACATAATATAATGAGCACAAAAGAAAAGTAAGCGGCTGTCTTGTAATATAAAAAGCAGGTTTCTTGTTGGAAACCTGCTTTTTATAATACTATAGACAGCTGTCATAGCATATAAATATTCTTATAATCAGATAACTGACAAATACTGATTAAACACGTGAGATATATTCACCTGTTCTTGTATCAATCTTAATTGTATCTCCCTGGTTAACGAATAATGGAACTAAAATCTTAGCACCTGTTTCAAGGATAGCTGGCTTAGTAGCACCAGTAGCTGTATCACCCTTAACACCTGGTTCAGACTCTGTAATCTGAAGTTCTACAGTAATAGGTGGTTCAATAGAGAATACGTTACCATTGTGTGAGCAAAGCTTAACCATTTCGTTTTCCTTAACGAACTTAAGAGAATCGCCAACATTCTCAGCTGATAAAGCAATCTGCTCGAATGTTTCAGTATCCATGAAGTTGTAAAGATCTCCATCAGAGTAAAGATACTGATATTCTCTCTTCTCAATATGAGCAAGATCAAACTTTTCTGTAGGTCTGAAAGACTTTTCTACAACACCACCACTTACGATGTTCTTTAACTTAGTTCTAACGAAAGCAGCACCCTTACCAGGCTTTACATGCTGGAATTCGATAATCTGCCAAATGTTATTATCCATCTGAATTGTTAAACCATTCTTAAAATCTCCTGCGCTTACCATTCTTTGGTATACCTCCTAATTATCATAACTACTTACCATTCTATAATAAAAAGGCGAGTTTGGCAACTGTTTTTTGAGTATATCAGCTCAAAATTATTTAGTTGTGAAGGTAGCACATACTGTGTCGTCAGAGTTTACAGCAGTTATTCCTGATATATCAACATGGTCTGCGTGACATGCATTGTCTTCGTTATATATGCAGTTATGTGCGGCACATTTTATTGAAAGGTTAAGCTTTGGTGAGCCACAAGAGTTGCTGCTTGTATTTTCCTTGTGCTCAAAGCTTGTGCAGCATGTTTCATCACAAGAACATGCGTCTTCTCCTTTGATATCAATACCGCTAAGGCAGCAGCATTTGTCTGAGTTGTGGGAACAAGTAGTTGCATTACAGCTTAAGTTAGTCATAAAAACCT
>ENA-OQER01000887-OQER01000887.1-human-gut-metagenome-genome-assembly--contig:-NODE-887-length-15690-cov-4.637024_pt1 | contig 15690 bp, 16 predicted proteins | sample MGYA00242797_ERZ504639 | MGnify/ENA primary metagenome ERZ504639 (study PRJEB26092, sample SAMD00036306) | human gut metagenome | host: Homo sapiens | study: EMG produced TPA metagenomics assembly of...
TGAAAAAGTTAGCAAAATTACTCAAGTTAAGTTTTATTGTATTGGGATGGATTGTATTCATCCTACTATCTTATGTTGCTTTTAAAGATGAAAAAACAAAATGTTCTGATAACAATGAAGGACAGCCTACGTGAAACGATCAACATTGATTATCAGGAACGATTAAACAAAATACTTGTTAGCTATCGTCCTTTAGGCAGAAAGGTAAAAGGTGTTCAAATAGAATGCGGTGATAGCATGGAAACCATTTATTTTGAAGACAGCATCCATGAGTCACTGGCTACCCAATCGGTCAACCAGTATGTGATGACAAGGATTATCCCTGTCAATCCTGACAAATTCAATAAGATCTTCCAAGAAGAATGGGAAAAGAATGGGATTTCTGCTATAAAGACGGGAATCATTTACCGCCACAACAAGGAAAAGGCATTTAGTGACAATGATTCAATCTCCTTTCAGTCGGCCCTTGTCACCCCTGTACAAACAATAGATGCAAAAAGAAGTGCCGGCGTACAGGCATGGGCTATGATTCATTGGACAGAAATAGTAAAACATACTACTCCAAAAGTGTTATGGAGCATCATCGCCTATTTCATCGTCTTGGTATGGGTGTCTTTGTCATTTCTGAAAAAGCCGCTGGAAAAAGATATCCCTGCCAGTCAGAAGTGCACACGATTTGAAAAGATGGTTTTAAAGCTGGAAAGTCAGAAATTGTATATCAACGACCAGCCGTGTCCCATAGCACCTGCGGATTTCAATCTGCTGTTACTATTCATCAATGCACCGGAACATTTTCTAACCAAAGAAGACATAAAGAATGTATTTTGGCCGCAAGAGGACAAGCCCGACAATAAAATACATAATCATATTTCCACCCTTAAATCCTCAATAAAGAACTTTCCAGAATATCAGATTATAACAGAACCTAAAAAAGGATACCGTCTGGTTATTTCTTCAAATGGATGAATGAGCTTTTTTCCAACTTTTATTGTTAATGCAAAGATAACGATTTATCTTCGCATTAACAATCCGTTTAAGAAAAAGGGAATAATGAAATATCCCATTGGTATACAGAGCTTTGACAAGATGCGTGAAGATGGTTTTGTCTATGTGGACAGGACAGCTTTGATTTATAAGTTGGTATCTGTGAGTACGACATATTTTCTGAGTCGTCCCCGGCGTTTTGGAAAGAATCTGCTGGTGAGTACCCTGGATACTTATTTCAAGGGAAGGAAAGAATTTTTTGAAGGATTGGCTATTGCAGATCTGGCAAATAAGTTTAACTATACAATAGAGGAAACGAAAGGGTTCCTGACCATGGTGCTGCCAATTATTTAAAGCCCAAAGATACCGAGATTTCCAATTGGATTGTAGATGCCGTCATTTTGCTTGAAGAAGGGGAGACTACAGCTTTCTGCACTGTATTAACTTCTTTCCTTGCCGATATACCGTATAATTCTCATGGCTCGATAAAGACGGTTGAGGCGACAGAAAAGCATTTTCAATATACTTCTATCTGATTCTTCGTTTGCTGGGAGTATACTGCCGGTTGCATGTGGAGTATTTTACTATCTGCTCGTCAGCATTGACATCCATACCGAATAGCAGACCGGCAGCCTCATCCACATAAATACCGGCTATAGGACGATCAAGTACAAGGGTTTTCACCACATTGCCTTCATGGGTAAATATACGCAATATCCTGCCCCCCTGCTTATAGGCATCGGCCAACTTCATAATATCTTTAAATTTGCGCCCGTCATAAATGGCATAAATATAGTTATCAGTCACCTGCACATCATAATAGCAGATTCTGCCTGCCGGAAGGCCATACCCTTCAGGACTCACTTTAAATTGGGGTTCACCATCCCCACCCAATTCTCCTATATGCTTTTGTGAAGCCATGCTATAAATATCGAGCCTATCTCCAAACTGAGTGACAGAAACCAATATCTTCTTATCAGGACTGAATGATACAAAACTGTTCCAGCCTTGAGCCACAGCAGGCGCACTTTCTCTCAACAGTTCCGGATCGGACACAGGTATCTGCTCGGATTTACGAAGCAATTCGCCGGAAGAGAGTGAAGCCCAACTGAAACGGTTCTCACCGGAATAATCGGGGATAACAACAGTAGAGGCATCCTTCAAATCAAAATCAAGGGAACGGAACAAGCGCTTATCCAACAAAATATCCTTTTCCTGTTTGGGAGTTTTCCCCCCGGCTATACCGCTATATTGATACATCCTACCCTTGCCGTCATCAAGAACCCACACCGTGTCCTGCCCTGCAAAACGGATATTCGCCGCATAAATGGACTCACCCGGACCTTCCCCACGCTTTCCAAAAGAAGACTGATACTGAAAATCGGGATAAGTAAATACATGATAATAGTAATCGGCATTGTGCAAATCCAATATCACCGCCTTGTCACCCTGTACACGCATACGATAGGCATACCGGAACAGAGCCGTATCAATGGGAACAATCTCCCCTTTCAGAACTTCTCCCTTCCGCACCGCTTCTTCTATGATTGACTCACTGGATACCTGCTGTTGGTGGCGTTGCCCGGTACACGCCACCAACAAAGGGAATAAAACGCATAATAGTTGTTTGTTTTTCATTTGATTTCTATATTTACTTATCTGGCACAAAGTAAACAAACTATTCATAAAAACAAGAAGAAACAACCTTAGATTTACCTTAAATCTTCATTTTAGATTCGTCATAGACATCTCTTTTTCACGAGTAGATTTTCATTTCTTCCCATTTCATCGAAATTCAGGACTTTGCCACCTCTACAATGAAAACATGTCAAAACAGCCTATCATAAAATAAGGTATGGAGAATCCGCATCATATCACATCAGCCTATTATGGTTTCGATATACTTTGACGGACATATACCACACGCTTCCTTAAACCTTTTTGCAAAATACCGACTGTCACAAAAGCCCAACATCGTTGCAATTTCTCCGATAGAGTAATCTTGAGAGGCCAATAATCTCTTTGCTCTTTCCATTTTGAATGTCAACATATAATCGGCCGGCGCCTGTCCTGTCATTTTCTTCATCTTATTATAGAAAGCAGTGCGGGACATTCCCATATCTTCACTAAGCGCATCAACGGTATATGACTCTTCCGCCAAATTCTGTTCCAACAACTGCCGGACTTTATTTATAAACTTCAGACAAGCATCGTCCTTTCTTATCTTCTCGGGAAGTGTAGGAGCAACCGTATCGGCTATAAATCGCCTCATCCGTTCCTGTCTGACCAAATTATTATCTATAAGCATAGTAATGTCCGTCCGGAATTTCCAAATATTCGCACTCCGCAATTCCAGCCGGTCGGCTTTACTCCCCACATGCGACAAATAGCTTTCATTATCTGCCGACTTAATTAAAAGAATAACCGGAATATTCGCTATGGCCTTGTCTGCTTTAACTTTAGAACAAAGTTCCTCTCCATAGACTCCATTCACAGTTTCGTCAACAACAATCACATCAGGGTTATTTTGAACAGAGGCACTTATTATTCTATCGGGAGCGTCCAGAACAATACACCTGAAATACTCCGAAAGAGTCATCCTTAAATAATCACTATACTTTTTGTCTGCCATAACCAACAAAATACAAGATTTACTCTCTTTTTTATCAGTCCGGCTCTTTCCTTCTGCTGTAGATACGGTTTCTTCCAAGTAAACCTTTTGCTTCTTTACAGATAGCGCCATACCGGTATCTGCCTCGGATTGGGATTGAAAATATTTCGGCATAATAACCTGGTAAGTAACCACTTTTCCGTATCCATAACCGATTATTTTACCGCCATGCAAACGGATTATTTTCTTTACCGTCCATAAGTCACCATAATTATATATGGAAGAGAAGGCAGGCATGGCCGGAATCATCTTTAAAATTCCATTTCTTATCTTTTCACAATTGCTGATACGCAACTCCCAAGAACTTGCCGAATGTGAAAGGATAATATTTATACAACCGTCAGGAGGTGTGTTATCTATCATTTTGTTCAAAAGGTGCTGAAGAGCTACCGTCATCACGGTTTCATTGATCCTGCAACTGATATAATCAGAACAGGCAGTAACTTTTAACTGAATATGACGCGAATCGGCATAAAGATGGCATAGACCGACAACAGACATGATATAGGCATAAAGCTCAAACTCTACCACAGAAGCACGAGGAATCGTTTTCCAATCCGCTTTACCAAGTGAAATAGCACTCTGGCTGCAATCAATAACCTGATTGGCATTTTTCAGAGCCTGCTGTAACTTTGTAACAGCAGATTCAGGAAGATTACCAACCACAATTTCTTCCAATTGATTCCGTAACACCACCAAAGGCGTATGTGTATAATGGAACAAATTAATAACAAGTTTGAACTTTTCACGGAACATCAGTTGAGTTTTATGTTCTATGGCATGAGATAATAAAAGATAGAAAAAGATACCTATCATCACCCCCTCTACAGGTAGCACGTACCCTAAAAGGAATATATTCGACAGAATCCAATCAATCGTCCCGTTGTTATCCACAAAATAAAAACCATTATTCAAAGGAATAGGTGTAAAAATACTCATTAAAGCATCTAAGTAAGTTTTTTTCATACTAATATTGAATTAAAATAAATAATTTCCTCATAGACAATACAACATTTTATTAATAGTATATCATTCATTTTTTCTCAATACAAGTATAAACTTTTCCGCATTCTCGCATAAGGCGAAATTTATCAAATTTAATGGGCAATATTCATCAAAAATATGCTAAAAAACATGTATTAAGGAATAAGTATGCAATCATATTGGTTTTACAAGAAATTTTTCCATTCGACTCTGAACCATCACTTTTCATTTATTCTGTCAGGTAATAATGCTGTCTGTTATATAAAACGTAAATATTATTCCTTAAAAAATATTCTTGATCAGGACGAATCTTCCTCATACTATTTTTAAATTACAAGTATAATTTTTTAATGTATCAGACAGGGGATTAAGAAGCACACTAAAAACAGCTCGGACAGACATACCTATAGAGTAAGAAACATATCACAATAAATTCCATTTTTCACAAAATAGGTTTATATGATGAAAATACCTATCTTTGTTCTATGAATAAATTAGTTATAGTAGGATGTGGACGACTTGCTGAAATTATAACAAACGCAGTTGTCAAAGGAATGTTGCCCGACTATGAGTTAGTAGGCGTATATTCGCGTACAGCATCAAAGGCCGAACGCATTGCGAATAAAATGAGGCAACACGGAAAAATGTGTGCAGCCTGTCACACTTTAAAAGAACTGTTGGAGTTAAAACCTGATTATCTAATGGAATCAGCCTCGCCTGCCGCAATGAAAGAACTGGCCTTACCTACCTTGGAAAACGGAACTTCCATTATCACCCTATCCATAGGAGCTTTGGCAGACACCTCTTTTTATGAGAAAGTCAAAGAAACAGCCAAGGCAAACGATACACGGGTTTACTTGGTATCCGGAGCCATCGGAGGATTTGATGTATTAAGAACCACCTCTTTGATGGGAAACGCTACAGCTCGTTTTTTCAATGAAAAAGGACCTGATGCTTTGAAAGGCACATCGGTTTACAAGGAAGAGCTGCAACAGGAAAGATGCATTGTCTTTTCCGGCAATGCAACAGAGGCTATAAATGTTTTTCCAACCAAAGTAAATGTATCTGTCGCAGCCTCATTGGCTTCCGTAGGACCGGACAATATGCAGGTATCCATACAGTCCACCCCTGGATTTACAGGTGATACTCAAAAAGTGGAAATCAAAAATGAACAAGTACACGCAGTAGTAGAAGTGTACAGTGCTACATCAGAGATTGCAGGATGGTCTGTAGTAAACACCCTGCTCAATATCACTTCACCCATTGTATTCTGACAAATTGGCCAGCACCTTCTCGCTCAGGCGGTCAAACGCCTGACGAGTACGGCCGGTTGATACTTGCATACAACGCACATGCGGATGGGTAAGCAATGCCGTACTCCCCAATGCTCCTAATGTATCACAAAAACAAAGATTATCTTCCTCCAACCATCGGGTAAACGAAGATTCGTCCCACGCAGGTGACAATCCTGTGTTAAATAGTATCTTTCTATTTCCAAGTGCCTTGAACTCCTCCTCATGCAACAAAACCGTATTCTTATTCAAGCAACAGCATACCACTTCACTCCATGTCAAAAGTTCATTCAAAGGCATAAAACGATAACCCTTCGCACCGGCTTCTTTTTTTTTTCACTACGGGCATAATAAGCTATATCCGCACCAAAAACTTCATTGCATTCGCTATCATACCACCAGATTTTCCTAAGCCTACAATACCCACTTTCAAGCCGGTAATCTCCCGGGGAATCCCTTCCCACGGCTTCTGACCAAATCCATGAAGACAACGCACCAGTTCGCTGACTACATATTCTATTACCCCTTCGTCACCATAGTCACGAATACCCGTCACCGTAATACCGCGTTCATTAGCATAACGGATATCCACATTCGCACTTTCGGGAGAATATAGTGAACAACACATACCGATATACCGGACATTCGGACATCTCTCTAAAATATACCGGTTTATTTGTGATGTATAACTTAACAATACAGCATCCGCATCTCCGATCCGAGCAATAATCTCATTATCTCCCGCTGGAATATCAGATACATAACAACCTCATCTGCAAAAGAATATAACGTTTTTTCTGCTGACAGAACCAAACTGACAGGTTCTATTGCTACAAGTTTCTGAAACATAGTATTTTTAATTTGATTGGTAAAGATAGTAAAAAATGCGGCAAAGAGACTTTTTTCATCCAAGATTGTTTATTTTTTGCATCCAAAACGAAAAAATTAAAAGAATAATGGGAGCAGGAAAATGGATTGGTGGTATTCTAGGATTCATGACTATGGGACCACTGGGAGCTTTGGCCGGATTTGCCTTAGGCTCATTGCTGGATGGAAACAACGGACTTTTTGGCAATACATACGAAAAAGGACAGGTGGAAGCTGGAAACTATGATGAAGGCCAGCGGAATAGTTTTTTATTCTCCATGTTGGTTATGGCGTCTTACATCATCCGTGCAGACGGACGCATCATGCACAGCGAAATGGAATATGTACGCCAATTCTTAAGAATGAATTTCGGCGAAGAGGCAGTCATCCAAGGAGAACAGATTTTGCTGAATCTTTTTGAACAGCGCAAACAGATGGAGCGTCAAAATCCGATGGCATTTAAAAATACCATCCATGAATGTGGTGCACAGATTGCCTCGAACCTGCCTTACGAACAACGGTTGCAATTGTTGGACTTTCTGGTAAACATAGCCAAAAGTGACGGAAGCGTATGCTCTGAGGAAATAGCAGCATTAAAAGAAGTGGCACAATGCATGGAACTGTCACCCAAAGAAGTGGAATCCATGCTAAACCTTAGCGGAAACTCATTGGAAGAAGCTTACAAAGTACTTGAAATTGACCCGTCTGCCACCAATGAGGAAGTACGTACAGCCTATCGCCGCCTGGCATTAAAACATCACCCTGACCGTGTTGCTACATTGGGTGAAGATGTGAAAAAAGCGGCAGAAGAGAAGTTTCAACAAATTAATAACGCTAAAGAACGAATTTATAAAGCCAGAGGAATAAAGTAAAAAAGAATATTTCGTGAAAATAAGAAGGAGGTGTGTCCATCCCCTTAGGGATTTTTGACACACCTCCAACAAAAAATTAAAACTCACTGGTAAAATGGAACTTAATATGCTTGAAGTCCATTTGTGCCATTTGAAGTACATAATTGCTATCAGCCAAGAATACATCCCTTCCTTCACGATCCTTGGCCATATACTGATATTTACGTTTTTTGAAAGCTTCCAGCTCTTCCGGATCATCACTTTCCACCCAACATGCCTTGTATAGGCTGACAGGCTCCCATCGGCATTTTGCATTATATTCATTTTCCAGACGATACTGGATCACTTCAAACTGCAACTGCCCTACCGTACCGATAATCTTACGTCCATTAAACTGATTGATAAATAACTGTGCCACACCCTCATCCATCAACTGGTCAATACCTTTAGCCAATTGTTTCTGTTTCATAGGGTCAGCATTCTCAATGTATTTAAACATCTCGGGCGAAAAACTGGGAATTCCACGGAAATGAAGTTTCTCACCTTCAGTCAATGTATCACCGATCTTGAACGTTCCGTTATCCGGCAAACCAATGATATCTCCCGCCCAAGCCTCGTCTACTGTTGTTTTACGCTGTGCCATAAACTGAGTGGGAGAAGAGAAACGCATCGTCTTGTCATGACGTACATGATAATAGGGAGTATTACGGGAAAATTTCCGAACAATTTTACAAAATGCAATACATGAACGATGATTAGGATCAATATTAGCTGTGATCTTAAAGACAAATCCGGTAAATTTCGGTTCATCGGGTTCCACCTCACGTTCTTCTGTCTTGGTAGGACGGGGGCTCGGAGCAATTTCCACAAATGTATCCAGCAGTTCCTGTACACCGAAGTTATTCAATGCCGACCCGAAAAATACAGGAGCCATCTCGCCTTTCAGGTACTCCTCCACATTGAATTCAGGATAAACACCGTCAACCAGTTCCAGTTCTCCGCGCAATTTTTCAGCCAAAGGAGCACCGATCTGGTTGTCTAGTTCTTCCGTATTGATATCAACCTCCACTTTTTCTGTTACCACCTGTTTGGAAGGTTGGAAAAGATTCAGTTTATGTTCATAAAGGTTATACACACCTTTGAAACGGGGACCGCTTTCAATAGGCCACGTCAGAGGACGTACATTGATAATAAGTTCCTCCTCCAGTTCGTCCAACAAATCAAACGGATCTTTCGCCTCACGGTCCATCTTGTTGACAAATATGATTACCGGAGTATTACGCATACGGCATACCTCCATCAACTTACGTGTCTGCGTTTCCACACCTTTCGCACCATCCACCACAATAATGACACTATCTACGGCTGTCAAAGTACGATAAGTATCCTCGGCAAAGTCCTGATGGCCCGGAGTATCCAAAATATTGATTTTATAATCATTGTAATCAAACTCCATCACAGAAGTGGTCACAGAAATACCACGCTGCTTTTCAATGTCCATCCAGTCGGATGTGGCGGTCTTCTTTATCTTATTGCTCTTTACGGCTCCGGCCACCTGTATCTGTCCGCCAAAAAGTAACAATTTTTCAGTTAGAGAGGTCTTACCGGCATCCGGATGTGCTATAATCGCAAACGTCCGTCTTCTTTCTATTTCACTATTCATATTTTATTATGCATTTAATTCTTTGATACATGCTTCCAGACTCTCTTCCCAATGAGGAATCTCAATGTTATAAGTAGTTTTAACCTTGGTCTTGTCCAATACGGAATAATGGGGACGGGGAGCCTTTGCCGGATATTCATTTGTATGCAAGGGACTAACCTTACAGGTCGTGATACCGGCAATACGATGGATAGCCTTGGCAAAATCATACCAGGAGCATACCCTTCATCACTGAAATGATAAACTCCCGGAACCACTCCCTTATAAATGGCTGTAAAGATGACACGTGCCAAATCACGAGCATATGTCGGTGTACCAATCTGATCAAAGACTACACCAAAGTTTCCTTTTCCTTTCCCAGACGGATCATCGTTTTTACAAAATTATTCCCAAAAGTAGAATAAAGCCATGCGGTACGGATAATCATTGTTTTTTTGCAATACTCCAATGCATTCGTTTCACCGGCCAGTTTGGTCTTGCCGTAAACGGAATTGGGACAAGGAACATCTCCCTCATTATAAGGAAGATATTTCGTGCCATCGAACACATAATCCGTTGATATCTGAATAAACTCACCCAGTTGCTTCAGCCGCCTTCGCCAGATAGCTCACAGCGTTCTTGTTCAGCTTGGTACATAACTCTATATCATCCTCTGCCTTATCTACTGCCGTATAGGCCGCACAGTTCACTATGACATGAATATTATTCTCTTTCACGAAAGTCATCACCGCCTGCTCATCACAAATGTCCAATTCGGCTACATCCGTAAAAAACAAGTATATTCCTTGTATTCAGCCGATAGCACACGCATTTCATTTCCTAATTGACCGTTGGCACCAGTCACCAATATATTCTTCATTTCTATTTCATTTATTAGAATTCCAATTCTCCTTTTTTATCCTCTATATAGTAGTTTGACAACATAGCCAGCAATGTCGAGATTGCTTCTTGTGCCTTTCTTGTTTCCTCACTGATTTCTTTCTTTTGCAATTTCAACAATAAGATACCATAAAGCGCCTCAAAACACGTTTCCAGCTCAGGCTCCTCTTTATCCGCACCTTTAGCGCGTAACTCCACAATATAGGGCAATACTTTATAATAAGCAGAATTATAATAAGGAAACTTAGGGGAACGCAATAACTGCAAATGAAGGTCGGTAAGCCAAGTTATAATGTTTTTATTAATCTGCAAATGGCCTTTTTCCATAATCCCTTCATGACGCATCATCTCAATCAAATCCATATACCATTGAGTGAGTTCCGCTTTCTGCTCTTCCGTTAACGGATAAGGAGCTATGATGGTGCTTTTTATCTTTTCTATATCACAGCCGTTGGCACGGATTAAATCCTCTATCTGCCACATATATATAAGATACTCGGCTATATTCTTTTCTTTCAACTGCTTGGAAACGAACATACTTTTTAAATTAAAATTAATAATTAAAAATCAAAAAACCAACGTATGATACATCAAGATATGTTTCTTTGTCAGTACATCGTTTTTCCTAAAATAGTATAAATGAAACCTGCGACTGAAATCAGCATCACTACAATACCAATCACACGGTTCAAAATCCAAATGCCGCGTAAATTAAAACGGGTGCGTACTTTATTGACAAAATACGTAATTCCGAACCACCAGAGAAGCGCCCCCAATACAATAGCCAAATACCCCACCAGTGAAAGCCTATGGGACTGCCCGGCATCACAAAAGAAAAACGGGCAAACAAACCTATAAACAGGAATATAATGAGGGGATTGGAGAGAGTCACAAAAAAAGCAGTAACAAAATTATGAAGATAACTGCCCGGGGTAGAGGATACAGGACGGATAGACTGGACAGGATTACTACGAAAAGTATAAATACCGAAAAAGAACAGCATGATACTGCCGATAATTTGTAACAATACTTGGTTCTTTGCCAAGAAATCATCCATAAAACTCATGCCATAACCTGTAATCAAGGCATAGCTATATCACTAAGGGCAGCTCCCAGACCAGTAACAAATCCATACCATCGTCCCTTGTTCAGTGTGCGCTGTATACAAAGTACCCCAACAGGACCTAGCGGCGCAGAAACCACTACGCCGACGATAAGCCCTTTCACCAATAAATCGAGTATGGTTACTTGTTCTATCCAATTCATGCTGCAAAGATGCTACTTTTTTACGAAAGTACCTATATTTACACTCAAAATTCTTTCATACCCCGTCTCTTTTATATAACTTTGCACCTTATTAATAGACCCTTGATATTAGAACTAGTTTTCAATTAACAAAACAACTATAAAAGTGCTATGATTCTATTTTTCAGAACACCCACTAAAAGTGTAATAGCAACAGAAGTCAGCCAGGAACTGCCTTCTGAGGATATTCAGAAATTAAGCTGGCTTTATGGTGAAGCCACTGTAGAAAACGAAGAGAACCTGAAAGGTTGCTTCATCGGACCGCGTCGGAAATGATCACTCCCTGGAGTACAAATGCTGTAGAAATCACTCAGAACATGGGTCTTACAGGTGTTTTACGCATTGAGGAATATTTCCCTGTAAAAGACGAAAACGCCGAGTACGATCCTATGCTGCAACGTATGTATAAGGGATTGAACCAGGAGATTTTCACAGTCAACATCAAACCCCAGCCGATTGTTCACATCGAGAACCTCGAAGAATACAATGAAAAAGAAGGTCTGGCACTTTCTCGTGAGGAGATGGACTATTTGCTGAAGGTTGAAAAAGATTTGGGACGTAAATTAACCGATTCCGAAGTATTCGGCTTCGCGCAAATCAATTCCGAGCATTGCCGCCATAAGATATTCGGCGGAACATTCATTATTGATGGTCAGGAAATGGAGTCTTCCTTGTTCCAGATGATCAAGAAAACTACTGCTGAAAATCCCAACAAGATTATTTCTGCTTATAAAGATAATGTAGCATTTGCCGAAGGACCGATAGTAGAGCAATTCTCTCCGGCCGATCATTCCACTTCCGATTATTTCATTATCAAAGATATCAAGACTGTTATCTCACTGAAAGCTGAGACACATAACTTCCCGACAACCGTAGAACCATTCAACGGTGCATCCACCGGTACTGGTGGTGAGATCCGTGACCGCATGGGCGGTGGTAAAGGCTCATGGCCCATTGCTGGTACTGCCGTTTATATGACTTCTTACCCCCGTACTGATGAGGGACGCGAGTGGGAAGATATCCTTCCTGTCCGCCAATGGTTATACCAGACTCCGGAACAGATCTTAATCAAGGCTTCCAACGGTGCTTCCGATTTCGGTAACAAATTCGGTCAACCGCTGATTTGTGGTTCTGTACTAACATTCGAGCACCAGGAAAATGGCGAGAAGTATGCATACGACAAAGTGATTATGCTGGCAGGAGGGGTAGGTTACGGTACTCAGCGCGACTGTCTGAAAGGACATCCCGAAAAAGGAAACAAAGTCGTTGTAATGGGTGGTGATAACTATCGCATCGGCTTGGGTGGAGGTTCAGTTTCTTCTGTTGAAACAGGCCGGTACTCATCGGGAATCGAACTAAACGCTGTCCAGCGTGCCAATGCGGAAATGCAAAAACGTGCCTATAATGTAGTCCGCGCATTGTGTGAAGAAGATAACAACCCGATTGTTTCCATTCACGACCACGGTTCGGCCGGCCACGTGAATTGTTTATCCGAGTTGGTAGAAGAAAACGGTGGATTAATTCATATGGACAAATTACCTATCGGTGACCAGACTTTGTCTGCCAAAGAAATTATCGCCAACGAATCTCAGGAACGTATGGGATTGCTGATTGACGAATCAGCTATTGAACATGTACAAAAAATTGCTGATCGCGAACGTGCGCCGATGTATACCGTAGGTGAAACAACCGGAGACGCCCGCTTTGCTTTCGAACAGGCCGATGGGGTACGTCCGTTCGATCTGGCAGTAGATCAAATGTTCGGTTCTTCTCCGAAGACCTACATGGTTGACAAGACTGTAGAACGCCATTATGAAAATGTTTCATACGAAACTTCCAAATTAAATGAATATATCCGCCGCGTACTTCAGCTGGAAGCTGTTGCTTGCAAAGATTGGTTAACCAATAAAGTAGACCGTTCCGTAACCGGTAAAATCGCCCGCCAGCAATGTCAAGGTGAAATCCAGCTGCCTCTGAGCGATTGTGGTGTAGTAGCCCTCGACTATCGTGGCGAAAAAGGTATAGCAACTTCTCTAGGCCATGCTCCCCAAGCCGCCTTAGCCAATCCGGCCGCAGGCTCTGTTTTGTCGGTAGCCGAAGCACTGACTAATATCGTATGGGCCCCGATGGCAGAAGGATTGGACAGCGTTTCCTTATCTGCCAACTGGATGTGGCCATGTCGCGCACAGGAAGGTGAAGACGCCCGCCTGTACACTGCCGTAAAAGCCCTTTCCGATTTCTGCTGCTCATTGCAAATCAATGTACCGACCGGAAAAGATTCTTTATCTATGACCCAGAAATATCCTAACGGTGAGAAGATCATTAGTCCGGGAACTGTCATCGTTTCAGCCGGTGGCGAAGTCTCGGATGTGAAGAAAGTGGTTTCTCCTGTATTGGTAAATGATGAAAAGAGCACTATCTACCATATTGATTTCAGTTTTGACAAGTTACGTCTGGGAGGTTCTGCTTTTGCACAATCATTGAATAAAATAGGTGACGATGTACCGACTGTACAAAATCCTGAATATTTTCGTGACGCATTCCTGGCAGTACAAGAATTAGTAAATAAAGGTCTGATTATGGCCGGTCACGATATTTCTGCCGGTGGTCTTATTACCACACTGCTTGAAATGTGCTTCTCGAATATGGAAGGTGGTATGGAAATCAGCCTGAACAAGATTAAGGAGGATGACATCACCAAGATATTGTTCGCCGAAAATCCGGGTATTGTTATCCAGGTAAAAAATAAGCACAAAGAAGAAGTAAAAAAGATCTTGGAAGACGCAGGCATAGGCTACGTAAAATTAGGTAAACCGACTGAAGAACGGCATATCCTGGTAGAAAAGGGAGATGCAACTTACCAGTTCGGCATAGACTATCTGCGCGATGTATGGTATTCTACCTCTTACTTGCTAGACTGCAAGCAGAGCATGAACGGCTGTGCCAAAAAACGTTTCGAGAACTACAAGAAACAACCTTTGGAATTTGTATTCGACAAATCATTCACCGGCAAACTTTCACAATTCGGCCTTAACCCCGACCGTCGTACTCCGACAGGTATCAAAGCGGCTATTATCCGTGAAAAAGGAACCAATGGCGAACGCGAAATGGCTATATGCTCTATTTGGCAGGATTTGATGTGAAAGATGTAACAATGACTGATTTGGTTAGCGGACGTGAAACATTGGAGGACATCAATTTCATCGTATTTTGCGGTGGGTTCTCTAATTCGGACGTTTTAGGCTCTGCTAAAGGATGGGCCGGAGCTTTCTTGTTCAATCCCAAAGCCAAAGCTGCATTGGATAACTTCTATGCACGCAAAGATACATTGTCATTGGGCGTATGTAACGGCTGCCAGCTGATGATAGAATTAAACCTGATTAACCCCGACTTCACCCAAAAAGCGAAAATGCTGCACAATGATTCACATAAATTCGAATCCAAGTTTGTAGGTGTTACCGTTCCTATGAATAGAAGCGTCATGTTCGGTTCGTTAAGCGGAAGTAAGCTTGGTATCTGGGTAGCCCATGGAGAAGGTAAATTCTCATTGCCATATGATGAAGATCAATACAATGTTGTATTGAAATACTCATACGATGAGTATCCTGGCAATCCAAACGGTTCGGATTACAGCGTAGCCGGTCTGGCCAGTCCTGACGGCCGCCATTTGGCCATGATGCCTCATTTGGAACGCTCTTGTTTCCCATGGCAAAATGCTTATTATCCGGCTGATAGAATAAAGAACGATCAGATTACTCCATGGATGGAAGCATTTGTCAATGCTAGAAAATGGGTTGAAATGAACAAAAAATAAAAACGATTTGTTATATTTACTAAAAAAGCGGTGAGTCGGACTGATTACCGCTTTTTTTGTATATAACAGATTTTGATATGTTAAGGGAAATTACGAACTTTGTAAGGATTTTGCCTCCTAATAATATGAGAAGAATTCTTTTACTTATATGCCTTTTTGTTATTTTGGTAACACCTGCCGTTGCTCAACTATACCAGTATCTGGATACTCAGAATGGTTTGAGCAGCCGTAGAGTTCTATCTATACGAAAAGATAAAAAGGCTATATGTGGTTTCTCACTCACGAAGGAATAGACAGGTATAACGGAAAACAATACACACACTATAGCTTAACAGCCAATGGAAAACTACTGAACTTTCCCAACTTGAACACTTTGCAGA
>ENA-OQER01000888-OQER01000888.1-human-gut-metagenome-genome-assembly--contig:-NODE-888-length-15665-cov-4.704209_pt1 | contig 15665 bp, 18 predicted proteins | sample MGYA00242797_ERZ504639 | MGnify/ENA primary metagenome ERZ504639 (study PRJEB26092, sample SAMD00036306) | human gut metagenome | host: Homo sapiens | study: EMG produced TPA metagenomics assembly of...
CTCTACCGTTCATTCCCTCCGATGCTGAATGCGCTCCCGCAGCCTTCCTTCTCGGACCGTGCTGTCCAGAAGGACATGGTCCATTTCATTTACGAGCATTACCAGGAAAAGATCACGCTGGCGGACATTTCCGCGGCCGGCAAGGTGTCCCGCAGCAAGTGCTGCTCGCTTTTCAAGATTTACATGGGAAGCTCGCCGATCGACTTCGTGAACGACTACCGTCTCGAGGTCAGCCGCTCGCTTCTGCAGTACACGGACACCTCCGTGGCAGACATCGCCTTCAACTGCGGCTTCACGAGTCAGAGCTATTTCACCAAGCTCTTCAGCCGGACGTTCCACATGACTCCTACGGAATTTAGGAATAGTACAAAGAAAATCTCTATATAAGACTATTTTCAGCAATATCGTCGCGAAATCCCTTTTTTCCTTCGGGTTTCGCGATTTTTTATTGAAAATTTATTTGCGAATAATTTGCTATATCGAAAAGTGATGATATAATATAAATAGATATAGATAAACACGAATGTGTTACCCCTACTATAACTCCATCTTTCAGGGAAAGGATCTGTTGCGTACGTATAGGAAGTGACAAATCCTTTTCTTATACGGAAATGTTCCTTTCTCTCCAAAGAGAAGCTAAATCGGAGGTTAACCTATGAATCCACTCTTATTCTTCTTTCAATCTGCGTCGGCGGGCGGAGTGCTCCTCTTCCTGGCCGCAATCCTGGGCCTTGTGATGGCGAATACCGGTCTTGCTCCTTACTACGAGCATTTCCTTCATGCTGAGCTGGGTCCTCTTCCTGTGCACTTATGGATCAATGATGTGCTGATGGCCATCTTCTTCCTGCAGGTGGGACTGGAAGTGAAACGGGAAATGATCCATGGCGAGCTGAACACGAATGCCAAGCGCTTCCTGCCGGGCATCGGGGCCTTCTTCGGGCTCATCTGTCCGGCCATCGTCTACACGATCGTGAATTTCTCTTATCCTGAGTATCTCTCCGGCTGGGCCATCCCGACGGCGACCGACATCGCGTTTGCGATAGGCATCGTCTCCGTCCTGGGCTCCCGGGTTCCCATATCCATGAAAGTCTTTCTGACGACTCTGGCCGTCATGGATGATCTCATGGCCATCGTCATCATTGCTCTCTTCTACACGCAGGAACTTGCGTGGATGTACCTTCTTTGCGCAGCGGCGGTCACGGCTCTCCTTTTCTATATCAACAGAATCGGTTACATCCGTCCGATCCCTACCTCATGCTTGGCATCGTCCTCTGGTACTGCGTCTTCCGCTCGGGACTTCATGCGACACTGGCAGGCGTCATCCTCGCCTCCGCCATTCCCTTCCGCGGCATGCGGGAAGGGCGCACAGTCTCCCCGGTACAGGAATGGGAGCATGCCCTCACGAACTGGGTCACTTTCTCATCGTGCCCCTCTTCGGATTTGCGAATACCGGTGTTTATCTCGGTCATTTCCAGATCTCGGATCTGTTCCAGCCGTGGTCCTTGGCATCGCCATCGGACTATTCCTGGGCAAGCAGGTCGGAGTCTTCGGGACAATGTATATCCTAGTCAAAACAAACTGGTTCCCAATGCCGGCAGCTGCGACCTGGACACATGTCTACGGCATAGCACTCTGCTGCGGCATCGGCTTCACGATGAGTCTTTTCGTCGACCTTCTCGCATTTCCTCCAGGCGACGCCCGCGAACTTGCGAAAGTCGGCATATTCCTCGGATCACTTCTATCCGGCATCGCCGGGTACCTGGTTCTCCGCTTCGCGGCCACGCCTCACCCACAAAATTTGGAGGCAAGTCCGATAACCAACGTGAATTAAGCCGGCCATTCCCCTGCATAGAACCGGATGCGGCACCCGCCGGGGGGAAAGGGAACCATCATGGTAGAAGCTACCTTCACCAAGAGCATGCGCGCGCTGCTTTCGCGCACCAAGATCCACACTCCTTTCTTACGAATGTGCGAAAGACGAGCGATTTTCCCGTACCTACGGAAACTGCCGGATCCATCTCAATGACGGAATCATAGAAGTCGCCAATGAACCGAAACAGCTCCCCTTCTTCGGAGCCATGGAAAGCATGACCTGCTTCACCTGCCACCCGATCAGAAACGAGGGGCAGCTGAAGAGAGACGAATTCTACCTCCCCTACAGCACATTCCCCGTAGGCGGCAAGATCAATTCAGTAGAAATCGTCACCGACTACGTCAACGTCAACCACGGAGCCTACCAAGTCTCCTTCGACATGGCCCTCCTCTTCCACATGGACAAGAAGACCCTCATGCTCGCCCGGGACACCTGGTTTTCCCAGCTCCTCACCGTCACCGACGAACGCTCCATCAACACCATCTTCCCGATCGAAGAAGTCATCAACTCCTGGTCCAACTATGGAGAATATGCGGTGGATGTGAAGAGAATGACGACGAAATTGTAATGGTATGAATATGAATAGAAGAATAGGAATCAAAAAATGACCCGTCGAGGGTCTTTTTTTTTGATGGTGAGCTCTGCTCACAAAACCGGAAAACCGGACTTCGTCCGTGGAACCTTTTATAAAAACCAATGAATACTGCACCCCTTTCCCGGCAACAGTTGAAGTCCGGTACTCCTTCCCCGCTGGGGTAGGTCAAAACCTTCCGCAACGGCGAGAACGGCTATTATCAATAGTGATTTAAATACGTTCACCGTAAATGATAATCGTATGATGCTCGTTCGATACTATCCATCAGAATCGAGAAAACCTGCCTCGGAGAGGAAGGGGGCCCGGCTAATCTTTTAGCTGTTGCCGGGGGAAAGAGTGTAGTATCCCTTAATTTCTTTCATATAAAAAGGTTCTGCGAGTGGAACGAGGTTGGCTTGTTTTCCTCGAACGAAGTTCGGTTGTTGGTGTTCCCATTCGCACCTTGGGGCGGTTGTAAAGGTGTAATAAGAAAGAGCCTTCTTTCCCATCTTTTCTAAACAGAAGGCGTACCTTGGCATTTTAGCGGCAATGGTGGGAGCGAGAGAAATGATGATAAAACCATACAGCCGGCCCATGGCCTAGGAAATGCAACTCATCCGCCCCGTACACAAACTTTCGAGTCATTCTTGCTCCTACCATCATTGCCAACTGGTATACGGCGCACCTTCTCTTCCAGATCAAGGTTAAGACCGGCCTACGGCCCTTCCCCTGGAAAGGCGAGTGTTAGCGGCGTCAGCGCAGTCTGACAACGAGACCTTCGATAGGTCCTTTTTTCGTACCATTTATTTTTTCTATCCTCAAATCCTCACGAGAAAGTGTCCTGTGAGCATTTTTAATGCGAGCTTGACTGTCTTTTGGAATCTTTTTTCTGCTTCTTCGTAGACGTCGTGCGGGGCGACTGTCTCGCTGTCGGTTCTTTTGGCGACTACGCCGCAGACGGAGCCTGCGTGAAGGCCCATGACGTCGCAGAGTGTGAAGAGGGTGGCGTTTTCCATTTCGAAGTTGGTGCAGCGAGGTGCTGGTATTCTTCGAGGCTTCCCTGGTAGGCGCGGCGGACGTAGCGGCGTAGCTGTCGTAGCGTTCCTGGCCGGGCCAGAAGCTGTCGGTGGAGACGGATATGCCTGTTTTGAAGGGGATCTTCAGGGTCCTTGCGGCTTCTTCTAAGGTAAGTGTGACACGCATGTCGGCAGCGGCGGGGTATTCGATGGGGGCGTAGGCTTTGGAGGCGCCATCCATTCTGACTGCTGCTTTGTTGATGACGATGTCGCCGAGGTTCAGGTCTTCCTGCATGGAGCCTGTGGTGCCTACGCGGATGAATGTTTTGACGCCGAGGCGGGCGAGTTCTTCTACGGCGAAGGTAACGCAGGGGCCGCCCATGCCGGTGGACATGACGAGGATAGGCTGTCCATTCACTTCGGCGGTCCAGGTGGTGAAGTCTCTGTGGCTGGCGACAAAGGCGGCGTTCGGATCAAGGGCTTTGGCAAGGCCTTCGACGCGTCCCGGGTCGCCGGGAACGAGGGCGTATTTGGCGCCTTTTATCATTTCTTTGGTCAGGCCGGTGTGGTACATGACTTCGCCATCTTTGGCATAATTCGGCATAATGATTCCTTCTTTCATGGAAACAAATTGTCTTTTGAGATGAAAAAGGGGATGCAGTAACGAGTGATCGTCGTACATCCTCTTTAATTGGAACGAAAGTGTAAAGCGTACAAGCAAGATGGAGGGAGTGAGAATGAACCCCTTTCGTCGCCTCCGGCGCCACTTTCCCCTAACGGGGACAGCCAAGAAATGAGAAAACCATACAGCCGCCTTACAGGCTGGGAGCTCCGACCCTCAACGACGTGTTCCTCGAGATCACCGGCCGCGAGCTGCGCGACTAGGGGGCAGTCATGTTCAACACCATCATCACTACGGTCAAGACGCTGCTGCGCCGGCCGAGCACGTGGGTCTGGGGCGCTCTCTTTCCCATCGCACTTTCCACGATGTTCATGTTTATGTTTGCGAATCTGAGCTCCGACGGCACGGTCGACCCGGTACCGGTTGCCGTCATAGCGGACGAGGCCTGGGACGCCTCGACCTTTAAGGACGTGGCGACGTCGCTTGCCAAGGAGGGCGACAATCAGCTGCTCGAGATCCACGAGTGCGACGACGCAGCCGATGCGAACCGTGCGCTTAAGGCCGGCGAGGTCGCGGGCATCTATACGGTCGACGACGCAGGCGCACCCAAGCTCACACTGCTATCGAGCTACGACGCTCGCGCGCATCATCGGTGCTCACCGACCGCAGCATCCTGGAGACGGTGGCAAGCTCGTATACACAAAATGCCGAGCTCATGTCCCAGATTGCCCAGGACAACCCGGCGGCACTCGCCGACCCCGAGGCGGTTGCGCGCGCCCTGTCGCTCGAGGGCGGCACCCGTCGCGTGAGCCTTACGCGCACCACGCCCGACGGCACGGTCATCTACTATTACGCGCTTTTTGGCCTGGTCGCGATGATGTCTGACGAGTTTGCCGCCTTGAGCGTTGTCGACCTGCAGCCCAATCTGTCGGGCCTTGGCGCGCGCCGCTGCGTGGGCGGCCTTTCCAAGACGGCGTCGCTGGCCGGCATTTTTGTCGCTCGTGGCTGGTCTCCTTTGCTTCGATGGTGATCGCGATCGGCTACGTGCGCCTAGTCGTGGGCGTCGACTTTGGCGGGCGCGAGGGGCTGTGTTTGGTGGGCGCCGCCGCTTCCGCGCTTGCCGCCACGGGCTTGGGGCTCTTTGTGGGCACGCTTCCCGTTAAGGGCGGCAAGGCGTCCAAGTCGGGCATCCTCACGGGCTTTGCCACCACGTGCGCCCTGTTCGCCGGCCTCTACGGCGAGCCGGCGATGGCGCTTGCCGACGACGTCGCCCGCGCCTGCCCGGCCGAGTGTTGGCTCAACCCCGTCAAGCTTGTCTGCGACATGTTCAACCGCCTGTATTTCTTTGAGGACTTGGGCCCCTTTGTCGTTCGCGCCGACGCGCTGGTCCTCATGACGCTGGTGTTTGTCGCCGCCGCTACGCTGATCTTTGGAAGGAGCCGCTATGAGCACCTTTAAGACCGCGCTTCGCATGGCGCTCGCACACCCGCTCTATCTGCTTATCTACACGGTGTTCATTTCGCTCATGGGCGTATTCATCGCGGCATCGGTGAGCTGGAACTCGTCGCAGCTCACCGAGTACAAGCCCTACGACACCAACGTGATCGTGATCGATCGCGACGACAGCGATCTTTCGCGTGCGCTTACCAAACATCTGGGTTCGCGCTTTGAGCTGGTCACGGGCGTCGGGCGACGACACCTACGACCTCGCGGACGCGCTCTCCAAGAGCAATAGTGCCAAGGGCAGCGCCGACTGCGTGTTCTTTATCCCGGAGGTTCGAGGACGACCTGGTCGCGGCTGCCCGCGCGAGGGAGGCCCTGCCCAAGCTCGACGTGACCTACGGTTCCGGCACCATGGCGGCGGCGCTTTCGTCTGCCGAGGCTCGCGCTGGATCTCGCTCGCGGGCGCTGCGGCGGCGCTTGAGCCCGCTGCTTCTAACGGCGATGTTGCCAAGGCCGCCGAGCATGCCGCTGCAAAGCGCGCGGAGGTCCAGATCGAGCAGGTCAAGGTCACTCGACGGCTGCCGCCACGCTCGAGTCGTATTTCAACTTGGCGCGTACGCGATCATCTCGTCGGTCATCGTGTCGGTGGGACTGGTGTTCTCGGGCATGAACGAGCCCGAGCGTGTGCGCCGCATGGAGGCCGGCCCGGTCTCCGAGCGCCAGCGCTCGCTTGCTGTGTTTGCGGCCGCCGCCGTGCTCACCGTCTGCATCTGGTTTGTGTCGAGCATGATGGGCGTTGTGGGCTTTGCCGGCGCGGTCGCCGAGGTCGGCGGTGGGCCGTGTGTGCCTGGCGCTGGCAGCGACGTTTGCCCTGGCGTGCACGCCGCTGGCCGTTGGCTTTGCCCTTTCGAGCCTGGGTGCGCGTGAGGAGCTGCTCAACGGTGTGGGCAACCTGCTCGGCATGCTCATGACGTTTTTGGGCGGCGCTTGGATGCCGCTGTCGCTCATGGGCTCGGCCGTGCAGACCGTGGCGCACTTTGTGCCGACATATTGGGTGAACGATGCGATCAGCAAGGCACTTGCCTCGGATCTGACGTCTGCCGTGCTGAGCGACATCGCCTGCGATCTGGCGTCACGGTGCTCTTCGCCGCCGCCATTGCCGCCGTAGGTCTGGCCCTCGCACGCGCAAATCCCGCGCCTAGCCACCTAGTCATTTAGAGCGTCCCAATGACCAGTCTGAAATAAATCCCGAGCCTCGCTCCAAAATAGTTCGCCATGGTTTACTATTACGCTCATAAAGTAGCAATAGGCTAACAATGGGGGATAGCATGGCGACGAAGCAAGCCTACGTCCAGGTCAAGGGGCTCAAGAAGCACTACGGCGATGGAGATGCACGCCTGACGGTGCTCGACGGCATCGACACGTCCATCAACCGCGGAGAGATCTGCGTCATGCTGGGGCCTCGGGTTCGGGCAAGTCGACGTTTCTTAACCTGATCGGCGGCCTGGAGGATGCCGACGCGGCTCCATCATGGTGGACGGCTGCGACCTCACGGTGCTCAAGCCTACCGACCTGGGCGAGTATCGCCGCCGTGAGCTGGGTTTTGTCTTCCAGTTCTACAACCTGGTGCCCGATCTCACCATCAAGGAGAACATCGAGGTCACGGCGCACCTGTCCAAAAACCCGCTCAATGTCGACGACCTGCTGCGTTCGCTGGGCCTCTACGAGCACCGCAACAAGTTCCCGCGCCAGGTCTCGGGCGGCCAGCAGCAGCGCTGTGCCATCGGCCGTGCGCTCGTCAAAAACCCGGGCCTGCTGCTGTGCGACGAGCCCACCGGCGCGCTTGACTACAAGACGTCCAAGGAAATCCTGCAGCTCATGGAGGATGTCAACCGCACCTACGGCTGCACCATCATCATTGTCACCCACAATGCCGCCATCGCGCACATGGCCAATCGCGTGCTGCGCCTGCGCGACGGGCACATCGTCGAGGATGAGCTCAACGAGTCGCCCGTTGCGGCCGCCGAGCTCGATTGGTAGGCGGCGCCATGACACCTCTCGCAAAACGTCTCCCGCGCGAGCTGCGCCGCAATATCGGCAAATACCTGGGCATCTTTTTGCTTATGTGCGGAAGCACCGCTCTCACCTCGGGATTTTTGCTCGCAGCGCATTCCATCGGCTGCCTTATCGATGACATGCGCGATGCGTACGCGATTGAGGACGGCCGCGTGACCACCTCCTTCGAGGCTACCGACGATCAACTCAAGGCCGCCGAGGGTGCAGCCGGCGACGCCGGCGGCGTCACGCTCTACAAGAATTTCTCCATCGACGCCATCATCAAAAAGGTGTCCGGCGACGACGGCACCAAGCGCACGCTGCGCACCTATGCGCACCGCACCAAGGTCGATATCGCGTCCTACTGTGAGGGCAAGGAGCCCAAAACGGACGATGAGGTGGCAATCGACCGTGTCTTTGCCACCAACAACGGCCTCGCCGTGGGCGATAAGGTCGAGCTCGAGGGCCGCACCTACACCATCTGCGGCATCATGACCCAGCCCGATAGCCAGGCGCTGTTCCTCAACAATTCGGACTTTACGGTGAACACCATCACGTACGGCGTGGCCGAGGTCACCGATGCCGGCTTTGCCGCGCTCGAGGATGCCGGCGGCGCGCCCGCCTACACCTACTCCTTTACCTTTGCCGATCGCGACCTCCCCACCGCGGATCGCATCGATGCGGAGCAGGATATGGTCGAGGCGCTGACCGACGCCGATGCGCGCGTGGATGACCTCATCGACGCCGATTCCAACCAGGGCATTGGCTATGCGCGCGACGACGTAGACGGCGACTCCATGATGTGGATGACGCTGCTCGACATCATCATCGTGATCATGGCGTTCGTCTTTGTGGTCCTTACCGACGCCACCATCGAGGAGGAGAGCGCCATCATCGGCACGCTGCTCGCCAGCGGCTATCGTCGACGCGAGATCGTGCTGCACTACCTTGCGCTTCCCGCTATCGTGGGCGTGGTCGCGGCGCTTTTGGGCACTGCGCTCGGCGTTGTGTTCTTTACCGAGCCCATGCGCAGCCTCTATTACGGTTCGTATAGCCTGCCGCCCTTCCAGGTGTACTGGAGCTGGGAGATCTTTGTGAAGTGCGCCGTGGTTCCCGCCGCCGCGCTCATCCTCATCACGCTGGTGGGCCTGCTTCGCAAGATGGGCAAGACGCCGTTGCAGTTCCTTCGTCACGAGGCGAGCGGCAAATCGGGCACCAAGCGCGGCTTGCAGCTGCCGGAGCGCATGGGTTTTGTTTCCCGCTTCCGCCTGCGTATCTTCCTGCGCAACCTGGGCAACTTCGCCACGCTCTTCGTGGGCATTGCGTTTGCGTCGCTGCTGCTGCTCTTTGGCCTGGCGATTTTGCCCACGATGACGCACTATGCGGATAACCTCGAGACAAGCCTGGTCGCCGAACACCAGTACACGCTCAAGGCGCCGCTGGAGCTCGAGGGTACTGCCGAGGAGCGCGAGCAGTGGTCGGCACTCGAGCGCTTGCAGTCGGTTGACGGCGCGCTGCTTTCCGCCGCTCAGGATGCCGATGACGAGCTTGACGACGCGGCCGATGCGGCGCAGGCGGCAGCCGATGCCGCGACCAGCGCTCCGTCTGCCGAGAGCTTGGCCGCGGCGCAGGACGCGCTCGCCAAGGTTCAGGACAAGAAGGATGCGCTTTATGCGCGCCTCGATGACCTTGCCGATATCCTCGGCTGCAACCGCGACGAGGCTATCGACCTGATTGACAAGGCCTCTAAGATCGACACCGACAACGACGACATTCACCCGGTCAACACGATTGACAACGGCGCGGGCGCAATCGCGCAGGCCGAGAAATATGCCGTTTACCAGCTGCAATACGACCGCGGCGATGGTAATGGCGAGGAGACGATTTCTGTCTACGGCATCTCGCCCGATTCGCGCTACTGGAAAGGGCTGGACGTCGGCGACGGACGCGTCGTCTTTGGCGGTGGCTTACTCGACAAGTTTGGCTGGAGCGAGGGCCAGAAGGTTAAGCTTCGCGACAAGTACGAGGGCGAGAATTATTCCTTTGAGTACGTGGGCAAGGACTGCGTTTGGGGCTCTAAGTCGGATATGAATGTCTATATGAGTATCGAAGACTTTAACGAGCTGTTTGACAACGATGCGGCCTACTTTAACGGCTATGTGAGCGATGAGAAGCTCGACCTCGACGCGCGCTACTTTGCCGGCGATACCACGCCCGACGACATGCGCGCCGTGGGCGACCAGTTCATCGGCATGATGAGCAAAATGATCGGCATGATGGTTGGGCTTGCGGTGTTCATCTTCTTGCTGTTTATGTACCTGCTGACCAAGGCTGTGATCGACCACAGCGCCCGTTCGATCAGCTACATGAAGTCTTTGGCTATCGCGATAGCGAGATTTCGCATCTGTACATCCGCTCGATCACGTTGTGCGTGGCAGCGTCACTCGTGCTGAGCCTGCCGGTCATTATTGGCTCGCTAACGGCCATCTTCCGCTCGATGCTGCTCGCCTATAACGGCAATATCGAGATCTACGTGCCCGCTTGGTCCATGGCGGCGTGCGCAGGAATCGGCTTTGCGACCTACCTGGTCGTGGCGCTGCTGCACACGCGCTCCATCAAGCGCGTCAGTCTGGCCGAAGCCCTCAAAGTCCAAGAGTAGTCATTTAAGAACGTCCCCAATGACTAGGTGCCGTACTTGACTTTAACTCTGCTTTAACTGGTACCATCCTCTATGTCTGTAACGCCATATAGACCGAGGGGATAGATCTATGACCGCAACTGCACCCGCTAAGGTGTACTTCACCAACCTGCGCACGCATGCTCGCGAGAGCCAGCTCGACAAGCTCAAGCGCCTCATCCGTCACGCCGGTATCGAGCAGATCGACTTCGAGAACAAGTTCGTCGCCATCAAGATTCACTTTGGCGAGCTGGGCAACCTGAGCTTTTTGCGCCCTAACTACGCCCGCGCCGTCGCGGATGTCGTGAAGGAGCTGGGCGGCAAGCCCTTCCTTACCGACTGCAATACGCTCTATGTCGGTAGCCGCAAAAACGCGCTCGAGCACATCGACACCGCCTACCAGAACGGCTTTACCCCGTATGCCACGGTTGCCAGATCATCATCGCCGACGGCCTCAAGGGCACCGACGAGGCGCTCGTCCCGGTCGAGGGCGGAGAGTACGTGCACGAGGCTAAGATCGGTCAGGCGCTCATGGATGCCGATATCGTGATTAGCCTCACCACTTTAAGGGCCATGAGCAGGCCGGCTTTGGCGGCGCCATGAAGAACCTGGGTATGGGAGGCGGCAGCCGTGCCGGCAAGATGGAGCAGCATGCCGCCGGCAAGCCGAACGTCTCGACCGAGCACTGCGTTGGCTGCCGTGCCTGCGAAAAGATCTGCGCGCACAACGCTGTCTCGTTCGACGGCACCCGCGAGCGCGAGCTTGCCAGCGGCGCTACTCGCACGGTGCACGTGGCCGCTATCGACCACGATCGCTGCGTGGGCTGCGGACGCTGCATTGCGGCATGCAACCAGGACTGCATCAAGCCCGGCTATGACGCCGCGGCCGACGTGCTCAACTGCAAGATCGCCGAGTATACGAAGCCGTTGTCGACGGCCGCCCGAGCTTCCATATCTCGCTTGCCATGGATATCAGCCCCAACTGCGATTGCCATCCCGAAAACGATACGCCTATCGTCAACGACATCGGCATGTTCGCGAGCTTCGACCCGGTCGCCATCGACCAGGCCTGCGCCGATGCTGTCATGGCATCCGAGCCGCTGCCCAACACCGAGCTCACCGATAGCGCGGCCAAGATGGAGCACAACCACGAGCATCTGGAGGGCGAGCAGGCTAAGGACCCCTTCTGCATCACGCATCCCGACACCGACTGGCGAGTGTGCATCGCGCATGCCGAGAAGATCGGCCTAGGCACGAGCAAGTACGAGCTCATCGAGGTCAAGTAGCGCCTAGCTATTGGACAAATCAAGCGCTTTTGTAGCGCAACGTTAGCAAAAGCGCCCGTGAGTACAGTACCCACGGGCGGCTTTTTGGAAGTGCTAGGGGTCAGATAGACCAGTAAACCGTACTATTTGCCTAAAAATACTCGTCGAGGAAGTTGTTGACCGTGTTCCAGTAGAGCTCGGGGTCGACTTGCGCGCTCTTGGCGTGGGTGGCGCCGTGGATAGTGAGCTTCTGTTTAACCTTGCTGGCGCACGCGTCGTAGTTTTGGTCGAGCATGCTGTACGGCACAAAGGTGTCCTGGTCGCCGTGGATAAACAGCATGGGAACCGTCGCGTGTTTGAGCTGCTCCACACTGCTCGCCTTATGAAAGTCGTAGCCCGCGCGCACGTTGCACACCAAGTTTGCTACATCGAGCAAGGGAAAGCTGGGCAGGCCGAACACGTCCTTGAGCTGCAGAGAAAACTCGTCCCAAACACTCGTATAACCGCAGTCCTCGATAATGCATTTCACGTTTGCGGGTAGAGATTCCCCCGCGACGTTCATGGCGGTTGCCGCACCATCGACTCGCCAAAGACCAGGATGCGCGCCTCGGGGTCAGCCTGAACGATCCGCCCAATCCATGCAACGATGTCGAGGCGCTCGGGCCAGCCCATGCCGATATAGTCGCCGCCGGAGCGCTCGTGGGCGCGGGCGGCAGGCGCGAGCACGTTCATGCCGCGGTCGTGGAAGCGCTTGGCGTATCGGGCCATGCCGATGGGCTCGTTGGTATATCCATGCAGGCAGACGGCGTAATCGTGGGTGTTCTCCGAGGCGGCAAAATACCAAGCGGCAAGTTCGGTTCCGTCATCTGCGGTGAGGCTGCTGCTCTCACGATTCTCTTTAAACCACGCCCGCGCTCGGTTTCCTCGGCATCCGGCTGCTCGCCTTCTTTGTCGTTCTTGCTATCCTGCATCATCTTCATGGTGTACGGCGCTTGGGGATTCAGCGCGAAGTCAAACAGAAAGTTGCCGGCAAATCCGAGCAGCGCAACGACAACCACCAGTGCAACGATGCCGGCTATCTTGAGCTTTCGATGAGAACGTGCGTTTTGAGCCATACGGTATTCTCCTATAAGATGTTAATACATCAACATTTAATGCAAGCGCATTATGGACGTTCGCCGTTGATGCGTCAACAAGCAAAGAATGGGTAAACAAAGGGTCACATATGGTGCAAATTTCGCACGTACCCAGACGCTTTGATATAGTGTTGAGAACTCTTTACGTTGGAGGATGTAACCGGCATGTCCGATTCGAGCGACAGTTCTAAGCCGCGACCCAAGACCGCGGCGTTCCACACTACACGGTGGGCGAGGAGATCATGAACTCCGTCACCCATGGTGTCGGCTGCCTGCTGGGTATCGCGGGCCTGGTGCTCCTGATCGTATTCGCCGCCCTGCGCGGCGGAGGCCCGGCCCACATGGCCGCGGCGATTGTCTATGGCGTCAGCATTATCCTCGAATACCTAGCCTCCACGCTCTACCACGCGATTCAGCCCGCGCGCGCCAAGCGCGTGTTTCGCATCATCGACCACAGCTGCATCTACCTGCTCATAGCCGGCAGCTATACGCCGTTTTGCCTCATCACGCTCGCAAACGACGGCGGTCCTGCGCTGTTCTTTGCCGTATGGGCCATCGCCATTATCGGCATCGCCCTCGAGTGCTTTATGCGTGAGCGTCAACCGCACTGGGTAAGTGGCCTGGTCTACCTGCTGATGGGCTGGCTCGTTGTCTTTAAGCTGCCCGAGCTCGTGTCGCTGCTCAACCCCGTGGCACTTGCCCTGCTTGCCGTCGGCGGCGTGTGCTACACCGCGGGCGTGCCGTTCTATATCGCCAAAAACGTGCGCTATCTGCACAGCGTGTTTCACCTGTGGGTGCTCGCCGGCAGCATCTTTCAGTTCATGGCGGTGATCCTCTTCGTAATCTAGCGACCATGCCTGCGCGCCCGCGTTCTCGTTTGGGCGCCGGTGCAATTGCCGTATCCGCCATCAACGTTTTAACCTGACGTCCCGAATCTTGGAGGTTCGAGAAACTCCCGATGGACATAACCATCTCCCTTATCACCACCCTCGTTTTGACCCTCATCAACGGCTACTTCTCTATGTCCGAGATGGCGCTCACCACGGCCAAGCGCGCCGTGTTGGAGCACGAGGCCGAGGAAGGCGACAAGCGCGCCGAGCGTGCCATTAAGCTGGCTGCCGACTCCGACCAGCTGCTCGCCACCATCCAGGTCGCCATCACGCTCGTGGGCTTCGCCTCGTCCGCCGTCGCCTCGACGAGTCTGTCCGACCCGCTCGCCACGTGGCTCATGAGCTTTGGCATCGCGCCGCTCTCCGCCATCGCGCGCGGCCTGGCGCCGGTCATCATCACCGTCGCGGTCGCCTTCGTGTCCATCGTGATCGGCGAGCTTGTGCCCAAGCGCATCGGCCTGGCCAACGCCGAAGGCGTGTCCAAGCAGGTCGTGGGGCCGTTGTCGTTTTTCCAAAAGATCGCTCGTCCGCTCGTGTGGCTGACCGGCGCTTGCTCCGATGGCCTGGCCCGCATCCTGCGCATCAAGAGTGCCGACGACCGTCAGAACGTCTCGGAAGAAGAGATCAAGTACATGGTCTCGGAGCAGGACGACCTGCTCGACGAGGAAAAGCGCATGATCCACGAGATCTTCGACCTGGGCGACACCGTTGCCCGCGAGGTCATGGTGCCGCGCGTGGACACCACCATGTGCGAGGACGACGAGACGGTCGCCGACGTGCTGTCCACCATGCGCCAGACCGGCTTCAGCCGCATCCCCGTCTATCACGAGGATCCCGACAACGTCGCCGGCATTGCGCACATCAAGGACCTGATCCAACCCGCGCTCGACGGCAAGGGTGACCAGCCCATCGCCGGCTTTTTGCGCGACGCCACCTTTGTGCCCGACACCAAGGACATCCTGCCGCTACTGTCCGAGATGCAGACCTCGCACGACCAGATCGTGGTGGTCGTGGACGAGTACGGCGGCACGGCCGGCATTATCACCATCGAGGATATCGTCGAGGAGATCGTCGGCGAGATCGAGGACGAGTTCGACCCCGACAACAAGTATCTCACGCGCCTTTCGCGCCGCGAGTGGCTCGTTGATGGGCGTTTTTCGTGCGATGACGCGATTGAGCTTGGTTGGCCGCTCGAGGAAAGCGATGATTATGAGACCATCGCCGGCTGGATCTTGGAGCTTTGTGACTCGGTGCCCGACATCGGAGAGGTGTTTGAGGTCGCGGGGTACAAGTTTAAAGTGCAGTCGATGCGTGGCCAGCGCATCTCGCTCATTCGCGTGATCGCTCCGGCCGAAACCGATAAGAAGGATTCCGAGTCTTCGGTAGACGAGCCGACGACGTCGGGTGCGGGTTCCGCGAATCCGCACGACGGCGACGAGTAGGACAAGGAAGAGTAGGGGAGAGTTATGGCAGGCCTGTTCAACATCCTTAAGGTCACCGTCAGTGAGGACAAGATCTGCGCGCATGTGCTGGTGAACCCCGGCATGCCGCTCATGACCTCGGAGGACATCGAGGCCACGGCGCGCGTGTACTACCTGGTGCCCGCGATTGCCAAGCACCTGTGCCTGGGCGATTCCGGCCGCGAGTTCCAAGACTGCATGGGCCAGACCGAGCTCTGCCACCTGTTGGAGCACGTGACGGTTGAGCTCATGAACGAGACCGGTCTTGCCGGTAGCATCTCGTGCGGCCGCACCCGCGTAAGCGAACACGATGAGCGTGTCTTTGAGGTTGAGCTTTCGTGCCCCGACGACGCACTGGCCATCGGCGCGCTGTCTTCGGCCACCTTTATGATGGATTGGGCCTATCTGCACGCCGACCAGCCTACCCCCGACGTGGAAGGCACGGTCGCGGGCCTGCGCAACCTGGTGCTGGGCATGCGCGCCGAGGCCGAGGCAAGGATCCTCACGAGCCGTCGCCGCTGCGAACGGCGAAGATGCTGCCGAGGACGAGGCGCTGACGAGGGCGATGTGCCGGTCGACCCCGAGCCCGCTGCCGATGTGACCGCCGAGCCCGTTCCCACCGAGCCCCAGGGCGTCCCCAACTTTGACGACGAGC
>ENA-OQER01000890-OQER01000890.1-human-gut-metagenome-genome-assembly--contig:-NODE-890-length-15660-cov-5.227129_pt1 | contig 15660 bp, 24 predicted proteins | sample MGYA00242797_ERZ504639 | MGnify/ENA primary metagenome ERZ504639 (study PRJEB26092, sample SAMD00036306) | human gut metagenome | host: Homo sapiens | study: EMG produced TPA metagenomics assembly of...
CTTCTGCGATGGTCTGCATGAGCAAGTCCGCGTCCATGATGTGCGGGGAATTGCATTTCAGATTTCTGGCTTTCCCCTTGTGGTACTCGCTGCAATAGGCAACATGCCGCTTGCCGCCGTTTCGGTAATCTATACGAATGTGCATTTTTGCGCCGCAGTCCTTACAGAAAAGCAAGCCGGACAGAGGGTGGATTTCCCCGTCCCGTTGGGGCGTTGACGGGTGCGTTTTCCAAAATCCGCTGTACGGTTTCAAAATCGCTGCGGCTGATAATCGGCTCATGCACATTTTCTGTGATGTGCCACTGACTCCGGTCTACATAGTGGTTATGTTTATCTCGGAAATGCTTTGTGGTCTTGAAGTTGACCACATCGCCGCAATACTCCTGCCGTGTGAGGATATTGGTCAAGGTGACTTTGTTCCACTTGCAGCGGTTATCCTCGTTGAGCGTCTTATTTTTACAGGTTCCCCACCCGCGGTCTTTCATGTAGAAGTGGGGGTTGGGATTTGCTCCTGTGTCAGATGCACGGCGATTTGGTTGCGGTTTTTCCCGCCGATAAACAGACGGAAAATCAAACGGACAACCTCGGCGGCTTCCTCGTCGATTATCCAAAAATCCTTGTTGTCCGGGTCTTTGACATAGCCGTAAGGGGCTTCGGTGACAATCGGCTTTCCACTCATGCCTTTGGTCTTAATGCCCGTTTTCACTTTCTTGCTGATGTCCTTTGCGTACCACTCCGACATGATATTGATAAAGGGCGCAAACTCCAATGTGTCGGGCTTCTCGCTGTCTATCCCGTTGTTGACCGCGATAAAACGCACATTGTTCCGTCTGAATATCTCCATCGCGTTGCCTACTTGGAGATAGTCGCGCCCCCAGCGGGTAAGGTCTTTCATAATGCAGACACCGATTTTCCCGTTTTCCACATCGTCCATCATGCGGGAGTAGGCGGAACGGTCAAAAAACCTGCCGCTTTCGTCATCGTCGATGTAGTGCCGGATATTGGTTAGGTGCTGCCCTCTGGCATAGTTCTCCAAAAATATTTTTTGGTTCTGTATGCTGTTGCTTTCGCCGCCGTCCCTGTCCTCGTCGCCTACGGAAAGGCGGGAGTAAAGGGCTGTAATTTTGCTATAATCAGTCATGTGCATAACCTCCTGTGCGTCCATGTATGTGTCATTTACACTTAAAATTATGCACTCCAGCGGGCCGAACCATATTCCAAACCATGTCGATATTTCTTGGCGTTCTTGCTTTTAAGATACACCGCCAGCCTCAGACCAACACCGCAGCACAGCCCTACCAACAAATCCAATGGATGCAGGCTTGGCCAGAAACTTTGCAACGCCCCAGGCAGAACTGCAACCAGCGAAAGAAACTTTTCTGAAGCATCTGCCCCTTGTGCCATTCGCCATGCCTCTCCCAATTGGTAGCAAACAGCCCAAGCAGGATATACGGCATATTCAGCAAAACGAGCTTTTTGATGTCCAATGTCTTTTTCATCGTTCCAGCTCCTTTCGCTTAGTGCGGTCCACTACAGCATTTTTAACCATCTCTTTGAACTGGTTAAGTTTTGTCAGTACGGACGGGCGCTCTGTTTTCGTTGCCTTTTTGACCTTTTTGTTGGTGTACTCTGTAAAAGCTGCTGTCAGAGCATCTGCATCACGGCCTTTGAAAAAAATCAGGTACTTTGGCGGAGAACTGCTGCGGTCCTTTTTCACCGCATAATCCACACCATATTTCCGGGCGATTTTCTCAAACTCCTTGATAGAGGGGTCTGTGATCTCAATGTTGGATATTCCCTGATTCTGCCCGACAAGCTGCTTCACAGTCTGTTTTCCATGCGGAACAACCGGCGCATCACGGCTTCTCTGCTTTTCCAGCTTCTTTTCCTTCCGATGTGCCATGTACTTGCTTATGGCAGCCTTAAACATTCTGCCGGTAAACTTTGTTCCACTGACAACCAGCGTCAAAGTTCTGTTTTCCACTTCTTCCTGCATTTTCTCGCCTCCTTTCCACGAAGTTTGCAGGGAATCTCTTTTTTTGCTAAGGCGGAACCACCAGCCGCCGCAGAAGATAACGCTTCATACCGCCCTCCTTAGCGTAACTGGTCAGAATGGTCATAGTGCAGATTGCCCTGGCGTACCTTTGCGTGGCTCAAAATCTTAATCTGCCCCTTTTCCTGACTATCCAGTGCTTTTTCATAACCGGTATCCGACAGGAACAGGCGGGTTCGTTCGCCTTTCCAGCCAACAGGGGAATCGTTCGTCAGCACATCAAAAATAATCATGTGCCGGGTGTCCTCCGCAAAACGCTGGAGGTCCATATATCCATGACCGTGATAATTCTGCGCTCCTGCCTTTGCCCGCATTTCTTCCATCAGCTACCCTATGGTCTTTCCCTCAGACATCATGCTTGCTCCTTTCTCCCGGCAGTTCCGGGCAATAAAAAAGCGACCATTTACCAGCCGCCATACAGATCGTGATTTACTTGTGAGGTGTAACGATTGCTTATCGTGGTCGGTGCATTGAACAGAACGGTCAGAAGATACTGCTTCATGTTGCGAATTTCCGTGGTGTTCTTCTGTAAACAGTCCATGACAAACTCAATGTGCGAGTTATCCAGCTTCAAGAACCTGGAACGAACGATTTCATGCGGAAAATCACTTCCTTTCCGTTCCGGCAGACAATCTGCCGCGCAATCCCGGAAGGGAATGGAATCGGTACTTGATCCATAAATATTTTGTTTTTGAGTATTTGATTTCTCTATATTTAATTCTGCGGGCTTTTCCGTATCCGGTTTATCCATATACGGGTTTTCCGTATCTGGTGAATCCGTATCCGGTTTTCTAAGCTGTGGCTGCTCGTATATGACATACTCTGTATCGCTGATGCGTCCCTGCCGGTCACGCAGCTTGTGCCGCACAATGTAACCGGCAGCCTCCAATTCCCGCAACGCAACGCCTATGGCATCCACGCCCTCCTTACAGATCTTTGCAAGACCACGGGTGGTGTAATTCCAGTCCTCTGGCAAAGATAACATCATGGAAAGCAGTCCATTGGCTTTTAACGACAGGTTTGCATTTCGTAAATGATGATTGCTCATCACGGTATAATCACGGGTCCGTTCAATGCGAAAAACGGCCATCGACCTCACTCCTTCCAAATTTTGGGTACAAAAAAACCACAATCCTAAATCAAAGAATTGTGGCGTTCAACTTTCTCTATATTTTCTTGTGCATTTCTTTCCCGGCTTAAGTCGAGGATGTGTCCCTCAACAACACGGGCATACCGCTTGATTTTGATTTTCCGGCGCTGATGATCTTGGAGAGCGTTCTAATAGCTGTCCTCTGCAAGAAACAGACGCATTTCATCACCTCTGCTCCCGTAAGCACTGCACGGATGGAGAACAACAAATTCAATCATCCATCGGGTGCTGTCCTTAAAGCGTTCCACAGCAAGAATGTTATGTCCTTTCAGCTCCCTTGCTAAAATATCTTTCATAGGCGGCTCCTTTCATCGCTCCTGGTCTCTCTGACGTTTACGCTGCCATTGTTCCAATAGCTTGATAATGGTCTCCTGCATCCTGGCTGGTGTGTAGCTTCTGGGAAAATACTTCCGCAGAGTGTCAGAAGTAAAAGTAACCCTGTCCAGCAGTTCGGGAATCAGTTCTGTCAGTCGAATAAATCTTTGAACCTGATTTCTACTTGACCCCGCCTGTTGTGCCAAAATTTCGTCAGCCCGCAACTTCGTCCCAACTTGGGACGAAGTTAAATCCACTCGCTCTCCCTGATGCAAGCACGATAGTCACTTTCCTCCTCGCCATGACAAAAAGCACCCAGTTATTTGTTACTGAGTGCCTGCATTAGAATCGTATTTAATTGTTCAGATTTGGTCAGATTATGCCAAACCCTCCAGCGAAAAATCCGGTGTCTGAGAGTGCCAAATCACCCTCAAAAATACCCCCGAAATTGTTCTCTGGTTGTCCTATTTTTTAACCACTAAGACCGTTTTTTGACCCCATTTTTGCCGACTGTCCTATATTTAACCACTAAAAATCGGGTGAAAACGGTTCTCGTTTTTCCAAATTTGGTCAAACTATATCAGCCCGTTTAGATATAGTAAAACCCCGGAAAACCTTGGCTTAACAGTGATAAGGAACTAATTTACTTATCAACTGTTAGCTGACGGTTTCCGGGGTGCATACGGACAAATCCCGTCTGATTTCTAACAGAAAGTCAGACGGGATTTTCGCTTTATATTACGAATTATGGAGGACATACCATGAAAACCTTAATATCTTGTGCCTACAATATGGATAATTGCTGTGTGGAAGTGAAATTCAGCGACGGCAGTATGATTGCGATTGACACTATCGTCGTTGAGAACGAGATTGCTGACAATATGTATCAGCGGTCAGAGCTGGATTATTTGATCTACAACGCTCCTTTGGAGTATGCAGACCTTATCTTGAACGGCGATCCCGAAACCTATTTGAAAACTGTAACAGAATACAAGCCTTGGGATAGCTGACAACACGCTGCCCGCAGGAGAAAATCCTGCGGGCGTTTTTCTGTTTATATTATTTCCCTCCGTTGGATCTCAATTTAGGAAAGAAGATGACAATCTTGAAGCCCTTTCCCCACTGGGAAGCTGCTTCCAGATGAAGATTTAGATCGTCGGCCATCTTCTTAACCAGGTAAAGTCCCATACCGGTAGCCTTCTTTCTGCTGTCAGTAGAATCCCCGGTAAAGCCCTTTTGAAAAATGTACGGCAGATTATATTTTTTTACGCCAATGCCGTTATCTTCAACAGAAAGGATATCTGCGGTCTCCGAATGTATCACGGAAATTGTAAGCATGGGACTATCGCTGCTATATTTGATGGCATTGCTAACGATTTGTCCCAACATAAACTGAAGTCCTCTACGGTCTGTATAGACTGTTTCAGATTGCAGTTTGTTGAGAATGACAAACTGCTTCTCTTCAAGAAGTGGGGCATAGTCCTCCAGAACTTCACCCAAGCAGTCATTCAAATTGACATCCTCAAATCGGTAATCCTTTGTACTGCTCTTCAACCGGGCATAGTACAGCATCTGCGTGACATCCTCCTGAAGCTGACTGCGGACATAATCCAGCTTTGCTTGCAGGGAAGGAGAGATTCATCGTTCCGGTTATCCAAGAGCATGGTCAGCAACGATAGGGGCGTTTTCGCTTCATGTGCCCAGCCCTCCACATATTCTTCATAGTCCTGTAGGGCATCTGCCATACTGTTACTCTCAGTTTTGTGTTCCTGTAAAACTGATGCCAGAAGCCGGATAGATTCTCCTTCTTCCGGCTGATGGCACTGAGCAGCCGTTCCTCGTTGCAGATGGTAGGATCACTGAGGAAATCCCGGAACAGCTCTCGGCGGGTAGTCTCCCGCTTGTTTAGTACAAACAGAATCACTGAAAACAAAAGGAGGCTTGTCAGAACTACTAACCCAATCAAGGTTTGAAATGCCTGAATGTCAGAAATCCAAAGAATGATAGCACAAAAGCAATCCACGCCCAACAGCAACAATAGCCAGGGGTAGTATCGCTCTGTTATGCGCCAAAGCTGCTTCATGGAGCCACCCCCGTTTCCAGACGATAGCCCATCCCACGAACCGCAACGATTCGCTGCTTCATCTCAAGACCGGACATCGTCTTTTTCAGCCTGGTCAGATTAACCTGCAAGGCATTTTCGTCTATGTATTCCGTGGTTCCCCATAGTGCTATGCAAAGTTGCTCCGTCGTGACCAGAGCATCGCCGCCGGACAAAAGAGCAACCAACAGTTTTCCCTGATTTTTTGGAAGCACGACAGAGGTATTATGAATATAAAGCGTGTAGGTCTGCTGGTCTAACAGGAAATCTGGTCCCTCTATGAGATTGGTACGGCCTTCATACCTTTTGAGAATATTGGATACCCTGGCAAGAAGTCGATCTTTTCTGCACGGCTTCGTCAAATATTCATCGGCACCCAAGTGGAACGCTTGCAGTTCATCCTTTACCTGATCTCTGGAAGTTAGTACCAGGACGGGGATAGCGGTTTTATTCTTTAGTTCCTGGCAGATTTGAAAGCCACTGATCTCCGGCAAATTCAGGTCTAAGAATCACAAGGTCAGGACGAGGGCTGCCAGGAGCCGAGCGGCATCTTCAAACTCGGTGATTGCCTCCGCAAGATACCCGTCCTTTTGGAGCATATTGCAGAGTTCTTCCCGCATATAGACTTCATCTTCCACAACAGCAATTCTTTTCACGACAGCACCTCCTTCCAAATTATTCTTCTCTCTGCGGCTGCATCAGTGTCAGCAAATACCGATCACTGGAGTGCTTGACCACTCTCATATAAATATATTCTATCACGCAAAGCAGCAAAATCATAGTAGCAGATACAAGCAGCATTTCAGGCACTGTCCCACGGGTTCGGGACGAGAGTATCCCTGTAAACAACGCTCTGACTCCAAACAGACTGCTGACAGCTGCAACCAATACAGGAAGTCCCATAAACCACGCAATCTGCTTTCCGGCAGACTGGCAAAGGCTTTCGTAAGTGGCTCCCAGGCGGATCAGGGTCTGGTATCTACGCCCGGTTTTCTGCTGGCTCATCAGGAACTGAACACCCACAATGGTGTTGGCAACCACCAAGAACACAATCGCCAGATAGAGGGTAATATAGATGGATGCTACGGTGTAGAAAAGCTGGCGGCCCATATTCTGAAGATAGCTTTCATATTCGATACCTATTTTGTCCAGCTTCTCGTTCAGATCGGAATAGGCAGTCATAAGGCTATTTCCATTCAGAGCTTGCTCACTGAGCACCGCATTGACATAGGTATCATACATTCCCTGACTATAATATAGGAATGCTTCATCCGGAAGAATCAATGCAAAGGACAAGGTTATAGAACGGTCCGTGACCAAATTCACAGACTGAACCTCTCCTGTAAGATGAATCGGACTACCATCCAGTTCCACCTTGGGCTGCCCGGCCAATACTTGGTTCAGCATTGCGGTACGGCTTGCCGTAGTAAACTCTGTATCAATATAGACAGTGGCCTCCTTTTCGCCTAATTGGAGAGCCGGATTGCCGGACAATTCCAACAAACGATTATAGTCCGATAAACAAATCAAATATGGGTATGTGGCATAACCAAGATTGTTCAGAAGGACATCCCGGTCTTCCGACTGGGGCAGGCTCCGAAGAGAGTCCATAACAGCGTCCATGCTGTAGGCATTATCATAATCTTCTGTGGTGCGAATACGCCCAACCCTCATTTCAAAAAGCTCTGAAAATTGATTTTCCAAACTGTTTTCTTTCAGGACTGCCTTTATATTCGGAAGAACCTGCGATGAATCTTCTGCAGTATGATCTTCAAAAGTATAGTCGATTACATGGCCAGAAGACAGGTTATTCGTTCCTGCAATTCCTACGCCCGCACCAAAACAACACAGCGCCGCCAGAATCAGCAGGGAGCTGATGGCCATGGAGTTTGACTGATGAATGACATTCTCCTGAATCTGCCGGAAGGTAAATACATGAAGCTGCTTATTTCCTTTTCCTTTCTTAACAATCAAAGCAATCAGCGCACGCATCCCATAGAAAAGCAGCATCGTACCAACTATGCCCAACAGCAAAGTCAGTCCCATCATACTTACCTTTGTCCATGCAATTCCCTGAATCGCCATGTAGTAAGCCACTGCCAACATCACACTTCCGCATATAGCAGCCAGTCCATAGATAACAGATGGCATTTGCTTTTTGGGGCGGTTCGTTGGCTGGGATAGCAAAGTACCGATCTCCTGGCGGCTGATTCGTCCACTCAAAATCAGAAGTGCCGTCAGCTTAATTGCCAGAAATCCTGCCAGCGTCCATTCAATCGCAGACCAGGATAAAGAAAACTGATGACCGATGATCCCATGCCTACCAGCTTGGCGGTGACAAGACTGACAATTTCTGAAAGCACCACAGCCACAGGTAAGCCTATGAGCATGGCAAGAATACTGGTCAGGCAATCTTCCGCCAGAAGCATACCAAACAGTTTACTTCTACGCATCCCCAACATTAGATAAACACCAAGCTCATGCCGTCTGCGCTCGAACTGATACTTGCAGGCAAAATAGATCAAAAAGAACAGAATACCGAGGGTCATTCCATAAAACGCAGGAATCAGAAGCAGGAGTTTGTCAACTGCGTCACTCTCCATTTTCTGCAAAAAGAGCATCACATCTTGAGTGGAGATGGAAAGAATCATGTAAAAGGCAACAATAGAAATCACCAGGGAGCTGAAAAACAGACCGTTTTCCTTTCGGCTGCGGCGGCTGTTCCGAAGAATGAGATTAGAGAACATTTGCGCTGCCCCCTCCCAGTTGCGCCATCACCTTCAGGATGCGCCCGTAGAACTCCTGCTGGCTTTCGTCTCCACGCCGAAGCTCATGAAAGATCACGCCATCCTGGATGAACAGGATGCGCTTACAGAAGCTGGCGGCATTGGAATCATGGGTTACCATCAGGATCGTAGCTTGTTCGTCACGATTCAGGCCGGACAGCTTCTCCATAAGACTTCTTGCGTTCTTAGAATCCAGCGCACCCGTCGGTTCATCGGCAAGGATCATTTGGGGATGTAAGATCAGAGCCCTTGCTGCCGCAACACGCTGACGCTGGCCGCCGGACATCTTGGACGGAAACTTATCCAGAACATCAGTGATTTCCAGATAGTCAGCCAACTGCTTCAGCCGCTGGCTGCTTTCTGCTTCGGATACCCCATGCAAGGAAGTCGGGAGCAGGATGTTTTCCCTGCCAGTCAGGTTGTCCAGCAATTCAAAGTTCTGGAATAGATAACCAACTTTTTTGCCACGGTACTCTGCAAGAGCCTTTCCCCTGAGGGATTGCAGAGTATCGCCCTCCACCTGAATGCTTCCACCGGTGGGCTGAATCACAGTTGCAATACAGTTGAGAAGCGTGGATTTACCGGAACCACTGCTTCCCATAATGCCGAGAAACTCTCCCGGCATCACCTGGAGGGTGATCCCATTCAGTGCATTTGTTTGACTTGGCACATTGCCATAGATTTTTGTTAAATTTTCAATATTCAAAATGGGTTTCATGTGAATACCTCCTATCATTTGTAATAAAATGATAGCATGGGAACACAGCAAATACCACTTACAGTTGTTGTAAGGATTCAGGATATAAGTGGCGGCTCAAGGGGGACGAGCATATATTTTTTAAGAGCATCAGGCGACAATGATAAAATATACCGGATCGCCTCATTGGCAAACCAGTTCGTTTTAATTGTATCCCAATCAGCAAGCCGAATGATTTCTGCTGTGCCGTTCTCAAAATCAACTGATATTTCGCCCCATTCGCCGTCGCAGTCTGCCTGGTATTCGTAGATTGCGGCGGTGATTTTCTTTTTGCGCTTGGTTTTGGATTTCTGTTTCAGCCGGACTGCATGGATAGCACCCTCGGCAACCAAAAACTCCGTCAGCTTGTCCACTGCTTTCCGGTAGGCTCGCTCTGCACCGCTGGCTGTGCTGCCCTCAAACATAACCGCCAGTTCTTCAAAGGTGGGGCGGTTCTTCCATGAGCCGACACGCCCACAGGTCATACAAATCGCCAGCCGCTTTTCAAGCAAGGTTTGCTCCCGGTAATTCAGTTTCTCAAATGCCCGCTGCACCTTTTCAGCCTGTATGCCGTTCCAGAGGATGTCGGTATAGTTCCATGTATCATCAAGGGCAACATCTTCACCTGTTTCCTCGCCATCCTCGTCCGTTACATAGAATGGCTGCTGATTGCGGATGCCACGGACTACTTTCAGGTATCCTTCCGCAAGGGCAAGGTCGCAGTTGTATTTCTTTGCAAATTCACTGACCGCATCCTTGGTGTTATGGTACAGCCACGCCATTGACCGCACCATTTTGTAATTGGTCAGAGAGGATACCGACCATTTTTCTTCGCCCATGCGGAAACGGAGCATAGCATCCCGAATGAACGGAAAAATGTATGTTGCATACTCCGCACCTTTGGCAGGAGCATAGTCCATCAGCTTTTGGAGCATTTGCTCCCGGCAGGACAGTTTTATATCCAGAAAACGGTCTGTGTCGTATCGATTGCCGCCATCCACACCGAGAAAGGTTTTGATGCGCTTGTTAAGTTGCAGCTCGTAGTGGTGGAGAAAGAATGAGAAATATTTCAAGTCTTTTTCCCGTAGCAGACAGGATATATTCGTTCGGATTGTCTACTGTAGGCGGTTCCGGTTCCAGCTGGAAGATGCGCTCTGCAACATAGGGTGGGATGCCATCATCGGATGGATTGACAGCGTGTTTCGGTATGTATCCGGTCATATTCCATGAAAAATCATTCAGCATAGCGCACCTCCTTCCAGTTTAGTAATACTCATAAATATCCCGTGATCAACTAATGGGTTATTTATTACTTTATTTTCTTTAACATACGGTGATAAATAGGTGCATTTGGTGCAGGAGTTGTGATTGGGAGCAGAAGTCCCTCTTTGATAAATTGTTCCACACGCAAAGCAATCCACCCATCACCGATCCCTAATTGATTCTTTCCAAGAACCTGTCCAACAAGCACGCTTTCCCTAAACTCGTCGTCCAGTGTATCCAATTCTCGAAGAATAAATGTATCATACAGAGTTTCTGATACGCTGACCAGTTTGCCGTTTATAACAGCACGAAGAGGAGAATTTTCCTGTTGGAGTTCTCTCCAGCGGTTAGCCAAACTACGAAGGTAATTTGTTGGCAACTTCTTCCCAAGAGATGCCATCCGTCCCAAGTGATAAGGTTCAACTTCTCCCCAACCGTTATACTCACAATCTTGCCGGACATGATCTCTTCGGCCGGGCAGCCATAGACGCAGATCGTTCCGGCTGCACCGGTTGCTTCCATATCGGCTTTTAATGCACATGCCGCTGCGGCAACGGCTGTTCCAAGCAGGTTGTGCCCGCAGGCGTGTCCGACACCTGCCAGAGCATCGTACTCGGCCAGGAATCCGAGGATTGGTTTTCCACCTCCCCAGACTGCGGTAAATGCGGTGGCGATACCGGCTGTTTTCCATGTTATTTTAAATCCCTGGCTTTCCAGATAATCTGCCAGGCATTTGGAAGAAAGTGTCTCCTGATATGCAAGTTCCGGGTGATGGAAAATGTAATCAGCGGTATTCACCAGTTCTTCCTGATGATCGTCGAGCCAGCTGGCAATGATATTGTCAGGTGTATGTTCAGTTGTTAGTGTATTCAAAATATAGATACCTCCTCATAGAATCGGGTGTTTATCTATCATTTAGCACAGAAAAACAGGATGTAAATAGATTTCATAGTTTTCTTATAATGAAAAGTAAAAACTATTCAACCGGATAAAGCCCGTCCAATACATCCAAATATTCCTGCCCGAATGTATCTACATAATCAGTAAGTGCAAGTTTCACTGCCGCTTCTCCTTTTTCACCAAGATTATGGATCAGGGCCTGGCTGACGGTATATTTTAAATGTGCCGTATGGAAATTAAAATCTTTCATACAGGAAGTTCCAAGCTCGGCTTTTTTCTCCGCCAGTTCTTTTACCTCTTCCTGTGAGAGCGGATGTCCCCAGTCGAATTCGCAACGATCACCGCCCCAGCTCATAGATGTGGCAGTCGGGGTACAGACGAAGTCGGAACGGAATCCCTGGTAAACGGCATTGTCTACATTGACGCAATAATATTTCCCATATTCGGTAATGTTATGCTTTTTCCATGCTTCACACCATGCACATTTTGCAATGTAAGTCTGAAGTGTCGGTTCGGTGCGAAGTGTTCCGAAGTCCATTTGTCCGGCGTAATCTGGTTTCCATTCACCGTATGCCTGATTGGTCATGGTAGTCAGTTCATCACCGTGTGCGAGAGCATTTGCCGCCATGCGGGCACCCCGTTCATTTCCATAGGTAGTCATTCCGGCAAGGATTGCGTCTTTTCCGGCTTCACCGCATAATTCAATTGCATGTTTGGCGAGAAATGCGAACATCATGGCGTGATGTTCGATTTTGCAGCTGACAGGACAGACTTTATTTTCATTTTCACTCATATTAAAAACTCCTTTCGACATTTGTAAGTGATAATCTATTTATTACAATACTACATTGTAGTGAAAAAGTCTCGAGAAAAGGCTTGATAAAAAGGAAAAAAGCGGTATGATAGTAAAAAAGAAAAAGCAATTACTTAAAAGTGAGAATAAAGTTGAAAATTAAAGAGGAAAAAAGTATGAGCAGGAAAAAGTTAAAAAATAGAAGACGAAAAGATCGTGCACAGAGAAAGATTCTGATTGCAGCAGTCTGCATAGCAGCAGTGATCATAGGTGTGGGAATCGGCGGGCATGTTATAAAAAAGAATGCCGGTAAAACGATGACAACGGCCGAGACGGAAAGTAAAAAGGCAGTATCAAAGAAAAAAGCAACTGCAAAAAAACTTACGATCAATGAGAATAAAACTGATGCATCCAATAAAGAAAATCAAGGCCAAAAAGATCAGGCAGATGACAGAAGTGAATTTGCAGTTCAACCAGGAAGAAAAGTGGGCACAACAGAACAATCGGATGAAAAAGTTGTCTATCTGACGTTGGATGACGGACCGTCTAAGAATACGCAGGCGGTGCTGGACATTTTGGATAAATACAATGCGAAAGCAACGTTTTTTGTTACAGGAGCCATGCCGGAATATAAAGATATGATCAAAAAGGCTTATGATAAGGGACATACGATCGGAATGCATACATATTCTCATGATTACGCAAAGGTGTATGCATCTGTTGATGCATATTTTCAGGATCTTGACCAGATTGGACAGCTTGTAAAAGAAGAGATCGGCTATGTTCCGTGTTTTATCAGATTTCCGGGAGGATCTTCGAATACCATATCTGCAAGTTACACGAAGGGAATTATGACAACGCTTACGCAGGAGGTTCAGGCAAGAGGATATCAATATTATGACTGGAATGGAAGTTCGGGAGACGGGGCCGTGAGAACAACGGAACAGCTTGTGGATCAGGCAACCAGTTTCCATGACAATAATATCATCCTGCTGTCACATGATTCCGAGACAAAAGATACAACTGTGGAAGCGCTGCCGAAAATTATTGAATATTATCAGTCACAGGGATATGTGTTCAAAGCATTGGATCTTAACAGCTATGTTGCACATCATGGTGTGAATAATTAATTATATATGTAGGGAAATGTGTTGATGGTTGTTGTACTTATGCTGAATAGAATAACGGAAGATCTGGCGGAAAACATGTAAATACAAAAGAAGAAAAATGATGTTATCAACCAGAGTGAGACTACAAAGCCAGGTTCTGTCTCGTGAGGAGAACGGGTCTTGCCGGAAATATATTCAGACATTCCAAATGAAAATATTACACTGGAATAAAAAAGCAGGATGTCTAAGATCAGGAAATTCCGGCCGAGAATCCCGGAATATGTGTAAAAAACAGAAACAGTAAAAAACATTCCGAGAAGCACACCCAGATACCGACAGTAAAAGAACGGTAAAACAACCGGATGCAGAGACAGATATTCCCATATGCTTACGAATAAAAAAGGAAAATATAAAAGTTTCAAATGTTCCCACACGGATTCATTAACCGGGCAGAAAAGTGCAATGATTGGAGGCTGCCCGGATAAAAAATACAGGAAATGATTCAGTGTTCCGAGAAAGGCAGCGACCAGGACAAAATGCAGAGCTGTGCCTTGAATGCAGGAGATAATCTCTGTGCAGACAGTATGAAAGATTTTTTTGAAATTGGTTGTAACATAATGGATAATATGCTTCATAAATTCAACCCCCATATCAATATATGAGAGCTGTGAAAAAAATATGAAAAAAATAAAAAAAGTACTTGCATTTTAAAAAACCTTATTATATAATAATCTTGTCGTTACGGAGAACGTAACACAGACAATTGAAGATGCGCGATTAGCTCAGTTGGTAGAGCACCTGACTCTTAATCAGGGTGTCCAGGGTTCGAACCTGATCGCGCACTAACAAATCACTGTTTTTAGAGGCTTAGAGCTCTGGGGACGGTGATTTTTTTGTGCCTGAAAATAGGGGCTTTATGGGGGATAAAACGGAAATCACTAGGGAAAGCAAGGGTGGAAAGGAAAGAATTATGCAAATTATTTCCGGAGAGGATTTTACAAAATACCGGATAAAGCTTGTGACGGGAACATGTTCGTGTTAGTATAATCATAATTTACGATATAAGAAAAGAGTGAGAAGATGAGCAGTCATACACTGGAAGGAAAGAAAAAGACACAGAATGGTGTGAAGCGGCTGGCGTTCACAGTGCTTTCGATATTACTGGAAGTAGTGTTCCTGATTGGGATATTTAAGGGACTGAATGAATACGCGGTATTCATAGACAATCTGACCAGAATATTTGCCGTCATACTGGTTCTGAAAATATATGGAAGAAATGAGACTTCCTCGATGAAGACACCGTGGATCATCCTGATCCTGACATTTCCGATCCTTGGAGTAGCACTTTATTTTATGATCGGTATGAACGGTGGAACCCGGAAGATGCGGATGCGTTACAAAAGGATTGATGAGAAGCTTCTGCCACTTTTGCCGGAAAATAAAGAAGTGCTGGAATGTCTGAATGTGTCAGATCCGAAGGCGGGAAATGTTTCTAATTATATAGAAAGAAATGCGTGTTATCCGGTGTATCAGAATACGGATGTGACTTATTTTGATGAAGCGGTCAAAGGACTGGAGGCGCAGCTTACGGATCTTGCAAAGGCGGAGCAATTCATTTTCATGGAGTATCATGCAATTGAGGATGAATATGCATGGAGCAGGATACAGACGGTGCTGGAAGAACGGGTGAAAGCAGGAGTAGAGGTCCGGGTGTTCTATGATGACATGGGCTCGATCGGATTCGTAAATCTGAGCTTTGCGAGAAAACTGGAAGCGAAAGGAATTGCCTGCCGGGTATTCAATCCGCTGCTTCCGGGACTTAATATGTTCCTGAATAACCGTGACCACAGAAAGATTACGGTGATTGACGGAAAGGTTGGGTACACAGGCGGTTATAACCTGGCAAATGAGTATTTTAACTATACACATCCATACGGGGAATGGAAGGATACGGGAATCCGGCTGGAAGGAGATGCGGTGGCTTCGCTTACGGCAGCATTTTTGGAAATGTGGGAAGCATCCGGGAAGACTCCGGCCGATGTGGATGTTCTGGATATAGAGGCACAGAAAAAATATCTGGTACAGTATCCGTATCAGGCAAAGCAGACGGGATATATCCAGCCGTATGCGGACTGCCCGTTAGACGGAATCCAGGTTGGAGAGGATGTCTATATCAGTATCGTCAACAAAGCGGACAGATACTGCTGGTTCATGACTCCTTATCTGATCATCACGGATGAGATGACACATGCACTTTCGCTGGCGCCAGGCGTGGCGTAGATGTGCGGATCATCACACCGGGAATCCCGGATAAGAAGCTGATCTACAGTATCACCAGATCGTTCTATCACAATCTGGTACAGGATGGTGTAAGGATCTATGAGTGGACACCGGGATTCTGTCATGCCAAGATGAGTGTGGCGGATGATTGCATGGCGACTTGCGGCACGATCA
>ENA-OQER01000891-OQER01000891.1-human-gut-metagenome-genome-assembly--contig:-NODE-891-length-15650-cov-1.746248_pt1 | contig 15650 bp, 25 predicted proteins | sample MGYA00242797_ERZ504639 | MGnify/ENA primary metagenome ERZ504639 (study PRJEB26092, sample SAMD00036306) | human gut metagenome | host: Homo sapiens | study: EMG produced TPA metagenomics assembly of...
GGTAGGAAAAGGAGAACGATGAAGACAAGGGAACAACTGGAAGCAACCGGAAATAAAATATTAAACAGTGTCAGGAACAGAACTGTATCTGTCGATGCGGTTTATGGGACCGGCACTCGGAAGTCTGGGATTTGCCATGGATCTGTCGACGAGAACGGTAGGCACGGATGCGGTATATATCCGGTTCAATCCGACCTATCTGCTGCAGACTTATATTGAACGGCCGGAAATTTAAACCGGACATAATATCGCATATGCTCATGCACTGTCTGTTCCGGCATATGTTTTCCGCAAAACAGCACGAGGATGCACAGCTGTGGGATCTCTGTTGTGATATTGCAGTGGAATCGGTGGTGGATTCCATGGATTATCCGACCATTTTGCGTGTGACTTCGGATTTCCGGCAGGAGTGGTATGAAAAACTGGAAAAGGAAGTTTCAGTGCTTACAGCGGAAAAACTGTACCAGTATTTTATGCTGCGCAAACGCGATCCATATCTGGAAGAATCCCTCCGGCAGGAATTTTTGCTCTGTGACCACAGTTTCTGGCAGCGCATGGAGAAAGAACCGCCGCAGGAGCAGAATAAAAACCAGCCCCCGGTGCCGCAGGAGAATCCGCAGATGGACAGTGATCAGCAGGAAAATGCCGGGGAGAAAACGTCTGATGCAACGCCGCTTGGAAAAACCGATCCAAAGGAAGACGAGTGGAAAGAACATGCAAAGCGTATCGAAAGCGATATGGAAACCTATGCAAAAGACGCGGCAGCAGATGCGGGAAAGCTTGCATGGATGTTAAAGCTGAGCAGCCGGGAGCGAAAAAGCTACAAAGAATTTTTAAAGAGGTTTGCAGTTGTGAGAGAAGAAGTTTCCGTGGATATGGATTCGTTTGATTACGGATTTTACATGTATGGACTGCAGCATTACGGAAACATGCCTCTGATCGAGGAAAACGAATTCCGGGAGGCAAAAAAGATCGAAGAACTTGTTATTGCAATCGATACTTCGGCCTCCTGCAAGGAAAAACTTGTGCAGCAGTTTTTGAATGAGACGGGGGCAATTTTAAAGCACCAGGAGAGTTTTTTCCATAAGTGCATATCCGCATCATCGAATGTGATAACCAGATTCAAAAAGATATTCCAATCAAAAATCTGGATGAAATCGGGAAATATACCGAGCAGTTTTCCGTTTCCGGAGGGTATGGAACGGATTTTCGGCCGGTATTTTCCTATGTAGAGAAATTAAGAAACAGCGGGGAACTCAAAAACTTAAAAGGACTGATGTATTTTACGGACGGGTATGGAGAATATCCGAAAAAACCGACGGATTATCAGACGGTATTTGTTTTTTACGGGGATGACACACCGCAGAAAACTTTTTTCGGGAGAGCCGATAAAAGTGCCGGACTGGGCAGTGAAATTATATTTGTCAGAGGATACAAAAGGATAGATAAAGGAGAAATTTTATGAACATCAAACAGGCAAAACAGGAAATCATAAATACGGTTCAGGCGTACCTGACAAAAGATGAGACCGGGGAGTATGCGATTCCTGTGGAACGGCAGCGTCCGGTACTTTTGATTGGACCGCCTGGAATCGGTAAGACCGCAATTATGGAACAGGTGGCGCAGGAGTGCGGAATCAATCTGGTTTCTTATACGATCACACACCATACGAGACAGAGTGCGATCGGACTGCCGTTTATCTCAAAGAAAACCTATGATGGGGAAGCGGTATCGGTCACAGAGTATACAATGAGTGAAATTATCGCCTCAATTTATGATCAGATTGAACAAAGCGGAATCCATGAGGGAATCCTGTTTCTCGATGAAATCAACTGTGTATCTGAGACACTGGCTCCGACGATGCTGCAGTTTCTGCAGTACAAGACATTCGGAAATCACAGGGTACCGGATGGCTTTGTCATCGTTACGGCGGGAAATCCTCCGGAATACAACAAGTCGGTGCGCGATTTTGACATTGTTACCTATGACCGTGTCAAGCGGATTTATATAGAAGAAGATTTTTCTGTCTGGAAAGAGTATGCCTATAAAGCGCAGATTCATGGAGCAATTCTTTCTTATCTGGAGATTAAAAAGAACAATTTCTATTCGGTTGTGTCGGATCTGGATGGAAAACGGTTTGTGACCGCCCGTGGATGGGAAGATCTCTCACAGGTCATGAAAGTGTATGAACAGCTTGGATTTGCCATAGACTATGACTTTGTTGTGCAGTATCTGCAGGACGAGGAGATTGCCCGCGATTTTGCTGCTTATTATGAACTGTACAATAAGTATAAGAATATTTACCGTATACCGGAAATTTTAGAGGGCAGCATACCGGAAAACAGTATGACGATCAAAAATGCACCGTTTGATGAGAAGCTGAGTCTGCTGGGGCTGCTTTTGGACAGCCTGGGACAGGAATTCATTTCTTATTCCCGGAAAAAAGCTGCACAGGAAGCTTTTTTGAGCAGCTGGGATTTTGCGGAGCGATCTGAAGGAAGGAGTGGGAAGCGGAAAAGAAATTCTGGAAAGACAGATTTCTTCTTATGACACCATGATCACTCACCGGAAAAAGGCTGGCATGATCGACAGGGAACAGGAAAAAGCCATGTGTGCGGCACTTCAGGCAATGAATGACTGCCTGATGGCACTGGCAGTCGAAGGAACCGGTGATGCAAAAGGAGATTTCTTATGTGTCAAGAAACTGTTTGATGAGAGGGAGCAGATCCGCCAGAAGGAAATTTCAGATGCAGGCCGTCATCTGACGCATGCATTTGAATTTCTTGCACGGGTATTTGGAGAGGGACAGGAAATGGTAATCTTTTTGTCCGAACTTTCGGCCGGTTATTACAGTCTGAAATTTGTCAGTGAATGTGGCAATGATGCCTATTATAAGTACAACAAACTTCTGCTTTTGAAAGAACGCACACAGGAGTTAAAGGACGAAGCAATGGAACTTCTGGGACTTTAGGGAATCAGGTTATGGTTTTTATGAATTTTTTTGATAGAGAAATTTCATAAGATCTATAGACAAATACTTCAGATTGTACTAAAATATGTAAAATAATAGTATATCCAGTATTCCATAACGAAAAGTTATAGAACACTTGAATTGGAATAGAAAATGGAGGAAATGAAAATGGAGAAAAAAAATCTTGACTGGGGTAACCTGGGATTTGGTTACATGACCACAGACTACCGTTATGTTGCAAATTACAAGGATGGAAAGTGGGACGATGGAGCACTGGTAACAGATCCTACCGTTACATTAAATGAGTGTGCAGGTGTATTCCAGTATTCACAGTCCTGTTTTGAAGGATTAAAAGCATACACAACAGAGGACGGACATATTGTATGTTTCCGCCCGGACTTAAATGCAAGCCGTATGAAAGATTCCTGTGAGAGACTTGAGATGCCGGTATTCCCGGAGGATCGTTTTGTAGATGCCGTAGAGCAGGTAGTAAAGGCAAATGCAGCATGGGTACCTCCATTTGGTTCCGGAGCAACGCTTTATATCCGCCCATATATGATCGCTACAAACGCTGTTATCGGCGTAAAGCCGGCAGATGAGTACCAGTTCCGTATTCTGGTTACACCGGTAGGACCTTACTTCAAGGGCGGCGCAAAGCCAATTACAATCCGTGTTTCCGATTTTGACCGTGCAGCACCACACGGAACCGGACATATCAAAGCCGGACTGAACTACGCTATGAGTTTACATGCAATCGTAGATGCACATGCTCAGGGATATGCTGAGAACATGTATCTGGATCCTGCTACAAGAACTTATGTAGAGGAGACCGGTGGAGCAAACTTCATTTCATTACCAAGGACGGAACATTCGTAACACCAAAGTCAGACAGTATTTTACCTTCCATTACCAGAAGATCCCTGATGGTTGTTGCTGAAAAGTATCTGCATATGCCGGTAGAGCACAGACCGGTTAAATTCTCAGAAGTACCTGATTTTGCAGAGTGTGGACTCTGTGGTACTGCAGCCGTTATTTCTCCAATCGGAAAGGTTGTTGATCATGGCAAAGAAATCTGTTTCCCGAGTGGAATGGAAGAAATGGGACCATACACAAAGAAACTGCGTGAGACACTTACCGGAATCCAGATGGGCGAGATTGAAGGACCAGAAGGCTGGGTTCACAAGATTATGTAAGTCTATGAGGGAACTGTTTTAAATATAAGTGTTTTCCTGTTGGTTGGGAAAATTATAAGTAAAAACGATTCTTACAAATTCTGTGGATTGGAAAAGTGTAAGAAAAAGATCAATTTTCATAAATTCTGTAAATGGGATCTATTGATAAAAAATAGTGATTAAGGTGACATATTTTTTATTTTTAATGCCTAAAATAAAGGAATGTCACCTATAAGAGAAAAATTGCTTCTTCAGGTACCGATTATTTGAAAAATGGTACCTGAAGAAGCAATTTTATTTCATAGAGACTTTGTGGTATCTAAATGTTAAATTTTAAGTGTATAGATACCATAAGGGTAGATTTTAAGAATACAGAGAAAATAGGTCATTAAAAATGAAGTGTTTTCTGTGTGTTCTTATTTTTAGCATTATGAAAGGAGCTGAGAAAATGGCTAAAGATAACAGAATAACAGCACTTTACGAGCGTCTGTCCCGTGATGATGAGATGCAGGGCGAATCCAACTCCATAACAAACCAGGAGTCGATTTGTCAAGGGGATATTTCGCATTGCAATACGGCTTTGTAAAAACAGAGGGGTGTCAACCCCTCTTGCTGCATAGTGCTACCTGCCGAAGAAGGCAACCGTCCCCCCCTCGGAGAGCGCACGACTGCCGCAGGCAGTAGCACCGCCCACTTTGAGTGGTGAGTAAGTGCGCCCTTAGACGGATTAAATTGACTATCCTTTTGAATATTGATATAATGTGAGCGTAAGCTAAATCAAAAATTTCTTAACAGACAAATTTAAGAAGGAGTGATTCAGATGAAAAAGAAAACTAAGACTGTAATTGGTGTTATCCTTGCAGTAGCTCTGGTAGCTGTCTTGGTAGTTGTAGGATTTATGACTTACCTGGGAATTACCTGGACAAACAATCATGAATTCGGAGAATATGTCAGCAAGGAAGGTCCTTGGGGAATGACTGCTACATGGGTATCTGAGGATAGCAGCAGTTATCTCGTTTGCAAAAAGGAGAATGATGAACATTTGCCAAGGTTACAGCCTATTTTCAGGGGGTGGATGGTTGGCAAGCCTATGAACTGCATGGCAGAGACCGGATTGCTTATCTGAATACTGTGGAAAACGATACAACCATTGATAGCACCAGCGGAAATATGAAATTTGATGGAACTACATTTACCATTACAGATTTAGATAAAGAAATCTTCGGCACAAATGAATTTAATTATGTTATCACTGATAAGGAGTTCAGCCCCGATTAAAGTGCCAGAACTATTCCGATACGGTGGAAACATAACCGATGGAAAAGCGGAAACAGTGTATGCTATTACGTTGAGAACACCCGAAAGCCGAGAAACCAAATAATCGTTACTCTACCAATGGTTTATGTCCATATCGAAAAGGTTGATGTGAGAATAGAATAATTCTGTTCGACTTATTCCGATTATTCTAACAGATTTGCTCAGCACAAGGAACCCTGCGTGGGGGCAGATATATTTGCAAAGGATTTTACATAAAAAGCTGCTGAACAATCCAGAAAAGGAGAGTTTCAGCAGCTTTTTCATACTCTGTACTGTGTGCCCATCAAGAAAATACTGGATTCTATTGATTGACCACCGCCTTTCGGCTGCATACATTCACCACAAATGAGCCGCCAGCCGTTATGTATTCAGGTGGCAGAAACCACCCTTTACAGAGTACATCACAGAAGAAGTATCTGGAAGATATGCAGTGCAACATGGCTTTGGTAATATTCAGCATTTCAGTGATGATGGATATTCAGGAACGAACTTCAACAGACCGGCATTCAATTCTTTGCTGACAGAGATTGAAGCGGCAGAGTGGGAACAGTGATCGTCAAAGATATGTCCCGATTTGGCAGAAACTATCTGCAAGTAGGTTTCTATACGGAAATGATGTTCCCTAAGAAAAATGTCCGTTTTATTGCAGTAAATAACGGAGTTGACAGTGCCAATCCGGCAGATAATGATTTTACACCATTTCTGAATATCATGAATGAGTGGTATGCAAAAGATACCAGTAAGAAAATCAAGGCAGTATTCAAGGCAAAAATGCGAGACGGAAAACGTGTCAGCGGTGCAGTGCCTTATGGATATTACAGAAAGCCTGAGGATAAGCAGACATTGTATGTTGATGAAGCTTCTGCTTCGGTTGTCAGACGCATTTTTCAGCTTGCTTGTGATGGAATGGGTGCAACCGCAATAGCAGATACCTTGTCAGAGGATAAAATCCTTATTCCTTCGGCTTATGCGAGACAGAATCATCCTGAGGATTGCCAGTGTACGAATTACCATGACCCTTATACATGGAATGCTACAACAGTGGCTATATTTTGAACAGACGTGAGTATTTGGGGCATACCGTTCTTGGGAAGACAACGAGGGATAATTTTAAGACAAAACGGAAAAGAATTGCAAATGAGGACGAACTGCTTGTCTTTTACAATACACATGAAGCTATGGCAGAATATAAAGCAATCCTTGAAAAAGGCAGACAGAACAACCGTAAGAGATCTGAAAAAATGCGAGAATTGAGAATGTCTGACCCTGAATATCGGGCGAAGATGGAAGAGAAAGAACGCTTGGCATTGGAAAGGGAAAAGAAACGTCAGGAGCGTGCTACAAAGAAGAAAAAGATTGCTTTGGCAGAATTAAAGGAGCAGGCAGAAAAAGGCAATCAGGAAGCCGTCAGAGAGATTGAGGAGCGTAGAGCTATTGCAAGAGAACGTTCAAGGAAATCAGCAGAAAAGCGTAAGCAGAGAGCAGAAAATGACCCTGAATATGCGAAATATTTGGAAGAGAGAAATGCAGAATACAACAGACGGCATACCGCAAGAAGAAAGGAGCAGATGGAAGCCTTGAGAGCCAGAGCGGAAGCCGGAGATCAGGAAGCACAGAGTCAGCTTGCAGAGCGTAAACAGTATCAGGTTAGAGCCACAGTGAAGAGCTACAGAAAAATGCGTGACGATGCATTAAGCGGAGATCCTATTGCAAAAGTAAGATATGAAAAAACACTGGCTATGAGACGTGAAGCGTATCACGCAAAGAAAAGTGAACAGACAGCCTAAGAGTAAGCATAATATCACAATATAATAGTTGCAGAATTGATGAGAATAAGCGGGAGCGATGCAATTATTGTATTAGCCAAAGAGATATGGTATTGTATAGATAGTTTAACAAATCGGAATTTGACGATTTGGTAAATTCCAATTTTCTTCACATAGCAGGTGTTTATATATGGCCGATATTGAATTTATTAGATGTACTGGGACAAATAAAGACTTTATCGAGAACTGTCAGTTATTAGATATGGATTTAGATAGGCGAGTAGGAAGAGTTATAAAAAGAGATAAATATAAACAGTATAATCAGCTTGATGAGATAAAAGAGGCTGTAGTTGTGTATGTTGATGGAAAAGTCGCTGGTGCTGGAGCAATTAGAGAATATCAGTACGGTGATATCGACAATGCAACCGAGTTAAAAAGAGTATTTGTCAGAGATGAATTCCAAGGAAAAGGAATAGGAACCAAGCTAGTTCTTGAATTAATCGAGTGGGCGAAAGAACTAGGATATAGGAAAATGATTCTTGAAACTGGAGAATTGCTACAAGAATCGTGTTATGTATACCGAAAAGTAGGATTTAATAAAATGGATAATTATGGTCCTTATGTTTCAATGCCAGAATCATTGTGCATGATGAAAGAATTGTAACGGAAAAGAACTCGACAATTTCCAGTTTTTGAAACTGAGAAATCGGAATTTGACGAAGGAAGTTGATTGTATGAAAAAGTTGATAGCATTAGTTTTAGCAGTGGTTTGTGTGCTTGGCTTGGTTGGGTGCAACAACAAGACAGTCAATATTGATTTGCCTTTTGAGGTAGGTGATGTTGAAAATATAGAAATGTATCACTTTGTTGGAGCACCTGTGTCAGCAGAAAAGAAGGTCATTGTTGCCGAAGAAACCATAAAGAACTTGTATGATATGTTTGAGGGGCTATCCCTGGAACTCAAAGAAGTAGAGGAAACCGCTGGAGCAGAGATAACCAGTTTCAGATTTAACCTTTCTGATGGAACAAGTTATGAACTGATTTATGGCTGCTATGGAGTAAAGACAGGCAATCTGAAATCTTCCACAGATAATTTTGAATACTTTACAAGTGCAGATATTAGCTCTTATTGGAGCAACACTGACTTAGAGGCAGTTCCCGTTGAAGAAAGCGAGTTGCCAAACTAAGCAGAACAATTCCAGGTTGAATAAAACGTTAGGTAAGTTCAGATTCGATAAACCCATGTGTAAATATGCATTTTACTTAGAGTTTTAAGTAATGGGAACACTATTCCTAAAAGGGAGAATCATTTCTTTAATATTGCAGACATGATTAGAAGACAGGGCGGTGAACCAATAATGGTTTGCTGCCCTTTTCACAATAAAAGACAATGGTACAATGGATTTTAACTTGTTGTATATGATTCTTTTATGCTAAAATACTTAACAGTGTGTATTTCATCGGATCTTGCAATACACAATTTATTGTAAAAACAGGAAAGAGGAAAATCATTATGGCATCAGAATTATTGAAACGAAGTGAAGTAAGAGAGGAAGATACATGGAAAACAAGTGATATGTATGAAAACACCGGGGCGTGGGAGAATGAATTAAAGGAGATTTCCGCACTCGTAGACAAGGCAGCTGCTTTCGAGGGGAAAGCAGCCGAAAATGCAGACAATCTTTTTGTTGTATTAGAGACACTTGCCAAAGCAGGAGAAAAAATCGAGAAAGCATTCAACTATGCAGAGCGCCTTTTTGACGAGGATCAGACCAACACCACACATCAGGCAATGTCCGCAAAAGTATATTCTCTTTATGCGGCAATGGGAAGCAAAACAGCGTTTGTTGATCCGGAGATCCTTGCAGCTTCCGAGGAGACATTAGAAAGGTTTCTTAAAGGAAAAACCGGAATTAGAACTATACCGGAAACAGTTAGCAGAGATCCGCCGCTTAAAAGAGCACTGCCTTTCAGCAGAGATGGAAAAGCTGCTTGCAATGACAGCTGAGATGAGCCAGACACCGGCAGATACCTTTTCCATTTTAAATAACGCAGACCTCGTATTCCCGGAGATTGAGGACGAAAACGGAGAGAAAGTCCGCATTACACATGGACGTTATATTCAGTCGTACAGTCTGCGGACAGACGTGTCAGAAAAGATGCGTTTGAAAAGATGTATCAGACTTACAAGCAGTACTTAAACACACTTGCCAGTCTTTACAGTGGCAATATCAAACAGCAGAATTTCCATGCAAAAGCAAGAAGTATGCTTCTTCCTTAGAAGCCGCAGTGGATGAAAACAATGTTTCTCCAAGTGTCTATTACAATCTGATCGACACCGTGAATAAAAACTTGGATAAAATGCATGCATATGTTGCGCTGCGCAAGAAGTGCCTTGGTTTAAACGAAATGCATATGTATGATATTTACACCCCGATGATTCCGGACATGGCGAAAAAAATTCCTTTTGAGGAAGCAAAAGCGACTGTATTGAAAGCGCTTGCGCCACTCGGCGAGGACTATGTCAATAAAGTAAAAGAAAGGTTTTGAAAACCGCTGGATCGATGTCTATGAGAATCAGGGAAAGAGAAGCGGTGCATATTCTGCCGGAGCATATGGCTGTCATCCTTATGTATTGTTGAATTACAACGGTACACTGGATGATATGTTTACGCTGGCACATGAGATGGGACATGCAATGCATTCGAACTATTCCAACGAGGCGCAGCCTTATATTTATGCCGGATATAAAATTTTTGTGGCAGAGGTTGCCTCTACCTGCAATGAGATTCTTCTGATGGAATATCTGTTGAAAAATACAACCGACAAAAAAGAGCGTGCATATCTTTTGAACCATTATCTTGACAGCTTTAAGGGAACTGTTTACCGTCAGACACAGTTTGCAGAATATGAAATGCTCACCAATAAAATGTATGAGGACGGAGAGAGCCTGACCGCAGATAATCTGAGCAGCGTATATCTGGAACTCAATAAAAAATATTACGGATCAGACATTATTTCTGATGATCAGATTGCATATGAATGGGCAAGAATCCCACATTTTTTATTACAATTTCTATGTTTATCAGTATGCGACAAGCTATTGTGCAGCATTTTCTGTGGCGCATAAGATTTTGGAAGAAGGCACTCCTGCAGTAGAACGTTTATAAAAAGTTCTTATCCGGTGGCTGCTCTATGGCTCCGGTCGAACTGCTTAAGATTGCAGGTGTCAATCTGGAAACACCGGCTCCAATCCAGGATGCATTAAATGCATTCGGTGAGATCATCAAAGAGATGGAAACGCTGGTGGAAGACTAAACAATAGAATAGACAAAAAAGCTGCAGCCTTGACTTTATTTCGTCAAAGCTGCAGTTTTTTATATGGATCATACAAATATGTTCTGTCCTTTTTGTTTCAGCTGAACCAGAAAATAAATATAAATCACATCTGCCACAAAACAAATGAAGCCTGTAATGAATGTGTAAGCGTGGATACTGCCAGCTCCACACAGAATTGTTATAGGAAGTATCCAATATGAAATATCCCAGAGTTACACATTAAATTAAAAAATGTAAATTATAGTTGAAAAAGTAAAAATAACTGATACAATAATTGATAACCAATATATTAAAAATATAATTGTTATCAATTATTAAAAAAGTAGAAATCACTCATTACTAATATATGAAACTATATATAGGGAGATGACAAGTATGGAACTTCAGATAAATTGTATGCAAAGTCTATATAGAAAAATGGAAATGTCACAGAGAAAAAATAAAGGATATTTTTCAATTATGTCTAATGAAACAGAAACTTCTTTAAATAGTCCTGCTCAGGAGAAAGTACAAAGAGGGTTTTCAATCCATGATGCATATTCAATTATGAAAAGTTCAGGTACAAAATTTAGTGTAGGAAATCTGGCAACCGTATCTGAGAATCTTGATAAAAGAGTAGATACAGAAAGATATTCCATAGAAGTACCAGTGAAATAGCAGGATATTGGCAGATATATGATAAAACACTCAACTCAAACGTTTGTATTGAATCCTGATACAACAACGCTGCAAACAGATACTAACACAAATAAAAATTATATTGTGTTCCAAAATGTATTTGGCGAACCAGAGAATGTTATGTATGCCGACAATGAGCTTGTGGGAGCCCTGAAACAGTTCCTAAACACAGACAGTATACCGACAACATCCTTAAATGAAAATTATGTAATTGATATCAATAAGTTTACAGGTATTGAGAGTTTAAAAGTTAAAGGGAATGAAGGTGCTGGTTCTTGGAACTTAATTTGTAATCAAGAACAAAAAGAAAAGCTGCAGGAGTTAGCAAATCTGTATAAAGAAAAATACCCTAATCTTGTAAAAACAGATGGTATGGCAATGGGATTTGCAGATGCCGAAGTTGCAGGGCAAGCTGTAAGAACAGAAAATGGAATTATGTTGATAGCCTGTAATGGATTAAACTATATGGATAATGTTGATCCATCAAAAAGTTGGCATATTATGTATTCGATAAATGATACAGATATGTATAAAAAAATCATGAATGCAATGACAGAAGGTTATATTATCGGAAAAGATATTGAGAATGTTTCAAAATGGGAAAAGTATTTTGAGGAAAAAGAATTGAGTTATGAGCGAATATTATCCGATGAAGAATTGGAATTATTGCAGATGAACAAAATTTAAAGTTATCTTATCGAGTTATTTATCATTTAAGGGCTTGTATGATTATAGGAAAGATAGAAGCGAAGAGAAAAGTGTTTAAAGGCTGTTAGGATTTTGGATTAGATAAAAAGGAAGCGAGCGTATGAAATGATATTATGATACATTCGCTTCCCTTTTGATTTGCGTTATAAATATTCCCTCAAATCCTGCCGCAGCTTTTCTTCCAGCCGGATCAGATCATCGGTCAGTTTCATTGCAGCGTCATCAGCTGCCGCATACTGGTTTTCGTACCGGCAGAGCGTCTTAATGCCCATATTGCAGCCATCTACGATCAGGTCGGCGATGGTGGCGTCGCTGTCATCCATCATGACTTTGGCGTTGGTTTTCATCCATGACATGCCTTTTGCCAGCATGTTTGGCTCCTTTGTTTCATCCCCGCATTCAGCAAGGATCGCGTGGGTTTCGTCACCGAGTTTTTCGTGCTTTTCTTTGGATTTTTTCAAAATTTCATATAAGTTCTTGTCGGTTACTTTTTCCAGAATCTCGTCAATGGAAAAAACAGCCATCTGTATGCCGGAATTACATTCGCGGAGCAGTTTTACGGTATCGCTATCGGACATGTTCGGTTCCTCCTGATTTTGCTTTGTATGAATGATTTTGGTATCGATATTTACTCCTAGTATGACGTCTGCAACAAAAAATATACAGAAAAATTCAAAAAACAGTCGATTTACGGAAAAATATTGACGAGCATGAACTTTGGCTTTATAATAAATTTATCTATGCATATAATCATTTTACGAGAAAGGGCATGGTTATTTTATGATAAAAAGCATGACCGGATTTGGTCGATGTGAAGTGACCGAAGGAAACCGTAAATATACGGTTGAGATGAAATCCGTAAATCACCGTTATCTGGATGTGAATATCAAGATGCCGAAGGCGTTGAATTTCTTTGAGAGCACGATTCGCAATCTGCTGAAAGAATATATGGAGCGCGGCAAGGTGGATCTGTATATCACATTCGAGGATTTTTCCGAAGATAATTTCTGTTTGAAATACAACGAAGAATTGGCCGGTGAATATTTAAAACACCTGACTGCAATGGCAGACAAGTTTGGATTAGACAATGATATCAAAGTCAGCACCTTATCCAGATACCCGGATGTTTTCACGATGGAACAGGTGGAGACAGACGAGAATGAACTATGGGCAGGGCTTGAGAAAGCACTCCGCGGTGCGGCAGAACAGTTTGTGGAGAGCCGTATCAAAGAGGGAGAGCATTTGAAGAATGATCTCTGTGCAAAGCTTGACAATATGCTGAACTATGTTGATTTTATCGAGGAGCGTTCTCCAATCATTATGAAGGACTATAGAGAACGTCTTGAGAACAAGTGAAAGAGCTGTTGGAAGATAAACAGATCGATGACGCGAGAATTGCCACAGAGGTGACGATTTTGCAGATAAGATCTGTGTGGATGAGGAGACTGTCCGCCTGAGAAGCCATATCAAAGCAACGAAAGATGCTTTGGAGGCTGGTGGCAGCATCGGACGCAAGTTAGATTCATTGCGCAGGAGATGAACCGCGAAGCGAATACGATTCTTTCCAAGGCAAATGATCTGGAAATCTCTGATACCGGGATCAACCTGAAAACGGATATCGAAAAAGTCAGGGAACAGATCCAGAATATCGAATAGGAACGATTTTATGGCAAAGTTAATGAATATCGGATTTGGCAATATGGTCAACACCGATAAGATCGTCAGCATTATCTCTTCGGATTCTGCACCGGCAAAGCGTATGATCTCCCGGGGAAAAGAGCAGGAGATTTTGATCGACGCGACGCAGGGAAGAAGAACCAAGAGCGTGATTTTTACTGAAAATAATAAAATAATATTGTCTGCATTGCAGCCGGAGACACTTGCCGGCCGGTTTAATGGCAATGCATCGGAGGGTGACTATGATACAAAAGAGTAAAGGAATTTTAATTGTACTTTCCGGCTTTTCCGGTTCTGGAAAAGGAACCATTATGAAAGAACTCATGAAGAAATATTCGGAGCAGTATGCGTTGTCCATCTCTGCAACTACCCGTTCTCCAAGACCGGGAGAGACAGACGGTGTGGAATATTTTTAAGACAAAAGAGCAGTTTGAGAAAATGATAGCCGATGATGAACTGATCGAGTATGCAAAATATGTCGACAACTATTACGGAACACCGAAGGCATATGTAGAGGAACAGCTCGCTGCCGGAAAAGACGTTATTCTGGAGATTGAGATTCAGGGAGCCTTAAAAGTGAAGGAGAAGTTCCCGGACACACTGTTGATGTTTGTCACACCGCCGAGCGCAGAGGAGTTAAAGAACCGTCTGGTCGGAAGGGGAACAGAGGAGATGAGTGTCATCGAATCGAGACTTTCCAGAGCAGTTGAGGAGGCGCAGGGAATTGAAGCTTACGATTATCTCATCGTAAACGATAAGCTTGATGCGTGTGTGGAAGAAGTACATTCCATCATCCACAATGAGCATTTCCGTGTTTCCAGAAATCTGTCTGCAATTTATGATATGAGACACCAGTTGACTGCTTTTTCGAAAAAAGATTAAAATAATGTTTGCAAAAACATACAAAAAAGCTTACATTAGATATCGGAAATCAGATATCTTTGATAAAAATAATTGAAAATGAATCAGCCGCAAGGCAGAAGAGAGGTAATATTATGATCCATCCATCCTATGTTGAATTAATGAAAGTTGTAAATAACAATGTGGAATTTGGTGAGGAACCAGTTGTTAACAGCCGTTATTCCCTTGTGATCGCTGCTGCAAAGAGAGCACGTCAGATCATTGCGGGAGATGAACCAATGGCAGACAAGATCACATGTCCAAAGCCATTGTCCATCGCTGTAGAAGAACTTTACGAGGGCAAAGTAAAGATCATTCCAGACACAGAAGATAGAGGAAGTAAACGAAACCGTCACTGCCGCACTTTTGAACGCAATTGTGCGACAGCCCTTTTGCCATAATTAATGTAGAAAGAGAGAATCGAATGAAATTATTATTTGTATCCCTCGGATGCGACAAAAACTTAGTAGACACAGAATTTATGCTTGGAATGCTCCGTGATGACGGAATCGAGATCACGAATGATGAGACAGAGGCAGATATTATCATCGTCAACACCTGCTGCTTTATCAATGATGCCAAGGAAGAGAGTGTCAACACCATTTTAGAGATGGCAGAGTACAAAAAGACCGGTCCGTTAAAGGCTTTGATTGTAACCGGATGTCTTGCACAGCGCTACAAGGAAGAGATCAAGACCGAGATCCCGGAGGTGGATGCTATACTTGGAACCAATTCCTACGAGGATATCGTAAAAGCTGTACATGAGGCGCTTGGCGGTACTTTTTATGAGAATTTCAAAACATTGGAGGGACTGCCGTCTATCCATACAAAGCGAAGCGTGACAACCGGTGGTCATTTCGCATATTTAAAGATCGCAGAGGGCTGTAACAAACGCTGTACTTACTGTATCATTCCATATATCCGCGGCAATTACCGCAGTGTACCGATGGAAGATCTGATCGGCCAGGCAAAAGAGCTTGTTGCAAACGGCGCAAAAGAGCTGATTTTAGTTGCCCAGGAAACAACTCTTTACGGTATTGACCTCTACGGTGAAAAAATCATTGCACAAATTGCTGGACGAATTAAATAAGATCAATGGTTTATTCTGGATCCGCATTATGT
>ENA-OQER01000893-OQER01000893.1-human-gut-metagenome-genome-assembly--contig:-NODE-893-length-15638-cov-2.067758_pt1 | contig 15638 bp, 26 predicted proteins | sample MGYA00242797_ERZ504639 | MGnify/ENA primary metagenome ERZ504639 (study PRJEB26092, sample SAMD00036306) | human gut metagenome | host: Homo sapiens | study: EMG produced TPA metagenomics assembly of...
GTTGTTTTTCTCCCTTTTTGTCTGCTTACGTGCGACTGTCTGCTCCATGTTTCCTAACATAAAAATGAGTATGGCTCCTTCCATTCCTTCCATTTCCATCGCTTTTCATACGATTTTATCTGAATAGAATTTTACCACACTCATTTCTGCTTTTAAAACGCATTTTCACATTTTTTATCATAATTTCATTCTAGTAATTGGATAACACCAGATGCTCCCGGTATGCACGATCCATACCATCGATCACGCGGCGTGCCTGCCCGTATCTGCGTGGATTGATGGTGATCACCCAGAGTATCTGCCCCCTGGTAGATTTCCCTCTTGAAAAAAGGAATCTTTTTACTGTTCTTTGTAAATGGAATGTGCTGTTCAAGCAGTGCCTCCGCCGTATGTGTACTCACTCTGGAATTGGTGGTACGGCACAGTTCCACGTCGTTATCCTTATAATTTCCAAGTTTCATCGTCATGCTTTTTGCATCTTCCTCCTCACGTGACTTTTACCTCAATCTCCCTGCCAAGTCCTCCTGCAACTTTTTCCAGAAAGTCCAGACTCGGATTATATCTCCCGCTCTCCAGACGGGAAATATTTGACTTTCTGGTACCGACTTTTTCTGCGAGCCGTTCCTGTGTCATCCCCTGCTCCTTTCGCACCTGCCGAAGCTGTGCTGCAATTTCCTGTCTGGCGTGATTATGTTCCTGCATATCCGCCCCCTTACACCTTTATAAATCGTGCTCATGTATTCTAAAGTTATCATATATGATAACTTCTGTCAATGAACCAAAAGTCCTATTCCCGAAATCATAAAAAAGCTTGCAAATGCGTCTTTCATATGTTAATATAATATTTGTTAATATAATATTTGTTCGCGCCGGCATGTCGGAATTGGCAGACGAGGCAGACTCAAAATCTGTTGATGGCAACATCGTGTGGGTTCAAGTCCCACTGCCGGCATATAAAAGACCTCAGGTTTCCAATCGGAAATCTGAGGTTTTCTTTTTGCGGCACATCGTTTTCTTAAACCAACAGAGGACGCATCCCGTTCCCCCGGGATTGCGTCCTCTGTTATTTTACCTGTACATCCTAACTCTTTTATTTTGTAATCCTGATATCATCAAAACAGTCAAATGTTGCAAAGTAATCTTCCGGTGTCTCTGCACGGCGGATCATCTTCACACTTCCGTCTTCTTTGAGCAGTAATTCTGCAGAACGAAGACGTCCATTGTAATTATATCCCATGGAAAATCCATGTGCTCCGGTATCGTGGATCACAAGATAATCTCCCATGTCGATCTCTGGCAGTTTCCGGTCAACCGCGAACTTATCACAGTTCTCGCAAAGACTTCCTGTCACATCATACACGTGATCGCATGGTGCATTTTCTTTTCCAAGAACCGTAATGTGATGATATGCCCCGTAAATTGCCGGACGCATCAGGTTTGCTGCGCATGCATCCACACCAATATACTCTTTGTAGATATGTTTCTCATGGATGGCCTTCGTCACAAGGCATCCGTAAGGTCCGAGCATGAAACGTCCCATCTCGGTATAAATGGATACATCCCCAAGTCCTGCCGGAACTAAGATCTCATCGAACTTTTTGTGCACACCTTCTCCGATGACAGCGATATCATTCGGCTCCTTGTCCGGTGTATAAGGGATTCCCACACCACCGGAAAGATTTACGAATCTGATATCACATCCGGTCTTTTCCTTTAATTCCACGATCAGTTCAAACAGTTCTCCTGCAAGCTTCGGATAGTATTCGTTTGTGACGGTATTGCTGGCAAGAAATGCATGGACACCGAAATGCTTTGCTCCCTTATCCTTTAAAATCTTAAACGCTTCGATGAGCTGATCCTTTGTCATGCCGTATTTGGAATCTCCAGGGTTGTCCATGATTCCGTTGCTCAGTTCAAATACTCCACCCGGATTGTAACGACAGCTGATGGTCTCCGGAATATGACCGATCGTTTCTTCTAAGAAATCAATATGGGTGAAATCATCCAGATTGATGATTGCCCCGAGTTCATCCGCATAGGCAAATTCCTCTGCCGGCGTATCATTGAAGAAAACATAATATGCTTTCCGTCAAATCCACAGGACTTTGCAAGCATCAGTCTGTGTAAGAGGAACAGTCACATCCCATATCATATTCCTGTAAAATTTTTAAAATATATGGGTTGGGGGTTGCTTTCACTGCAAAATACTCGCGAATCCCGGATTCCATGCAAAAGCTTCCTTTACTTTTTTTGCATTCTCGCGAATGCCTTTTTCATCATATAAATGAAACGGTGTCGGGTATGTTTTAACGATCTCCTCCACCTGACTCTTTGTTACAAACGGCTTTTTCTCCATAATCTGGCTCCTTTATCTACACTTTTTCGTCTGATGTTATGCTACAACAACTCTTTTACAAATTCAAGCAATTTTCGCCTTTTCCTTTTATTTTTCCACAGATTATGATATGATATGCATGATCGAATGTTAGATTAAGCGAACGAAAGATGAGGAACATCATGGGTGTAACAGTTTTACCTTATATTGATCAGACACAGACAGCCAGGCTGCAGGAAGCAGCTTCTGCCAATATACAGACACCGAAAAATACGGATGAAGCCGTCACCACATTTAAGGAATGTCTGGCTTCCGCTGAGCGCAGCGTACAGGCCATGGCAGTGGACGCACTGCTTGCCGCCAGCAACAGTGGTGCCGTTTCCCTGGATACGGTACAGCAGATCCTTGGATTTACCCCGCAGACCGATGCACCGTTGATACGTCTCCGGTCACGGATACCCCGGCAATTTCCAGTTCTTCTGCAGCAAATAGTACCACCTCCTCCGGCAGTGTTTCTTCTCCGGAGAACCTCGAAGAATATTTCAAAGAAGCTTCTGAAACATACGGTGTGGATATCAACCTGCTCAAAGCCATTGCCAGGCAGGAATCCAATTTCAATCCATCCGCAACCAGCTCTGCCGGTGCCATGGGTGTCATGCAGCTGATGCCGTCCACCGCAAAAGGACTTGGTGTCACAAATGCATACGATGCACAGCAAAATATTATGGGTGGTGCCAAACTGATGGCGCAGAACTTAAAGAAATACAACGGAGATGTTTCCCTTGCGCTTGCCGCATACAATGCCGGTGGTGGAAATGTCGACAAGTACGGTGGTATTCCACCGTTTAAGGAAACACAGAATTATGTCAAAAAAGTGCTTGGTTATTATCAGAATTCCAACGCTTAATTTCTAAAAAGAACCCGTGAAGATGAACGGTCTGCTGTTCATCTTCACGGGTTTTTTACTGTCTAAAGAAAATCTGATTATAATTTGAATCTGGAAAGAAGATCTCCGAGACTTGTTCCGGCCGTTTCATTTGAGCTGTACTCGATTGCCTCTGCCTCTTCTTCCTCCTGCGGCTTTTCCATAATATCTTCCAGCGCTTTCATGCTCAGGCTGACTTTTCCATCGTTGGTATTTAAAATCTTCGCCTTTACTTTCTGTCCCTCTTTTAAAACTTCATGAACGGAAGAGATCCGCTTCTGGCTGATCTGTGAAATATGAACCAGACCGCTGATGCCATTCCCGATATTGATGAATGCTCCGTATGGCATAATGGATTCTACGGTTCCCTCTACCACAGATCCAGGCACAAGCATGGCAATCCGGTGATTTCTTTCTTCCTCGCGCTCCTGTCTTGCCACAACTTTTCCGGACAATACCAGTTTATTCTTCTCAGGATCTACGGTAATCACAACGACACGCACATCTTTTCCGATCCATGCATCCGTGTCTTCCACATAATCTGCGGACAACTGGGATGCCGGAATGAATGCCCGGATTCCTTCTAAGAATGCAACCACACCACTCGGCACACTCTCTTTGATCCGGACAGTCACAACCGTCTGCTGCTCCATCATCTCCCGGAGTTTATCCCAGGCAAGCACTTCGTTTGCTTCCTTTTTCGACAATTCGATGTTTCCGTGTCCGTCATCTGTACGCACAACCGTTGCCTCGATGATGTCTCCCGGCTGTAATTCTTCCTTCGCATGAAAATCCGGATCATTGCTCAGATTTTCAATTTTGATAATTCCCGGTGCATAATAATTCAGGTCAAGTGTCACTTCTTCATCGGTTACTGCTACCACAGCTCCACTGACAATATCTCCTTCGTTAATCGTGCGGAAAGAACGTTCCAGCTCCTTTTCATAATCCTTCATTGATTCCATCTGCAAAACCTCCTTTAAAATATCTGAAAAATTGCAAAACGCAGAACCCCAAAGGATTCCACCGTTTTATGAAGCGAGCTGATGACGGGAATTGAACCCGTGACCCCTTCCTTACCAAGGAAGTGCTCTACCTCTGAGCCACATCAGCATCTCGTTGACCGCGTCAACTCCTACATCATACATGGTATTTTCTAAATTGTCAAGAATTTTTTAATTATTTTATCAAATTACAGTTCCCAGCGTGTTGCCGTTTTCCCCTGATGTGATCCGCAATGATTACAGCCCGGAAAACATGCCCCTATGGGTCAGGGCTGTAATCATGCAATCATTTGCACCGCAGTGCAAAGCCTGACAGTATAACGCGTGGTTATCAGACAATTTTTAAATTTCAATTACATATCTCTCATATGCATTGATCACTTTGGTATCTCCGATGAAATCCTCCCGCGGAATATTCCTTCCATAATTCATATGCATATGTCCATGTACAAAATATTTCGGATGGTATTTGTTAATCACACGATAAAATGCATCAAACCCTTTATGGCAAAGATCTTCCCCATCATGCATACCGCCTGCCGGGGCATGTGTCACCAAAATATCAATGCCCCCTTTTCGGCGTATTTTCCAGAAAAGTCTCCGGATGCGGCGTTCCATCTGCACTTCCGTATACTGGTTCACCCCTGGTTTATAACGGTAAGATCCTCCCAGTCCGAGAATCCTTATCCCATGAAACATATACACGGTATCTTCAATACAGATACATCCCTCCGGGGGCTTTCTTTTGTACTTATCATCATGGTTTCCATGCACATACAATACCGGAACTGCAATCATCGTTGCGATAAATGACAGATAATCTGCTTTCAGGTCTCCACAGGAAATTACCAGGTCAATATCCGCATAGTCTTCTTTTCGAAAGAATCCCAGATTTTCTGAGATTCTTCATCTGCTATTACTAGTATCTTCATTTTTTCATTTTTTCCTCTACACCTTTTATCTGGACAACCGGACGTGCCTCTGCACGTAATTCTCCCATTGTCGGTATCTCCCCAATGACATTATCTGTCAGCCAGTCCATCTCCATGATGCTTCCGGTTTCATGGCTTTATCCTTCTTGTTTTTGAGTGTCCCGTCCTGTGCACGGATTTCTCCGTAAAACGGCACAATATCTCCCTTTTTAATATCACTCTTTAAGTGATCCACCAGACGCTTGACCCCGGTCGGTACATTCTTCGAACAGATCAGGTCAATCACACCCGCAGACATTCCCCACCAGTAGTTGAGTGCCCTGCCCTCAGAATTTTCTTCCGACTGGTAAGATCCCGCAAGAATACTCTGGATCATTTTTTCATAGAATACACCCCAGTTCCAGAGTGGCATCACCAGATTCAGTTTCCTTCCATCCTCCGAACACTCATACAGCCCAAACTGCCTGCCCGGATCGCGCGGTGTAATCATATCCTGATCCGATACCACCTGAATATTGTTGTCCTTTAAGAACCGTTCCCTGTCATAATTTTCACTGGTGGACCATGCAAGATAAATCCTTGCCCGTGGATTGGTAAAACTTGCTCCCAGCGCAAAGGCATTAATATTTGCGATCATTCCATATATCGGGTAATCTGCAATATATGCAATCCTGTCATTTTCTGCCAGTGCACCCGCAATCATTCCCGAAAGGAATTTTGCTTCATACATCCGGGCATAGTACGTGCGGATATACTTATGCGAAGTATTCAGACTGCAGTTTAAAATCTTTACATCCGGATGATCCACAGCCACTTTCAGACTGTCTTTCATCATCTGCGGTGCCACCTCAAATATGATATCTGCCCCCTGACGGATCACGTCATTCAGCACCTGCTCCGTGCGTTCCTCCGTCACATCATTGACACAGATGGTCTTCATCTGATCCGGGAACGTCTCTTCCAGATAATTGCGCCCAAGGTCATGCGCATAAATCCAGTCGGATGTATCCGGTGATTTTGGATACAGGAATGCCACGGTAAATTTCTTTGCTGACGATGGCATAAAGTAACTGAAGATGCTTCTTCCTTACGCTCTTCTGCCGCCAGCGGATCCATGACCAGACCAACGCTCTGTTTCTCTGTGAGCATGACAAACTCATTCCAGCATTTCACAATATTTAAACTCAGCTCATCATCCGACATGCAAGAACCGTATGGTAACCGTATACATTGATAAATGCAGTCAGCGCATCCCCCACCCGGATCGGCAGTTTGCGCCCTCCGCGGAACTCATATGCCTTTGTGAAATGATTGACCAGACTGTTAAATTCCATTCGGGTATCCGCATCCCATATGGCAGTGGATCCCATCAGTGCAAGCAGTTTATCCGCCATACCGGTTTTGGAAAATTCGATATTGTTCAATCCCGAAATCTGATTAAACTTCATATATTCATAATATAATTTTACGTCCTCATCCTCGGAATACTTTGGAATCTTACGTGTCACGTTGGCGACAATGGAATCTGCCTTAAAATACTTCAGTACACTGACACGCTTGTTTCCCTCCACCACATAATAACGGTTCATATATTCATAAGCAATAATCGGATCCCGGATGCCTTCATTTACCTGTGCATCGGACAGCGCGGTCCATTTGAATGCAAACTCTGTATCCACATCGAGGATCGGCATAAAATTGGCTGCAAAAGAATACGTTCTTCCTTTCGTCGCGTACCAACCACAAAATCCAATGGTATCTGCATCAGCCCCATATTCTGTTCCGTCTGGATATTTTCTCTGGATAAAATATCATCCAGAACCGGCAGATAGGGAAAGCGCCCCTGCGAAACACATGCCTTATATTCTTTTTTTCCAAGTTTGAGTGCTTCCTGATATTCGATATCTCCCATTTTTTCTCCTTTCTACGATTATTCCATGTTTTTGTTATTCCAATTTTACCACATCTGTGTTATGATACCAATGAAAAGTGAAAAAAAGCAAAGATTTTCTTTCTTTATGTGCTAAAATTTGCTATAATCAAATGTAGTAATAGGTACTATGGAGGAAATTCTATGGAGAATATCACGAAAGAACAGGCTGATATCATCGGTGAAGTTGCAAATATCTGTACAGGTACTGCGGCTACCGCCCTCAGTATGATCATCAACCGTTCAACAAACATTACCACTCCGCTTGTAGAAGTACTGGACAAAGAAAACACGCTGGAAAGTGACAACCATATTCTGGTCAAAGTTCCATACACAAGCGGCTTAGACGGGACAAATCTTATGGTACTGGATGTTCAGGATGCGCTGGTCATTGCAAGTCTTATGATGGGCGGTGACGGTCGTAATCTTTCCAATCTGCAGCTCGATGATCTCACGTTATCAGCAATTGCAGAAGCCATGAACCAGATGTGTGGATCCATTGCCACATCTATGGCGTCACTGTTATCCAGGCCGACAGATATTGGATTTCCGCTTATCAATCAAAGGATCGCAAGACTTCGAGATTCCGGATGAACTATGTAATGGAACGGATATCGTCAAGGTCACTTTCGACTGACCGTGGAAGACCTGATCGATAGCGAGTTGATACAGTTATACCCTATCAGCATAGTAAAACAGATTTTAAAACAGGAGGATATATAAATGGCAAAGATATTAATCGTTGATGATGCAGCATTCATGCGAATGATGCTCAAGGACATTCTGACAAAGGGCGGATTTGAGATCGCTGGTGAAGCAGCAGACGGTGTAGAGGCCGTTGCAAAGTATAACGAGCTGAAACCAGATCTGGTTACTCTTGACATCACGATGCCAAACAAAGACGGTATTCAGGCACTCAAGGAGATCAAAGCAGCTGATCCAAACGCTACATGCGTTATGTGTTCTGCAATGGGACAGCAGTCCATGGTTATTGAGGCAATCCAGTCCGGCGCAAAGGATTTCATTGTTAAGCCATTTCAGGCAGACCGTGTATTAGAGTCCATCCGAAAAGTATTAGGATAAATCTTATCATATTAAAAAAGGAGCACCATATATGGATGCTCCTTTTCTATTTCTTGTTTTTGCAATCATCTATTCTTATTTTCTGACAAAATACAGTTCTTTTACAATTGCCGGAGTTGCTGCAGGGCATCATTTTTCAAAATACAGATGCCGTGTTCCTGTATGAACGCTTTCCGCTCCGCTCCGACAAGAATATCCTGTGCATATTCATCCGTCAGATTCGAGAGTCTCCTTAAACTGCCCTCTTCCATACCGGAAAATGTAAGGATCAGCATATAGCGATCCTCGTATTTATAAAGCTGACCCGTAGGCAGATCCGGTGGCATAATGTTTTTTGCATAACGGAGCAACCTATCAAAATCCGCAAACACAATCGTGGCATAAACAGGAACCTGATCCGGATTTCCCTCGTTTTGCCGTGCTTCATTAATCTGTGCCCACTTCTGCTGTGGAATTGCATTCATCAGTCCATTGACAATATCTTTCAGATGCTCCATCATTTCATCCGATCCCGGATGCTCCGAAAACGTAAGTGCCAGCGTATGGTCTGACATAAAATCAGCACGCACTGTCTTGATGCCCAGTTCAAATTTTGTCTCAAAACTCTGTTCTGCCATATCAAAAATCTGGTTCATAAATTCCTGCGTCCGCTCCCCATTGCTCATAATTTCCTCAATGGTGTATCCCAGATCCTGAATTTCCTGTTCTGATATTACACAACGAATGGTATGTTTTCCAATTTTTGAAAACTTCATACGCTCACCCTCTTTCCTCCAGATGATTCATCTGCCTGATCTTTTGACGTATTCTCTGTAATGCATTGTCGACAGATTTCGGGCTTTTCTTCATCAGCCCTGCGATCTGCATATAGTTATTTCCGTCCAGATAAAATTGCAACACCTGTTTTTCCATCGGACTTAACCGGCTGTTCACCCGGTTCCACAACTCCCTGGACACTTCCTGTTCGATCACCAGCTGCTCCGGGCTGCTGGTAAACCCAATACTGCCTTCTGCCCCCTGCTCAAAAAAAGATAAATAGGAATTCAAAGGCTGATGCTTTTTTCTGTTGGATGCCTCTATTGCAGAATACAGCTGACGGTGAATACACAACCCTGCAAAATGGAAAAAACTGCTGTCTTTGTCCAGACAAAAATCCCGGATGGCCTTAAACAATCCAATCATGCCTTCCTGAATCAGATCATCGGTTTCTCCTCCGATCAGATACATGGCATTGGCATATTTGCGGACAAGCGGCTTATATTTTTCGAGAATATAGTCCGTGATCTCTGTTTCTCCCTGCCGGAGTCTTTCAATCAATTCCTCATCCGTACAAGCATCATACTTCATTCTTTTCTTATCCCTTCTTCATCCTCTGACGCACAATCTCATACGAGAGAACTCCTGCAGCCACCGATGCATTTAAGGAATCAATATCTCCCTTCATTGGAATGGAAGCCACCATATCACAGTTTTTCTTTACGAGTGGACTGACTCCATCTCCCTCATTTCCGATCACCAGACCGATCGGTCCGGTCAGATCCATATCGTACATTAAGGTTCCATCCATATCCGCACACACAAACCACATACCGCGGTCTTTGAGTTCTTTCATGGTATTGGAGATATTTGTCACTTTTGCTACCGGTACATAATTAACCGCACCTGCCGATGTACGTGCGACGGTCGGTGTCAGTCCTACGGCACGGCGTTTTGGAATGATTACACCATGTGCCCCTGCCTGATTGGCGGTACGGATAATTGCCCCCAGATTATGTGGATCTTCGATTCCGTCTAAAATCAGGATAAACGGTGGTTCTCCCTTTTTTTCTGCAAGTGCCAGAATATCTTCCACCCTGGCATAATCATATGCTGCACTGACAGCAATCACACCCTGGTGCTTTCCTGTCTCGGAAATCTGATCGAGGCGTTCTTTTGTCACATAATTGACGATTGTATCGTGCTTTCTTGCCTCTCTGGTAATGGATCTGACCGGTCCATCCTGACAGCCGTCCAGAACATATAATTTATCGATTGTCCTGCCAGAACGAAAATGCCCTCAAGGACAGCGTTGCCGTCCTTCAATATGATTTTCTTTCATTCCGGTAAATGTTTTCTTTTCGTCTTCCATAATTTTTTACCTTATAAACGCAGATGCAGACCATCTGCTGCTTCCTTAATCAATGAAACCAGCCGGTCGAACCGGTCCGTCAGATACAGATATCCCACCAGTGCCTCCAGCCCCGTTGCCTTACGGTAATCTGCCATCGTTGCATTTTTTGCCATGGTTGCCGACTTGGCATTGCGTCCTCTGCGATAGATGTCCGCTTCTTCCTCCGTAAGCATCGGTTCAAGATATTGTATGATAACTGCCTGCGTATGTGCTTTTACAATCTGACTCGTCCGGTGATGCAGCTGGTTGGGACGGGTATTTCCCTTGCCCACAACAACCGACCGGATCACCAGATCAAAAACACCATCCCCGATATAAGCCAGTGTCAGTGGGGAATAGGTCCGGATATCAACATCCGGAACCTCAAATTTTTCTTGATGTATGCGTCAATTCCTTCACTCATGCATTGCGCTCCCATACGACACCTTCGCGGGTATCTTTGATGGTGATGCCCCGTGCAAGAAGTTCGTCGCGGATTGCATCTGCACGGGCAAAATCTTTCGCTTTCTTTGCCCCGGCACGCTCCGCAATCTTTTCATTGATGAACTGTTCCAGTTCTGCATCCACGCTCGTTCCCGCGTCCAGTCTCTCCTGACCTGCGGTTGTCAGATTCAGTGCCAGCACCTGGTCAAAATCATTCAGCAGTGCCAGCTTTGTCTTTTCACTGATATCTGCCTTTACCACGTCATAGACGATGGTCAGTGCCATGGAAGTATTCAGATCATCACGGATTGCATCTGCAAACTTTTTACGGAATGCTTCAAATGCTTCCTGATCCATCTCTCCCTCATCTTTGAAGGTGGCAATCTTTTTTACTAATTTTTCGTATGCACTCTCTACGTTGTCCAGATTGTCATAAGAAAATACGAGTGGCTTACGATAATGAGACTGCAGACAGAACATACGGTATGCCAGAGGATCGTACCTTTGCTCTCCAATAGAGATACCGTCAGGAAATCGCCTTGGACTTACTCATTTTTCCGGTCTGGTCATTCAGGTGGTTTACATGGAACCAGTACGGGCACCATTTGTGTCCCAGATAGCTTTCGGACTGTGCAATCTCGTTTGTATGGTGTGGAAAAATATTATCTACTCCGCCACAGTGAATATCCATATACTCACCCAGATGTTTGATTCCGATGCAGGAGCACTCAATATGCCATCCCGGATATCCAACACCCCACGGGCTGTCCCACTTCAATGCCTGATCCTCGAATTTGGATTTTGTAAACCAGAGAACAAAATCGTTTTTATTCCGTTTATTTTCATCTTCCTCCACATCGTCACGCACGCCGACCTGCAGCTGTTCCTTTTCGACTGCGGAAGAAAATACAAAATAATCCTCCAGTCTGCTGGTATCAAAATAAACATTTCCACCGGCCTGATAAGCATATCCCTTTTTAAGAAGTACCTCGATCATGTGAATAAATTCTGGAATGCAATGGGTTGCAGGTTCTACCACATCCGCTTTTTTGATATTTAATTTCCGGCAGTCCTCAAAAAATGCATCTGCATAAAATTTTGCCACTTCCATAACGGTCTTGTGCTCACGCTTAGCACCTTTCAACATTTTGTCTTCCCCCGTATCCGCATCGGAAGAAAGGTGTCCCACGTCCGTGATATTCATGACGCGCTTTACATCATATCCCACATAGGAAAGTCCACGCACAAGAATATCCTCCATGATATAGGTACGCAGATTCCCGATATGCGCAAAATGATAAACGGTCGGTCCACAGGTATACATTTTGATTTTGCCATCTTCGTGCGGTATCACTGTCTCAATCTTTCTTGTCAGTGTATTGTAAAAGCGAAATTGATTGTCCATTGTGTCTGTCCTTCCATCTGTTTCTTCTTATATATTTTAAGTGTACAATATTTTCCGGCAAAAGTCACGTCTTATCTATGATCTGCTGCACCCGGGACATCCTGCACATTTACTCCCGCCCCCGACAACCATACTGCTCTCATAAAATCCGTTCAGCATACAGATTGCCTGTGACGAAATTCCTTCTTCTGTTCCGGTAAACCCAAGTCCTTCCTCGGTCGTTGCCTTGATATTGATCTGCTCTTTTGCAATGCCAAGGGTCTTTGCAATATTCTCCTCCATCTGCGCAATATACGGACGCAGCTTTGGCTTCTGTGCAATCACTGTCGCATCAATATTTTCTACCACATAACCATTCTTTTCCAGTAAAAGACGCACATGTTCGAGCAGTTTCATGCTGGAAATTCCCTTATACTGCGGATCGGTATCCGGAAAATGTTTTCCGATATCCCCGAGTGCTGCAGCACCAAGCAGTGCATCCATGATTGCATGCACAAGCACATCCGCATCCGAATGTCCGAGCAGTCCCAGTGTATGCGGAATCTCCACACCTCCGAGAATCAGTGGCCGTCCCTCCACCAGTTTGTGTACATCATAACCCATTCCTACACGCATTTTTCTTCTCCTGTCTTTTTATGATGTTGCTGATTCCAGTTCCCCCTGCAAACAGCTTCCTTATAAATTCTAATGATAACATGCCACCAGGCAAAGCCTGATGACCTTCACAGGCTTCAAGCCTGTTTTATTATAACACAAATTCGGGGGCTGTATCAAACAGTCCCCGAACGAAGTATCACATCAGTTTTCAACTATGCAAGTGCTGCTGTAATGATTGCCATGGAATATACTTCTGATGCATTACATCCACGGGACAGATCATTGATTGGCGCATTCAGACCTAACAAAATCGGACCGTAAGCTTCGAAATTACCAAGTCTCTGTGCAATCTTGTATCCGATATTTCCGGCATTGATATCCGGGAAAATAAAGGTATTTGCATGTCCGGCAACTGAAGAATCCGGGCACTTTGTTCTTGCAACTCTTGGTGATACCGCTGCATCAAACTGTAATTCTCCCTCGATTGGAAGATCTGGGTATTTCTCGCGTGCCTTATGTGCTGCATTGCGCATCTTATCTACATCCTCGCCCTTTCCGGAACCAAGTGTAGAGTAGCTTAAAAATGCAACCTTCGGATCTACACCGAAAATTCTTGCACAGGCAGCTGACTCACCGGCGATCTCTACGAGTTCATCCTCGGTCGGATGGATGTTGATCGCACAGTCAGACATTGCAAGAACCTCGTTCTCACCTGTCGCAGACGGACGAACCAGAATAAAGCAGGAAGATACGATGCTGTTGCCAGGTTTTGTCTTAATCAGCTGAAGTGCCGGACGAACGGTATCTGCCGTAGAGTATGTAGCTCCGCCAAGCAGTGCATCCGCAATGCCCATCTTACAAGCATGGTACCAAAGTAGTTTGCCTGGGAAAGAATTCCTCTTGCCTGCTCCGGTGTTACTCCCTTGCTCTTTCTTAATTCACAGAACAGATCTACCATCTCATCCATACGGTCAAATTTCTTTGGATCAACGATCTCTGCCCCACGGATATTAAATCCGCTCTCCTCTGCTGCCTTTTCGATTTCATCCGGATCGCCTACAAGGATTGGATGTAAAAAGTTGCTTGCAAGCAGACGGGAAGATGCCTCTAGAATACGAGGATCGCTTCCTTCTGTGAATACAATTTTCTTTGGGCTTTTCTTTAATACTTCAATCAGTTGTCCAAAACCAAACATAATAAATCTCCTTTATCTATACTTAATTTTATTATTAGCTACCACTAATTGTATACTCGTTATTCACGAAATTCAATGCATTTACGTGTTCTAAAATGAGAACATTTTGCATAAAAAGAGACCCCATGCTGATTCTCCATGGGGTCTCCTGTAAAATGAAGGATTTATCACAAATGACGTTTTTACTGAATTTTCTACTGAATTGCCTTAAATGCCTCATCCAGATCCTCAATGATATCATCGATATTTTCTGTACCGATAGAAAGACGGATCGTGTTTGGCTTGATTCCCTGATCTAAAAGTTCTGCCTCATTGCACTCGGAATGTGTGGTGCTTGCCGGATGAATGGCAAGGGACTTCACATCTGCCACGTTTGCAAGCAGTGAGAACAGCTCAAGGTTATCGATGAATTCCTGTGCTTTTTCTGCACCACCCTTGATCTCAAATGTAAAGATAGAACCGCCACCATTCGGGAAATACTTCTTGTAGAGTGCCTGCTGCTCCGGGTCTTTGGAAATGGATGGATGGTTTACTTTTTCTACCTGTGGCTGGTTCTCTAAGTATTTAACAACCTTTAATGCATTCTCCACATGACGCTCTACGCGAAGGGAAAGTGTCTCTAATCCCTGCAGGAAGATAAAGGCGTGTACCGGAGAATGGTAGCACCTGTGTCACGCAGTAAAATTGCACGGATATAAGTAGCAAATGCTGCCGGTGCGCAGTCCTTTGCAAAGCTTACCCCATGGTAAGATACGTTTGGCTCTACCAGCCATGGCCACTTGCTGCTCTGTGTCCAGTCAAATTTTCCGCTGTCGATGATCACACCACCAATGGTAGTTCCGTGTCCACCGATGAACTTTGTAGCAGAATGTACCACAATATCTGCGCCGTGCTCAATCGGGCGGACCAGATACGGAGTTGCGAATGTATTGTCAACAATCAGCGGAATTCCATGCTTGTGTGCAATTCCTGCGATCTTTTCAATATCAACTACTTCAGAGTTTGGATTTCCAAGTGTCTCTATCTCGATGGCTTTGGTGTTATCCTTAATTGCAGCTTCAATCTCTTCATAGTTGAACGGATCTACAAATGTTGCCTCAATGCCATAATCCGGAAGCGTATGTGCCAGAAGGTTGTAGGTACCACCGTAGATATTCTTTGCAGCTACAATGTGATCCCCTGCATGCGCAACTGCCTGAAATGCATAAGTTAATGCGGCTGCTCCCGAACCTACCGCAAGTGCCGCAACACCGCCTTCAAGTGCTGCAATTCTCTGCTCAAAGATATCCTCTGTCGGATTGGTCAGACGTCCGTAAATATTTCCGGCATCCTTTAATCCAAAACGGTCAGCAGCATGCTGGCAGTTGTGGAATACATAAGAAGAAGTCAGATAAATCGGAACGGCTCTTGCATCGGTAACCGGGTCTGCCTGCTCCTGTCCTACGTGTAACTGTAATGTTTCAAATTTTAAATTTCTGTCTGCGTAATGTTTTTTGCTCATTTTAATACTCTCCTTTTTCTGCTATTTTTGAAATCACATTTTACCTGATCCGGTTAAAGTGTGGGGTTTTCGTTTGAACTGGTTATATCTATACCACAGAGGTAGGAAAAGTGTTTAGTCTTTTATTTTTATAGCTGG
>ENA-OQER01000894-OQER01000894.1-human-gut-metagenome-genome-assembly--contig:-NODE-894-length-15628-cov-2.068189_pt1 | contig 15628 bp, 27 predicted proteins | sample MGYA00242797_ERZ504639 | MGnify/ENA primary metagenome ERZ504639 (study PRJEB26092, sample SAMD00036306) | human gut metagenome | host: Homo sapiens | study: EMG produced TPA metagenomics assembly of...
GCCATGGAATGGTCAGGCTATCGTCCCGGCCAAGCAATCCGAACAGCCTTGGCCGCCCCAGCAGGATCAGGCTCTGCAGCCGGGCGGTGGCAGGGTCAAAGGTCAGGTCGTCGGCCCGGCCAAGGCAGACCCCCTGCTCCAGCTGCACCACCTCTTTTTCACACAGTTCCCGGATGGTCAATGCCCTTCTCCCCTTTCTGCCACAGCTTATGCAGCCGCCGGCACATCATGCAAAAAGCAGTGGAAACCGCATGGCAGATTGTGGTATACTGTGGGCAGAGCATTCCATGAGAAACAGAGGAAATTTTAAATGTATAAAAGCATCGTGTTTGATCTGGGCGGTGTCATGGTGGATTTTGCCCCCCGCGCCTATCTGGTAGACCGCATTTGCAATGAAGAGATCGAGGAGCAGGTGTACGACCTGACCTTTGGCAGCAAGGAGTGGAAACAGCTGGATGCCGGGCTTGTCTCCCGCTTTGACGGCAATCAGCCATGCTGCGCAACGCCAAGGCCGCCGGGCGCGAGTTTGAGGTGCAGGGCGTGCTGGGCGACTGGCTGCACATCCTGCGCCCGCGTCGCCGGATGCAGGAGCTGGTGCGCCGCCTGAAGAACCATGGCTACAGCGTGTACTATCTCAGCCAACATCCCGGAGGGACCGTGACTGGCCCTGCTCGAAGGAGCGCGGCGCTGCTGGATCCGCTTTGACGGCGGCGTAGCTCCTGCGAGGTGCACATCAACAAGCCCGACCCCCGCATCTATCAGGCCCTGCTGGACAAATACGGCCTGAAAGCCAGCGAGTGCGTGTTCATCGACGACAATCTGGCCAATGTGCAGGCCGCATTCACGCTGGGCTTCGTGGGCATCCGGATGAAGGAGAGCGTGGGCACCCTGATCCGCAGCCTTGCCACCTGCAATGTGGCCCTGCGCTGACCTCCGTGACCCAAAACAGCTCCTGCCGGAAATGCTCTGGCAGGAGCTGTTTTGCTGCTTTAGGAATTACTTTTTCTCGTAGCTCTGGCAGTAGTGCGGGGTCTCCACCTGCTGCGTATCGCAGGTGCACTGCTCGGTCACTTTGATCTGGGGCAGGTCGCACTTGCAGCCGCTCACATTGTGGCAGCACTCGCAGACATCACAGGTAACGCCGATGTTTTCCATATTTATCACCTCTCTGTCCACAGTATGGCCTGCGGGCAGGGTGTTTATTCTGGAAAACTCAGCCAGCCTTTTTCGCTTCGCGCTTGGACCGGAGTGTGACTGCCGCATGCCGGATGGAAAGCACCGGGTGCACTGGCAGCATCCGCGGGCCTGCCCAGCGCATCACCGCGCGGATCTTCTCCCGCATTTCCGGCTTGTAGCAGTGCACTTTGCAGGCCGAGCAAAAGGTCTTGGTCTCCATGAACGGGCATTTGTCAATGCGGGTCAGGGCGTAGTCGTGCAGCTGCCGGCACTCCGGGCACAGGCTGCCTTTGGGTGTTTTGTGCTGCCTGCGGCAGTAAAGAGCGATCATCTCGCTCACCAGCATCTTTTCATCTGCGCGCTTCTGATCCAAGTTCTTCGGGGTATCCTGCATGGGACGGGGCCTCCTGCTGCCTTATTTTTTTCTACGGTCCGACCGCATTGCAGCGCGGCGCACCGCACGGCGCAAAAATGCAAAGCCTACCGTAACACCAATTGCTGCAGCCACTGCCATATACACCGCCTTCTGAAACCAAAGCGGCAGGAGCGCAGACCTTTCCGTCTGCTGTCCCCTGCCGCAGTTTTGATGCATTCTGTACAGAGGCTGCTGCTTTTGCGTGAAAGTTAGTATTTTCTAACTTTCAGCTCTGCAAAAACACCGTTTTTCGGTGTTTTCATAGTTTATCGCAGCTGTCTCTGTTTGTCAAGAGAAGCTTCTCCTGTTTACCATGCAGCCAGATCTGCGCCCAGCTTGCGGCATGCAGCCTGAACATCATCGTCCGGGGCCTCGTTGCAGATCAGGCCCTCACCGTTCAGCACCTGTGCGCCGTCGCCCTGAGCACGCTCCACCCAGTCACGCATCCACTGGCCGTCGCCCCAGCCGTAGGAGCCGAACAGGGCGATCTTCTTGCCGTTCAGAGAACCCTCCAGATCAGAGAACATCGGCTCGAACTCGCTCTCCTCCAGCTGCTCAGCACCCATTGCGGGGCAGCCAAAAGCCACTGCATCAAACTCAGCCAGCTTTGCGGCGTTCATCTCGCTGCAGGGCACGATGGTGCCGTTTGCACCCTCTGCCACGCAGTTTGCCATGGTCTCAGTGTTGCCGGTTGCGCTCCAGAATACGACTGCTACTTTGCTCATAAAGATCGTCCTCTCTCAAATCAATATTAGTTAGATATATCTAACTTTATGTTCCGTGAAAATGCGTCCAACCACGCAGACGCATCCCCATTTGGTTAGTATCTTCTAACCACCGATAGAATACCACAGCTTCCCGGCTGTGTCAAGCCTTTTATGCAAAAAAGAACTGCCGCGGCTGAAAGTACGCCGTAGATCACCGGCTGGTGCAGCAGATACAGCAAAAGCGAGTGCCGGCCCATCCAGCCCAGCGCCGGGCAGACCGAACGGCGCAACGGTTCCATCCGCGCCCGGCCCACCACGCCGTGCAGAAAGTACCCTGCCCAGAACAGAAACAGCCACGGCAGCAGGGCAAAATAATCGGTGGAATAAAAATCGAAGGGCAGAAAGCCGAAAAACGCTGTAAAGTAATTCGCGTACCATGCATCCGGCAACGCAAGGCGCAGCCCGCCGAAGCCGAGCCAACGCTCGTCCAGATGATAAGTCAGTGCAAACAGCACCGCCGAAACCGCCAGCCTGCGGCGGGCGGGATCTTTTTCAGCAGCGGTTCCAGCACACCGGTGAGCAGCATGGCGCTGCCCAGAAAGGTCAGCACACCGAACACCACCCGGTCCTCCGGCATGAAGACCAGCGTCACCACCGTGACCAGTGCCCCGGCAGCAAACACCTGTGCGCCGCGCTTCAGGGTGCGGTGTCCCAGCGGCACGCAGAAGCCGGACAGCAGGATGAACACCCAGCAGATGCTCTGCTGCCACAGCCGCCCCGGCCAGCCGATATACCAGTCCATCCAGATGCCGAACAGGAACATCATGTCCCAGCAGGCATGGTACAGCATCATGCTGACCAGATCCAGTCCGCGCAGTTCGTCCAGCAGGGCGTAGCGGCTCGCCGGGGCCTTTTGCTGCACTCGTCGTTCGTTTTCCATTATCCATATTCCCCTTTGCTGTGTTTCGCAATACGATATGACAAATTATAAACCGCACTGCGGCACCTGTCAACCAGACATCTCAGGGGGTTGAAGGCAGCAAAAACCGCTGCACAGCGGCAAAGCCATGCAGCGGTCAGAATGGATAACCGGGGAAACCTTATCAGACTTCGGTGTTGAAGTAGCGCTTCAGCAGGCCCTCAAAGCCGCGGCCGTGACGGGCCTCGTCCTTTGCCATCTCGTGAACGGTGTCGTGGATGGCATCCAGATTCAGGGCCTTTGCTTCTTGGCAGATCCATCTTGCCTGCACATGCGCCGCACTCGGCCTCGGCACGCATCATCAGGTTCTTCTTGGTGCTGTCGGTGACAACTTCGCCCAGCAGCTCTGCAAAGCGGGATGCGTGGTCTGCTTCCTCGTAGGCATAACGCTTGTAAGCCTCAGCAATCTCGGGGTAGCCCTCGCGCTCAGCACACGAGCCATTGCCAGATACATGCCGACCTCGCTGCACTCACCCTCAAAGTTTGCGCGCAGGCCGTCCACGATCTCCTGCGGCACGCCCTCGGCCTTGCCGATGCCCACAACATGCTCGGTGACGTAGGTGTTGCCGGTCTTCTCCACAAAAGCGGAAGCAGGAGCCTTGCAGACGGGGCACTGTGCCGGGATCTCGCCTTCAGCAATATAACCACAAACGGTGCAAACGTACTTCTTCATAAGAATAGACCTCCATCATTCTTTTTTATATCAGTTAGAAAACAGGCTGGGCGGTGTTGGTACTCACCGGCCCTTGTCATGGCTCTATTATAGCGAATTATTCCTAGTTAGTCAAGGATAATTTTAAGAATAATTCCTATTTATTTTGTCTTACAGATAAATTCCGGCAGGGTCACTAAAAACCATCATCAAAAACTGTGTGCTTTGCCCTGTGCACCTTAAAAACAGCAAAGCCGCCCTGCACACACAGGACGGCTTCTGCCTTGTTCTTCCTTCTTCTATGGGAGATCAGACCTGCAGGTTGCTGCTGGTAGCGGCTTCGGAGCCGTCAGCAGCATCAAACTCGTAGTCGTTGCCGGGCAGGATAGCGTTCAGCAGGATGCCTGCGATCGCGGCCACAGCCAGACCGGACAGGTTGATGGTGACGCCTGCAACGGCAAAGCTGACGCCGCCCACAGAGTTGAAGCCCAGTGCGCACACCAGAATGACAGCGGCCACGATCAGGTTGCGGCTGTTGGTAAAGTCCACGCGGTTCTCCACCACGTTGCGCACACCGATGGCGGAGATCATGCCATACAGCACAAAGCTGATGCCGCCGATGATGCCGGTGGGGATGGTGTTGATGACAGCCTCAAACTTGGGGCTGAAGCTCAGGATGATGGCCAGCACAGCCGCAATGCGGATGACCAGCGGATCGTAGATCTTGCTCAGAGCCAGCACACCGGTGTTCTCGCCGTAGGTGGTGTTGGCCGGGCCGCCCAGCAGGCCGGCCATGGTGGTTGCCAGACCGTCGCCCAGCAGGGTGCGGTTCAGGCCGGGGTCGTTGATATAGTTGTGGCCCACGGTTGCGCTGATGGCGGCGATATCGCCCACATGCTCCATCATGGTTGCCAGTGCAATGGGGATGATGGTGAACAGTGCGCTGATGAACTCCGGGCTGCCGTCGATGGCAAACAGGCCCATGGCCTCCTTGTGCAGAGGGATGCCCACCCATGCAGCCTCAGAAATGCGCTGGAAGTCCACTGCACCGGTCACCAGTGCCACTGCGTAGGACACCAGAACACCGATGAGGATGGGCAGGATCTTGACCATGCCCTTGCCCCAGATGTTGCACACGATCACGACACCCAGTGCCACAAAGGCCAGCAGCCAGTTGGACTGGCAGTTTTTGATAGCAGAGGGGGCCAGGATCAGGCCGATAGAAATGATAATGGGGCCAGTGACCACCGGCGGGAAGAACCGCATGATGCGGCGGATGCCGAAGGTGGAGATCAGCAGGCTGGCCACCAGATACACCAGACCGGAAAATGCGACGGCGGCGCAGGCGTAGGGCAGCATCTTGGTGTTGGCAACGGTCAGGTTGCCGTCTGCATCTGCCAGCATGGGGCCACGATGGAGAAGCCGCCCAGATACGCAAAGGAGGAGCCGAGGAATGCAGGCACCTTCTTTTTGGTAATGAGGTGGAACAGCAGGGTGCCCAGACCTGCGCACAGCAGGGTGGTGGAAACGCTCAGGCCGGTGAGCAGCGGCACCAGCACCGTTGCGCCGAACATGGCAAACATGTGCTGCACGCCCAGAATGAACATGCGCCTGCGCCCAGCTGGCGCGCGTCGTAAATGCCTTTGGAGTAATCGATCTTTTCACTCATGAAGTTTTTCTGCCTCCTACAGAACTCGCAGCCCCAAAAAAGAGGCACCGCCGTCAGCAAAACGGCAATGCCCCTGAAATTTGGGAACAATGATCCCGCCCGGAAATGAGAAGTGCAATACAGCGCAGTCGATGATTCTTGTGCAGCATGGTGCGCTCCCCCTTTCATTCAGCTCTTTCCAAACCGCCGCCAAAAGCCCCGCAAAAGGCCGCAGCGGGCAGTCCTTCAAGAGATTATAGCAGACTTTTTGCCGCCGTGCAACCATTTTGCTTAATTCTCCTGTATTTCCAGCCCGGAAGTTGCGCCGCTTCTCTTGCAATCCGGCCCAAAGCGCACTATAATATAACCTACCATTGCAATCTGTATTATAAGAGAATTATCAGGAGAGTTTATGATCTATCTGGATTATTCCGCCAATACCCCGGTAGACGAAGCGGTTTTACAGCGCTTTTGCGAGGTGGAGCGCAATTGCCCGGGCAATGCCAATTCCCGCCACGCAGCAGGCACTGCCGCAAAGGCTGCCATCGATGCCGCCACCCAGAGCATTGCCCGCAGTCTGAATGTGCAGCCCGCCGAGATCATCTATACATCCGGTGCCAGCGAGGCCAACAACTTTGCCATCAAGAGCATCGCCCGGCTGGAGCGCCACCATGGCAGACACATCATTTCCACCCCGCTGGAGCACTCCTCGGTGAGCGGCAGCCTGACCGCCCTGCAAGAGCAGGGCTACGAGATCGACCTTGTGGACATCCGGCAGGACGGCACGGTGGACCTTGCCCACCTGAAAGAACTGCTGCGCCCGGACACCATTCTGGTGGCCGTTACTGCCGTGGACAGTGAGCTGGGCGTGGTGCAGCCGGTGGCCGAGATCGCGGAAATGTTGAAGGCCTGCCCCCACTGCCACTTCCATGTGGATGCCACACAGGCCGTGGGCAAGCTGCCGGTCAGCTTTGCGGGCATCGACACCATGAGCCTGACCGCCCACAAGTTCTACGGGCTGAACGGCATCGGTGTGCTGGTCAAGCGGCGCGGCCTTGCGCTGGAGCCGCTCATCCATGGCGGCGAGAGCACCACCATCTACCGCAGCGGCACCCCCACCGTGGCGCTGGCCTGTTCGCTGGCGCTGGCACTGGAAAAGGCAGTGAGCGAGCTGCCCGCCCGGGTGGAGCACATCCGCGCCCTGAACGCCCGCCTGCGCACCGGGCTTGCCCAATACCCCAAGGTGCGCATCAACAGCCCGGACACTGCCGTGCCGCAGATTTTAAACCTGAGCGTACAGAACGTGAAGGGCACCGTGTTCCAGCGGGAGCTGGATGCCAGGGGCGTATGCGTCTCGGTCAAATCGGCCTGCTCTTCGGACGGCCTGCCCTCCCGCGCCGTGTTTGCCGTGAGCCATGACCGGCGCAACGCGCTGTCCTCGTGGCGCATCAGCCTGAGCCACCTGACCACGGAACAGGAGATCACTGATTTTATGCAGGCGTTCGATGCCTGTTACAACGCCCTGACGCAATAAAAAGGAGTATTACGAAGCAAGATCCCCCCGCCGACCAGCAGCGAGGGGATCTTTTTTTACTGTTTTTGAATGCCGAACAGTCTGCGCAGAATGCCGCGCAGCGCCTTGGGGCTTCGGATCACAACTACCTGCATATGCTCCCCGCCTTTCCGTTTTCTGGCCCATCCTATGCAGGCAGGGGCCGGAACGTTCCGGCAAGGGCAGCAGCGCTCAGTCTGCGATGGTCTCCACCACCACCAGCGCACCGCTGCGGGTGGAGATGGTGATGCAGTCCGACCCGGCAGCGTACTCGTTGCTGACGCCCAGCGGGTAGCTGGCGGTCAGCTCCGCATCGGTCAGCTCATAGTAGGAGCCGCGCTCGCACACGCCCTGCGCCCTGCCCTCCATCGGGAAGGCCGAGAAGAAGAAGTACTTCTCCTTCGGGTAGCGGCGGGTCTCGCCGGGCATCACGTAGGTGATGCGGCTGCGCTCATCCAGCAGGGTGGTGCGCACACCGCGCTGTTCCAGCCCAAGGCCGGTGCACAGGTTTGCAAGGGTGTGCTCCACCCGTCTGCCGCCAAGGCCGCCCAGCAGCAGCACCTCGTCAAAGCCCTTTTCCGAGACCAGCTTTGCGGCATACTCGGTGTCGGTATCGTCCTTCACATGGGGCAGCACGATGATATCGTCGTCCTGCTGTTCCGGGCAGGGGGCGGTGTCAAAGTCGCCCACGATGATGTTGGGTCTACGCCCCAGAGGTGCGCAGTTGCGGTAGCCTGCATCACAGGCAATGATAAAGTCGTCCGGCCGCAGGGCCTCTGCCAGCTCCGGAGAAACCGGGCAGGCCGAAATGATCACACAGCGTGACATGAATCTCTTCCTTATCCTTTATACTTTCGGGCGCTGCCAATCCTTCACGTCCTTGACTTCCTCGTACATGGCACAGTAGCTGTCGTACCGGGTCTGGGAGAGCCTGCCCTCGGCCAGTGCGGCGCGCACGGCACAGCCTTTTTCGCTGCGGTGGGAGCAGCCGGTGAACTGGCACTGGCCAGATAAGGCCCGAACTCCGGGAACGCATGCTCCAGATTTTCCTTGGGGATGAACCCGGCGCGGTTCGCTTCCAGACTGGCAAAGCCCGGCGTATCCGCAATGCGCCCGCCAAAGGCTTCAAAGATCGTCACCTCACGGGTGGTGTGGCGGCCGCGGCCCAGCTTCTGGCTGATGGCACTGGTCTCGCGCTCTGCTTCCGGCAGCAGATGGTTCAAAAGGGTGGATTTCCCACGCCGGAGTTGCCGCAGAACGCACACAGCCTGCCGCTGATCCACTGCTTTACCTCGTCCAGCCCGCCGCCGGTCTCGTAATCGATGCGGATGAACGGCAGGGTCGATTTTTCGTAGGCCTTACGCAGGAATTCCGCCTCGGCCAAGTCGCCCTTGGTGCACACGATCACCGGCTGCACGCCCTTGTCCACCGCAATGGCGGCAAGCTTATCCAGCACCAGCGTGCTGGGCGTGGGCTGGGTGGTGCTGGCCACAAGGAACAGCACATCCAGATTTGCCACCGGAGGCCGCACGAACACATTTTTGCGCGGTGCGATCTCGGCAATGACGGCTGCACCGTTCTCGGTCTCCAGCGTCACCTCATCGCCCGCCACCGGCGTGATCTTCTGTTTGCGGAAAATGCCGCGGGGCTTGCACTCCACAATGCCCTCCGCGTTTACATAGTAAAAGCCGCCGATGCCCTTTGTGATATATCCTTCATGCACGCCTCCGTCAGCTCAGCAGCGAGGACCACCAGTCAGTCAGCGGTTTCTGCGAAGGGTCGCCGCTGCCCGCTGTGCCCTGTTCGGTGCCGGTCTCGGTGCTGGAAGAAGAGGAGCTGCTGCCAAACAGGCCGCTCCACCAGTCGCCGCCGGTGGTGCTGTCGCTGGGTGCTTCCGGTTCCGGTGCAGGCTCCGGCCCTGCGCTTACCACAATGTTCACGCGGCCGTTCAGCTTTGTGGTAGAGCCTGCCGCCGGGTTCTGACTGATGACAGTGCCACCGGCTGGTCGCTGTACTGCTCGGTCTGGCTGCCAAGACCCAGATGGTTCTGCACCAGCAGGTGCGGGCATCAGCGGTGCTCATGCCGGTCAGCGAGGGCACCTTGGTGGTGGTTGCCACCTGCGGGCGGCTGATATACATCACCACAGTGCTGCCTGCAGCCACCTGACTGCCGCCGCCGGGTCGGTGCGGATCACCGCGCCGGATGCCACAGAGGTATCCACAGCCTGCGTTACCAGCACCGAGACACCCAGCTCCTTGAGCTGCTGCTCTGCATCAGCCTGCACATAGTTGGTCAGGTCCGGCACGGTAACGTACTGGGTGCCAAGGCTCACAGTCAGGGTCACATTCTGGCCCTCGCGCACCGTGCGGCCGGACACCGGCGACTGCTTATAGATATAGCCCGCCGCATAGTCACTGTTGTACTCCTGCTCCCAGGTAACGCTGATCTGGCCGGAGACCACCTGCTCGGTGGCAGCAGCCTCGTCCTGCGTCATGCCGATATAATCGCCCAGCGTGATATCGGCCTTGTTGTTCATCAGGTTGGAGGAATCGTTCAGGATCATCCAGCACAGCGCAAGGCACGCCAGTGCAAATGCAATGGTAATGCCGAACAGTGCCGGCAGGAAGATGGTGCGCTTTTTCTTGCGCGGTGCGGCCTTTTTGCCGCGGGGCGCAGGCTTTTCGGCCTGACGGTTTGCACGGTTCTGGTTCATGGTACGTTTCACCACCTTTTCGGGAGCATCTTCTGTAATATACTTGTACTCGAACATCACGGAGGGGTTGTGCACGTAGGTGTCCAGCGCATCCAGCATTTCGCGGGCGGATGCGTAGCGGTTCTGCGGCAGCTTTGCCATGGCCTTTTCGGTGATCTCCACCAGTGCATTCGGCACCTCCGGCGCGATCTCGTGCAAAGACTTCGGCTGATCGGAGATCTGCTTGATGGCAACTTCCACCATGTCGTCTGCATCAAAGGGCAGATGACCGCTGAGCATCTCGTACATCATCACGCCCACCGAGTAGATATCGCTGGTGCAGTCGGTCTCATCGCCCTTGGCCTGCTCCGGGCTGATATAGTGCACGCTGCCCATGGCCTTGCCGCTCAGCAGCTGGTTCTCGGCACGGGAGATGCGCGCAATGCCAAAATCCATCATGCGCAGCTGGCCGTTGTCCAAAAGCATGATGTTCTGGGGCTTGATGTCCCGGTGCACCACACCGTTGGCGTGGGCATGTTCCAGCGCCTTTAAGATCTGGGAGATGAAATGCACGGTCTCCCGGTTGGTCAGCCTGCCGCCGCGCTGGTTAAGGTACTCGCGCAATGTCATGCCGTCCACATATTCCATCACGATATACTGCAGATCATCATTCACCGATACATCGTACACTTTTACGATGTTGGGGTGGTTCAGCAGCGAGATGGCCTTGGATTCATTTTTAAAGCGGCGCACAAGGTCCGGGTCGTGCATATACTCCTGCCGCAGCACCTTTACCGCCACCACGGTACCGGCAGGCACCGGGCCGTTGTGCCCCAGCATGACCGCCTTGTAGACGTTTGCCATGCCGCCGGAACCGATCAGCTCCCGCACCTCATACAGGCCGTCCAGCTTTTTGCCGATCAGGTTGTCCATCAGCGCACCTCCTCCACACACAGCAGCAGCGCGGTGATGTTATCCGGGCCGCCGTTCTCGTTGGCCGTGCGGATCAGAAGGTCCGGCAGGTCGTAGAACCTGCCGGTGCGCAGCAGCTGTTCCAGCTGTTCTCTGGGCACGGCATTGGTCAGGCCGTCCGAGCACAGCAGCAGGATATCCCCTTTCTGCAGCGGTGCGGTGGTGAACTCCGAGTCCAGCCGGTAGTCCACGCCCAGCGCCTTGGTGATGATGTTCTTCTGGGGGTGTGCTCGGCTTCCTCCACGGTAATGGTGCCGCAGTCCACCAGCTCCTGCACATAGGAGTGGTCGTGGGTGAGCTGGGCAAGCCTGCCGTCCCGGTACAGGTACGCCCGCGAGTCGCCTGCATGACACAGGAACACCTTGCCGCCGCGCACCAGTGCGCACACAGCCGTGGTGCCCATGCCCGCCAGCGATTCCTCACGCAGGGCCTTCTGGAACACAAAGCGGTTGGCGCTGAGCAGGCTCTTTTTCAAAAAAGTCTCCTCTTCGCCGGGCAGGCACTTGGAAGCATACTGCTCCTGAAAGCAGCGCTCGATCACATCGCACGCGCTCTGGCTGGCTTCCCTGCCGCCGCGTGCACCGCCCATGCCGTCGCATACCAGCAGCCATGCGGCATCGCCGGGCAGTTCTCCTGCGCGATAATCGTCCTGATTATCCTGCCGGACCCTGCCGACATCCGTTTTTCCTGCAAGTTTCATAGGCTTCTCCCTTTAATATTTACGCTTTCCCGTTCATTTCGTCACGGCGCAGCTGGCCGCATGCGGCGCTGATCTCGCTGCCAAGGCGGCGGCGCACCGTAGCGTTCACGCCAAGGCTCTCCAGCTTCTGCTGGAAGCGGTGCACGTTGGCTGCATCGGTGGCCGAGTACGGGCTGCCGTCCACCGGGTTGATGGGGATCAGGTTCACATGGGCACCCATGCCCCGGATCAGGTTTGCCAGCTGTCTGGCGCAGGCATCGGAATCATTGACACCGCGCACCATGGAATATTCAAAGCTCACGCGGCGGCCGGTGGTATCCTGATAGCGGCGCACGGCCTGCATCAGCACTTCCACGGGATAGGCATCGTTCACCGGCATCATGCCGCTGCGAATTTCATTGTTGGGTGCGTGCAGCGACACCGAGAGGGTCAGCTGCAGCTTTTTCTCGGCCAGCTGGTCGATCTTGGGCACCAGACCGCAGGTAGAAAGGCTGATGTTGCGCATCCCGATGTTCACGCCCTCGGGCGAGGTGATGTTCTCCAGAAACTTCATCACTTCGTCAAAGTTATCCAGCGGTTCGCCAATGCCCATGAGCACGATGTGGGAAATGCGCTCCCCGATATCCTTCTGGGCGGTGTAGATCTCAGAGCAGATCTCGCCTGCTTCCAGATCGCGCACGCGGCCCGCCTGGGTGGACGCGCAGAAGCGGCAGCCCATGCGGCAGCCCACCTGCGTGGACACACACACCGTGTTGCCGTAGTGGTAGCGCATCACGACGGTCTCGATGCAGTTGCCGTCTGCCATGCGCAGCAGATATTTTACCGTGCCGTCCTTTGCTTCCTGCCTGCGCTCGATCTTGGGCGCGGCAATGTAGAAGCTTTCTTCCAGCTTTGCCAGCAGGGTCTTGGGCTGGTCGGTCATGGCAGAAACTCGGTGACCAGCTTCTGGTGCACCCAGTGGAAGATCTGCTTTGCCCGGAAGCCCGGCTGACCCATCGCTTTCAGTTCAGCGGTCAGCTCTGCCAGCGTAAAGGAAGAGATACAGCGTTTTTGTTCCATTGTGTTCTCCTATTGTTTTTTACGAACAAGCCACCTGTTTCATTGCAGCTTTTCCCCGTTTTTCTGCATGGCACACAGGAAAAAACCGTCCATGCCGGTACGGGTGGGCACCGAAAGCGCGCCGTGCTCCCCTGCCGTCATCCCGGCGGGCAGCGCTGCGGCAGGCTCCACCACCGTAAACTCCGGGTGGCGGGCCAGAAATGCCGCAATCTGATGCTGGTTTTCTGCCGGTCGATGGTGCAGGTGGAGTACACCAGCCTGCCGCCCGCTTTCAGCAGCTGTGCCGCCGTATCGAGGATGGCCGACTGCGTGGCCAATAATTCAGCTTCGCGGGCCGGTTCCAGCTTTTTGTAGCGCAGATCCGGCTTTTTTGCCAGAATGCCAAGCCGCTGCAGGCACATCCGCTAAAATGCGGTCGGCCTGCGGCAGGGCCGGGTTCACCTTTGTGGCATCGTTGCACAGGCTTCCACATTGGCAAGGCCCATGCGCTGCACTGCCGTGCGGATCAGGCTCACGCGGTTTTCGGCGGCATCACAGCTGTAAAGCCTGCCGGTGCTGTGCATCTGCTCGGCCAGCAGGATGGTCTTGCGCCGGGCGCGGCGCACAGTCGATGACTGTTTCTCCGGGCTGTGCGTCCACGCAGAGCGCCGCCAGCTGGCTGGCCTGCCTTCCACATGGAAGTACCCTGCCGGAACAGCTCATTTTCCGCCGGGCTGCCTCGAACCGGGCCAGCACACTGCCGGGCACAATGCCCCGCTTTGCTTCCTTTGCGCCGGAAACCAGCAGCTTTGCACAAAGCTCATCGGCACTGCCTTTCAGCGGGTTCGCCCGCAGGCTGGTCATGCCGCCGTCGGCCTTGTAGGTAAGGATATCCAGTGCTTCGTCCGGGTAGTTTTTGTGCAGAAATTCCGCCACATCCCGCCCGGCAGAGCCAAGCACCATGAGCCGCTCCACTTCGTTTTTGAAGCTTGCGGTGCTCAGGTCGTAGCTGCACGCCTTGCGCAGCACGGCGTTGACCAGACCGGATGCGCTGGATTTTTTGAAGGCACGGGTCAGCTTGACGGCTTCGTTCACCGCAGCGGACACCGGCACCTGCATATAGCGGGCCTGCGCCAGCGCCGCGCGCAATATTTCGCGCACCGGCGCATCCAGCTTGGCAAGGCCCTTGGGCAGGAACTGGCACAGGATGTAGTCCAGCGTGCCCCGGTGTTCCAGCACCGTGTAAAAGATGGCGCTGGCAAAAGCTTTATCGCGGCCTTCCAGCTGCTGGCGCTTGAGTTCGGCATCCAGAACAAGGTTGGAAAAACCATCCTGCTCCTGCCGCACCAGCGCCGCCACTGCCGCCGCGCGGGGATTCGCCGCCATCAGAGGATATCCCCCGTTTTCAGGCGCTGACCGGCCGCAAAGGCGGTGCCGTCCATAGGCTTTTTGCCTTCCGGCACCACATTCAGCAGCTGGACGGCCCCTCACCGCAAGCCACCGTGAGCGGCTTTGTGGCCAGCACGGTGCCGGGCGCTTCACCGTGAGCTTCCACGGCACGGCACTCCATCACCTTGAGCTTCTTGCCGCCGGAGGTGACGAACCATGCACCGGGCCACGGGTTCATGCCGCGCACCCAATTGTGGATGTGGGCAGCCGATTCGGTCAGGCGGAACTCTGCCATCTCCTTGTTCAGCATAGGTGCAAGGCAGGCGTTCTCATGATCCTGCGGCTGGGGTTTCAGCGTTCCGGCGGCGATGGCGGGCACCACCTCGCACAGCACCCGTGCACCCACGGCTGTCACGCGGTCAAACAGCTGGCCGCTGGTCTCCTCCGGGTCAATGGCGATCTTCTCGCAGCAGAGCACATCGCCGGTGTCAAGGCCCTCGTCCATCTGCATGATGAAACGCCGGTCTCGGCATCGCCGTTCAGCACGGCCCACTGCACCGGGGCGCTGCCGCGGTACTTGGGCAGCAGGGAGACATGCAGGTTGATGCAGCCGTACTTCGGCGCTTCCAGCACAGACTTCGGCAGGATGCAGCCGTAAGCCACCACCACGATCAGTTCCGGGGCCAGTGCGCGGATGTTCTCGTCCTCGCTGCCGTCCCGCAGTGCGGGGCTGGAACACCGGCGTGCCGTGGGCAAGGGCCACTTCCTTGACCGGGGGTGCGGTAAGCACCTGCTTGCGGCCAACCGGCTTGTCCCGCCGGGTGTACACCGCACAGATGTCATGCCCGGCGGCATACAGTGCTTTGAGGCACTCTGCGGCAATATCCGGCGTGCCCATGAACAAATGCGCATTACTTGTTTCCTTTCGCTTCGCGGGCAGCTTTTTTGCCCTCTTCGGTATCCTCATAGAAATACTCGCTGGACTGCATGATGGTAATACCGTCCAGATGGTCGTTCTCGTGCTGGATGCAGCGGCCCAGCAGATCCCCAGCTTCCAGCTCGAACCACTCACCGTGGCGGTCCTGTGCGCGCACCTTGACCGCGGCGGGGCGGGTCACAGCGCCGTTGTGGCCCGGGAAGGACAGACAGCCCTCGTAGCGGTCTCCTCTTCCTCGGATACAGCCAGAATTTCCGGGTTCACAAAGTCGATGAACTTATATTCGTAATCTTCGGGGATCTCCTCGGGCGCGTCGGTGGTGTCCCACACCACGAACAGACGGCGCAGCATGCCCACCTGCGGGCCGGCCAGACCCACGCCGTCGGCGGCGATCATGGTCTCGTGCATGTCGTCCAGCAGGGTAGCCAGACGGTCATCAAAGGTGGTGACGGGGCGGCAGACCTTGTTCAGGATGGGATCGCCCTCTTTTACAATATTGCGGATAGCCATTTATGGTACCTCCAAATCAGATGTCACCGTCCGAGTGCAGGTCCACCGCAACGGTGGCCTTGGACGGAAGTTTTTCCTGTTCGTATCTTTCCAGTGTGCTGCGCACGAGGTCGCGGAAGCGGCGGTCGTTGCGGCACTTGATGGTAAGCTTATAGCGATAAAGTGTCGTTGATCTTCTCAATGCTGCCGGGCGTGGGGCCAAGCACCCGCAGCGGCAGGTCCGGCTGTTTTGCTGCTGCTGGCCCAGCAGGGCCGCAAAG
>ENA-OQER01000896-OQER01000896.1-human-gut-metagenome-genome-assembly--contig:-NODE-896-length-15620-cov-6.046989_pt1 | contig 15620 bp, 17 predicted proteins | sample MGYA00242797_ERZ504639 | MGnify/ENA primary metagenome ERZ504639 (study PRJEB26092, sample SAMD00036306) | human gut metagenome | host: Homo sapiens | study: EMG produced TPA metagenomics assembly of...
GCCGTGCCCACCATCTCGCGCGGACGCGTGACCTTTTGTGGACGCTGCCCTGCCGCAGGGCGTGGTGGTGCCCGATGCCAACCTGGCCGTGTTCTCGATCGCCGACCTCAACGCCCGCATGGACGCCAACCGCGCGCGCAGCCGCCGCAAGGTGGACATTACGCAGATCACGTTCCGTTTAAGCCGGGCGACTACGTGGTGCACGCCACCCATGCATCGCGCTCTTTAGCGAGATCGCGCGCCAGGAAGTGGGCGGCAAGGAACGCGACTACTTTTTGCTGGAATATGCCGACGGCGACAAGCTCTACGTGCCGTTGGAGCAGGTCGACCGCATCACGCGCTATGTTGGTCCCGACGGCGACAAGCCGCGTCTGACCAGACTCAACACCGCCGACTGGACGCGTGCCACCAGCAAGGCGCGCAAGAACGCCAAAAAGCTGGCGTTTGACCTGGTCGATCTGTATACGCGTCGCTCGTCGATTACCGGTATCGCCTGCCCGCCCGACACGCCCGAGCAGATCGAGATGGAGCAGAGCTTCCCTTACGACGAGACGCGCGACCAGTTGGAGGCCATCGCCGACATTAAGGCCGACATGGAGGCGCCCAAGCCCATGGACCGCCTGCTGTGCGGCGACGTGGGCTTTGGCAAGACCGAGGTCGCCCTGCGCGCGGCGTTTAAGTGCGTTGACTCCGGCCGCCAGGTCATGGTGCTCTGCCCCACGACCATTCTGGCCCAGCAGCACTACGAGACGTTCTTTGAGCGCTTTGCCCCGTTTGGCCTGGAGGTCGAGGTGCTCAGCCGCTTTCGCACGCCGGCGCAGCAAAAGCGCGCACTCAAGGCGTTCGCCGAGGCACGATCGACGTGCTCATCGGCACGCATCGTCTGCTTTCGGCCGATGTAAACCCCAAAACCTGGGCCTGGTGATCATCGACGAAGAGCAGCGCTTTGGCGTGCAGCACAAGGAGCAGCTCAAGAACCTGCGCGAGCAGATTGACGTGCTCACGCTCTCGGCAACGCCTATCCCGCGTACCATGCAGATGGCCACGAGCGGCGTGCGCGACATGAGCCTGATCACCACGCCGCCGACCGGGCGTCGTCCCGTGATCGTGCACGTGGGGGAGTACGACCCCGATGTGGTGAGCGCGGCGATTCGTCTGGAGGTGGGCCGCGGCGGTCAGGTGTACTACGTGTCCAACCGCGTCAAGACCATCGATGACGCCGTGGCACGCGTGCATGAGGCCGCGCCCGAGGCGCGCGTGGGCGTGGCGCACGGCAAGATGAGCCCGCGCGAGGTCGAGGACGTGATGATCGAGTTCGCGACCAAGAAGATCGACGTGCTCATCGCCACGACCATCGTGGAGAGCGGCATCGACAACGCAACGGCCAACACGCTCATCATCGAGGATTCGCAGCGCCTGGGCCTGGCGCAGCTCTACCAGCTCAAGGGCCGTGTGGGCCGCTCTGCCACGCAGGCCTACGCGTATTTTATGTTCCCGGGCGAGCTGCCGCTCACCGAGGAGGCAACGGCGCGCCTGACCGCACTTTCCGAGTTCCAGGACCTGGGCAGCGGCATGCGCATCGCCATGCGCGACCTAGAGATCCGTGGCGCCGGTTCGCTTATGGGAGCCGAGCAGCACGGCAATCTGTCGAGCGTGGGCTTTGACCTGTTTACGCAGATGCTGGGCCAGGCCGTGGCCGAGGCGCGCGGCGATGACGACGCCGGCGTGGAGGCGGCGAGCGTGGGTATTAACCTGCCGGCCGACTACTTCTTGTCCGAGGAGTACTTGCCGGCGGTGGATCAGCGCGTGCTCGTGTACCGTAAGCTCGCGGCGGCCGAGGACCTGGAGAGCATCGACGAGGTGCAGGAAGAGACCGAGGCCGCGCACGGTGAGCTGCCGCTGGCGGGGCTCAACCTGTTCAACCGCGCGCGTATTCGTATCCGTGGCGAGCGCTTGGGGCTCGAGAGCGTCACGCTCAGCGGCGGCCGCATCACGTTTTTGGGCGTCGACGTGCCCAAGAAGGTGGCCTTTGAGCTTAGACCCGCTATGGCGCGGTGAACTTCCCCAAGAGCCGCAAGCTGTCGGTGCCCTATAAGGCAGGCGCTGGTGTGGGCAGCGGCCTGGTCGCGGCCTCGACGCCAACGACGGCACCGGCCCGGTGGCCGCGGCACTCATGCTGCTGCAGCAATTAGGCGCGAGTGACGATGACTGACAAGTAAGGGGCGTAGCGGGGCGGAGTCATCTTTGCCCCGCCACGTTGCAGGTTGATTCCAGCCGCATCGAAAGGAAAGCATGTTCGGATACATCTATAAGAAAGATGTCGCCATTATCGCGGTTATCCTGTGCCTTTGTCTGGGCGTGGGCAGCTTCTTTGATTATCAATCTCGAGTGCGCTGTTCAATATCGGCAGCATGTACGGTCGCTTTGTCGAGGCGGCCGGTGAGCTGCCGTTCGAGCTGACGGCGAGCATCGCGGGCGTATGCTCGTGCGCTCGGCACGCCCCGATTCCAAGGCGAGCAAGTGGCTCGCTGCGCTGGGCGTTCTGATCAACGTGGGTCTGGTCGGCTACGAGATTATCGGATCGCTGCGCGTCGGCGGCAAGCTTATTGCGTTTCAGCTGGTTCTGACGTTTACGTTGGTCATCGCAGCCAACTTCATCGCCTACCGCCTCACGCGCACGACCGAGCCCGACGAGCTCACGCGCTGGGCGTTGATGGTGCTTGTCGTGTGGGTCGCTCAGGCCATCATCTCAACGTGATTGTCAAGCCGCTGTGGTCGCGCCCACGCATGCGCGTGATCGAGGTGACGCAGGGACTCGAGTTTCAGCCGTGGTGGGTGATCGGCAACCCCGACAAGTGGGCCTATATTGCCGCCGGTGTAGTCAAGGACGGCTTTAAGTCGTTTGCGAGCGGACACACGGCGCACGCGGCAATCGGCCTCATGCTCGCTGGGCTTCCCGCGACGGCCTTTAAGGAAAAGCCGTCGCGCCGTCGTGTGGTCTTTTGGACGGCGGCTGTGGTCGCGGCGCTCGTCGCGTTTGGCCGCATCGTGATCGGAGCGCACTTTTTGACTGACGTGAGCTGCGGTTTTGCTCTGGTACTGGCACTTGAGTGCCTTGCCGCGCGCATTGCCTATCCCAGCGGCGTACAATAGCTCCGTTTGAATCATCTGGCCGATACCCGGTAAGAGAGGATTGCCATGCTCGCGTTCAACAACGACTATTCCCACGGCGCACACCCAGCGGTGCTGCAGGCGCTCGTCGACACCAATATGGAGCCGCAGCCCGGCTACGGTACCGATGCACATACCGAGCGTGCCAAGCAACTTATTCGCGAGGCCTGCCAGGCGCCTGACGCCGACGTGTTTTTTCTGGTGGGCGGCACGCAGGCCAACGCGACGGTGATCGACATGCTGCTTGCGCCCTACGAGGCGTCGTTGCCGCCGAGACCGGCCACGTCGCCGGGCACGAGGCGGGCGCTATCGAGTTTGGTGGTCACAAGGTGCTCACTATCCCCGGCTACGAGGGCAAGATGCGCGTCGAGGATCTCGAAAACTATTTCCAGGTGTTCTACGAAAACGAGAGCCATGAGCACATGGTGTTCCCGGGCGCCGTGTACGTGAGTCTATCGACCGAGTACGGCACGCTGTATTCCAGGGCCGAGCTCGCGGCGATTCACGCGGTGTGCCAGAAGCGCGAGATTCCGCTATTTGTGGACGGCGCTCGCCTGGCCTATGCACTGGCGGCCGATGAGTGCGACATTACCCTGCCCGAGCTGGCGCAGCTGTGCGACGTGTTCTACATCGGCGGCACCAAGTGCGGCGCGCTCTGCGGCGAGGCTGTGGTGTTCTGCGGCATGCACGCTCCGGCACATCCCATTCCGCGCATTAAGCAGCACGGCGCGCTGTTGGCCAAGGGCCGCCTGACGGGCGTGCAGTTTGAGGCACTCTTTACCGATGGCTTGTATTTTGAGATTGGTCGACAGGCGATCGAAACCGCGCAGACGCTTCGTCGCGTGCTGCACGAGCACGGCTACCGGTTCTTCTTGGAGACGCCGACTAACCAGCAGTTCGTGATTCTGCCCAACGAGGACATGGCGCGCATTCGCGAGCATGCGGCGATCGAGTACTGGGAAAAGTACGACGAGACCCACACGGTGGTGCGCTTTTGCACCAGCTGGGCCACGACGCAGGAGGACATCGACGCGTTGGCGGCGGTTCTGTAGCCTGATGTAATGACGAGGGGCCGCTTGCGCTTGGGTTTGGCGCAAGGCGGCCTTTGTTTTTGAGGGAGAAGGGTTGTATGACCGAGATGTCCGATCCGACGATTCGTCTGGCGACGCCCGATGATGCGCCGGCGTTGCTTGCCATCTATGAGCCGTATGTGCGCCAGACGGCGATTACCTGCGAATACGAGGTGCCGAGCGTTGAGGAGTTCGCCGGGCGCATCGAGCGCACGCTCAAGCGCTATCCGTATCTGGTGATGGAACTGGACGGGCGTCCGGTAGGCTATGCTATGTGAGTCCGCTCAACAGCCGCGAGGCATACGACTGGTCGGTCGAGACATCGATCTACCTGGCGCGTGATGTGCGCCACGGCGGGCTGGGCCGCAAGCTGCATGACGCGCTCAAGCAATGCCTGATCGCGATGGGTATCACCAACATGTGCGCCCTCATCGCCGTGCCGCACGACAAGGACGATGAGTACCTGACGCACAACAGCCAGGACTTCCATGCCCATATGGGGTATCGCCTGGTGGGCGCCTTTGACCGCTGCGCCCAAAAGTTCGGCCGCTGGTACGACATGTGCTGGATGGAGTTGGTCCTAGCCGAGCGCGTCCCCAACCAACCCAAACCAACCTGGTTCCCCGACCTCCCCAAACCTACCATTTAGGGACAGGTTTATTTTGGCAGGTTAGCCGATGGGCTCGGTGTATTTGGCACGGTCGGTGCGCTGGATGCGCTTGGAGACATGGAGCGGTCGGCCGTCGGTGTCGTACACGTAGTCGGTGATCAGGATCAGCGCCTGCCCGCGCCCAACGTTGAGCAAAAACGCCTCGTTTTGCGAGGCATAGCACACCTCAAAGGTCTTATGTCCCTGTGCCGGCGCGCGATGGAATTCCTGGCGCAGCGTGGCGTAGAGCGAACCGTTGATATCGCGATCGATAAGTGCTTCGAAGCTCGGTGGTAGATAGGTGGTCTCCAGGCACAGCGGCGCATCGTCCAGATAACGCAGGCGGACAAGTTTGACGAGCTTGCTGCCCACGGCGACATCGAAGAACTTGGCCGCATTGCCCGCGGCCTTGGCAAAGCCCGAGTCCACCGTGCGCGTGGTGGGCTTCATACCCTGACCCTGGACCTGTGTCGTGTAGCTCGAAAACACCAGGTTGTTCTCGTGGAGCGCCGGCGTGTCGGCCACAAAGGCGCCACGCCCGCGCTCGGTGCGCACCAGGCCCTCATCAACGAGCACCTTAAGGGCGTGGCGTACGGTGCTACGCGACAGCCCCGATTCGTCCATGAGTTCCATCTCGGACGGCAGCTTGTCTCCGCGAGCGTAGGTGCCGGAGGCGATGCGGTCGCGCAGCATGCCCCCCAAGCGCTCGTATTGGGTCAGTCTCTTTTTAGATGAAGCGTTCATGCGATCAACCTGTATCTAACCTGTATGCGTATCTAATCAAGCATGTATTCAATACAACAACAAAACCGCTGGTAGCAAGTTATCGAAAACCGTATCAGCAAATTATCTAAGACAAATATAGCATACAACTAGTCGACATAACCAAAACATGTATGTAACTTGTATGCCATCGAGAGCATCAAACGAGAAGAAAGGCTGATGCACGATGACTACTCAGGAACAGGTTAAGGATGTCGTCTCCCAGGTTTTGGCTGACAAGGCAGACAAGGGCGGCATCAAGCGCGTCGTGTGGATTGGCGCCGGCGGATCCAACGGCGGTAACTATCCTGCCCAGTACTTTATGGAGCACGAGGCCACGCAGGTCGTGAGCTCCAGCTACACCAGCAATGAGTTCGTGCACGCAACTCCTGCCTACGTTAACGAGAACACCCTGGCCGTCGTCGTGTCCATGCGCGGCACCAAGGAGACCATCGTCGCCGCCCAGGTCGCCAAGGACCACGGCGCCAGCACCATCGCCATCTATGTCGACGAGTCCGGCCTCACCGAGGTCTGCGACTACAAGATTCAGTATGACAGCCTGGCCGTCGACGAGTCTTGCATGGGCCGTACCAACTCCGCCGTCGTGACCATGATCGCCATGGAGCTTACGCAGCAGACCGAGGCTATGCCGAGTATGAGACCGCTATGGCCGCGTTCGACTTGGTCGACCCCATCTATCGCAAGGCCGTCGAGTACACCCGTCCGCTTGCTGCCAAGTGGGCCGAGCAGAACGCCGACAAGCCCTGCATCAACGTCATGGCTCAGGGTCCGCTCTTTGGTGCCGCCTACGTCTTTAGCATCTGCAACGTGCAGGAGATGCTGCAGATTGACTCCTGCACCATCAACACCTGCGACTTCTTCCACGGTCCCTTCGAGATCCTGGACAAGCGTACCTCGCTGTTCCAGCTCATCAGCGTCGGCCGCAGCCGCTGCAACGACGAGCGCGGCATCCGCTTCGTCAACCAGTACGGTGGCGAGCGCGTCTATCAGCTTGACGCCAAGGAGCTCGGCCTCAACGACATCAAGGACAGCGTGAGCGAGTACTTCAACCACCTGATCTTTGCCCCGATCCTCAACAACGTGTATATGCGTGCACTCTCTGCCGTTACTCACAAGGACTACATGACGCGCCGCTACATGTGGAAGCTGGATTATTAGTTACGGCGTTTTACCAAACGCCGTAACGGCTCGACGCTGCAAACCCACCTGAGCGGCAATCTGCCTTTCAGCTTCAGCGGCATGACCAGAAGGTCAATGCCGCTTCGCTTCAAGGCACCTTGCTCGCTCAGGTGGGTTTTCGCTGGCGTTGCCAAAGCATCGGCGTCGCCTTGGCCCAGATGCGGCACTTGGAGACGTTCGGCACTTGGGGACAGTCCTAGTCATTGGGGACAGGTTACTTTGCACCAAGTTGGCGCATATGAACCTGACCCCCTTGCACCAATGGGTTGTAGCGGTAGAGCAGATTTTTCCGCTCGCCGATTTGTGTCTTGAAAATGTATATAACGACTATAACGTAGTATGAAACATATTGGAAACAATACCGAGGAGGCTGCGTTGAAGAAAAGCAATCTGGCTATGTGCTGGTGCTGATCGCCGCGCTTATGTGGGGCAGCATCGGAATCTTTGTAAACGGCATCTCGGCCATGGGCGTTTCGTCTCAGAGCATGGCGGCCTTTCGCCTGTTGTCGGGTGCGTCTTAATGGCTCCGGTCTTGGCGTTCATGGGTTGCCAGGGAGGCGATCGTGAGGGAAAAGCATCGGGTCCCCTGGCACTGTTCAAGGCAAGTCCTAAAGAGCTTGTTCCCTGTGCGCTTCTTGGCATTATCGGCCTCGCCACCGCTAACACGCTTTATTACGAGTGCATGGGCGAGGTGGGCATGTCCACGGCCTCGGTGCTGCTCTACACCTCGCCGGTGTTTGGCGTCATGCTCGGCCGCGTGCTTTATCGCGAGGATGTGACTCCCAACAAGCTCGTTGCCATCGCTTTTAATATCGGTGGCTGTGTACTTGCAGTGACCAATGGCGACCTTTCCGGTTTCCATTTTTCGGTTTGGGGCGTCACGTCGGGCGTGATCGCGGGCTTTTGTGGCGCGTCGCTCGCGGTGTTTAGCCGGATAGCAACCAAGACGGTCCACCCGCTGGCTGTCACGTTTTGGGGCCTTGTTTTTGGCGGTGCGGTTATGGCAGCTATCGCGGCTCCGTGGCCGGATGTCGCCGCGGCAATGTCGCCACAGCTGCTGCTGCTGTTCCTTGGCTTTGGACTCATCCCCACAGCCGTTGCTTACATCTTATATATGCAGGGTCTGTCCATGGGGCTCGAGACATCGAAAGTTCCCGTCGTAATGTCTTTCGAGACGGTCGTCACCGTACTGGTGGGCATTGGTGTCTACGCCGAGCCCGCCGGCGCGATTAAAGTCCTGGGCATCGTGTTGGTGCTCGCGTCCATCCTGATTATGAACACCGACTTCTCCAAGCTGCGCAACAGTGTGTTTGTCGGTCATGTCATTGAGAGCATGACCTTTAAGCCCAACGCGTGGTGGACCGAAAAATCTCAGGACATGGATCTGTTTAAGGAACGCACCGGCATTGCGCTGGAACCCACCGTACAGGAAAGCCCCTGGTACTTCGTGCGATAGGGGATTGCGCGCAGGGTCTGACCTGGGGTTATCCAGCTAGCGCCGGCCTACCCAGTCCAACGTTTCGAGTACGTTAAACCCGTCAACGGTCGATTTTCACCCGCGAACGGTCTTTATACTAATTAGCAATATAAGCAACGTATAAGACGTTATAATGACCATAACGAAAAGGAGGAGGCAAGATGAATCAGATCATCTCGCATCTCATGGCGGCCTGGCCGCAGGCGCCAAAGACACGCTCGAGATGGTTCTCGGCGACGTGTCGAACGTCCACGTCGTGTCGCTTGCTCGTGACGACAAGGAGCCCATCACCAATAAGGTTGAGGCTATGATCGCCACGTTCAACGCGGACGACACCGTCTATGTGCTGACCGATATGCTCGGCAGCTCGGTCAACAACAGCATGGTCGAGCTTTCCAAGAACGGCACGAAGTTCACGGTTGTCAGCGGTTTCAACATCCCGTTGGCGCTCACGCTTGCTATGAGCCCCGCCCCCGTCAAGCGCCGAGCTCGCGGCCCTCATCAATGAGGCCCGCACCGGTCTGACCAACCCCAACGCACCGGTCGAGGCCGCCGCGGCTCCCGCCAAGAAGGCCAAGGCGTCCCGTCACAGCTCCGGTCCCGCCAAGATCGTCCTCGCACGTCTTGACTACCGTCTGCTGCACGGCCAGGTCGTCTTTACTTGGACCACCAAGGTTCAGGCCGAGCGCATCATCGTCGTCGACAACGCTGCCGCCAACGATGACATCAAGAAGGGCGCTCTTAAGCTGGCCAAGCCCCAGGGCGTGCGCCTGAACGTCTTCACCGTCGAGCGTGCCCTCGCCAAGATGGATAAGCTCAACACCCTCGGCGACGCGTCATGTTCGTCTTTGGCAACACTGCGAGATGCTGCAGTTCTGTCAGGGCTACAAGCTCGACGCCATCAACCTGGGCGCCACCGCCAACCACGACGGTGCCGATCAGGTCGGCGGCAAGGACAGCTCCGTCTTCCTCGACGCCACCCAGAAGGCCGACGTCAACCAGCTGCTCGACATGGGCATCAAGCTCTATGTCCAGCAGACCCCTACGTATCAGAGCGTCGACATCGACGCCAAGCTGTAATCAACCAGGCTTTTGCCTGACTGAAAGGAGAAGGGTATGAATACGTTCATCAGTGCGGTGCTCGTCGGCCTCGTCGGCGTGTTCTGCATGTGGGACTCCCGCCTGCTCGGTCGTCTTAACTTCGAGCAGCCCCTCGTTGGCGCTACGCTCGTCGGTCTGCTGCTGGGCGATGTGCCCACCGGCCTTGCCGTCGGTGCCGCCGTCGAGCTCGTGTCCATGGGCCTGGTGCAGGTCGGCGCCGCCGTTCCGCCCGATATGGTCCTGGGCGGCATCGTGGCCGCTGCCTTTGCGTGCCTGACCGATGCTTCCGCCGAGACCGCCATGACGATCGCCATCCCGGTCGCCGTCCTGGGTCAGCTCCTCGGCATCGTGTTCCGTTCCGTCATCGCCGCCCTCACCCATGTGGCAGATAGCGCGATCGATAACGGAAAGTTCAAGACCGCCTACCGTATGCACATCTGCGCCGGCTCCGGTCTGTACGCCATCATGTACTTCCTGCCGATCTTCCTCGCCGTCTTTGTTGGCACCGACCTGGTTCAGGCCATCGTCAACATGGTTCCCGAGTGGCTGTCCACTGGTCTTAACGTTTCGACCAAGATCATGACCGCCTACGGCTTGGCCCTGCTGCTCACCATGATGATCAAGAAGGGTATGACTCCGTTCCTGTTCATCGGTTTCCTGCTCGCCGCTTACCTCAACCTGTCCGTCATCGCGGTCGCTCTGATCGGTATGTGCCTGGCTGTCGTCTTCATGGGCTTCAAGTTCAACGGTTCCCATGCAGCCGCCGGTGTCGATTCCGACTACGATCCGCTCGAAGACGACGAAGACTAAGGAGGAACACACTATGGCAACCGCAACCAAGGACGTGTCCCTGAACAAGAAGGTCAGCCAGTTCTTCTGGCGCTCCTGGGCCATCCAGGCCTCTTGGAACTACGAGCGTCAGATGAACATGGGCTTCCTCTACGGTATGGTTCCCACGCTCGATCGCCTCTATCCGGACGAGTCCGACCCCAAGCAGCTTGCTGCTAAGAAAGAGGCTTACCACCGTCACATGGCGTTCTACAACTGCACCCCGCAGACGAGCGCTTTCATCCTGGGCCTCGCCGCCTCCATGGAGGAGGAGTACGCCAAGGATCCCGAGAACTTCAACCCCGATTCGATTAACGCTGTCAAGACCTCCCTTATGGGCCCGCTTTCCGGCATCGGTGACTCCTTCTTCCAGGGCACCATCCGCGTTATCGCCTTTGGCTTGGGCGTTCAGCTGGCTCAGCAGGCTCCATCATGGGCCCGATCCTGGCCCTTCTCATCTCCATCGTCCCCTCCGTGCTGATTACTTGGTTCGCAGCCAAGATGGGCTATCAGGGCGGCCACGAGTACCTGAGCAAGCTTCAGGGCGGCGACCTCATGGAGAAGCTCATGTATGTCTGCGGCATCGTGGTCTTATGTCCGTGGGCGGCATGATCGCCACGCTGATCGGCGCCACCACCCCGCTGCAGTTCGCTGACGGCACCGTCGTTATCCAGGACATCCTGGACGGCATGATGCCCCAGATGATCTCCCTTGGCCTCACCGGCCTTATGTACTGGCTCATCAAGAAGAACGTCAACACCGGTTGCTTCTCGTGATCGCCATTGTGGGCGGCATCGCCCTCTCCGCGGTCGGCATCCTGGCCTAGTCGCGACTAAGCGCCTAACCGCTTTCCCCCGGGGGCTGCCTGGCATCCCATACCCCAGGCAGGCTTCCATCCCCAAAATGCGACAATGGGACAGTCCCTTTGTCGCATCCTCAACGGGCCGGCGACTCGGTCCAAACCACAGTAACCCTGCGAGCGCCCGGCAATGTGGCGCCGCAAAAATTGAAAGGAATGTGTCAGATGTACGAGATCGACTTAACCTCCCTAAGCAGATCGTCGCTGACGTCCTGTCCAACCACGAGATCCACAGCGTCGCTTTCGTCGGCTGCGGTGCCTCCATGTCCGACCTTTACCCCGCCAAGTACTTCCTGGCCAACAACACGGACAAGCTGAACGTTCAGATCTTCACTGCTAACGAGTTCAACTACGACACGCCTTCCTGGGTCAACGAGCACACCTTCGTGATCACCTGCTCCCTCGGTGGCTCCACGCCCGAGACCGTCGAGGCCAACAAGACCGCCAAGAAGCACAACTGCCCGGTCGTCTCCCTCACCAACAAGGCTGGCTCCGCTCTGACCGTCGACGCTGACTACGTCATCGTTCACGCTTCCACGCCAACTTCGCTGCCAAGTGCGAGAAGCCTGGCTATGCCATCGCTCTTGCTGTCGAGATCCTTCAGCAGACCGAGGGTTATGACCACTACGAGGACATGATCACCGGCCTCACCAACGTCTTCGAACTCTGCGAGAACGCCGCTCAGTCCTGCAAGAAACTCGCCAAGAAGTTCGCCGAGGACTTCAAGGACGACAAGATGATCTACTTCATGGCTTCCGGTGCCTCCGAGAAGATGGCTTATTCTCACGCTGCCTTCCTGTTCACCGAGATGCAGTGGATCGACGCCGCCGCCTACAACACCGGCGAGTACTTCCACGGCCCGTTCGAGGTTTCCACCGAGGGTAAGCCCTACGTCTTCTTCATGTCCGATGGCGCTACCCGTCCGATGGACGCCCGCGCCCTCACCTTCCTTAAGCGCATGGGCGCCAAGGTCGCTCTGATCGACTCCAAGGACTACGGCCTGGCTGACGCCGTGCCCGCGAGCGTCGTCACCTACTTCAACCCGCTGCTGCACCTCGCCGTTATGCGCGAGTACGGCAACCAGATCGCCGAGGCCCGTCAGCACCCGCTGACCATGCGTCGCTACATGTGGAAGCTTTCCTACTAATCACAAGTAAGTAGACCTTACGGGTTGATTGAGAGGGGATGGGGTTTGTGCCCCATCCCCTTTTTTGCTCTGGGGAAGGCGTGTCTGTCGCGCCATAAAACCCCGGATAAAACCTACCAAAATAAACCTGTCCCTTTTTGGCAGGTGGGAGGAGATGCGTATGATCAAGCAGTGCTGTTTGACATGGACGGAGTGCTGGTCGATACCGAGTGGTTCTACAACCGTCGTCGCGTGGCGTTTATGGAAGAGAAGGGGTTCCACTTTGACGAGATCCCCGATCTTTCGGGGTCTAACGAGCCTGCCATTTGGGAGGCACTGGTGCCCGACGATGTTGAGCTGCGCGAGCGCCTGCGCGTGGAGTACAAGCAGGTTTATAGCCCGGACCATCCCGTTCCGTATGCCGAGCTACTCAACGAGCAGACGGAGCCGGTGATGCGCAAGCTGCACGAGCGTGGCGTGAAGTGTGCCATCGCGAGCTCGTCCTATCGCGAGTTGATCGACGAGCTGGTGGAGATTGCCGGTATCGCCGACGTGTTGGACTACACCATCAGCGGTCACGAGTGCAGTGCGTTTAAGCCCGACCCCGAGATCTACCTGCGTGCCATGGAGGCGCTAGGGTGGAGCCTGCCGAGTGCCTGGTTATAGAGGATTCGCCTTTGGGCATCGAGCTGGTAAGCGCTCCGGCGCCCGCGTCCTGGCGCTGCGTCCGCACGAGGGTGTCAACCTCGATCAATCGCGAGCCGATGCCGTTATCGATAATCTGACCGACATTTTGGCCGCTTTGTAGTGTCAATCCGCCGCGAGAAGCACGGGTTCAAACGTTTTTTTGCGGTGGACTGGCTCAATTTGGTTTAGATTTTGATCCGTTTGGCTTCGATTCGGACTAAGTGAGTAGACTTTTTGGCGCAGGCCGAGCACAATGCATATCTTCCTTTGTAAAACCGCAGGTCACAGGGGTGGCGGTTTTGGGTGTGCTCGGCAGATCGTAAAAAGTCTACTCACTTGGAATTTTGCCCTTTGGTCGTGGGGGTTGCTGGTCCCGTTTTGGTTGTCGAGGGAGGTTGAATTGAAGCGCCCCCGCACGCTCCATGCTACAATCGCGGGCATGCCCCACAACCACATCTGCCTTCGAAAGGAGCCTACGTGGCGAACGCCATCGATCAGCTCACGGACCGCGTGCTCATGCTCGGCCGCCTCACCATCGTCCGCCGTGCCATTACTGCCGTGGCGGTCACAATTTCTGCCGTCCTCCAGACATTCCTGATCCAGGCGTTCATTCAGCCCGCCGACCTGCTTCCGAGCGGCCTCACCGGCGTTGCGGTCCTGCTCGATCGCGTTACCTCGCTGGGCGGCGTTCACATCGACATTTCGCTCGGTATGCTCGCGCTCAACATCCCCGTGGCGCTCCTATGCTGGAGCGGCATTAGCAAGCGCTTCGTCATCTTCTCGATGATGCAGGTCGTGCTCTCGTCGCTGTTCCTCAACGTCTTTCACTTCGCTCCATTTTTGGGCGACAAGATCATGCTCATCATTTTTGGCGGCGTGGTCTCGGGTCTGGGCGCTGCCATCGCACTTAAATCCGGCGCATCCACCGGCGGCACCGACTTTATCGCGCTGTGGGTTTCCAACCACACGGGCAAGACCATCTGGGGCGTCATCTTTGGTTTCAACTGCTTTATCCTGGCGATCTTTGGCTTTATGTTTGGCTGGGACAAGGCGGCGTATTCCATCGTGTTCCAGTTTATTTCGACCAAGACCATCGACAGTTTCTATCGTCGCTACGATCGCGTGACGCTGCAGATTACGACGCGCAAGGCAGACGAGGTCATGACTGCCTACGTAAACCATTTTCAGCACGGCATTAGCTGCGCCGAGGTCGTCGGCGGATACAGCCGCGAAAAGATGTACCTGCTGAACACCGTTGTTTCGACCTACGAGAGCCAGGACATTATCAAGTTGGTGTGCGACGTTGATCCCGGCGCCGTGATCAACGTGTTCCACACGCTCAACTTTGTGGGCGGCTGGTGGGGCGGTCATGTCGACGAGCCCATGCCCACGGCCGTTCCCGATCCCGACAAGCCCGCACGCATGGCCAGCAGGCAGGCGCGCCTCAGCGAACAGGACAGCCTGCAGCAGGACGACGGCAAGTAGGGTATTGGCATTTTGCCGGTCCTGCGCAACCCATCCGAACGAGCCCCCCCGAAAGCCCCGTTGCTTTCGAGGCTCTCGTTTGCCCAGATAAAACCTACCAAAATGAAGCTGTCGCTTTTTGGTAGGGAGGGTGTATCGTTTTATCAATATGAGGTAACATGAAACTAGACGTTATATACGTATTAGAAATTTAGCTATTTTGATAAGAGTGATCAGATATGCCTGCGCCCAAAAATGCACCGCTTTACCAGCAGATTTATGACGAAATCAAGGATGCGATCGAGAAAGGTGTTTATGCACCAAGGAGCGTATTCCGTCCGAGCTTGAACTAGCCGAGCAGTACGAGGTGAGCCGTATTACGGTGCGCCGCGCTGTCGAGGAGCTGTGCTCCGACGGCTACCTGGTTAAGCAGCAGGGCCGTGGCACCTTTGTCTCCACGCCGCACATCAATCGCCAGTTTCACGCCTCGACGCTGCAGACGTTTACCGCGCTGTGTGCCGGCAACGGCATGAAGGCCGGTGCGCACGTGATCGATCGCCAGATCGTTCCGGCGCGCCAAAACGAGATGGAGTCTTTGGCCTGCAGAAGGATGCGCTGCTGCTGCATATCAAGCGCGTGCGTACGGCCGACGGCGAGCCCATCTTTGAGGAGAACATCTTTGTGCCGTTTGATGCCTACCGTGAGCTGTTGACGGCCGATCTTGAGGACAAGTCGATTTTTGCCGAGGTCGAGCGTGTTGGCGGAACGCCGATTGTTTCGGTTGGCTACCGCACGGTCGAGGCCGTTCGTGCCAATACCGAGCAGGCGGCCGAGTTGGGCATTGCTCCGCACGATCCGCTGCTCAACCTGCGTGCCGGCTTCACGGGCCCCAATGGCGAGCCGGTCCTGATGGGTAAGCAGTACTACGTGGGATCGCGCTACGTTATGGTCATGTAGCTCTAGTTGCGCGGTTTTCCAAACCGCGCAACGGCTCGACGCTGCAAGCCCGCCAGAGCGGCAATCTGCCTTTCAACTTCGGCGGCATGACCAGAAGGTCAATGCCGCCTCGTTTCAAGGCACCTTGCTCGCTCTGGCGGGCTTTCGCTCATATGACCCAATCCGCTGTCAAGAGCCACAATGGCCCCGCCGACCGCTTGCAATCGGTCGGCGGGGCCTGCCGTTAACCCGTCCCGGTCCGCCCCCGGCATGTCATCGACGCCTTCGGC
>ENA-OQER01000897-OQER01000897.1-human-gut-metagenome-genome-assembly--contig:-NODE-897-length-15615-cov-2.211906_pt1 | contig 15615 bp, 28 predicted proteins | sample MGYA00242797_ERZ504639 | MGnify/ENA primary metagenome ERZ504639 (study PRJEB26092, sample SAMD00036306) | human gut metagenome | host: Homo sapiens | study: EMG produced TPA metagenomics assembly of...
TTTATTGTAATGTGCGCAGCGGGCGGTAGCAAGCATCCTTTAGCAGGATGTACAAAGATGGAACACAGCAGCTACTACAGCAGCACCGGCAGCTACAGAGGCAGCTGCAAAGGAGGAAACAAAAGCAGAGGAAAAAGCAGAAACAGCAGCAGAACCAGAGGTGAAACTGATCGGTGCACATGTTAATACGGTTGACAGTTCCTATCAGGCTGGTTTCGACGCAATGAAGGAAAAACTGGAAGAGGTGTCAGGCGGAAAGATGACCGTTGAGATCCATCCAAACGGCGAATTAGGCGGAAATGAAGCAGAATTAGTTGAGAAGATGGCAACAGGAACCGTTGATATGATCGTTGCTTCTCCAAACTTCGTAGCAACCACCGGTGTTAAAGAAGCAGACTTGTTCTCTATCCCATTCCTTTACACAGGCTTAGATCACTGGACAGCAGTTGTAGACGGTGAAGTTGGACAGACCATTACAGATAAGATCAATGCAGGCGGCGTTCTTCATAACTTAGGATACTGGAGCTGTGGTACCAGAGAGTATTTCGGTGTTAAACCTGTAAACACAGTAGAAGATTTCAAGAACGTAAAGATCCGTGTCCAGGACTCTGATGTAGTACGTTCCGTATGGTCTGCGCTGGGAGCAAACCCAACCACACTGGCTTACAACGAATTGTACAGCGGACTTCAGAACCATGTAATCGATGCAGCAGAGAATGATCTTGGAAACATCTTACTGCAGAAGTTCTACGAAGCTGGTCCTTACGTATCTCTGACTGACCATGACATTGCAACCAGAATGTTCCTGATCGGAGCTAACAAGTACAACAGCTTAACTGATGAGCAGAAGCAGTGGGTAGATGAAGCAGCAGAATATGCCTGCAAAGAGCAGAGAGCATTTGATAAAGACCTGAACGATAAGGCACTTGAGACCATCAAGGAAAATGGCGGTATCGTAAACGAAGTAGATAAAGACAGCCTGATCGCAGCTTGTGCAGACGCTAAAAATGCAGCAGCTGAGAAGATCGGTGTAACTGATCTCTACAACAAGGTAAATGAAGCAGCAAAATAAGCAGGCATAGCAGATACGGCATTATAAGGAAAACGCGTATGGCTGTGTAAGTAGTTGTACGCGTTTTTCATATGTTTTTCCGGTATGTTTTGCACCAGGTCCCGTGAAAAGATTCCGGGAGAACATTATGTCCTCTCGGAGTCTTTATAAAACTTTTAACTGTGCCTTTATATTTCTTTGATAGGTCTTATTATACAGGAAATCATCTGTTTTAATATATATCAGATTTATCATTTTTTTACTATGAAAGCATTGTCAGGCGGCTATAGGGTCTTCGTGCCTGCACGCAAATGCGTATAACCGTAAAAAAAGCGTATCCAAAGCTTTTTTCTTTTCTGGATACGCTTTTTACAAGTCACTTGTATACTCTTTACAAAACAACTGCTCTTACAGGATATAAACCCCATGAGGATCAAAGTCCAGATATGCCTTTTCGCCTACTTCATAAATCCGGCGGTTTACAGGATTGTAGTCTGTGATCTGGATCTCCATATCACCTACCATTACCTGATAATACTGATAGGAACCCATGAATGTTGACAGGATAACCGTTCCTTCCAGAAGTCCTTTTTCAGAAAGAACAACTGCTTCCGGACGAAGAACCAGACTGGCATCATCACCGGCTGCTTCTCACCATAATTATTGACCTCTATCTCTTCACCAATAACATCGATCACAGCCTTTTCACCCTGAGCAGATTTAACCTTCGCCTTTAAGAAGTTTGCTTCACCAATAAAGTCAGCTACGAAACGGCTCTTTGGATGATAGTAGATTTCTCTTGGAGTACCGATCTGCTCTACTTTACCTTTGCTCATGATAATGATCTTATCAGAAATGCTCATCGCCTCTGACTGGTCATGAGTTACATAGATCGCAGTAATTCCTACCTTCTGCTGGATCTTACGTATCTCAGTACGCATTGTCACACGCAGCTTTGCATCCAGGTTACTTAATGGCTCATCAAAAAGCAGGACACTTGGTTCAATGACCAGAGCCCGGGCTAAAGCAACTCGCTGCTGCTGTCCACCGGAAAGCTGGTTGGTCATACGGGATTCCATTCCATCCATTTCTACCAGCTTCAGGATGTTTAAAACTCTCTCTTTTATCTCTTCCTTGGGCAGCTTACGGATCTTTAAGCCATAAGCTACGTTGTCACAAAGCCTTTCCGCTGGTGCAAGGCTCGTTTTACCTTGACTGAGACCGGGAAAATCAAAGTCAATGGTAGCCGTGATGGTGTGATACGCGCACGGAGGAAACTGAAGTTGTTCCACCGGGAATGGCTGGCCGGGAAACGTACCCTGCAGGAGGTGGCGCAGTATATGAACTGCCAAGAAGCCTACTATAAAAATTTTGATGACCATGGGCGGCTGCTGCGTCTGCGGCGGCTTTGCTATGCAATTTTTGGAGGTAAAGTACCTTGTTCAAAATCATCAAAGCCAGTGATGGCACCGTCCTTGCCTTGACCGAGGACGTGACCTACATCAAAAAAGCCGACAACGGCTGTTATATCCTCTGCCCGGAGCCTGATGCTTCGGGCATTTCTTATGCCGGGACGCCGTACCAGCTGTTCGACCGCGATCAGATGGGTGATGAGCTGGAAACGGTCATGCTGGAGCAGACCGACATCGGCAGCTGGATCATGGAATCCAAAAGTGCCATCGAGGATGCCGACGAGATGAACGTGGATCAGGCTTATCGCCTGACTCTTCTGGAGTTGAATGTCTCCGATACGGATGACACTGAGAATACCTGATAGGAGGAAAACGCAATGAGCAAAGCAACGGAAATGGTTCTGTATCGCACCTGCAAGCGCATGATCGAGCGCGGCAGTACCGATGGTCTGGCGGAGAAGATCGATATTTTCTACGCCGCCGGCAAACTGACCGATGAGCACACTCCGAGCTGACCGGTATGCTCGCCGAGAAGAAAGAGCAGGTCTAACCCATGGTGGAGCATGAAGCTTTATCGCCCGCCGCCGGGCGCGCTTCGACGGCATAGATGGAAAAGTGAATATTCCTTATGGAACCGCCCTGACCTGTCAGGACGGGTTTTCTTATGCACAAAAACCAGCGTGTGTGTGCTGTGGGGAGCCAGAACGGCATGGACTGCTTTGTGCAGGATGATGACGGTAACGGCACCCTGCGCGGGGATCTGGTAGGAAACATCCAGCGGAGCCTTGAGCGTCGGGATGCGGACTATCAGACCCGCTGGAACCGGGTTTGGGCATCGGCACTCTGCCAAAAGTACCGCCGCCCGGAGTCCGAAGACTACTGGCTGTGGGCGAGAGCGTTTTTTGATGCTCCGATTTTTGATTTGCAGGCAATCGCCGCGCTGGTTCAGTGAGGGGGATGGCTGTGAATCTGAAAGAATTGTTCTGGAGCGGTGGCGGGATGGTTTTGGTGCTGCTCTCGCTCATTGAGGTTTCGCCCATCAAGATCAATCCGTGGAGCAGGCTTGCGAAAATCATCGGACACGCCCTGAATGCTGAAGTGCTGGAACAGCAGAAGCAGACCCAGAAAAAGCTGGAGGAGCATATCCAAGTTGATGATGAGCGCAATGCTAATCTTCTGCGTACTCAGATCCTGCGTTTCAATGACGAACTGATTGATGATAAGCACCACACGAGGGAGCATTTTATCGAGATTTTGGCCGTCATTGATGCCTATGAGGACTACTGCCGCAGTCACCCCGACTACAAAAACAACCGCTGCATCTGTGCGGTAGCGAATATCAAACGGGTGTACAATGAGCGGCTTCAAAAGCACGACTTCTCTTGAAGGAGGTTTTCTACATGAGAGTCATCGTCTATCAGGCCAGCGACACATCTGCCCTGAGCAAGAACTTCACCCGCAAGGACTTCAAGTGCCCCTGCGGATGCAGCCGCCAGATGGTCGATTCGGAGCTGGTCGAAAAACTTCAGGCCATCCGGGATAAGCTGGGCAAGGCCATCAAGGTGACCAGCGGATACCGTTGCATCACGCACAATGCCAGCAAAACCGTTGGCGGAAGCCCAAATTCCAAGCACCGCTATGGTATGGCGGCAGACTGGCGCATGGTGAACCGCAGCATCAATCCTGTAGCCTTGGGCATCATCGCCGCCCAGTATTTCAAGGCGGTGGGCATCTACTGGTATGACGGCTGCGCCATCGTACACACCGATACCCGCGATGCAAAGGCAACGTGCTGTGCGATGCCCCGCGGCACTACCCCAGCACCACCTACCAGAAGTTCATTCTGCCGACCATCCGCCGGGGCTGCACCGGGGATGCAAACCGTGCAGCCACGAAGATGCTCCAGCGGCTGCTGGGGCTGACCCCGGACGGCATTTTCGGCGAGGGCACCGAGAACGCTCTGCTGAAAGCGCAGGAGGCGCACGGACTGGCCGTGGACGGCATCTGCGGTCCTGCCAGCTGGAAGGCCATTTCCGGGGCTTCCAAGTACCTGTGAAACATCCGATAACCAACACAACAAAACGGCGCAGGGGTGTCTCTCCGCGCCGCTGATACTTATAGGAGGCAATATCATGGAAGCTATGCTGAACTTCATCCCCGCGCCCATCGCCATCGCTCTGATGCTGCTGGCTTCGTTGCTCTGGCAGTCGGGGGCATCCGGCTGGGCTACAAGGCCACCGTCAAGGATCTGGCTCTGGAACTGGTCGAAAAGGCCGAGCTGTCCATCATGGGCAGCGGTCAGGGTGCCAAAAAGAAGAAGCAGGTGTTCGCGGCTCTCCGCGCCAAGTGCCCGGCTGTCATCCAGTGGGCAATCACCGATGAGGTGTTGGATGCGGTTATTGAGCGCGCATTTGACGCTATGACCGCAGCGCTGAGTACCAAAAAGGCTTGACGGATACATAAACGTCAGCTAAAATAGGACTACTTGAAAAGCCACGGCTTTTGTAGAGAGCGGAATTGCCTGTGGGCGGTTCCACTCTTGATTTTATATTTCGCCGCCCCGGCGGCATACAAAATCCCCCTGCATTGACTTCATCGGCCAGTGCAGGGGGGATTTTTTGTTTAATTGTATTTTTTTAATAAGTTGCTTCACGGCGGCTTGTGCCTGCGGGGTGTCGGGCCGGTGTTCCCAACCGCGTTCATAGCAGGCGGCTTCTTTGCACATGCTGGAAGTCGGATCGCCAACATACTCGGCAAGCCAGAGTTTGGAAATTCGACCGTTATCGATGCCGAAAATGCTTCCTTGTTCATAAACTTTTGCTTCCCAGCGGAACGTGTGCCCGTCAATGGTTATATATCCCTGCTTCCACATTGCTTATACCTCATTATCCTGCGGCGCGGTCGCGGCCACGCCCATCCAGATCAGCCAGTGCTTGCCATCATGGTTGCGCTTCCACTCTCCGCCGAGCGTTTCAAATGCGGCAATCATGCCGTAGTAGCTGATCTCCGGCTCGGTAGGCAGCCTCTCTCCGTCATCGTTGTACTCGGCACGGCCGGCAGCAATGTCCATCTCGGCATCAGACCGGGCGTATGCCACTGGTTATCCAGCCTTTCGGCCAGACGCTGGAGGGAAGCGCGAATATCGGAAATTTTCATGGTCTACTCCTTTACCATTCATAGGAGCCGCGCCGCTGGCTGGCTTCCATGCGTTCCTTTTCAATCATGGCGGCGATCCGGGACTTCTCTTTGATGCTGAGGCCCCAAGCCTTTTCACAGGGGATGGCAACAATGAAGCCGTCCTCATGGATGCCGTACTCATTGAAATCTTCATCAACATACCGTTTGCAGTTGTGCGGTCGGTCGTTGAAGTCGTATTCGACCTCATCAGGAATGCGGGTCAGCTTGCCCCTGATGGGGAAGTTGTTCAGCTTTGCAAATTCGCGGATGGTCATGGTGCTTCTCCTCACTCAATCGCTTCTTCAATGCTGCTGGTGGCATCTTCCAGACTGCTTACTGCATCGGACAGGCTTTCGCAGATTTCTTCGATATGCTCGTACCGTTCGCCGCTCTGGAAGTTTTCTGGGATGTTGTCCCGGTATTCTTCTTCCTCAGTCTGGATTTCCTCAAGCTGACTCTGGAGGGTCTCAAGCTGATCAATGATGGCCTGCAGGGCCTTTCTGCGCTCTTTGTTCATATATATATATTCTCCTTGATTTTCATCGGTGGGTGGTTATAATTAAAAAGCGAGGGCGGCGGCTCCTACCCGCCGCCCTGCTCTTACGGATTACTTGTTATCCGTGGGGGTCTCGTTGCTCTGAATGATTCTGTTGGGTTTAATCGTGATCGTTATCCGCTCTGCAAGATCGGGATGTTCGACCAAGATTTCCAGCAGTCTTTCAGAGCTTTTGTTTTTTCATCCATCGGTCTGTTCTCCTTTCCGGTGAGCTTTCCGCTCCTCCTGACACTTATATTATACAGGATTTCCTTTATAATGTCAAGGCTTTTCTTAAAGAAAAACCTATATTTTGAAAATATTTCTTGACAAAATACAGGAAATCATTTATACTTGCGGTGAGGTGATGAGCATGGATTTCCCAACGAAAATCAAAATGGCTGAAGCTGTTGCCAAAGTAAAAGAAGCTGAACTTGCCCGGCGGATGGACACCACCCCGCAGGCATTCAACCAGCGAATGAAAACAGGAAAGTTCAAGTATGAAGAACTGGAGCAGATGGCGCAGGCCATGGGCGCAGAACTTGTTGTGAACTTCCGCTTCCCGGATGGAACAGAGGTATGATAAAAGCCGCCAGTGTTTTTGAAGCGCTGGCGGCTTTCTTTATGCCGTGGGTAAGGGCTTTACCTGAGAAGCAGCAAAGAACGATGCCCGGTAGGTCTGGCCGTCCCCCTTGCTGCTGTGGATAAGCACCGCCTGAAACAGAGCTTTTGCGCCATGCTCTACCATGTACCGGCGGCTTTCCAGCCTGCCCATGTGTTCACAGGCTCGGCCACACCGGCGGCTTGCTGGGCGTCCTCGATGCGCTGGGCGTTGATCGCTCGGCCTTTGCACTGTTCCATGCCCGGTGCAGGCACTCGGAAAAGGCCGCAACGCCCTTTCGATACAGCTTCCATGCCTTGCGCATGATGGCGGACAGATCAAACTTTTCATAATGCCCTCTCTTTCTTTGGCTGAAAAGATAAAATAAAAAGCAGCAGGGGAGTGGGTTACTGACTTAGCATGCGCTCACGACTTACTGCGCTCCCGCTCTTACTTCGCCCCTTGCCTTCCGTCGTACTCCCTTGCTGTGATTATAGTATCTTCCTTTTTGCCTTGAAAGACAACAGCGAAACCGATATTTTATCAAGAAAATAGATGATAAAATAAACAAATATATTTATATAAAAAGCCCGGATTGTGTATCCGGGCAGGGGAGAACAACTTACTTCTTTCGGGCCTTGTTTACGGTTTTCGGGATCCGGCGCACCTCCGTGACTCGAAGCTCCTCGTTGGGTTCACGGACAATCAACTCATCAATGCTACAATCCAGAGCTTCACAAATCAAATCCAGATCGTCAAGACTGATTCTTTCTGCAAAGTCGTGATACAGTTCATTGATGGTTTGAGCGCGGATGCCGGTTGCGCGGGCAAGTTCCGTTTGCGTCATGCGCCTTTCGCCGAGACGCGTTGACAGTAAAATCCTAATCATAAGCCAATCTCCTTTATCCAAAATTCTACCGATTTCAAATCGGCTTAGCTGGATTTTGGCAGGAAACTACTACTTTCGGCAAATTCTTCCGAAAAACGGGTAAAAATAACAAAAAATCCCCGGCTCTTTCACCAAAAACATGAAAGAACCGGGGATTACCATTATTGGCGAGTTGGTATCTCGCAGTACAGAACGAACACGCTCCCGACCATTTGAATGGTTACATTGGAGCCAAGAGTTCGTACCGTACACTTAGAGTGCCGCCGACGGGGGTCGAACCCGTACTCTGTCTCCAGAAAGGGATTTTAAGTCCCTCGTGTCTGCCAATTTCACCACAGCGGCATACAACGCTAATAATAATACAATAGAATGGCTTCTTTGTCAAGAAAAAGCACAGAGCCCGTCTCTTCATCCTCCATTCACGATTCATTTGTAAAAAGTGCTTTTTCTTCCATGGTTTCATGCTATAATAAAAACAATACGATCCGTGATCGTAATGGGGCAGGGGGCCGCTGGCTGTCCTGCTGGGGCAGTGCCCGCAAGATAGGGCGGGCGGGAAATACAAAAAGAGAGGCGAATCGAGATGTTGGATATGATCAAGTGCAGCACCGGCGCGCATACTATGCCCGCGGTGAATGGGTGCCTGCAGACGGCGAAGCAAGCGCCGCACTGGCAGCAAAGGGCTTTGATGCCGCAGCCATCGAGAACGCAAAGACCGGCACCATGGCCTACAGCATTCTGCAGGCCCACAACACCAGCGGCGATGCCGAAAACCTGAAGATCAGTTCGATGCCATGGCCAGCCATGACATCACCTTTGTGGGCATCATCCAGACGGCCCGTGCGTCCGGTCTGGAGAAATTCCCCATTCCGTATGTGCTCACCAACTGCCACAACAGCCTTTGCGCCGTGGGTGGCACCATCAATGAGGACGACCACCGCTTCGGCCTGTCCGCCGCCAAAAAATACGGCGGCATTTTTGTGCCCCGCATCTGGCGGTCATCCACCAGTACATGCGCGAAAAGTTTGCGGGCTGCGGCAAGATGATCCTTGGCTCGGACTCCCACACCCGCTACGGTGCTCTGGGCACCATGGCCATTGGTGAGGGCGGCGGCGAGCTGGCAAAGCAGCTGCTGGGCCGCACCTACGATGTGGCCGTCCGGGTGTTGTTGCAATTTATCTCACCGGCTCTCTGCCTGCAGGCTGCGGCCCGCACGATGTGGCCATTGCGCTGGTGGGTAAGTTGTTCAAGAGCGGCTATGTCAAAAACAAGGTGATGGAGTTTGTCGGCCCCGGCGTTGCGTCTCTGCGTCAGGATACCCGCAACGCCATCGATGCCATGACCACCGAGACCACCTGCCTGTCCTCCATCTGGGAAACCGACGAAACGACGCAAAAATTCCTCGCGGTGCATGGCCGTGCCGCCGACTATAAGAAGCTGGCTCCGGCCGACCTTGCTTATTACGACGGTGTGGTAGAGGTAGACCTTTCTGCCATCCGCCCCATGATCGCACTGCCCATGCATCCCTCCAATGCATTTACCATTGAAGACTGAACGCAAACCTTGAGGATATTCTCCATGCCTGCGAGCAGGATGTGCAGAAGCTGATCGGCCGCAAGGATGTCAGCCTTGACCTGTGCAGCAAGATCGAGAACGGTAAACTGCGTGTGGATCAGGGCGTGATCGCAGGCTGCGCAGGCGGTCTGTACGACAGCATTTATGAAGCTGCCTCCATCCTCAAGGGCCACACCGGCGGCTGCGGTGACTACGCCTGAGCGTGTATCCCGCAGCCAGCCCATCATGATGGAACTGGTGCGCACCGGAGTCATCCACGACCTGACTGGCCAGCGGTGCCACGTCCGCACTGCGTTCTGCGGCCCCTGCTTCGGCGCAGGCGACGTGCCCGCCAACGGCGCGCTGTCTATCCGCCATACCACCCGTAACTTCCCCAGCCGCGAGGCTCCAAGCCCGGCAACGGCCAGCTTTCCGGTGTGCACTGATGGATGCCCGCAGCATTGCGGCCACCACGGCCAACGGCGGCATTCTGACCCCAGCTACCGATATCGACTATGATCCCACTGTGCCGGAGTATCAGTACGATCCTTCCAGCTACGATACCCGCGTGTATCAGGGCTTTGGCAAGGGCGATTACGATGCCCTGCTCAAGCTTGGCCCCAACATCAAGGACTGGCCCGAAATTGCACCGCTGGGCGATAACCTGCTGCTGAAGGTGGCATCTTACATCACCGACCCTGTCACCACCACCGATGAGCTGATCCCCTCCGGTGAGACTTCGTCTTACCGTTCCAATCCTCTGGGTCTGGCCGAGTTCACCCTCAGCCGCAAGGACCCGGATATGTGGGCGTGCCAAGGCCGTGCAGGCCGAAGAAAAAGGCCCGCCGTGCAGGCGAGGGCAGCGCGAGGTGCTGGCCCAGCTGCACAAGGTGCCCGGCTGCGAAAACCTGACTTGGAACGATGTGCAGATCGCATCCACCATCTTTGCCGTCAAGCCCGGCGATGGCTCTGCCCGTGAGCAGGCGGCCAGCTGCCAGCGTGTGCTGGGGGCCGGTGCCAACATCGTTACCGAGTACGCCACCAAGCGCTACCGCTCCAACCTCATCAACTGGGGTATGCTGCCGTTGCAGCTGGTGGGCGCAACGCCGTTCGGTCTGGGCGACTATGTCTTTATCCCGAATGTCCGCGAGGCCCTCAAGGGCGACCTGCAGGACATCAAGGCCTATGTGCTGGGCGACACCGCAAAGGAGTTCAGCCTGTACATGGCCCCGCTGACCGCCGATGAGCGCAAGATCCTGGCCGACGGCTGCCTGATCAATTTCTATAAGCACTGATATGATAGAAGGCTTCCTCTTTGGGGGAAGCCTTTCTCTGGCTTTCTTGGGAGGTTCATTTTCCATGCCCGGCGATCTTCACAACCATTCCACCTGTTCCGATGGCTCTGTGCCCATCCACCGCCTGCCGCTCATGGCGCGCGGGCGGGGCTGGACACCATGGCCATTTCCGACCACGACACCCTGCTCAGCGTAAACTACTGCAATGAACACCCTGTGCAGGACGGCGTGCGCCTGCTTCCGGCCACCGAGCTGACCGGCTATGACCATGAGCATAAGCATCGCGTGCACCTGCTGTGCTACTTCCCGGACGGAAAGCCGGGAACTGAAGGAGCACTGCGACATCCTGCGACAGCGCCGCAACGAGTGCGGCCTGCAAAGCGCAAAGGAGATCGAAGCGCTGTACCCGCAGTTCCGCACGGAACAGGCGCTGGAATACGCAAAGGACAGCGGTGTGCTGTTCAAAAGCGGCATTATGGAAGCGCTGCACCAGCTGGGGCTGTGCGATGCTGTGTACGGCAAGCTGTACAGTTATCTCTTTGGCTGGGAGCCGCGCGGTGTGGTGCTGCATCAGGTAAAATATCCCTCGGTGCAGGAAGTGATCGCCACGGCGAAAGCTGCCGGTGCGGTGCTGGTGTTTGCACACCCGACCGTTTACAAGAGCATGCCGCTGGTGCGTCAGCTTGCCAAAGAGGGCATCATCGATGGCATTGAGGTGGAGCACCCCCGCAACAGCCCGGAGGACAGGGCCGAGTGTGCTGCTCTGTGTGAGCAGTATGGGCTGATCCATACCGGCGGTACGGACTTCCACGGTGCAAACCATAAGGTGCCGCACCCGGTGGGTACCTGTACCACGGCAGACGATCAGGTGGCCCGCATTCTGGAGTTGGCCCACAAGCGCCGCGGTATTGATGTGTGACCCGGTCACATTGACATTCCGGCACGCTGCTCTATAATAGAAGCAGACGATCTTCGTCGGGATTTCTGTCAAAAAGAGAGGATTTTGAACTATGAGCAAGGAATTCAGCTTTCCGAACAGCGGCACCTGTTCCAAGCAGACCAACTTTGTGCTGAACGATGACCACACCATTGCGTCCATGGAGGTCATTGGCGGCTGCAACGGCAACCTGAAGGGCATCTGCCGTCTGGTCAAGGGCATGAAGCCGAAGATGTGATCGACCGCATGGAGGCACGCTCTGCGGTTTCCGCAATACCAGCTGCCCGGATCAGATCGCCAAGAACCTGAAAAAGGCTCTGGCCGAAATGGACTGAAAAAATCAAACAGCGAAGGGGGAGATGCCTGCGGGTATCTCCTTTTTGTTTTCCCATCCGACAGAAAGAGATGTTTTTTTTCTGTGCTTCGGGGCTATACTTCTTGTGAAAACGAATTTCATCAGCAAGGAGCGGGCAAATGAGTATTTGGGAAAAACTTGGCTTTGGCGGGTACAAGGGCTTTTCGCACGAGTCGGATCAGCTGCTGCGCAGTGCGGTGGAGCTTGCCGGGAACTTGGCTGCGAAAAAGCCGATACCGGCCACCTGCTGCTGGCGATCCTGCAGCAGGATCACGGGGCGGCAGCACGGTTTCTGGAGGGCAAGCAGATCCGGGAACCGGAGGTGCGCCGTCAGCTTGCCGAGAGCCGCCGCGCACCGGCTTTGCATCTGGATCGCTACGCTCTTGCGCCGGACCTCAAGCGCACCATGGATTACGCCATCATCGGGGCACAGAACGCGCACCTGAACCGGGCCGAGCCGGAACATCTGCTCTGCGCCATGCTGGAGGATGACGGCTGCACAGCAGGCATCCTGCTGGCATCCATGGGCGTGCAGCTCACAGATGCCGTGCGGGAGTGCCGCCAGCTGTCCGGGCAGTTCGTACTGCCGTATCAGATGCGGACCACGGTCAGTGCGCCGCGCGGCAGCCGCGCCAGTGATAAGTACTGCCGGGATCTGACCCGCCGTGCTGCGGAACGGGAACTGGACCCGGTGTTCTGCCGGGAAGCAGAGCTGGACCGCATGGTGGAGATCTTATGCCGCCGTCAGAAGAACAACCCCTGCCTTGTGGGGGAGCCGGGCGTGGGCAAGACCGCCCTTGCCGAAGGGCTGGCCCAGCGCATTGCCACGGATCGTGTGCCCCGTGCGCTCAAGGCCGCCGTCTGCTGGCACTGGATATGGCCAGCCTTGTGGCGGGCACCAAATACCGCGGTGACTTTGAGGAGCGGTTCAAGAACCTGCTGGAAGAGCTGGTGCGGGACGCAGCTCCATCCTGTTCGTAGACGAGTTCCACACCATCGTGGGTGCGGTGCAGCGGAGGGTGCCATCGATGCTGCCAGCATCTTAAAACCGGTGCTGGCCCGGGGCGAGATACAAATTATCGGCGCTACCACTACCGAAGAGTTCCGCACCCACATCCAGAAGGATGCCGCACTGGAACGCCGTTTCGGCAAGGTGCAGGTAGAGGAGCCTACGCCTGCGCAGGCGCTGGATATCCTCAACGGCTTGCGCCGCGCTATGAGAGCTACCACAATGTCTGCCTTCCGCCGGAAGCGCTGCAGGCTGCGGTGGAGCTTTCGGTGCGATATCTGCCGGGGCGCTTTCTGCCGGATAAGGCCATCGACCTTGTGGACGAAGCCTGTGCGGCGGCACGCATCCGGGCCGAGCAGGCAAAGCAGTCAAAGCCCACGCTGATGCCGGACGATATCGCCCATGTGGTGGCGCAGGCCAGCGGTGTGCCGGTGGAGCGGGTAGGTGAGCAGGAGCGGGAACGGCTGGACAAGCTGGAAGAACGTCTCAACGCCGAGATCGTGGGCCAGAGCCGGGCTGTGGCTGCAGTGGCAGGTGCCATCCGGCGCAGCCGCACCGGTCTTGGCGAGCCGGGCCGGCCCATGGGTGCATGCTGTTTCTTGGCCCCACGGGAGTGGGCAAAACGGCTCTTGCCCGGGCGCTGGCGGTCAGCTGGTTCGGCAGCGAAAAAGCCTGCTCAAATTGATATGTCGGAGTATCAGGAACAGCACACCGCTGCCCGGCTGCTGGGTGCGCCGCCGGGCTATCTGGGCCATGACGAGGGCGGACAGCTGACCGAAGCAGTGCGCCGCCGCCCTTACAGTGTGGTGCTGTTTGACGAGATCGAAAAGGCACACCCGGACATTCAGAACATCCTTTGCAGATACTGGAAGATGGCCAGCTGACCGATGCCATGGGCCGCAAGGCGGATTTCCGCAACACCATCGTACTGCTCACCTCAAACCTCGGCGCACGTTTTTGGCGGGTCAGAGCACGCCGCTGGGCTTTGCGGCGGGCAGCGAAGCCGTGTTTGAAAAGCAGTCTGCGCAGGCCATTGAGGAGGCAAAAAAAGTGGTTCCGGCCAGAGCTGGCAGGCCGTCTGGACGAGATGATCGTATTCCGTCCGCTGGCCGACGACAGCCTGTGCGCCATTGCCGAAAAAATGCTGTGCCAGCTGGAGCAGCGTGCCGCCCGCAGCGGCTACCAGTTGCATCACACACCGCGGGTAGGGCAGGCACTGGCAGCAAAGGCCCGCTCTGCCTACGGGGCCAGAGAACTGCGCCGCGCAGTGGACAGGGCAGTGGAGCAGGCACTTGCGGATCAGATCGCATCCGGCACGGCCTGCGTGGGCCAGCACTGGACGGCGGACTGCTCGGCGGATGGTGCTATCGTCCTGCGGGAGGACGAAACCGCAACACTGTAAAGCATCTGAAGCTCAAAAGGACCGCCCTGAGTTACAGACCCGGGGCGGTATTTTTTTGTCTGCAGGGGGGAGCGGGAGACATCCGCTCCTTTTTTGTGCGTACGGGGCGGGGACATTGTGAGATTGGCTCTTGCATCCTTTTGGTTTTCTGTTATCATAGAAGCAACAGAATTGCAGGAGGAAGTCCATGCGCACATTGTTTCTTTTGAACCCAACTGCCGGTAAGGCCGATTGCACCCGTACGCTGCCGCAGCAGATCAATGTTGCCGCCGCGCGTGCAGGGCTTGCGCCGGAAGAGTATACCATTCAGGTCACAAATCACGCCGGTCATGCCCGGGAGCTGGCCAATGCCGCTGCGCAGCAGGCCCGGCAGAGCGGGGAAGAACTGCGGGTCTTCACTGCCGGCGGCGACGGCACCTTCAACGAAGCGCTCACCGGGATCTATGGCTATGCAAATGCAGCCGTGGGCTGTCTGCCCTTTGGCAGCGGCAACGATTTTCTGCGCACCTTTGGTACAAAGGAAGAGTTTCTGGATCTGGATGCCCAGCTGGCCGGTGGCCGGTGAGCATCGATCTGATGCAGACCAGCCTTGGCCTTTCGGCACCATCTGCGCTGCCGGTCTGGATGCGCAGGTTGCCTACGGCATCCCGAAGTTCCGGCGCATCCCGGCTGTGCGGCGGCGAGATGGCCTATGTGCTTTCCATTGTGGAACAGCTGTGCGGACATATTGGCCGCAGGGTGGAGTACACCATCGATGGTGAAACGCTGGATATGGACTGCCTGATGTGTGCCATCTGCAATGGCCGCACCTATGGCGGCGGTTTCTGTGCAGCGCCGGAAGCACAGCCCGACGACGGCTGGCTGGATGTATATATCATCCGCAAGGTGAGCCGCGTGACCATTGCAAAGCTGCTGGGAATGTATAAGAGCGGCAAGCACTTCCAGAACGGTCAGCTCGTCAGGGCTGCAGAGCCGTATTTCATTTACCGCCGCGCAAAACAGGTGAGCCTGCGCGCTGCGGATGGCCGTGGGCCGATCGTTGCCACGGCAGACGGTGAATGCGCACCCAAGGAGCAGATCACTGTACAGGTACAGCCGCTGGCAGGGCGCATCCTTCTGCCAAAGCCTGCTTTTGAGCGCTTTGCAGCGCAGAGGACGGCACAGAGTGCAGACTGAACATGAAAAACCAGAAGAAGAGACAGCTTTTTTGTCCAAGAAGAAAGCTGTCTCTTTTTCGCTGTACGGCTGATTTTTTCATCTGTCATAAATTCTTAACAAAAAGAAGCAAAAAAAGGTCTTGATTTTTCGGGTCAAGATGAGTACAATACAATTAGCACTCAGAGAAATGGAGTGCTAAAGAACCAAAGAGCCGACATGAGCTCTTTGGACACAGCAAAG